>Ga0209573_1002761_pt1 | contig 21207 bp, 20 predicted proteins | sample TNRBio252014_DNA_FD_185870 | JGI IMG/M metagenome (GOLD analysis project Ga0209573, IMG submission 185870) | Wastewater treatment Type I Accumulibacter community from EBPR Bioreactor in Madison, WI, USA - TNR Reactor_6/25/2014_ DNA (SPAdes)... | ecosystem: Engineered > Bioreactor > EBPR >...
CAGTGGGCCTTCATCGGCGTGCTGGATGATCTGCTCATCGGTGGCGACGACTTCGCGCACTTCAGCCTGCAAACCGGCAAAGCCAAAAGCCGCTCCGCCGCGCCAATCGAGGACTATTCCGCCAGCGCGGGACTCGCGGTGTTTGATCGGCACAGCGGCAAGCTGCTCTGGCGCGTGAAGGCACTTCATAGCTTCCTGCACAATGGCATCGTCGCGGGCGATGGGCGAATCTACTGCCTCGACAAGCTCACCCAACATGCCGAGGGCCTGCTGGAGCGTCGCGGCAAGGATCTGCCCAAAGATTATCGCATCGTCGCGCTCGATGCCCGCACTGGGAAAGTACTTTGGGAGCAGCAGAAGGATCTGTTCGGCACCTGGCTCGGCTATTCCAAGGAGCATGATGTCTTGCTGCAAGCCGGGGCCAAGGCGAGCGACCGCCTTTCCACCGAAGTCGGTGATGGCATGATCGCCTACGAAGGTAAAACAGGCCGCGTGCGCTGGCAGGATCTCAAACGCGCCTACACCGGTCCCTGCATCCTGCACAACGAACTCATCCTCACCGGCGCGAACTCCTACAGCAGCTCCGGCGGTGCCTTCAGTCTGCTCACTGGCGAGCCGCATCTCGTGAAAAACCCGCTCACTGGCAAGATGGAGCCGTGGCGACTGAACCGCACCTATGGCTGCAACACGATCATCGCCAGCGAGCACCTGCTCACCTACCGCAGCGGCGCGGCGGGCTTTTATGATCTCGACAGCATGAGCGGCACCTCGAACCTTGGCGGATTCAAATCCGGCTGCACCTCGAACCTCGTCGTGGCCAATGGCGTGCTCAACGCACCTGATTACACCCGCACCTGCTCGTGTTCATATCAGAACCAGACCTCGCTCGCGCTCATCCACATGCCCGAGATGGAGATGTGGAGCTACAGCCAGTTCGGCCTTGATGGCAAACAAGGCGACCGTATCCTTCACGCAGGCATCAACTTCGGCGCTCCCGGCAATCGACGCGCCCCCGACGGCACGCTTTGGCTCGAACATCCTCACGTCGGCGATGGCAACGCTCCTCAACTCGGCGTCGAAGGCATCGGCAAGGACGTGACGTGGTTCCGCCGTCACAGCACGCAAATCACCGATGCAGGCAAAAGCCAGCCGTGGATCGTCGCCTCTGGCTTGATTGGCGAAGGCGAGATCGTCATCACGCCGTCACTGCGTCGTCCATTCCTTGTGAAGCCCATCAAAAAATCTGACGACGATGACGACAAGCCCGGCAGCAAAAAAAAGACCGAGAAACCGAAAGACGTGGTCGCGCCGACGCAGGAGCCGCTGCTCAAAGTCGATTACCCAGTGCTGGCGCACACCGTGCGCCTCCATTTCAGCGATCCTGATCAACTCCCGCCCGGCGAGCGTGTCTTCAACGTCCTGCTGCAAGGCAAGACCGTGCTGGAGAACTTCGACCCCGCCAAGGAAGGCGGCAGCGTCGTGCGTGAGTTCAAAGGCATCGTCATCGGCAAGGATCTGCATCTCACGCTACAGTCCGCGTCCGGCTCCAAAGCCAAACCCGTCCTCAGCGGCGTGGAGTTTATGGCGGAGTAAAGGCTACTTGTTCTTCTTTCCCCTCGCCTTTTTCGCTGGAGTAGGCGGTGTGGGCAAATCATCGCTCGGCTGATTGGAGAAGCGGAAGGGGTCGTCAAGACGGCGCATCTCGGCCAGCAGCAGCGCTTCCATCTCCTTGAGCTTATCGGCGTGTTTGGGATCCGCGGCGAGATTCGGTTTGCCGTGCTCGGGGAGCAGTTCGTGCGGGTTTTCGGCCAGATTGAAAAGCTGAGTCTGATTCACGCTTCGATCAGGTGACTCGTAGCGGATGAGTTTCCAGTCGCCCTGCTTCACCGCTCGCATGCCGGGCTTTCCACCTCCGCTGTAGGCTCCGTAAAGCACCTCGCGAATGGCTTTGGTCTTGCCTTCGAGCACCGGCTTGAAGCTTTGGCCTTCGTTGGTATCCGGCGGAGTCACACCCGCGAGATCACACAGCGTGGCGAGCACGTCGAGGAGGTAGATGTTTCCCTCCACGCGGCTGCCGGGCTGGATGCCGGGGCCTTTGACGATGAAGGGCACGCGCCAAGTGTGCTGGTAGAGGTTTTGTTTGCCCATGAGACCGTGGCGACCAATCGACATGCCATGGTCGGCGGTGTAGATGATGTAGGTGTTGGCGAGTTCGCCGGTTTCTTCGAGTCGCTTCAAGACTCGGCCGATCTGGATGTCGATGTTCTCACTGCACGCATACTGGCGACCGATCTCGTTGCGGATGCTGGCCTCATCGCGGCGCTGCCACACACCGCTGACGGCCACTTCATCGCGCACGCCGGAGTCGGTGGTGTCAAACGGGTGCTTCAGCAGATGGTTCGGCGGCAAAGGTGGCTGCAAGGAGTGTAGCGAGGGCGGATTCGCCTCGTCGGTGTGGTTCGTGGCGCCGTACTTCGCCAGCAGCTCCGGTTTGCCATCGCGCGTGTCGTGCGGATGCGAAAAGCCGTAGTAGATGAGGAAAGGCTTCGTGTCCTTCGTCGCCTCGCGTTCGCCGAGGTAGTTCATGACTTGATCGCCATGCCAGGTACTGCCGGTTTCGTCATCGCCGCCGCGTTTGGAGGCGTCTTTGCGCACGGTGAAGAGCTTGTTCGCCGCCTCGTAGCTATTGCCCATTTTGCAGGTGCGCATGGTGGCATAGCCCGCGCGATTGAACACTGCCGGGATCGTCTGCTGCTCCAGCCCTGGAGGACTCGTCTTTGCCCCCCAGGGCGCTGGCGGCAGATGCCAGACCGTGCGCCCGCTCATGATCATGTGCCGCGAAGGCATGCATACCGCGCCGCTGAACGAGCCCATGTGATATGCTCCATCAAAAGTCATTCCCTGCGCCGCCAGCTTGTCGATGTTTGGCGTCTCAAGCGTCGATTGCGGATTGTACAGCTTCAAATCGAACGGCGACTGGTCATCGACGAGAATGAAAAGGAGGTTCGGACGCTTCTCGGCGGCGAATGACGAAACTAGAATGACGAATGACGTAAAGAGGATGAGCAAGACGAGGCGCATGGTTCGCAGTGAACGGCCTCGCCTCGGCCACATTTCACCAGAGCATCACTCCGCCTTTTTCTTTCCCTGCTTCGTCTCACGTTTTGACGGCTGGTATTCAGGGCGTTTCATCAACTCACTGAGATGCGGCTGGTAGAGCGGTGACTCGGTCCAGGAGATCGACTTTGGATCGGGCGGCGAGACTTTGCCTTCGGGGTAGTCTTTGCCCTCAAAACTGGCACTCACGCTGTCATTCCAGGCGAGCAGGTCTTTTTTCATCTGCTCAAACACCTGCGGCTCTTTCGTGCTGAGGTCGGTGGTCTCGTTGGGATCGGCGAGGAGGTCGTAAAGCTGGAAGCTGCCCTTTTTGAGATCCTCGGAGAGGATCTTGAAGCGTGGGCCGGTGATGGCGATTTTGTCATGGTAGCGAAAACCGAGCGGCTTGGTGCGCTCGCCGATTTCTCCAGCGAAGAGCGGCTTCAGGCTGATGCCGTCGATGGGTTTGATCATCACATCGTCCGGCAGGCCGAGGATGTCGGCGACGGTGGGGAAAAGATCCACGGTACCAGCGGGAAAGCTCGTGACACGCGGTTTGATCATCGCTGGCCACTCGATGATGCCGGGCACGCGCAGACCGCCCTCAAAGACAGTGCCTTTGTTGCCGCGCAGACCGCCCACGGTTGGTGGTTCGATGCCGGGGAGACCGCCGTTGTCGCTGTTGAAGACGAGCATCGTGTTGTCGGCGAGTCCGGTGTCGCGCAGCTTCTGTCGCAGCGTGCCCACCGCGCGATCCAGCGCCACCAGCTCGCCGTAATGATCCTGCGAGGTCTTGTTCAAGGACGCAAACGCCGCCTTGTCAGCCTCCAATGCCTTGGATGGACCGTGCGGCGAGCCGAACCAGACGACGGCAAACAAGGGCTTCTCCCCGGCGCGATGTTTGTCGATGAACTTCACCGCCGCGCCCACCGCGATGTCGGAGGAGTCGCCTTTGAACTCCACGAACTCGCCCATGCGGCTCATGAGCGGGTCTTTGTCGAAGAAGTTCGTCACCGACACCCATTCATCAAAGCCGAACGCGCCGGGGTTGCGCGGATCGTCCTTCAAAACGGGCGCCCCAGGTCCTTTGAGGCCGTTGAGATGCCACTTGCCGAAATGTCCGGTCACATAGCCCGCGCCCTTTAGCGCCTGCGCGATGGTTTTCTCCTGCAAGCGCAGCGCGTAGCCATGCGTGAGCACGCCCGCGCGGTCGTTCGTGCGTCCCGTGAGCACCGTGGCCCGCGTCGGCGAGCACACCGGATTCCCCGCGTAAAACCGCTCAAACCGCAGTCCGTTCGCCGCCATCGCGTCGAGGTTCGGCGTCTTCAACACCGGGTGCCCGCGATATCCCGTCTGCCCCCAGCCCATGTCATCGGCCATCACGAAGATGATGTGAGGCTTTGCCGCGAAAAGCGTGGGGCCAAGGGCGAAGAGGAGGAGGCAGAGCAGCGTGGATTTCATGATACGCTGGGAACGCAGATTCAAAGCAGATGTGTCAGGGAGATTGTAGTGAATTAGCAAATGATGCGGAGACCGGTTCGGATCGGTCAGATGTGCTGATAAATGATCCTTAGTTCTTGAGATAGCAGCTTGCTCAACTCTCCAATCTTATCCTGACCAAGGGTGCCAACGTTTGGGTTCATCGCCTCAAGAATGAATCGGGAAAACCCTTGGTCGAAAACATACACCAACTCATTGAGAGAAGCCTTGTTTGAACAACAAGGAAGGGCCATCGGAAGCAACTTGAATCCAATGCCATCGTGATCCTCGGACATTCTGTCTGACCACCAATCACGATCAAGCGACGCTCTGCAAAAGGGGCACGAAATAGACTCCAAATTCTCGCCGCAATCACGGAATTGAACATGTTCATCAATATCAAATGTCACAGTTTCGCTGTCGGGCGCTATACTGCTTAGATATGCGGTGGCGGCCTCTATTTGTGCCGAAGTAGGCACTGCATAGGGGTCTTTGGGAATCGCTGAAATCCAATGATCTGACATAAGAGTCTGAATTGTTTGATGGTCAAAAGCTTGCGACTAGCTGTACTTGATACAAGCAATCTCAGCCATTCTACTTCACAAACCCCTGTGCCTTCAGCCAGAACAGCAAATCCGCGAACCATGGATGCTGCGTGCCGATGAGGCCGGTGCCGTGGTCGCCGTGTTGGTAGAGGTGGAGTTCGTGAGGGACTTTGTTTTGATGCAAAGCGGCGGCGTAGAGCTGCGCGTGCTCCACGGGGACCATTTTATCCTCCATCGTGTGCCAGAGGAAGACGGGCGGCAGGCCGGGCTTCACCTGGAACTCGCTGGAGGTCTGGCGGACGAGTTTTTCATCGGGTTGATCGCCGATGAGCATCTTGCGCGAGGTGGCGTGTGGCTTCGTGATCATGCTGATGACCGGATAGCACAGGATGGCGAGATCAGGACGCGGGCTGACCTTGCGATCACTGCCGAGGATCATGCCGTCCTCGGGGCGGTTGATGAGTGTGGAGACGAGATGGCCGCCTGCGGAGAAACCCATCACGCCGATGCGTTGCGGGTCGATCTTCCACTTCGCGGCATTGCCACGGATCTGAAACATCGCCTCCAAGGCGTCCTGAAGCTGCGAGGGATAGCGATAGCCCGCGCTGCCGAGCCGGTAACGCAGCACGAAGACTGCGATTCCCTGTTCATTGAGCCAAAGCGCGAATGGCTCGGCCTGCCCTTCATAAATGCCGCTGTAGCTGCCGCCGGGAATGAGCAGCATCGCCGCGCCGCTTGGCTTTGCCGGGAGATACGGCGTGAGCGTCGGGATGTCCTTCGCGGCTGTGCCGAGTGCTCCAGGAGCGCCCTTCGGCCAGAGCGTGATGGGCTTTTCAGTGGCGAAGAGCGGGGCAACGGTAACGAACAGAAGGGCAAGGAACGATTTCATGCGTTGGAGTGGAGGCTATAGCCGAGGTTGGGGCAGTCGGAGTCGGCTAAAGCCTGGACTCCAACTTACCAAATGGCAGCGGATCATCGAGATCGGCAATGCCATCATCATCGGCATCATTGGGCTTCACGCGAGTCCATCCTGCAGGCGTTTGGGCTTCGATCACACGCCAGACTTGTTTGGCAAACTCGCCACGCGTGAGCTTGTCGCCGACGAGCAGATTGAAGTCGTAGCCAATGCAGCGCTTCAGCACTTCATCACGCCACTCCTTCGTCGCTGGAGCATCAGGTTGGAAGTCCACTTCATCTCTCGCGGAGGGGATGAGGCCGCGAGCACTGAGCCGGTTGATCGCCACAAACGCGGCGTGATCCGCCGGGAGGTCGCGCCAGGGCCAGAGCAGCATGGGGACGCCTTCAGTGCCGCCGCAGAGGGCGTGCTGCATGGCTTCGAGATGCGCACGGTTCCACGCGAGGTCACGCGGCTGCGCTTGATGCTTCAAGGCGAGCACGGCAAGAGCTGCTGCTGCCTGGCCGATGTGGATGCGATGATCATGCAGACGGATCGCGCTGCTGACGATGCTGCTGAAGCCCACATTGCCCTGCGCACCGATCAAGCCGTCCATTTTCACCGGGATGAGACTGCGCAGCGGGAAGACGCTGCGCTCGCTGAGGTGGTGGATGTCGCGGCCGGGCTTGCCGTAGTGCGTCCATGGGCCGGAGTCGCCCTCCGCTTTCAAATAGGCGCGGCCGGTGTCGTGAAAATCGTAGTGAAACTGCCAGGCGAAGACACCGTCGGGATACATCACCTTGGCGAAGGTTTCCTTCACCGACTTGGGATTCTCATTCTCCACAAGACTGTCCTGCTGGCGCATCATGTAGAGCGCTTTCATGCGTAGGCTTTCGCGGAGGTAAGGCTTCATTGGCAGATGATCGGGCGTTCCGAACTCAGTGCTGAGGTGATAGCGCCGCAGGCTGTTCGTCTTGTCACCGGCGCGATCATGCACCGTCGTCTGCAAATGATGCAGCAGGCCGAGCGAGTGCGCCTTGCAGTCCTCGAACACGATCTGCCGTTGCTCGCGGCTCATCAAAACGAGGTTCTTCATCGCCGCGCCGCGCTCCGTGGCCTCCAGTGCATCACTCACATGCTTCGGCAGGCGCTCCAGCGGGTAGTCCTGGCCGTTCGAGTAACAGATGAGTGCCGACGTGATCCCGTCCGTGCTCGTCGTGCCCTCCACGATGCGGCGCATGGAGAGGATGGTGCCCTGCCGCGTGGACTCATGCCCCTTCGGCGGCCACGGAGCCATGCTGCTCGGACGGATCTGGCGCTCCCATTTGAGCTTCGACGCCTCCTTTTTGCCAAACTGCGTGGTGCCCCAGTAGCGGCGCTCATCGTAATGCGGCGGCTGCGGGATCGGCGTCTCGGTTTTACCTTCTTCGACGATGAGCGTCCAGGTGATCGGGTTCATCTCATTCGGTGGATTCACGGAGATGTCCTCCTGCGCACTTGGCTCGCCGTAGCGCGACTTCGGATCGGGTCCGACTTCAAACTCAGTGCCGCTGAGTTGTACGACATCGCCCCAATCACTCGCGTCGATGGTGAGCGCGGCTTTGACCTCCAGCGTCTCGCCATTGTCCGAGCGAAACGTCATGCCGGTGACTGCGCTCCCCGATTTCAGCGCCGCGACGGGAATGTGATTCAACTTCAGCACCACCTGCCCGCTTGCGATGTACGGCTGGAGCATCTCGCGAAAAATCGCCTCAGCCTCCGCAGGTCGAAACGTGGTTGGGCCGTGCATCGGCCTGCCGGGCATGGGTGAGCCGTATTTCTTCGTGTTGAGCATCTCGATGCGGTCCATCAGCTCTTTGAAGAGGCCGAAGCGATGAAACGAGCGCTTCATCGGATGCCAGTCCGGTCCCCAGCCGACTTTGCCCGCGCCTTTGCTCTCATCCACGCACACCAGCCCCTGCTCCGTGTATTGCCCGCCGAGCCACGGGCCATCATGCACGACCGTGATCGACTTGCATCCCATTCGCGCCGCTTGAATGGCTGCTGCCCAGCCCGACTCGGTGCCACCGACGATGAGCAAATCAGTTTGGATCGTCTCGGCGGCGGCGAACGAGGTGAAAAAGAAGAATATCAGGGATCGGAGGCTGGACATGCCAGATCAACGAACCTCACCGCGGCCGGCTCTCCACGAGTTTGCGTGATTTCGAGGTCCTTGCGAAGTTTTGATGCATCACTTCATGAACAAGACGTCGCCTGGCTTTGCAGGAACTCGCGCTCGGCATCGCACTGCGCGAGTTCGCGCTGCCGTCATGCCGCGCCACTCAGGCTTGAGGGCGCTTGAAACCTTTGCGAGCCTTTTCTGCCTTCGCGCGGATGAAGCAGCCTTCGGCGTGGTCATTGATGAGTCCCATCGCCTGCATGAAGGCATGCACCGTCATAGGGCCGACGAATTTCCAGCCTCGCTTTTTCAGTTCTTTGGACAGTGCGATGGATTCGGCCGAGGTCGATGCTGTCTGCGGCTTCGCGAGGCTTTTTGCATCCGGCTCATGCCGCCAGATGAATGCGGCGAGCGAGCCCTCCTGCTTCACCAGTTCCCGTGCGTGCTGTGCGTTGTTGATGACGGCCTCAATCTTGCCGCGATGCCGGATGATGCCCGCGTCTTGCAGCAGGCGTGTCACGTCCTTCTCCGTGAAACGAGCCACGCGGTCGAAGTCGAAGCTGTGGAAGGCTTTGCGGAAGTTTTCACGTTTCGCGAGGATGGTGCGCCAGCTCAGCCCGGATTGAAACCCCTCCAGGCTGAGCTTTTCAAACAAGCGGTGATCGTCCGTGACGGGGAAACCCCACTCGGTGTCGTGATAGGCCGGAAACTCCGGTGCGAAGCTGCACCAGTGGCACCGTGTTTTGCCGTCTTCGGCGGTGTAGGTCTGGCTCATGGCGGTTTAGGAAACGAGAAATTGCAGACGCTCATCGGCGATGCCGGGATCGAGTTCGTGAATCTCTGCCTTCACGACATCTTCGATGACGAAGGGATCCTCGTTCACACGCTGCTGGAGGTCGGCGAGCGTGGTCTGATGGGCAAGGATGCCGCCGCCGAGGCCCGGCTCAAGACTGCCGGCGAGCAGGAAGACGCCGTCGGCAAAGCCGCGTTTGATCCAGGCTTTGTGTGCGTCCATGTGCTGCGGCGCGCTGCTTTTGCTGGCGGAGAATCGGAGGAAGACGATGAACATGAGCGTGTGTGTTTGGGTTGATGAGAGAAATCAGCGTTTCTTGTTTCGGGCGTTTTTTTGCCGATGCCCGCGAGCCATTCGTGGCGACAGCGTACCTCCTCGCGGATGAATTTTTCATCGTTGAATGCCTGCGCCAGCGTGGCGATGCCCTGGCTCCAGGCCAGCATGCGCATCGCCAGTGCCTTGGACTCAGCGCCGCAACCCAACTGCGCAAAATGCCGGCCCAACCAGTCGCGAAACAGGCCGAAGACCTCGTTCGCATGGCTGAGCGAGGCGTGTTCGAGCTTTGCCAGCTCCGTGCAAAGTGTGCCCACCGGACAGCCGTGCAGCAGAATCTTTGTCCGGTTCGCGATGAGGATGTTGATGAAGCTGCCGATGCGCTCCGCAGGTGTCGAACCTTTGGACTCCCATTTCTCCAGGATCGTCCGCGTGTGTTGCAGCCGCAGGTCGATCACGGCCTCAAGGATCTCATCCCGCGTCTTGAAGTGGAATGTCAGGTTTCCTCGCGAAATCCCCGCCGCCGCCGCGATGTCGGCGATGGACATGTACTCGAATCCCTTCTGATAAATCAGACGGTCGGCGTCTTTGATGATGCGGTCGCGGGTGCTCGGGGCGCTCATGCTTCGGGCGTGTCGTCACATCGAATAGGACAAATGACCTAGATCGTCAAGTGTGTGTTCCTGCGCCGGGCAAAGGAGCGGGGTGGTGAAAAGAGATTTGGTGCTTTACGAATATGGATTCAGTCCGCAGCCACCGCCTGGCTTTGCAGGAACTCGCGCTCGGCATCGCACTGCGCGAGTTCGGCGGCACGTTGGTAGGCGGCGCGGGCTTCGGCGGGTTGACCGAGTTTGGCGATGAAACTGGCGCGGATCGCGTGATAAAGATGCTGCGCCTCAAGCGAGTGGCGGTTCGGGATGCTTTCGAGGGCTTCCAAGGCCTCACGCGGTCCACGGACGCGTGAGAGGGCCACGCTGCGGTTCATGGCGACGATGGGCGTGGGCTTCAGGAGCAGGAGTTGATCGTAAAGACTGAGAATGCGCGGCCAATCGGTGCGCGCTTCATCCGTGGCGAGGCAATGACAGGCGGCGATGCCGGCTTCGAGGTGGTAGGGGCTGATGATTTCGCCCGTGGAGGCTACTCCGAGGGCGAGGATGCCTTCTTCGATGAGACGCCCATCCCATTGACTGCGATCCTGATGATGCAGGCGCACGATTTCGCCTGCGGGATTGACCCTGGCACGCAGACGGGCCGCATTAAGGCACATGAGCGCGAGCAGTGCCTTCGTGGCCGGTTGCGAGGTGGCGGGATGAGTGTCGAGCAAGCGCGTGAGGCGGATGGCTTCGTGGCAAAGCTCCTCGCGGATGAGGCGGTCGCCGGAGGAGGCTTTGTAGCCCTCATTGAAGAGCAGATAGAGCGCTGCGAGCACGCCGTCGAGTCGCTGTGGCAGTTCGCTGGCATCCGGCACGGCAAAGGGCAGTCGCAGATCGCGGATGAGCTGCCGCGCCCTCACGAGACGCTTGGCGATGGCGGCCTCGCTGGTGAGGAAGGCCACGCCGATCTCCGCCGGGCTCAGCCCGCAAACGGTACGCAAGGCGAGCGCGAGCTGCGCCTCGATGGAGAGCTGCGGATGAAAGCAGACGAAGAGCATGCGCAGCGTGTCATCGGTGAGGTGGTGCTCGTCCTCTGATTCGTCACGCGTGAGCCAGCGCTCTTGTTCGGCGGTGATCTGCTCTTCTTTGCGCTGCCAGGTCTGTTCGCGGCGCAAAGTGTCGAGCGCGAGGTTCTTCGCCGCCTGCGTGAGCCATGCGGCGGGGTTCTCCGGAATGCCGTGATAAGGCCACGTTTGCAGCGCCCGCACGAGCGCCTCCTGCACGACGTCCTCAGCGAGCTGCAAATGGTGCGTGCCGAGACGCGCCGCGAGAGAGGCCACGAGCCGTGCTCCCTCGCGGCGGAAGAGATCATCCGCCACGCCACTGGGACTGCGCTCGCCGTGAGGACTCATGAGCGTTTACTCTTCAGCGGGCGGTCCGCCTTCGACAAGTCTCGCGAGATGCTGCAGCGACTCCTGCCAGCCGAGGTAGCAGGCTTCTTCGGGGATCATGGCGGGGACACCGGCCTGCGTGACGCTCAACTCAGTGCCGCAGGAGACAGCCTTGAGCCTCACCGTCACCTCGATGGTGCCGGGCAGGTTTGGATCATCGAAGACATCGGTGTAGCGGAGCAGTTCGTTCGGCACGAGTTCGAGATACTCGCCGCCGAAAGAGTGGCTGTGGCCGTTGCTGAACTGCGTGAAGGCCATCTTGAAGGTGCCGCCGACTTTGGCGTCGAGATGGAAGACTTTGCACAGGAAACCATTCGGCGGCAGCCAGCGGCTGAGCGCGTCGGCGTCGAGGAAGGCTTTGTAAACCAGCTCGGGCTTCGCTTTGAGCACGCGATGGAGACAGATGGTGTGGGTGTTCATGAGTTTGGAGAACGCGGGTTCAGGCAACGGTTTCTGGATTGAGCCACATGGGCTCCCAGGTGTTGCCATCGAGATCTTCGAAGGCGTGATAATACACGAATCCATGGTCCTGGCTGGGACGTGGTGTGGATCCTCCGTGTGCCACGGCTGCCGCGGCGAGACGATCCACCTCCTCACGGCTGTTTACCTGGATGGCCATCATCACCTGCACGGTGGTGCGTGGATCACAGATGTTCTTGGTGGTGAAGCGTCTCAGGCTTTCATGCGTGTGCAGCATGGCATGCAATCCATCGCCCATGACGACACAGGCGGCCTTGTCGTCGGAGAAACCAGCATTGATGGTGAATCCAAGCGCCTCGTAGAAGGCTTTGGATTTGGGAAGGTTGGTGACGGGGATGTTGAGGAAGATTTGGCGGCTCATAAGGATGATCGAGGATGAGATTTCAGGGAAGGGGTCAGCACTTGGCCGTTGTGGCTTTCACATCCGCCATCGGGCGGCAGAGATCGGCGATGGGGCGGACTTCGATCTGCGCTCCATGTGCGAGAATGGGGCAGGCCTGGGCGAGTTTCACCGCTTCATCGGTGGAGGCCACGGCGAGCAGGAAGTAGCCCGCGATGGCTTCCTTGGACTCGGCAAAGACGCCGTCGGTGACGAGGCTTTGCGGACCCGTGACGAGCCTGCCTTCCTCCATCAGCGGCTGCGCACCGCGCAGCAGCCCCTTGTTTTGCAGGCCCTCCACCCAGCCGTAAAAATCAGTCATGATGCGCTGGAGCTCGGCGGGGGAGAGGCCGCTGTTCCAATGAGTGCCGCGGATGAGCAGCAGGTGCTCGCCGGTGGTTTGTTGTGGGTTGGGATTCATGATGCGGGTGTTTCGTTCGTGTGGCGAAAGACGGAGCCGCGCTCCGACTCCAACGGTCGGATTTCAAAGTTCAAGCCATGCGGCAGCACGGGATTCTCCGACGCGATGGCCGCCGCGGCAGCGAGACTCTCTGCGACGATGATCCAGTAGCCGCCGATGACTTCTTTGCCTTCGGCGAAAGGGCCATCGGTGCGGATGCCCTCGCGGGTCACGAGTGCCGCGTCAGTGGTGAGACGCGAACCGGGCTTGAAGACACCTGTGGCGATGTTTGCCTCATACCAGGCGTAAAACTTGTCGATGGCAGCCTCGATGTCGGCTTTGGAAGACGCCTTGTCCCACTGGCCGCGCGAAAGCAGGAGATACTCGGAGGATGCGGGTGAGTTCATGGCGCGGCGACGAGTTTGGCGACATCGGCGAGGCCTTTTTCAAACTCTGGGCCGCACATGGATTCGCAGTTAAAGACAAGACTCATCACCTTGGCCAGCACGCCATCGTTTTTGCCATACATGGCCCAGGTGACGGTGGTTTTGCCGCCTTCGGTTTTGAAGAGGTAATCGACGGTGCTGACACCTTCCATCGGCTCCAGCCAGTCCATGCGCAGGCGGATGAGTTCGTTCGGTTTGCTCTCGGTGATGGTCGCCTTGCCCTTGCCGGTCATTTTTCCATGCCAGGTCGAGATCGAGCCCACACCGGTCTCCGGTCCGGCGTATTCGACCTTCGCTTCTGGATCCATTTTCAGCCACGGATTGAACTCGTTGAACTTCTTGTGGCTGTTGAACCAGACAAACACCGCCTCCGGTGGCGCGGCGATGGTGATGCTGCGCTCGACGCGAAAGTCGGGCGATTTCAGCAGAGCGGCGGCGATGATGCCAATGACGAGCACGGCAAGGCCGAGGAGGATTTTCTTGAGCATGGTGGTTGGGGTGAGACGGTTTTACTGGCGCGTAAAGATGACGGGAGGGCCGCAAGGGGCGGGCTTGCCATCTTTCCAGGACACGCCTTCGAGCTTGAAGTGGTTCGCGTCGATGAAGGTGTAGGTGGCACCGTGCATGTGCATGTCCTTCGCGGTGTTCAGGCCGGGCGTCGGCGCCAGATCAAAGGTCAGCGAGTCGGCGCTGCTCTTCACGAGCCTCATCCGGGGCTGGTTTCGCAGCATGCAGTAGTGCGTCATGGTGAGCTTGCCATTCACATCGTGGTAGGTGCTGAGCATTTCCATCGGCGTGCCTTCGGCGAAGCGCTCCTCGATCACCGAGTCTCCGGCGATGAGGCGGAACTCGGTGTTCATCTTACCCATGTCAGGCGAGTCACCGGACCACTTGCCTACGAGCGACTTCATCCGCTCAAAGGCGGCTGATCCTTTGTAGGGCGGCATGTCAGCACAGGCTGCGTGGTTTGTTTTGCCAGACTGGCATGAAGTGAGAGCCGCGCAGGCGGCGACCGTGAGGATGAGCGCGTGTTTGATCATGGGAGCGATGGGTTGTGATTTAGAAACAGACCAGGACGCGCCGGAAGGCCGCCCGTCACAGCATCGACGAACGACATTCCCCGGCGAGGACAGAAAAGTGAAAAATTTCCGCCGTGCGGCACCTGCGAGGTCACGGCAATGCGGCTTTTCCTGCTGGTAATCGGGCGGATCGTGATGGAGAGCACGGCATGTCGCACCCATTTGCAGAACTCGGAATCCCAGAGGACATGATTCGTGGCCTGGAGGAGCTGGGCATCGTCACGCCGACGGAGGTTCAGAAAAAAGTCATCCCCTTCCTGCTGACCGACGGCAGCGATCTCATTGCCCAGGCCCAGACCGGCACCGGCAAGACGGCGGCGTTTGGCCTGCCGCTGCTGACGAAGATGAATCCCAAGCACCGGGACATCCAGGGGCTCGTTCTGGCCCCAACGCGTGAGTTGGCGAAGCAGATCGGCAAGCAGCTCTTCCGTTTCACGAAGTACACGGAGAAAATCTTCATCGAGGTGCTCAGCGGTGGTGACAACATCGACCGCCAGACGGAGGCGCTGAAGCGTCCCACGCATATTGTCGTCGCCACGCCAGGGCGCTTGCTCGACCTGCTCGAACGCGACGCGCTCACGCTCGAATTCGTCCGTTATGTGGTGCTGGACGAGGCGGATGAGATGCTGAGCATGGGATTCAAGAAACAGCTCACGGAAATCCTCAAGCTGGCGGCGATGCGGCGCAGCACCTGGCTGTTTTCCGCGACTTTCCCGGAGGCGATCCAGGTTCTCATCAAAGGCTGCATGTCACCGAGCGCGCACTCGATCCAGATCGACCAGTCAAACGTCGTGAACCGCGACATCGACCACCGCTTTGCGATCTGCAAGCGCGAGGACAAGACCGCGTTCATCGCCAGCTTCCTCAAGCGCCAGAAGGAGGGCCGTGGCCTGATCTTTTGCCGCACCAAGGCCGGTGCGAACGAGCTGCACCGCGAACTGGTCGCGCTCGGGCTGCCGGTCGATGTCCTCCAAGGCGATCTCATGCAGAAGGAGCGCGACAAAGTGATGCGCGCCTTCAAAAAGCAGCGGGTGCAGTTCGTCGTTGCCACAGATGTCGCCGCGCGCGGCATTGATGTCGAGGGGCTGACGTTTGTGATCCATCACCAGCTCCCCGACCAACGGGAATACTACACACATCGCAGCGGCCGGACCGCCCGTGCCGGAAAGAAGGGCATGTCGCTTGCCTTGATCAACTCGAAGGAAAAATGGCAGCTCACCGAGCTGGAAACGAAGCTGCGGGTGAAGTTCAGCGAGTACCGGAAGTAGCGGTCACGGCTTCAGCTCCATGTTAGCCACGCCCTGCACGCCTGCCGGGAGCAGGTTGTTCGAGAAATGCATGCCGCGTGGCGTGTTCGGGCCTCCGCCGATGATGACGGCGTATTTGTAGCGCGGTTTGCCGATGCTATGCACGACGTTGCCAGTCACCACGACATCGGTGAGCGGCGGATCGTCGGGCTGCTGGCCGGTGTCGAACTTGAAGGGCGAGCGTTCGTCGCCCCAGATCCAGTGCGCGTCGCCGTGGCCGAAGTCGGAGATGATGTTGTTGGCGATGATGGAGCCGCCGTCGAAGTTCTCGGCGTTCGCCGCCGCACCGGGCATCAGGCCGATGGCCCACAGGCTGTTTCGTGTGAACTGATTGCCGGTGATGATCACATTGCGGCTGCCATGCATCGCTTTCATGCCCATGAAGGAGTTCACGATGAGGTTGTTGCTCACGATGACGTGATCTGAGTGCAGATCGATGCCCTGCGCGGCATTTTCGATGTGGTTGCCAATGATGCGCGTGAGGTGGCTCACTGCCGGTGCCGTCACGATGAGGCCGCTGCCCTGCTGCCAGTTGTCCGTGTAGCCTGCGTCCCAGGCCTGCTGGCTGAGCAAAGTGCCTTTGACCGGGTTCTTCTTCACATAGTCGCCCAGCTTGTGCTTTGCCTTGATCTCCGGCGTCGGGACGAGGTTTTCCTCGATGATGCGATTGCCCTCGATGTGCGTTCCGGTGCTGTAACTGACGCTGATGCCGGTGCCGTCAGTGCAGTTGAAGGCGTAGCCCCACTCCAGGCTCTTGGTGCGGTCATCAATGCTCAAACGCATGTAATTCCGCACCAAACAGCGGCTAATGCGGCAGTCTTTGCTCTCGCGCACCGTGATCGATCCCGCTGGGCTGCGATTGTCGATGACACGCACGTTGTCGATCACCAGATCGCGGCATTTGATCGCCACGATGCCCTCCTGGCGCGTCTCCATCTTTCCCTCGGGCCGTGTGAGCGTCAGATCGCGGATTTCGGCCTCCTTGGCATCTTCGATCACGATGATGGGCTGCTCCGCGTTTTGTTGAATGATGCGACCGGGGCCGAACAGGCCGCTGCGCACGCCACGGATGCGGATCTTGTCCGTGATCGGATAATCCCCGGCTGGAATGAACAACATGCGGTTCGGATTCGCATCCAGCGCCGCTTGAATCGACGGATACGCGCTGACAGACAGTTCAGCGGCGGAGGCGCTGAGGGTGATAAGAACGGCAAGAAGAAGGAGCGGGGCTTTCATGGAGCGGGGACAGGTTAAACTTCACCAATCCGCCTCTTCGCACAGGAACTTCGAAATTTTGCCGTCCGGTCGGTTCACGCTGTCACCGGCTTCTCAGACATCATCACGGCGTCTTTCGCCGGAGCAGGAGCCATCCAGGTGCTGATCTCGGCCTTAAGCCAGACCACGATGCCGTCCAAGAGCAGGCGGCCTGCTGAGGTGTCGGGAGACATGCTCATGCGTGGTGCCAGGAAGTGGCCGTGATTTTTGCGGCCGTAGATGCCCTTGCGCACGCGTTCCTGGGCGAGGCAGACGAGGCGGCGATTGTAGAAGGCCATGAACTTGCCGAAAAAGGCGCCGACCGGGCCGTCGTAGGGCATCAGCGTCCATTCGAGCTTGGGATTGGTATAAATGCCACGCACCGGGCCAAGGAAATAGGTCGCGAGATCCATCAGGAACGCGGCGTGCATCAGCTCGGCATCGCCGAGATAGGTGTACTTGTCCTTGTAGAGCGCCTCGAACCAAGTGCGGTAGCTGCGCGGGTAGGCCATGTTCAGGTAATCGGTGATCTTTTGCGTGTCCTCACCCGCGAGACTTTTGCGCACCAGCTCGGTGGCGGCGGAAACGGTGTATCCGCAGAAGTCGAGGCCCTGGCTGTAAAGCGGGTCCATGAACCCGGCGGCGTCTCCCACCATCACCCAACGGTTCCCGGCGATGTATTCGGCGTGGTAGCCGAGGTTCTTGTAGTAGAAGGTGTCGCCCTCGTCCGGGATGGCATTTTCAAACATCAGCCTGCCCACGGGGTGGCTCACGAGATGCGCCTGAAGCCGGGCCACAAGCGAAGGCCCTTCTGGCAGCGTGTACAAACGTCGGTCCCAGGTGACTCCGGCACTGAAACTGCCGTCGGAGAGTGGAATGATCCAGCACCACCAGCCGCGGCCCATGAGGTGATTGGTGGCCGTCGTGCGGATGCATTTGGCCTGTTCCGTGAGTTTCGGAAACATCTTGCGGCTCTTGAAGCTGTCGAGGTCGTTGACGTTGCGGAAGCGGCACCACACGGAAGAGGTCGGATGCTCGTCGCCGATGGAATGCTGGATGCCGAGCTTTTTGGCGAGCACGGCGGCCTTGCCGGTGGCGTCAATGATCCACTTCGTGGTCACAGTGCGCATCTGTCCTTCCTGCGGCATGATTTCGAGCGTGTGCGGCGCTTCGTTCTCGGACAGCGTGATTGTCTTAATCGTCGCTGGGCGCATGAGCTCGCAGCCGAAATCACAGGCCTCCTTGAGCAGATGCTCGTCGAGAATCGAGCGGTCGAGCTGAAAGGTCGCCAGGCGTGACTGAAAGCGCGGGCCGATCTCGGTGAGGTCGTCCACGGAATCCTGCGGCGTTTTGCAGAACCACATGCGCAGGCCGTGCTTCTGGTAGTGCTTTGCGCTCAGGTGGCTGGACTGGTGCAGAATGCGTGTCAGAAAGCAGCCGGCGACCTCGGAGGTGCTCTCGCCCACCTTGCGGTCGAAATGTGTCGTGCGCTCGACGATCAGCACGCGCATGTCGGGGTGGTCGCGTTTCAGCATCATGGCCGCCGCAGACCCGGAAAAGGCCCCGCCCATGATGATCACATCGTAATCCGTGGCGGGCATGTTCATGGAGGGGGGCGGGGTGAAATTCTCAGTTGTGGGGGCGGGCGTGACGGTCGAAGAAGAACGACTCCCGCCTCTCTCTGTCCGCGCCTAAATAATGCCAATCGCCGAATCCGCAACCTTCCAGCCGCATGAAGAAACCGCTCCGGCGCGGATGGGTCTGCATGACGCGTGCTGGACGCGGCTGATGCTGTTTTTCATGCGCTGGCTGCCCGCGCCGGTGATTACCGCGCTCACCTGGCCGGTGACGGCGGTGATCTGGCTGCTGGCCGTGCCGCAACGCGAGGCGGTGCGCGCCAATCTGAGCGCCCTGCTGCCGGAGCGGGGCACCAGCGCCTTCACCAGCTTTTATGTGTTTTACCAGTTCGCGCTGACCTACCTAGACCGCCTCTGGCACCTGCACTTCGAGCGCGAGGTGGACTGGGAGATCATCGGCAAGGATGATTTCGAGGCCTTGCAGCAGGAGAACGGCGGGGCGCTCGTCTTCACCGTGCATTCCGGCAACTACGACCTCGGCGCCGGGCTCTTCGCCCGTAAATTTGGCCGCACCATTCACACCGTCCGCGTGCCGGAGGCCAGCGATTCGCTGCAACAACTGCGCAAGCAGGAGCTGCGCGAGGAGGAGCGCCGCCACCCCAATCTGCACGTTCATTACAATGAGCCTGGCAGCCATCTGGGCATGGAGCTCTGCCGCAAGCTGCTCGCAGGCGAGGTCGTCTGCGTGCAGGGCGACCGCGTGATGGGCGACGTGGCTCCTTCTGAGGCGCGCATCGATGGTGTGACCTACCGCATCCCGCGCGGGCCGCTCGTGCTCGCCGAAGTGACCGGCGTGCCGTGCTACCCGGTGTTTCTCATCCGCAAAGGCCGCCTGTCCTACCGCATCGAGATCGGCAAGCCCTTCCTCATCGGCGGACGCAAACCGAAGGCCGCCGAGGTCAGCGCCGCCTGGCTGCCGGTGATGCACGAGTTTCTTTTGCGGCACTGGGACCAATGGTTTGTGTTTGAACCGCTCGTCACCCGTGATTCGGCATGAATGCTGAAACCAGAGCACGCTGTCTGCGCACGGCCTACCGTCGTTTGGTGATCGCTCTGCTGCCGTTGTTGATTGTGGGCTGGCTCGTCTCACGCGGTCAGATTTTCGCCGCAGGGCTGCTGTTCTGCTCCGTGCTCACGCTGATGATGATCGGCACGCTCGTGCCGCGATGTGCTTTGTTTGGCCCCATGATCAAACGGCTGCCCCAGGACACCGGCCACGCTTTGCTCACCATCGACGACGGTCCGCACCCGGAGCACACGCCAGCCATTCTCGACATACTCGACCGCCACCAGCTCAAGGCGATCTTCTTTCTCATCGGCGAGCGTGCCGCGCGGCATCCTGAACTGGTGCGCGAGATCGTCGCGCGCGGCCATGAGATCGCCAATCACACGCAGACGCACCCTGCCGCCCGTTTTTGGGCGCTGCGTCCGGTCGCCCTGTGGCGGGAGATCGCCGGCTGCCAGGAAACGCTCACGGCCATCTGCCCGCAGCATCCGCCGCGCTACTTCCGCCCGCCTGCCGGCCATCACAACGTCTTCACCTCCGTGATTTCCCGGGCCATCGGCCTGAAGATGCTGATGTGGAGCGCCCGAGGCTTCGACGGCGTTATTCAAGATGTGAACTTCATCACCGAGCGCATCCGCCGTCGTTTGCAACCCGGCAGCATCGTGTTGATTCATGAAGCCACGCCCGTGGCCGTCGAAGTCGCCGAATCCATCGCCCGCATGATGGCGGAAAGCGGTCTGAAGTGCGGCGCTAGCGCTCTGCCACGATCAGATGATTGTTGAACGGCGTCCCGCCCCACATGGGCGAGATTTGGACCTTCAAACCGGCCGCGCCGAGCACGGACTCGAACAAATCGCGGTCGGGATAGCACACCGGGCCCGCTTTCATCCAAAACGTGAGCTTTGCCAGCCAGTCTCCGGCCACGGTGATGCGGAAACGGGTGGAATCATCGTGCAGGCCGCTGCGGATGACGAGTTTTCCGCCCTCGGCCACCCGCGCCGCCGCCAGACGCAGCAGCGCCTCCTGCTCGGGCCGCGTGAAAAATTGCAGGATGTCGAGGATGACCACATTCCCGCTGAAGTCCGGCAATCCGGTGCGCGCATCCGCCGCGAGGAAGCTCAGGCCCGCGTAACCGCCGCGCTCGGCCATGCGTTGGGCGCTGGTGATCTTCCACGCGTCGTAGTCACAGCCGGTGATGTCCGCTGTGACGCCGGATTCACGCAGGTAAAACGCCAGCAGGCCGATGCCGCAGCCGATGTCGAGCACGGGCAGCGCGGAGGCACCGATCTCACTCACCACCGCCGAGTAAACCGGGTCGGAGCGCAGCTTCGACGGCACATAGTAGTGATTGTAGTCCCAAACTCGCGGATACAGCGAGGCGATGCGTTGCAGGGAGGCCGGTGAGAGAGGTTGGGTCATTCGGAGATTTTGGTGCCCACCCATCGACGCGGAACCTCCCACGGAGCAAGCAGGGAACAGACGTGAGTTTTAAACTCCGCGTTGATCGCCGCCTGAGGCAGGCCGAGCTCGGCCACGATGTCCTGGCCGCGTTCCGGGTCGCGGCTGGTCGCGCCATAAATCTTCACACCGGCCAGACCGGCGGCCTGCTGGATTTTTTTCGCGATCTCGGCGGGGCTGAGCTTGCGCCCGGCCACGTTGATGCCGGCTCCCAGGCTCTGCTGAAACAGCAGATGACCGTGGCGCAGCTCGATTTGGTCGCAGGTGGTGAAAACACCGCCGCCGTAGCGCTCATTCGGCAGCGTTTGGTCGTAGCCGAGGCCGGTGGAGCTGCTGGTCACGCTCAAACGACCGTCCGGCTCGTTTTGCACCGTCACGCCGGGCAGCAGCGTGCCGAGATCACGCTCGTCCTCGCGCAACACCGCCGAATCGTCCCATGACACCGTGCCGCACTCGCTCGTGCCGTAGAGGTTGTGGA
>Ga0209573_1002762_pt1 | contig 21204 bp, 11 predicted proteins | sample TNRBio252014_DNA_FD_185870 | JGI IMG/M metagenome (GOLD analysis project Ga0209573, IMG submission 185870) | Wastewater treatment Type I Accumulibacter community from EBPR Bioreactor in Madison, WI, USA - TNR Reactor_6/25/2014_ DNA (SPAdes)... | ecosystem: Engineered > Bioreactor > EBPR >...
GCTACCTGAAGCAGGAATGCACGAACGAAGTGCGTCGCCATCTGGATCGGGACCACGGTGCGGTCCGCGATCTGGAATTGACCCATCCGCATTTGAACGACCGCACCCTGACCGGTAACGGCCGGGTTTCCTTCGAAGGAGACGGTCGCCGGGAACTGTCGTTCACCTGCGATTTCGACCGTCGCGGCCAGATTCAGGACGGGCACTACAGCTATGCGGATGGCGATGACGATGACCGCAGGGGACGCGCCGACGAGCCTCAGGCCGGCGCCGCCAAGGGCGGTATCCCGCTGCTCAATGCCACCTGTCCTGGCGGCTACGAGGTGCATGCCGATCAGGGCGGCCCGATTTATATCAACGGCAAGGAAACCAAACTCAAAAAGTTCAACAACAACGCCTTCGAAGCCACCGGCTCTGACATCACCCTCTCCCTCACTATCAATCCCGACGGTTCGCCAAGCTTGATGTACACCGGCAAGCATGGCGCCAACGGCGTTTGCACGATCAAGGACTGATCCCGATCCCGCATGAGCGGCAGCCCGAGCGGTTCCGCGACGGCCCGCCGCCCCCGTCATCCTCACTAGAGAGCCTTATGCGCCGTTTCCGTCTGTCTCCAACTCCCGGATGGCTGCATAAAGGGTTTCGGCTTGGAATGGAGTGGACGCTATGAACTACCATCAGATCCTCGCATTGATCGCAGTACTCACCGGAAATGCGGGCGATGACTTCGCAACGCTGAAGTCCGGCGGGGCTGCCCCCAAGGCGCCCATCGCGCAGATTTTGTGTCCGCGCCCCTTGCCGGCCAATGAGATCGAAGGAAAGACCGTGTTCTGCGGCACGGTGATGGTGCCGGAAGACCATGCCAAGCCTGACGGCAAGAAGATTCCCCTCCAGTTCTCAATTCTCAAATCTCACTCGCAGTATCCTGAGCCCGATCCGCTGGTCTATCTGCAAGGCGGGCCTGGTGCGAGCGCGATCATCCAGATTCCGCTGTTGGCCCGCACCTTTGAACCCTGGCGCAAAACCCGCGACGTGGTGTTCTGGGACCAGCGTTCTGCTGGTCTCTCGGGCCAGTCGGTGAAGTGCTTCAATGCGCTTGCCGCCAATGCGGCCAAGATTGCAAAAAAGAACTACACCACTACCAACATCACCGGCGCGAACAAGGGCAGCAACACCGTCGCCGACTGCTTGAAAGAAATCGAAGCGGCGGGTATCGACATTGCCCAATACAACACCTTCGAGAATGCCAAGGATGTGCGCACCATTACCAAGGCGCTCGGTTATCCGACCTATAATCTCTATGGCGTTTCCTATGGCACCAAGCTGGCACTGGAAACCATGCGCGTGGCGCCAGAGGGCATTCGCTCGGTCATCATCGATGGCGTAGCCCCACCCTGGGTGAAACTCTATGAAACCCTCACGCTCAAGATCGGCGAAGCCATTGAGAACGTGGTGGTGCAATGCAAGGCCGATGAAAGCTGCAACAAGACCTACCCTGATCTGGACAAGATCATCATCGAAACGCTGCACATGGCGAAAGCGGGCAAGGTCATGCATCAGGGAAAGCCCGTCGATACGCTCACCATTTTCCGCCCCTTTGATGAGCGCAACGAAAAGTACGGCAACCTGTCGATGACGCCCTATATCCCCGCCTTTATCTATGAGCTTTACCGCGGCAAGGAGATGCCGACGGTAGACATGCTGGTGGGCAGGAACTTCGTCATGCCCATGCCGGGCGATGATGATGTGTCGGCAGCCTCAGCCTCGCTGCCGAAAGAGCAGCGCGCGCTGCTTTCAACGCTGGCCGACAATGCGGCGATTGCGCAGCGGGTGCAGAAGTCGAATGAAAATGTGATGGAAGAGCTGCGGGATGCGGTGGACGTCAGCACCAACTACGGACCCGTGGCCACATTGTTCGACCAGGAATTGGAAAAGGCATTGCTCGCGAAGAAGGCGAGTGATCCTGCCAGTGTCGAAAAAATCCTGACCGATTATGTTGCACTCCAGACGACGCAAGCATCGAAGGAAGCATTGACTGCCTTTGTCAAAGCCCATGTGGCCGGCGAGGCGCAGACCCGGCTTCTGGCGTTGATCGACGGCATGAGTGCGGCAGAATTGTCCGCTTCCTTCGCCATCATCAAGCGCGATGCGGCCAAGTCGGAAGCAGATTTCTTCGGCAACATGTATCTATTCAACTATGCCTGCCAGGAAGACATGCCCTTCAACACCTATGAGGGCTACAAGCAATATACGGCCAGCGCGAAGTACCCCTACATCGGCGATGCTTATGACCCGCTGGCCGACATGGTGTTCGGCTCCTGCATGTCCTTCAAGCCGCAGCAGCGCGACAACTGGCAAGTGACTGTGGTGAGCGATATTCCCACCCTGTCCATCGGCGGCCTTTATGATTCTCAGACGCCTGCAAGCTGGGCCAAGGTGGCGGTGGAAAAACTCTCGAACGCGCAGGTCTTCATGATCCCCGAAGCCGGGCACGGTGCCGTGCTCTATCAGACTTGTGTGGCCGACATGGGCGTGGCCTTCGTCAACAACCCGCAACGCAAGCTCTCGGATGCCTGCCCCAAGAGCATCAAGATCAACTGGCACATTCCAGACTGGGCGAAGGCAGCGAAGTGACGGCTGCTTGAATGACTGCACCATTGGCTTGAGAGGCACAAATGATGGAACATCCGAACCCGGATAAGCCCCTGTGGCTGCGTGTGCTGCAATTCCCGCTCGTCCGCTTGATCTTGCTCGGCCCGCTCCTGTTCCTGATGATGGGCATCAGCAACGGTTTCTGGGAAATCAGATATGCTGATTCGCCGCTGATAGGCATCGCCATGGCGGCGTTGATGGCCGCGCTGGCTTTCGCCGTTTATATCGCTTTTGTGAAGTTCATCGAACGGCGCCCGGTCAGTGAGCTGGCTCTGCCGGTGATGGGCCGTGAGCTTGGGCTGGGCATGTTGTTCGGCGCCGGCCTTTATACGCTTTGTGTGCTGGTCCTGATGGTGCTCGGTGTTTACCGTATCGAAGAGATCAACCCCCTGGCGCTGCTGCTGCCGTCTGTCGCCATGGCGCTGAGTTCAGGGGTTTTCGAGGAACTGCTGCACCGGGGGACAATTTTCCGCAATGTCGAGGAATTGCTGGGCAGTTGGATCGCGTTGTTGGCCTCGGCGCTGTTTTTCGGTTTCCGGCATTTGTCCAACGCTGACGGCAACATCATCGGGGCCGTTGCCATTACCATCGAAGCAGGTGTGCTGCTTGCCGCTGTCTATCTGCTGACCCGCCGCCTGTGGCTGAGCATCGGTTTTCACATCGCCTGGAATTTTACCCAGAGCGGCATCTTCTCCGGTTCTGTTTCCGGTGCTTTCGAAAAGCCCGGCCTGTTCAAGGCCACAATCGAAGGGCCGGAATTGCTGACCGGGGGCAAATTCGGGATGGAAGCCACCCTTGTCGCATTGCTGATCTGCACCACCGCTGGTCTGGTGATGCTGGTCATGGCCGTCCGGCGCGGCAAAATCGTTCCACCGTTCTGGCAGCGCACCGGCTGACTTGCATTTTGTTCAAGAGCATCAAGGTCGACGGGTACATCCCGGATTTACTGATCCCGATCCTGCACAAGCGGCAGGCTGGGTGCTTCCGCGTCGGTCTGCCACCCTCGTCATCCCCATTGGAGAGTCTTATGCGCTGTTTCCGTCTGTCTCCCACTCTGGCGAGTCGCCTGCTGGCCGGATTCCTGCTGACCTTGGGCAGTGCGCCCTTGATCGCTCAGGCCAATACTTCCGACCGCCCCCTCTGGCTGCGCTACCCAGCGGTTTCACCCGACGGGCAGCACATCGCATTTGTCTACGGCGGGCAGCTCTGGCGGGTTCCCGCCGGCGGCGGCGAGGCGCTGCCGCTGACCAGCGCGGAGTTTATCGCGAGCAATCCGGTGTGGTCGCCCGACAGTCAGAGCATCGCGTTCAGCGCGAATCGCCATGGCAATGCGGACGTCTTCATCATGCCCGCGAAGGGCGGGGAGATCCGGCGGCTCACCACTCATTCCCAGGCGGACACGCCGCAGGCGTTCACGCCGGATGGGAAGTCGGTGCTTTTCACCTCGATGCGCCTCGGCGATTCGAAGGTGGCTTTCGGTGGCATTCTCAGCGGTTCATCCATTCAGCTTTATTCCATTCCCGTCACCGGAGGTCGCGAGCGGCTGATCATTCCCACGCCCGCGCTCGACACCAAGCCAAGTTCGGATGGCCGTTTCATCCTCTACACCAGCCTGAACGCCCCGGAGAACGAGTGGCGCAAACATGCCGTCTCGGAAGCCACACGCGACATCTGGGCCTACGACACCACGGCGAAGACGCATCGCCAGCTCACGACATGGCGCGGCGAGGATCGCGACGCGGTTTTCAGCGCGGATGGAAAATCGGTCTTCTGGCTCAGCGAGCAGTCCGGCAGCTTCAACGTGTGGAAAATGGTCTTCGAGGGCGATGCAAAGCCGGTTCAGCTCACCTCGCACCAGACGCATCCGGTGCGCTTTTTGAGCCGCACCAGCCAAAACGATCTGGTGTACGGCTACGACGGCGAAATCTGGCGTCTCGATCACGATGCGAAGGAACCGAAACGCATCGAGGTGCGCATCAGCCAAGGCTCGCTGCTCGGCGGCGCCATTTTCGTGAAGATGAACGAAGAAGTCTCCGAGATCGCCGCGAACCAGGACGGCTCCGAAATCGCCATGATAGCCCGGGGCGAGGTCTTCGTGGTGGACGCGGCCAGCGGTCGCACCCGCCGCCTCACCAACACGCCGCAGCACGAACGCAACGTGAGCTTTCGCCCGGATGGCAAGGCCGTGCTCTACGCCTCCGAACGCGATGGCCGCTACGACGCCTACGAGACGACCCTCGACACGCCGGGCGCGACCTCGTTTCAGACGCCGGGCGCTTTGAAGGAAACGCGGCTCACCAATACGACGACCGATGTCACCGAACCCGCCTACTCGCCGGATGGCCAGCGCATCGCCTACCTCGAAGACCGCACCCGCCTCGTGGTGATGGATCTCGCAACCAAGAAGACGGTCACCGCCATGCCCAAGGGCCTTTCCTATTCCTACACGGATGGCGACCTACCCTTCGTGTGGTCGCCCGATGGCCGCTGGCTGGCCGCCACCATTGGCTCCGCTGTGACGAGCTTCAATATCGCGCTCGTCGATGCCAGCGGCCAGAAGCCGCCCGTCAATCTCACCCGCAGCGGCTTCGTATCCGCCGGGCCGCAGTTTTCCGCCGATGGCAAGGTGCTGCTCTTCCTCTCATCGCGGGATGGCTTGCAGACCGCCGACTCCAAAGACGCGGAAGTCGATGTGTATGCCGCGTTCCTCACGCAGTCCGCTTACGACGCCATCGCGCATCCGGACGATCGCCTCATTGCGCCCGTTGCCGCGCCGAAAGCCGATGCGAAGCCGGAGGAAAAGAAACCGGCGCCGGCCTGGGAACCCGAGCTGGACGATCTCGCCGCCCGCACCGTGCGGCTCACGCCGTTCTCTTCCAGCGTGGTATTCGCCAAGCTCACGCCAGACGGCAAATCGTTCGTCTTCGCCAGCGTGGGAGCCGCCACCGGCTTCGTCGGCTACAAGCTGCCGCTGGGCAAGCCGGGCATCTCGCCGCTCTTCACCAAAGCTCCGCCCGCCGCAGAGAGCGTCGTCACCGATGGCAAAGGCGAGAACGTCTTTTTCCTCGGGGCGGGCGGCATCGAGAAAGTGAACCTCGTCACCGGAGCCGCCGCCACCCTTCCCTTCACCGCCGAGGTCGCCTACGACTTGCAAGGCGAGATGCGTTGGTTCTTCGAGCACGCTTGGCGCATGACCCAGCAGAAGTTCTACCGCAAGGACATGGCCGGGGTGGATTGGGAACGGTATAAAAAGGAATACGCGAAGCACCTGCCGCACCTCCGCCACGGAGAAGACCTCGCCGAGTTGCTCAGCGAAATGGCGGGCGAGCTGAATTCCTCCCACATGGGTTCTTCCTATCAGCCGAAGGTGACGACGGGCGACGCGACCGCCTCGCTCGGTCTCTACTACGATCACGCCCATACCGGCCCCGGCGCGAAGATCGCCGATGACCTCAAGACCGGCCCCGCAGGCCGGGCCGACAGCCTGCTGCGTCCCGGCGCAATCATCCTCGCCGTGAATGGCGAGCCGATCCGCGCGGACACGGACATCCACACGCTGCTCAACAAGACTGCTGGACAGCCCGTGCGCCTTTCCGTCCAGCCCGCGCAAGGCAGCGCGCCGGTGGAGGAGATCGTCACGCCCGAGCCGTTCGTCAACGGCCTCCTCAAAGCGCACGACCGCTGGGTCGCGCAGCGCGTGCAACTCACCGATGAACTCTCCAAGGGCCGCCTCTGCTACATCTACATCGGCCTCATGGACACGAAGAACTACCAGGGCTTCATCCACAACCTGCGCGGGCGCTGCGCCGACAAAGAGGCCGTGATCATCGACATTCGCTTCAATGGCGGCGGCAATCTCTCCGAGCGCCTCATCGCGGACCTCTCCGCGAAATCCGCCGGCCAGTCCGTGGATCGCGATGGCAACGTCCTCAGCGAAGTGCCCAGCTCCCGCTGGACGAAACCCAGCGCCATCCTCGCCAACTCCTGGAGCTACTCCGACGGCAGCCTCTTCCCCCACTACTACAAGCACGCAAAGCTCGGTCCCTTCGTGGGCGAACCGGTGCCGGGCACCGGCACCTCCGTCTGGTGGGTCCATCTGCTGCCCGGTGGTCGCCTTACATACGGCATCCCCGAGATCGGCCGTAAGTCCGCCGACGGCCGCTTTTACGAAAACACCGAGGACAATCCCGACGTGCTCGTTCGCCGCAGCCCCGACGCCATCGAAGAAGGCCGCGACGAACAGCTTGAAGCGACGGTCGAGCATTTGCTCGGGCAACTCGGCGGACCCGCGATGAAAAAATAGACGCCAATCCATTTCAAAACGCCCGCCGTTAGCGGCGGGTTCCTTAATGATGGTACTGAGAGGAGTTTATTGGTGCAGCATCGTGTGATCAGCTATTCGTTGAGAGCGCTGGCCACCCACGCTCAAGACCCGGCGCTGCGCCCGCCAAGAGACTGCGCCTGCAAGGCGGCCGCTTCGCCACGGTGTTTTATTTTCAATCTTTGCTTGTTTACGCCTTGCTCCTGCGTGAGCGGAAAAGCGCTGTAATTATTTAGCGATCATCACAGGACACTCTCCATGCTTCAATCTAAAGGTAACGACGGTCATTCACCCTGTTGGGTCCAACTCTGCGCTGCGGCATTCGCCTTCAGTGTATCGATCACGGCGGCCAGCAGCGCGCTCGCCGCACCGCGCCCCATCGAGCAGCCGATTCCGAACCCGCCCCTGACCAAGGCATGCGGACTGAACGTCCTGATGATTCTTGACGAATCAGGCTCCATTGGGACTTCCAACGCGACCCAGGACGTCCGCAATGCCTTCAAGGCATTCACCGACGCCATCAAAAACACCAGTTCGGCAATGGCTGTGGCAGAGTTCTCAAGAGTCGCTCGCTTGCCCGCTATCGGCGGATTCCCGCCCCGCAAATACATCACGGTCACCGACTCGACCAAGGTCGATTTCGACGCATACATCAACAACGACTTTAACCCGAACGGCAATACGAATTGGGAGGATGGGCTGCGGATGGGCATCCCCAAATTCTTGCCGCGCGACAACTTCCAGGTGCCGCATCTCACGGTCTTCATCACCGACGGCGATCCTAACCAGATCATACGCGATAGCGTCACGGCCACCGATTATGCAGACAAAGTTCCCCTGGCCGACAGTCAAACGACCGGCGCCAACCAAAATACGGCGGCTGACCACGCTGTCGCCAATGCCAACAATCTCAAGACCCAGGGATCGCGTATCCTGGCGATCGCCGTAGGGGCTGGCCTCTCGTCGAACGCCTCGCTCAATCGCCTGATCAGGGTTTCGGGGCCCAATGTCTACAATGGTACTGGCGACTTCGATATCTCGACCGACGACATTTATCGCGAACCCGATTTCTCCAAGCTCCAGGATGCCCTGCGGCAGACCGCATTCCAGCTCTGCGCACCCTCGGTCACGGTGCAGAAATTGATCGATCAGACCCCTGACCCGGGCACCACGAACGACGCGGTTCCCGGTGCGAACTGGACAATTACGGGGACGGTGACCGCCCCTGGCAGCGGCAGTTATGACTGGGTGCTCCCGTTCCCTGAATCACCCGGCGCCGGCCCGCAGTCCAAAAATACCGACACGACCGGCTTCGCCACCTTCCAGTGGCTGCCGGATCAGGCCGGGCCGTCCGGCTTCACGGCGACGGAAACCATTCAGAGCGGCTTCACCAATGCCCAAAGCGAAACCCGATGCACGTTCCGCACCCCCGATAGCCCCAACGATCAGCCGCTGCCTGTCACTCCTGGCAATGGAAGTTTCAGCGCCAGCATTCCCCAGGAATCCATCGTCACCTGTCAGTTCGTCAACGTCGCAGATCCGGCGCCGGCGATCACCCTCAAGAAGTACACCGAAGGGTCAGACGCTGATACGACCCCCGGTCCCAGCATTCCCGTCGGTCAACCGGTCGACTGGACCTATGTCGTGACCAACACGGGCAACACCACGCTCAACGCTATTGCGGTGACGGATGAGGAGGAGGAGGAGGAGGAGGAGGTGCCAACCTCGGCTGGCCCAACCGTCCTTTGCCCCAAGACCACGCTGATCCAGGGCGAGGCGATGACTTGCACCGCTACGGGCACTGCGGGAACCAGGGCTTCAGGAGCCAGCTTTACGGGTAAGTATCAGAATCGCGCCACGGTCACGGCGGTCGATTCGTACAACACCTCCGTCACCACCAGCGACCCCTCGCACTACGTTGCGGCGGCGCCGGGAATCCGCATCGAAAAGGCGACTAACGGCGAGGACGCGGATGCCGCGCCGGGTCCCCTGGTCGCTCCCGGCAGCGCGGTGACCTGGCGCTACGAGGTGACCAATACCGGCACTGAAACCCTCAATAGCATTGTCGTCACCGACGACCAGGGAGTCACACCGGTATTCCAAAATGGCGACACTAACAGCAATAATTCGCTCGATCCCGGCGAAACGTGGTTGTACCAAGCGCAAGGAACCGCCGTGTCCGGTCAGTACGAGAACCGAGCCACCGTTACCGGCACCGCCGAGATCGACGGAGCACCCGTCACCATCACCGACGAGGACCCTTCCCATTACTTTGGCGTCGTGACTGCTCTCAGCGTGAAGAAAGCCACCAACGGCGTGGACGCCGATGTCCCGCCCGGACCGGGCCTTTTAATCGGCGACGACGTCTACTGGACCTATGTGGTCACGAACACCGGTAACGTCCCCCTCGTGTCGTGGACGGTGACCGACAGCGATCCTAACGCTGGCATCGCCTGCCCCCGAGTCATCATCGTCCCTTCCGCCAGCGCGACCTGCGTGGCTCAGGGGATCGCGAAGCCCGGTCAATACGACAACATCGCCACGGCGTCTACGCCCAACCCGCTGGGTGGTCCCGATATAACCGCCAGCGACCCCTCACACTATTTCGGCGCGCAGCCAGCCCTCACGCTTGAGAAGACGACCAACGGCGAGGACGCGGATGATCCACCCGGTCCCTTCATCTCCGTAGGGCAACCCGTCACCTGGTCGTATGCAGTCACGAATACCGGCAACACCCCACTGACGAACCTTCTGGTTGTCGACTCGAAGCTTGGCCCCGCGACTTGTAGCGTCACGGTTCTCGCCGTCGGCGGATCGACGACCTGTTCCCTGAACGGCGTAGCAACGGCTGGTCAATATCTGAACCTCAGCTTGGCGCTGGCCCGTGGAACCGACAACAAGTTGGTCGGCGCATTGGACCCGTCGCATTACTTTGGCGCAGCCCCCGGCATCTACCTGGAGAAGTTGACGAATGGCGTCGATGCCGACACAGCGCCAGGGCCGTATATTGTCGAGGGCAATCCGGTGGAATGGTCTTACGAGGTTACCAACACGGGCAACGACCGGTTGACGGGCATCACCTTGACCGATGATCAACTTGGCGAGATCACTTGCCCGCAGACCGCGCTCGATCCGCAGACCTCGATGATTTGTACCGCGACCGGCATCGCCGCAACCGGGCAATACGCCAACGTGGCTGCCGTCACCGCCAGAGACACCGCTGGCGCCTCCGTGTCGGACACCGATCCATCCCATTACTTCGGCTATATCTCCGCCATCCATGTGGAGAAGGCGACCAACGGCCAGGACGCCGACGAGCCGACCGGCCCTATCGTTCCCGCCGGCAGCACGGTCACCTGGACCTATCGGGTCACCAATCCCGGCGACATCGCGTTGAAGAACGTCACGGTCACTGACGACCAGGGCGTTGCGCCGGTATTCCAGAATGGCGACGTGAACAGCAATAGCGAACTCGATCCCGGCGAAACGTGGTTGTACCAAGCGCAAGGGACCGCCGTGTCCGGCCAGTACGCCAACATCGCGACGGCGGCGGCGGTCGATGTGTTCGAAAACCCCGTCCAGGACACCGATCCCTCGCACTATTTCGGCTTTGTGCTGGAACCGAGCATCAACATTGAAAAAGCCACCAATGGCGTCGACGCCGATAGCTCGCCCGGACCACGGATTGAAGTGGGAGAAACGGCGCAATTTACCTACGTGGTAACCAACACCGGCAACACCTTCTTGACCAATGTGGCGGTCACTGACAACCAAGGGGTGGTCGTGACTTGCCCCAGCGGCAACCCAATCCCGGTACTCGAACCGGGCAACCATGAGATCTGTACCGCAAGCCGGGTGGTGACCGAGGGTCAGTACGTCAACATCGGCGCTGCTACTGGCAGATCGCCAGACGGTCGAACTCCAAGCGACAGCGACCCAAGCCACCATTTTGGGGTGCCGCCATTCACCCCGACATTGGGAATTAGCATCGAGAAGGCGACCAATGGCGAAGACGCCGACACCTCGCCGGGTCCGACGCTGCCGGTGGGGTCAACCGCCGATTTCACCTATGTCGTGAGGAATACCGGCAACATACCCCTGACCAATGTGACGGTGACGGACGACCAGGGGGTAATCGTGACGTGCCCCAGCGGAAACCCAATCCCGATACTCCGTAGAGGCCGCAGCGAAACCTGCACCGGCAGCGCCATGGTCTCTCCTGGTCAGTACACCAACCGTGGCTCGGCCACGGGCACGGCGCCCGATGGCAGTCTTTATAGCGACAGCGACCCGAGTCACCACTTCGGCGGACCCGCCAATACAGATCCAAGAGGTATTCCCACCCTCTCGATGCTCGGCCTTGGGTTGCTCGCACTGTTGCTCGGTGGCGGTGTTTCCAGGTTTAGAAAAATCGGCAGGACCCGCTGATCCGGTTGATCGAGCGTGCGTCGCTGGCGGGAAGATGGCTGCAAGCCATCTTCCCGCAAGTCGGTGCGATCAAGCCGATTGACGCGCAAGTCGGCGGCTATCCGTTGACGCTGTCGGTCATTTCGGCAACACCACCTTTATCGGCGATAGCTGTGATGCGTTGGGCTTTGATTACTTTTTCGAAGCCGGCCTGGCGCTCGAAACCGATAGCTCTAAAAACGACTGGCCGGTGAAAAAACTGCGCCTCGGCGATGGGCATCTTCGACGCGGACGTCACCGGTTGGAACGTGATTTTCGGTTACCGATTCTAAAAAACGTGAGTATCCCTAAACATGAAAAAACCCGCTTTGGGCGGGTCGGGAAATTCACTATGGACGGCTATAACGAACTTATTGGCGGAGAGAGAGGGATTCGAACCCTCGTTAGAGTTACCCCTAAACAGCATTTCCAGTGCTGCGCCTTCGACCGCTCGGCCACCTCTCCGAAAAACCATCCGCTTCCCTGCTGGCTAGAGGCGGAATTGTAATGGAAGCGCTCACACCAGAGCAAGGTGTGAATCGTTTTCAACATTTAGTTCAGGCCCTTCATGGTCAGGCGAATGCGGCCCTGTTTATCAATCTCCATGATCCGCACCTTCACTACATCACCGACCGCCAGCTTATCGCTGACGTTTTGCACTCGCTCTTCACAAATTTGCGAGACATGCACCATGCCATCGCGCCCCGGCAAAATCGTCACGAACGCACCAAAATCCATCAGCCGCACGACCTTGCCTTCATAAACCTGGCCTGCTTCCACATCCGCAGTAATCTGCTCAATACGGCGGCGAGCCTCATCACCAGCGGCTTTGTCCACTGCAGCAATCTTGATCACGCCGTCATCGGTGATATCGATCGTCGCACCAGTTTCCTCGGTGATTGAGCGAATAGTCACACCGCCCTTGCCGATCACATCCCGAATCTTGTCCGGGTTAATGCGCATCGTGGTGTAGCGCGGCGCATACTCTGACAACTCATGACTCGGTTGATTGATGACCGCGTCCATCTTGCCAAGGATATGCAAGCGCCCTTCACGAGCTTGGGCTAGCGCCTTTTCCATGATCTCGTGAGTAATGCCGTCAATCTTAATGTCCATCTGCAAGGCTGTGACGCCTTCAGTCGTGCCGGCCACCTTGAAATCCATATCGCCGAGATGATCCTCATCACCGATAATATCGGTCAACACGGCAAATCGGTCGCCTTCCTTGATCAAGCCCATGGCGATACCGGCGACAGGCGCCTTGATCGGCACTCCGGCATCCATCAGCGACAGGCTGGCCCCGCAGACTGACGCCATCGAACTGGAACCGTTGGATTCCGTGATTTCCGACACCACCCGCACCGTATACGGGAACTGCTCCGGCTTGGGCATCACCGCCTGTACGCCGCGCTTGGCCAATCGACCATGGCCAATTTCCCGGCGCTTGGGACTGCCAACCTGGCCAATTTCGCCCACTGAATACGGCGGAAAGTTGTAGTGCAACAGGAAAGACTGGCGGTATTCGCCTTCCATAGCATCGATAATCTGCGCATCCCGATCGGTGCCAAGCGTCGTCACCACCAGCGCCTGGGTTTCGCCCCGGGTGAACAGCGCAGAGCCGTGAGTGCGCGGTAAGACCCCGGTGCGGATCGTAATCGGACGCACAGTGCGTGTATCGCGGCCATCAATACGCGGCTGACCGGACAGAATGCGCCCACGAACGATCGCGCTCTCCAAAGCTTCAAAGGCGCTTTCGATCACCAGCGCCGTCCAGCGCTCCGGTTCCTGCGCGGTCAACTGGGCAACCAGTTGCTCGCGAATCGCCCGCACCCGCTGCTGGCGGGTCATCTTCTCGGCGATCTGGTAAGCCTCGGTCAGAGCGGCTTCAGCGGTGCGCACCGCACTCTCCAACGCGGTGTCTTTGGGGCGCGGTTGCCAGTCCCAGGGTTGAACACCCGCTTCGACAACGAGTTCCTTGATCGCCTTGATCGCTGCTTGCATCTGCTCATGACCAAACAGCACGGCACCTAGCATCACTTCTTCAGACAGGCCATCCGCTTCGGATTCCACCATCAACACGGCCCGCTCAGTCCCGGCCACCACTAAATCCAGTTGCGACGTCTTCAGATCACGGCGGGTAGGATTGAGCAGGTACTGACCATTGCAGTAACCAATCCGGGCGGCGCCAATCGGGCCATTGAACGGGACACCGGATAACGCCACCGCCGCCGAAGCGCCCAGCAGCGCCGGGATTTCCGGATCGACCTGGCTGTTCAGCGACATCACCGTGGCGATAATCTGCAATTCGTTGGTGAAACCGTCGGCAAACAATGGCCGCAGCGGTCGGTCAATCAGCCGGGCGGTCAGGGTTTCACCTTCAGAAGAACGCCCCTCGCGGCGGAAGAAACCGCCGGGAATGCGGCCCGCCGCATACGTGCGCTCCTGATAATCTACCCGCAGCGGGAGGAAATCCCGACCTTCATCTTCCCGGGCGGCAACCATCGTCACCAACACTACGGTATCGGCCATGTTGACCAGCACCGCGCCGCTGGCTTGCCGGGCGATTTCACCCGTTTCCAGCGTGACCGCGTGTTGGCCGTATTGAAAGGTTTTTTTGATGGAAGTCACGGCAACGTCCTGTGCGAAAAAAAGAGCAGTAGAGGGCATTAACGGCGCAAACCGAGGCGGCTGATCAAATCTTGATAGCGCTTCAAGTCTTTCCGCTTCAAATAATCCAGCAACTTGCGACGCTGATTGACCATTTTCAACAGCCCGCGCCGGGAATGATGGTCTTTCTTATGTTCACCAAAGTGGGGTTGCAAGCCGTTGATACGGTGGGTCAGCAACGCGACCTGGACTTCTGGTGAGCCGGTATCGACGGCTCCCCGCTGATAATCCTGCACGATTTTCGATTTTTGCTCAGTGTTAAGCGGCATGGGTTTAAACTCCAATTCGAATGGATTTAGCCAAGTAAAAAATTTTTTGATCGCCGTCCTGGTGATTCTGGATGAGCCAGCGCAGGCCAATTGACTGCATTTATGAGCCATTGCCGATCAACAATCGGCGTGGCCCGACCCGGCCATCATCCAGAATCTCACCAAGACCCAGGAAGCTTTGTTCGCCTTCATACAAGCGCACCCAGCCTCGTGTCGGCGCATGTGGCGCGAGAACAGGTTGGCCTTGCCGCAGGTAAAAAGCGGCGTCGCCCCGCACCCGCACCGCCGGCCATTGCATGACCGCACTATCCAGCGGCAGCAGCACTTCATCCAGCGCCGCCAGGCCCTGCTCAGCCCGTTCGCACAGCGCATCCAGCGTCATCATCCGGCTGGCGTCATAAGGTTCCACCGCAGTGCGGCGCAATGCCGAAATGTGTGCGCCGCAGCCCAACGCTTCGCCCAAATCAGCAGCCAGTGTTCGGACGTAGGTGCCCTTGGAACAACACATCACGCATTCCAGCTCCTCACCCTCCAGTCGCAGCAACCGCAATTCGTGGATCGTTACCTGGCGCGGTTCCCGCTCGACTTCGATGCCCTGGCGAGCCAGCTTGTACAGGGGCTGGCCACCGCGCTTCAACGCAGAATACATCGGAGGGATTTGTTTAATCACCCCGGTAAACTGTTGCAGCGCCGTTTCAACTTGCTCGCGGCTCAGCGGCGCCACAGGGCGGATAGCGATCACTTCGCCTTCGGCGTCGCCGGTTGCAGTCACCCTACCCAGTCGACAAGTAAACTGATAGCGCTTATCCGCGTTCAGCAAAAATCCCGACAGTTTGGTGGCCTTGCCCAGACAGACCGGCAACAAACCACTGGCCAGTGGATCGAGACTGCCTGTGTGGCCTGCCTTAGCCGCCTGATACAACCGCTTGACTATTTGCAACGCAGCGTTGGAGGTTAAGCCGATGGGCTTATCCAACAACAGAACCCCATCAACCGGTCGGCGGGGGCGGCCCTGGCCCCTCATATTCCCGGCTCCACACCAGCGTCGGTATCATCATGGTGGCGGTTGGCGTCCGAAGCTACAGCGGCATCGATCAGCGCGGATAACCGAGCGCCCTGCTCGACAATTTCATCATAACGGAACTCCAGCTTCGGAACGACCCGCAACCGCATCCGCCGACCCAGTTCCCGGCGCAACAGGGGCGCAACCCGGTTGAGTTCGGCGACTCGTTCATTCCGCTCCGCTGGATCACCCATCAGCGTCACATAAATCCGGGCGTAAGCCAGATCGCGGCTGACCTCCACGCTGGTCATGGAAACCAACGCCAGACGCGGATCGCGCAGTTCGGCGCGGATCAGTTCCGCAAGTTCCCGGCGAATCTGCTCACCGACCCGGCGAGTGCGTGGAATGGTTTTGATCGCCATTGCTTGGACTCCCTGGCGTTGACTACAACGTGCGCTCGACTTGCACCCGCTCGAAGACCTCAATGTGATCGCCTTCATGAATGTCATTGTAGTTCTTCACGCCCATCCCGCACTCCATACCGGCGCGCACTTCACTGGCGTCCTCCTTGAAGCGCCGCAAGGAATCCAGCGCCCCTTCGAAGATAACCACATTATTGCGCAAAACCCGAATGGGATTGTTGCGGCGCACCACGCCATCCACCACCATGCAACCCGCCACGACGCCGAACTTGGGGGAGCGAAAGACTTGGCGCACATCCGCTAAGCCAATAATCTCTTCCTTGAACTCTGGCTTGAGCATTCCGACCATCGCTTGTTTGATGTGGTCGATCAGTTCGTAGATGACGCTATAGTAGTGCAGTTTTAACCCTTCTTCTTCCGCCAGTTTGCGGGCGACTGTGTCGGCGCGGACATTGAAGCCGATGATAATCGCCTTGGCGTTTCGGGCCAGATTCACATCCGATTCGTTAATGCCGCCAACGCCGCTGGCAATGATCTTGACTCGCACTTCGTCAGTGGACAGCCGGGTCAGCGCATCGACGATAGCCTCAGCAGAGCCTTGCACATCGGCCTTGAGCACCACATTGAGGATATCAACCTGACCAGCCTCGAACTGCTTGGAAATGTCGTCCAGACTGATAGCCGGTTTTTTGGACTGCTCCTCGCGGAGCTTACCTTGCCGAAACAGGGCGATTTCCCGCGCCTTACGCTCGTCAGCAACTGCAACCACCTCGTCACCCGCCTTGGGGGCGCCGGACAGACCGAGAATTTCCACCGGAATTGAGGGACCGGCTTCGCTGACTGCCTGGCCTTTTTCGTTGAGCATGGCGCGCACCCGACCGTACTCGACACCGCTCAGCACCATATCGCCCTTGCGCAGTGTGCCGCTCTGCACCAGCACCGTTGCGACCGGACCACGACCCTTGTCAAGTCGCGATTCAATGACCACGCCCTTGGCTGAGCCGTCCACCGGCGATTTCAGTTCCAACACCTCAGCCTGCACCAGGATCTTGTCGAGCAACTCGTCGATGCCCAAACCGGATTTGGCCGAAACATAGGTGAACAGAGTGTCACCACCCCATTCTTCGGAAATGACGCCTTGCACGGACAGTTCGCTTTTCACGCGATCTGGATCGGCGCCGACTTTGTCCATTTTGTTGACCGCCACCACCAACGGCACCCCGGCAGCACGGGCGTGCTGGATGGCTTCCTGAGTCTGCGGCATCACGCCATCATCAGCCGCCACCACCAGCACCACTACATCCGTCGCTTTGGCGCCCCGGGCGCGCATGGCGGTAAACGCAGCGTGTCCTGGCGTATCGAGGAAAGTGATGACACCCTTAGGCGTTTTGACATGGTAGGCGCCGATATGCTGAGTAATGCCACCCGCTTCGCCCGCCGCCACCCGGGTGCGGCGGATATAGTCGAGCAGCGAGGTTTTACCATGATCAACATGGCCCATGATGGTGACCACCGGCGGGCGGGGCAACGCTTCACCGCCGCCACCTTCAGCAGTCAGATCTTCTTCAAGCGCGTTTTCCCTGAGCAGTTTGTAGGTATGGCCCATTTCCTCCACCGCCAGCGCAGCGGTTTCCTGATCGATGACCTGATTGATGGTGACCATCAACCCCATCTTCAGAAAGACCTTGATCACCTCGGTGACCTTGACCGACATCTTCTGGGCCAGATCAGAAACGCTGATCGTTTCGGGGAGGACGACTTCCCGTACCACCGGCGCGGTGGGTTTGGCAAAGCCATGCCGTGGTGTAGGCGCGGATGTAACCGTTTTGACCACCTTGCTTTTCCGAGGCCGACGGCGCTCACTCTTTTCCAGTGCGCCCTGCACATCTCCCCGTGGGAAACGATCACCGCCCGCTGGTTCTTCACGGCGCACGCCATGCGCTTCAGGGCGGCCAGCTCCTCGAGACTTGGCCGGACCCGCAGGGGGGCGCGCAGGGCTATCTGATCTTTTTCTGACGGGTGCCGATTCGGCGGGTCTTCTGGCTCGGGTTTCAGCGCCTGTCCCTCCACCCGGTTCACGTCGGGGTGTCGGGGCTGGGTCAGCACTGGCTGACCGGCGGACAGTTCCTTCAGCGGGCCGAGCTGGGGCAGCTCTCTCTACTACTGGCTTGCGGCGTGGGTCCGGCTCCATCCGGCGGCGCGTAGATTGCTCGTTGGCCTGCTGACGATGGGGTTGTTCCTCGGTTGGGCGCTGGATCTGTTCGTCAACTTGAGCAGGAGAGCGAATATCTTCCAGAGCCGCTTCAGGACTGGCCTCTTCGGCATGAGCGGCCTCGGTATGGGTAGCCTCAGGGTGGATAACCTCACCATGAGCGGCCTCGATGTGAACAGCCTCGGTGTGGGCAGCCTCGACAGCCATGACTGGCGGTGGCGATACTTCTGGCAGGTGAAGTGTTGCTGATACGGATTCCCGGGGTGGCGGCGTTTCCACCTCCACCTCCACCTCTACCTCCACTACAACCGGCGGCGGTGCTTCGATAGGAACTACGGTTTCACGGCGGCGCGTTGCTTCATCATCCATCAGGCTACGTTTGACATATGTACGCTTTTTGCGCACTTCGACACTGACCGTTTTAACCTGTCCGGTCATGCCACTGCCCATTCTGATTTCGCTATGTGTTTTGCGCTTAAGAACAATTTTTTTAGGTTCGACGGCGCCCTGAGTCGGCTGGGCGCCATGGCTTCGACGTAGATGCGCTAGAAGATCCACCTTTTGCTTTTCCGTAATAGCTGACTCCGCACTGGCGACTACGATACCGGCTTCAGCGAATTGCTCCAAAAGGCGATCTACCGGAATACCAACTACTGTCGCAAATTGTTTGACCGTTACATCCGTCATTGTCTACCCCCGAGGCGCACTGGGTTACTGTTCATTCTTTCGAGAACCAGGGCGCCCGCGCCGTCATGATCAGTTTTGCGGCCTGTTGATCATCCAGACCGGCTATTTCATTCAGATCGTCCACCGACAATTCGGCCAAATCATCCATCGTCACGATGCCTTGGCGCGCCAGTTTAAAGGCCAGCGCCTCGTTCATTCCCGCCATTCGTCGGAGATCTTCAGCGGGTTGGGCGTCGTTGAATCGCTCTTCAGCCGCAATTGCGTGCGTCAATAGCACGTCACGCGCCCGTCCACGCAATTCGTCAACGATGTCCTGATCAAATTCGGCAATCTCCAGCATCTCCTGAACCGGTACGTAGGCGACTTCCTCCAGGCTAGCAAACCCCTCGCGCACCAGAATAGCGGCGATGTCATCCTCGACAGCTAGCTGCTCCATAAACATCTGTTGCACCGTTTCATCTTCCTGGCCGCGTCGGGCTCGCGCCTGCTCCCGGGTCATGACGTTCAGCGTCCAACCGGTCAATCGGCTGGCTAACTGAACGTTCTGTCCACCTTTGCCAATCGCTTGCGCCAATTGTTTCTCTTCAGAAACAATAATATCCATGCTGTGAGTGTCCTCGTCGACAATAACGGAGTCGACTTCCGCCGGCGACATGGCGTTCATCACGAAACGCACCGAGTCATCATCCCACTGCACAATATCAACCCGCTCCCCGGCCAGTTCGTTGGTCACGCTCTGCACCCGCGCGCCGCGCATGCCCACACAAGCGCCGATCGGATCGATCCGCGTATCCTTGCTCTTCACTGCAATTTTGGCCCGGGAGCCAGGATCACGGGCAGCCCCCTTGATTTCGATGACACCTTGGTTAATTTCGGGAACTTCCAGAGTAAACAACGCAATCAGAAACTCCGGAGCGACCCGGCTAATAAATAATTGCGGCCCGCGCTGTTCGCTGCGTACGTCCTTCAAATAACCGCGCGCCCGCTCGCCGATGCGGAACGATTCGCGGGGAATCAAGTCCTCGCGAGCAATCTTGGCCTCAATATTGCCACCGACATCAATAATCACGTCGCCGCGTTCCAATCGCTTGACCACACCGCCGATCAATTCACCCTTACGGTGCAGGTAAGCGTCAACCACCTGAGCGCGTTCAGCATCCCGCACTTTTTGGACGATGACCTGTTTGGCGGTCTGGGCGGCGATGCGGCCACCAAAGTCTGCATTTTCCAGCAACATTTCAACGAATTCATCAATCTGAACATCTGCCTTCATCTGGCGAGCATCAGACAGCTTCATCTGCCCGTCTGGATGCTCGATGAGCGCCGAATCGGCTACCACCAGCCAGCGCCGGAAGGTTTCATAACCCCCGGTACGCCGATTGATTGCCACTCGCACATCGGGATCGCCGGAATAACGTTTCTTGGCGGCCGACGCCAGCGCCACTTCCAGAGCGCCAAAGATAATTTCCTTGTTGACACCCTTCTCATTGGAAACAGCTTCCACCACCAGCAGGATTTCTTTGTGACCTTCTTTGCTATCTTTAACGCGCATGTCGTTCTGCCTCCCAGCCGGTTCCGCCCGTTGTCATCCCATCTTAGAGTTGGGGCGCCAGCCGAGCTTTCTCAATCCGCTCGAACGGCACCTGCCATTCCCGTCCCTCGCTGTCTACGATCACTACGTTGCCGGCGTGCATCCCGCGTAGACAACCGATCAATTTCCGCCGACCATTCAGCAGTTCCCGTAACTGCAAGCGCACCTCCGAACCAGCAAAACGCTCAAAGTGGCTGGCTTCGAACAGTGGGCGATCCAGCCCCGGCGAGGACACTTCCAGGGTGTACTGCCCGTCAATGGGGTTTTCAACGTCCAATACGCCGCTCACCTGATGGCTGACCCGTTGGCAATCCTCCAGTGTGACACCCGTCGTATTGTCGATGTAAATCCGCAACAGAGCATTGGCGTGGCGGGGATAGAACTCCATGCCAACCCATTCATAACCCATGGCCTCTACTACAGAGGTCAATATCCGTTTGAGTGTTTGCAAATTCTCGCGCATTTTGACCACCGGCAATAAAAAAATGGGCCTGCGGCCCACTTGTTCACCCTCATTTGGTTGACCCGTCGCGGCACTGACTCTTAATCTATCCCTCAATACAGCGCTATCTTCAAAGCTAAAAGCCGTGAACACCCCCCACAAAAAAAAGCCCTTGACGGGCTTTCCTTGAACGCTGGTAGCGGGGGCAGGATTTGAACCTACGACCTTCGGGTTATGAGCCCGACGAGCTACCGGACTGCTCCACCCCGCATCTGAGAAAATCAATGTAGCATGAACGGCTAAAATTTTGCAAGTCTATATTCACGCCCCTTACCACCTATCAGTTTTGAGTTAAACTATAGTTTACGCGATGTTCGACTTTCAGGCGATCAGACCCTCGAGCTGCAGGTCTGAACGACCGATTTGCCGGTGGATAAAAATACCCAAGGTGTGCGCCAACACTTTTCGGGCGATCCGGCTCGTCAAGTGCCA
>Ga0209573_1002763_pt1 | contig 21202 bp, 24 predicted proteins | sample TNRBio252014_DNA_FD_185870 | JGI IMG/M metagenome (GOLD analysis project Ga0209573, IMG submission 185870) | Wastewater treatment Type I Accumulibacter community from EBPR Bioreactor in Madison, WI, USA - TNR Reactor_6/25/2014_ DNA (SPAdes)... | ecosystem: Engineered > Bioreactor > EBPR >...
CAGCATGGCACCCTCGCGCGTTTGATGCCTGGCATCGTGCCGCGCGATCGGCAAAGGTCAAGCCATGCGGGGCGCGCTTGCGGTTACAAATCCCGTTAGCGGGCGTGCCGCCCGCTGCTGGATGAGCCGCTTTCAGAGCAGGTATAGCCGGCAAAGCACTGCGCCGCATCGCGCGTCGGCACCCAGATCGGCGTCAGCGTGGCACGCGGCAGGCAGTAGCGGGCGTCATGCGCCACCCGGTCATAGTCGTAGCCCGACAAAAGGCCTTCAAGACCTGCGGCCGTGCGCGGCCCAAAGGTCAGCACCGCCGCGCCGGACCGCGCCACCAGCGCCTGAACCCCGGCACAGGAGTTTTTCCACGTGGTGGCATGCGGCAGGCCCATTGCCGGGCCGCCGCGCGCATGCGCGGCGCCGGCAGCAAGGAGCAGCGCGGTTACAACAAGGGCAGGGCGGATCATGACAAACCTCGCGGGTCGAAAAAGGGGTGGAGCATCTTACCAGCGGTCCCAGGCCTCGCCTTCCCGGCAGGTATACCCGGCAAAGCATTGGGCGTTGTCGCGCGTGGGAACATAAATCGGGATGGTGCCCTCGGACGGCAGGCACCAGCGCTGGCCGTAGACCACGCGGTCATAGGTGTGGGCCGAAAAGTTGAGGACCAGCGCGCCGCGCCGGGCCACCGTCGCCTGCACCTCGGCACAGCTCATGCGCGTGGTCAGCGGGCCTTGCAGCGCGCTCGCGCTACCCGGAACCAGCAGGGCTAGGACAACCAGACTGCGTTTCACGGCGAGCCTCCGAATATCGAAACGGCACGGCATCATAGCCCGCCGCGCGTCTTATTTGAACACCCCTGAGAGCACGCCGGAACTGGTGGCGAGAAAGCCCGGCGCCAGCACCGAGGTGATCCAGATGAAGGCCGCGAGAATGTTTGCGCCCTCGAACTGGAGCCGCTTGACCCGATAGATGCCGGCGACAACCGGGATGATCGCCCGGATCGGCCCGACGAAATGGCCGAAGAAAACGGCGAACACGCCATATTTCTCGAAAAAGACCTTCGAGCGGATCAGCAGCTCGGGGTGATTGCGGAACGGCCAGATGCGAAACACCCCCTCGCCGAAATAGCGGCCGAATTCATAGGACAGCGAATAGCCCACCGCGCCGCCAAGCCCGCCGGCGATCCACAGCGGCCAGAAGCCGACCCCAGCCGCACCGACCAGCGCACCGATTCCCAGCAGGATCGCGGTGGCCGGCACCAGCAGCGACAGGAAGGCCAGCGATTCGAGAAAGGCCAGCAGAAACACCACCGGTGCTGCCCAGGCCTGATGGTCGCGGACAAAATCGACGATTGTGCTGGTAATCAGGTCTAGGCTCATGCGGTGGCACGGGCTCCGGTTGCGACTTGCCTTGGAGCATTGTCACCGCAAATAGTGAAGCCGAATTCGACGGGACAAGGGGAGTCGTGTGCCGAAAACCGCCAAACTCGTGATTGAGAGCGCCACCGCCGCCGACCTCGAAGCCATCGTCGGCATCTATCAGGATGATACGGCGGGCGGCCATGGCGACCACTGGAACGTCGAAACGGCGCTGCGCTATGCGTCCACCTTCGCCCGGCTCGCCGCCAACCCCGACTATGCCCTGTTCGTGGTGCGATCCTCCGGCCGCGTCGTCGGCACCTTCCTGCTGCATCACTGTGAAACGCTGGTCGGCATCGGCGGCCGGAGCTGCACGCTGCATTCGGTGGCCGTGGCTGCCGATTGCCGCGGACAGGGGATCGGCACGGCGATGCTGCGCGCCGCCGAGGCCGAGGCGAAGGCCGGCGGCGCCCTGTCGCTGCGGCTCACCTCCTCGCAGCAGCGCAGCGATGCCCACCGGTTCTACCTGCGCGAGGGCTATGTCGAGCGCTACCGCGCCTTTGCCAAGCGTTTGTGACTTGTCAGCCGTGCCGTGATCGCTAGCCTCGCCGCTTCAATCGAGGACCCGCCATGTCGCCCATCGACGTCTATTACTGGCCCACGCCCAACGGCTGGAAGATCACCATCGCCCTGGAGGAGATGGGGCTTGCCTACGCCATCCACCTCGTCAACATCAGCGCCGGGGACCAGTTCAAGCCGGAGTTTCTGGCGATTTCGCCCAACAACAAGATGCCGGCCATCGTTGATCATGACGGGCCGGACGGGCGTCCGATCTCGGTGTTCGAATCGGGGGCGATCCTGCAATATCTCGGCCGCAAGACCGGCCAGCTCTACCCCGCCGACGAGCGCGCCCGCGTCGAGGTGGACCAGTGGCTGTTCTGGCAGATGGGCGGTTTTGGCCCGATGCTGGGCCAGACGCATCATTTCCGCCAGTACGCGCCGGAAAAGGTGCCCTATGCGATTGACCGCTACACCAACGAATCGAAGCGTCTCTATGGCGTTCTGAACCGCCGTCTTGCCGATCGTGAGTTCATTGCCGGCGCCTATTCGATCGCCGACATCGCCTGCGTCGGCTGGGCGAAGCTGTGGGAACGGCAGGGGCAGGACATCGCCGACTTCCCGCATGTGAAGCGCTGGCTCGACACCCTGCTTGCCCGCCCGGCGGTTCAGCGCGGCCTCGCCGTCAGCAGCGAGGCCCGCTCGGCCATCGACATGAAGGACCCGAAGGTGCAGTCGCTGTTGTTCGGCAACAAGCCGAAGACCTGATCCCCTCAGCGCGACCAGACCTGCGTCTTGCAGATCAGCCCGCCCAGCGCGCAGCCCTGCACCTTGAGTTGCGCGCCCTCCAGCGTCATGTGCGCGCTGTAGGTCTTGCCGTCCTCGGGGTTATAGATCGAGCCCTTCCAGGCCTTGTCGCCGTTCGGCTTCATGCCGGACAGCAGGGCAATGCCGACGACCCGCCGCGCCCGCTTGGCCGGATCGGCGTTGTTCTTGTCGACCTTCGGCTTGCCTTCGGCGTCGTTCGGCTCGGTCAGCGTGACGATGTTGGCACAGAGCGCGCCGCCGCAATCGGCGATGCGCACCCGCGCCTTGCCGCCGCTGGCCGTCCACATCCCGGTCACCTCCTGCGCCATGGCCGGCGGGGTGTGGGCCAGCATCATGGCTGCAAACCCGAGCATCGTTCCAAGAACCGCTTTCGACATGCTGATCTCCCGCTCGTTTTCGTGCGCGCTGTCCGGCAAAGCCTAAGTCACGCTGCCATCGGCACAATAGGTTGCTTTTGAGAGAACCGGAAGCGTGGTGAATCCTCCGTCAAGTCAGCACTTCATTATGCTTGATGGAGGGCGGGGTGCCCTTTGATTCACAAGGACTTTTTGTCTCCGCTCGGTAAACGGCGGCGGGTTGAAAGCAATTGTTCAAAACTTGGTAGAGCCTTGTTCACTACCCCTGTTAGCCCCGTTTTCAATCATTGGGGTCAATCTCGAACTCAATCGATGCAAAACAAAATCAGCATCAGAAAAAGAACATGACAGGGTCGTCGTCACTAATAACGGCAAACAGGGTTGGGTAGAACAATGACTGTCGATGCAATCAAGGCAATGATGCTTCCCGAAGGAAAGTCTTTCTTCGAAATGGGCATGATGTACTCGACCGGGCGTGATTGCGATCTGGATCTGGTCGCGGCGCACTGCTGGTTCAACATCGCCGCCGCCCGCGGCGACCGCGAGGCCGCGCAGCGGCGCTCGGAACTGGCGGCGGAAATGTCGCCCATGGACGTCAGCACCGCCCAGCGCGCCGCGCGCGAATGGCTCCGGCTGCACTGACCCAATCCCTCATCGAAAAAGGCCTGGGGACAGGAGACCACACCGGGCGGCCGGCCGAGGGGGCGGCCGCCCGGTCCGTCATTTCTGGCGCAGGACCGTGGAATAGCTGCTGTCGAGCGCCGCATTGCGGGCGATATCGGTGATGTCGGCGCGGTGTCTGGCCTCATCGAAGGACTTCGCCTTCTCGATCAGGTCGAGCCCGTACAGCACCTCTGCATCGCGACCGGGGATCAGCGCCCGATAATCGGTGCCGGTCGACACCAGCCCGGCGGCCCGCATCAGCGCCAAAACCGAGGCGCCCTGGTTCCACAGCGTGTTGAAGAATTCCGGCCTGTTGTGCAGGTCCTGCGAGCGTGCGGCATAGGCCGTCAGCAGTTTCGCCGCCGCCTCGGTCTTCAGCGGCAGCCGATAGCGAAACAGCCGTTCGCCGCGCAGGCTGGTGCGCATCCTGAAGGCATCGGTTTCATCCGCTGCAATCATCGCCACGGTGTACTTGCGGAACAGGCCGGCCAGCGCCGAAATCGACTCGCCCCTGTCGCCGCGCAGTTCCAGCGACAGCGCCAGCGGTGGCCCGGCTCCAAAGACAAAACTGACGAAACTTTGCGGAATACCGCCGTTCTTCGGCTCTGAAACGAAGAGATCGACCGATTTCAGGTCCGAGAACGTATAAATCCGGTCTTCCCAGCGCTCGTCCGCCGTGGCCGGGCCGTTCCAGCGGAAGGTGCGGACATTGCGCACCTCGACATCGTCGCCCTTGATCGCCACCGCCGTGTTGCGCATCACCTCCGCCGGCCACTGGCCCAGCACCGAGGGCGTCAGCGTCGACCACCAGCCGAGCAGCACCAGAATCATCACCAGCGCCACCGGCAGCACCAGCCGTTCGAACCGGCGCAGCAGCAGCGCGGCCGCCGCCGCCAGGAACACCGCCGCCGCCAGCGCCGCCAGCCAGGGTCGGGCGGCCGCGCCCAGCGGCGCCTTGAACAGCAGGGCCAGCTCGGCCCAGGCCGCGAACAGGAACAGCGCTGCGGCGCCAAGTCCGCGCAGGACCGCGCCGCCGCGGCGGCCCAGCGATTCGATTGTGGCGCGCAAATCACCCATGCGCCTGATATGCCGAAAGCCGGCCGCATCAGCAACAGAACGGTTCATAATCCCGGTTGTTTTGCTGTGGTTTCCGGCAATTTCAGGTCAAAATCGCGAACGTCAGATGGAAAATGACGTGCCGCAGCCGCACGAGGCGGTGGCGTTGGGATTGTGGATGCGGAACGACTGGGCCATCACGTCGTCGACGAAATCGATTTCCGCGCCCTTGAGAAACGGAATCGAGACGGAATCGACGAGAACCGCCACGCCATCGCGCACCACCGTGACATCGTCCTCGGCCGGGCGGTCGATATCGAAACTGTACTGGAAGCCCGAACAGCCGCCGCCCTTGACGCTGACCCGCAGCATCGCGCCTTCCGCCTCGCCCTTCAGGATCTCTGAGATGCGCTTTGCTGCGCGGGCGCTGAGGGTGATCTCGGAGGTTTGAACGGGCATGTCGGCTCTTTGTCGGCTGTGAAAAGCGGCGCTTTTCGTTTGTCGCGCCTAAAGGTAAGGAAGGGCAGGGCGTCCTTCAACCCGCCAGAGCGTTGCAGCGTGCTGTTTCACAAAGATCGTCTTCTCTCCCCGTTTGCCGTCGACCAGCGCTTCTCGCGCGGCCGGCTGTACCCGGAGACCGCCTCGCCCACCCGTACCGAATATCAGCGCGATCGCGACCGAATTGTGCATTCCACCGCTTTTCGGCGGCTGAAACACAAGACTCAGGTGTTTGTCGAACACGAGGGCGACCATTATCGAACGCGCCTGACCCATACGATCGAGGTGGCCCAGATCGCCCGTGCCATCGCCCGCGCGCTGGCGCTCGATGAGGATCTGGCCGAAGCCCTGGCGCTGGCGCATGACCTTGGGCATACCCCCTTCGGCCACGCGGGGGAGGATGTGCTCGACGCCTGCATGGCGGATTTCGGCGGATTTGATCATAATGCTCAGGCACTTAGGATCGTCACCCGGCTGGAGCGCCGCTATGCCGCCCATGATGGGCTGAACCTGACCTGGGAGACGCTGGAAGGGCTGGTCAAGCACAACGGCCCCTTGCGCGATTCCGCCGGAAACCCCACCGAAAAGTACAGAAAACATGGGATTCCCGGTGCGATTCTCGAATTTGACCAGATCATGCCGCTCGATCTCGCCACCTTTGCCAGCGCCGAGGCGCAGGTCGCGGCGATCGCCGATGATATCGCCTACAACGCCCATGACATAGACGACGGCCTGCGCGCCGGGCTGTTCGATACGAGCGACCTGAGAGCGGTGCCGTTTCTGGCCGAAATCCGCGACAAACTGGACTTTCTCTGGCCCGACATCGACGAGAACCACCGCGGACATGAGATTGTCCGCGCCGTGATCACCCGGTTTGTCGAGGATGTGATCGGCGAGGCCGAACGCCGGCTGGTGGCCGATGCGCCGGCCGATGCCGCGGCCGTCCGCCATGCCGCCCGGCCCATGGTCACCTTCTCCGAGGCGATGGCGAGGGCCGACCGGGATGTGAAGGGCTTTCTCTATCCGCGCATGTACCGCCACCCTCAGGTGATGCGCATCCGCACCAACGCCGGGCAGATCCTCGAAGACCTGTTCCGGCGCTATCTGGCCGAGCCCACGCTGATGCCGGCGGAATGGCAGCACGATCTGGGCCACGACCCGGCCCGCCGGGCCCGGCGCGTCGCCGACTATCTGGCCGGCATGACCGACCGCTACGCCGTCGATTGCCACCGCCGTCTCTTTGACGCGACGCCCGCCTTGCGTTAACGCGGGCGCTCAAGGAACCACTGCCATGAACGTCTTTGCCGATTTTCACGCCCGTGTGGCGCGCATCCTTTCCGCCCTGCCGCAAACGCAGGGCCTGCCCGAGGCCGCGCTGGCCCGCATCGTGGTCGAGCCGCCGCGCGATCCCTCGCATGGCGACCTGTCGACCAACGTCGCCATGGTCACGGCAAAGGACGCCGGCATGAAGCCGCGCGATCTGGCCGAGGCCGTGGCCGGCCACCTGCGCGCCGAAGCGGGCGTCGCCGCCGTCTCGGTGGCCGGGCCGGGCTTCATCAACATCGCGCTCGATCCCGCCGTGTTCGATGGCGTGCTGCGCGCCGTGCTGACCACCGGCGAACGCTACAGCCGCACGGCGCTGGGCGCCGGCGCCAAGGTCAACGTCGAATACGTCTCGGCCAACCCCACCGGGCCGATGCATGTCGGCCATTGCCGGGGCGCGGTCTATGGCGATGCGCTGGCCAACCTGCTGGCCGCCACCGGCCACGCGGTGACGCGCGAATATTACATTAACGACGCCGGGGCGCAGGTGGATGTGCTCGCCCGCTCGGCATTCCTGCGCTATCGCGAGGCGCTGGGCGAGACGATCGGCGCCATTCCCGAGGGGCTTTACCCCGGCGATTATCTCCGGCCCGTCGGCGCGGCGCTGGCGGCCCAGCACGGCCCGGCGCTGAAGGACAGACCCGAGGCGGACTGGCTGGCGCTGGTGCGCAAGGCCGCCATCGACGCGATGATGGCGATGATCCGCGACGATCTGGCCGCCCTCAACATCCGGCATGAGGTGTTCTTTTCCGAGCGCGCGCTGACCGAAGGGGCCGGCGGCGGCGCTGTCGGCGCGGTGATCGCCGACCTGCGCGCCCGCGATCTGGTCTACGAGGGGCGCCTGCCGCCGCCCAAGGGCCAGTTGCCCGAGGATTGGGAAGACCGCGAGCAGACCCTGTTCCGCTCGACGCAGTTTGGCGACGACGTCGACCGTCCGCTGGTCAAGTCGGACGGCAGCTACACCTATTTTGCCTCCGATATCGCCTATCATGCCGACAAGGCCCGGCGCGGCTTCAACCAGCAGATCGATGTCTGGGGCGCCGACCACGGCGGCTACATCAAGCGCATGCAGGCGGCGGTGAAAGCCGCCTCCGCCGGCAAGGCGGCGCTGGAGGTGCGCATCTGCCAGCTGGTCAAGCTGATGCGCGACGGCGAGCCGGTGAAGATGTCGAAGCGCTCGGGCGATTTCGTCACCCTGCGCGATGTGGTGGACGAGGTGGGCCGCGATGCGGTGCGCTTCATGATGCTGTTCCGCAAGAATGACGCCGAACTGGAATTCGACCTCGCCAGGGTGATCGAGCAGTCCAAGGACAACCCGGTGTTCTATGTGCAGTACGCCCACGCGCGCTGCGCCTCGATCTTCCGGCAGGCGGGACAGGCCTTCCCCGATCTCGACGTGCGGGCCGAATCGCTGGCCGAATCCGACCTGGCGAGACTGGCCGATCCGGCGGAACGGGCGCTCCTGCGACAGCTTGCCTCATGGCCGCGCCTGCTCGATGCCGCAGCGCTCGCCCGCGAGCCTCATCGAATCGCCTTTTTTCTCGAAGAAACTGCCGCGCAGTTCCACAGTCTCTGGAACAGGGGCAAGGATCAGCCGGATTTGAGGTTTGTTAACCCTGACGACCGATATTCCACGTTGGCACGCCTGGCCTTGGTCAAAGGCGTAATGATTGTTCTCTCCGGCGGACTGACGCTTCTCGGCGTCGCGGCGCCGGAAGAAATGCGGTAGCGGCCCCGACCGGGCCGTTTCCGGGAAACCGGGGAAGGACCCATGAGCAACACAGTCATCCGTAAGGAAAAGCCGATCGTCTCGGACCATGCGCCGAACGGCTCCGCCTCGCACGCGGGACTGGTGGACGATCTCGAACGGTTGTTCATGGAGCAGCTCAAGCCGGGGCCGGAGCGCCGCAGCAGCGTGCAGAACGTGCCGCTCGACGATCCGATGATGGCCGAACTGGCCCGGATCGTCGGCCAGCAGGAGGGCGGTGCGGGCCGCACCCTCGCCCCGCGTCCGGCCCTGCCGCGCGCCCATGATCCGTTCGAGGCCGCGCTGGCCGATACGGTGCCGCGCCATGAGGCGATCGATCCGCTCAAGGCCTTCGAGGAGGAACTCAAGCGCTTCGATGCCGCCCATCGCAGCCCTGCGGCGCCGGCCGCCGCGCCGGTGAGCGAGCGCTATGCCCCGCCGGTCGAGCCGGCGCCCCCGGCTCAGCCGTACTACGATCCCAACGCCTACATGCCGCCCCCGCCGATGGACGCGCACGGCCAGTTCGCCCCCCAGCCGGCGCCGGTCGCCGCGCCCTCGTTCGATCCGCCGCTGGATGAGTTGCGCGGCTTCCAGCCCGCGCCCTACAGCGAGCCGGCCGCACCGCCGCCTGCCGAGGCGGCCTATCCGCTCGATCCGCCGCCGGTGATGGCCCCGGATTTTGCCGCTGAAGAACCCGCCCGTCCGCGCAACCGCCGCGTCGCCATCCTGCTCGGCAGCGCCGCCGCGATCGCTCTGGCCGGGGTGGTCGGCGCCGTCGTCTTCAGGGGCGGCCCGAGGGTGCCGGGCGATGCCCCGGTGATCGCCGCCAAGACCCAGCCGGCGAAGGAAAAGCCGTCCGATCCCGGCGGTGTCGAGGTTCCCGGACAGGACCGCCAGGTGCTCGCCCGCAAGGTCGACGAGCCGAAATCCGGCGCCTCCGTCGTCAACCGCGACGAGCAGCCGGTCGATCTCAACCAGACCCCCAAGCGCGATGGCGCCCGCGTCATCCTGCCCTCGCCGATCCAGCAGGGCGGCAGCGTCAGCCCGACCAGCACCGGCATCATCCTGCCGCCGGGCTCCTCGCAGCCCGGGCTGGTGCAGCCCGGCGTACCGCCGCAGGTTCAGCAGCCGCCCGGCGGCGAGCAGCCGGCCACCGCCGGCGGCTTCGAGGCCAAGCGCGTCAAGTCGGTGAGGGTGGGCAGCGACCCCAGCGCCCCGGCGGCTCCGCCGGCCATGACCGCCGCGCCGCCGCGTCCGGCAGCGCCCCCGGTGGCCGCAGCCCCGGTTCCCCCGCCGGCCGCGCCGATCGCCGCGCCGACCCCGGCCGCCCCGAAGGTCGAGCGCCCGGTTGCCGCCGCCGCGCCCAAGAGCGAGGCCCGGCCGACCCTGCCGCGTCCCGCCGGCCTCGGCGCCACCACCCCCGGCACCATCCGCACCACCCGCGCCGCCCCGGCCCCGGCCGAGGAGCCGACCGGCGACGGAGCCCCCCTCAGCCTGCGTCCGCCCAGCGGCGCGCCGGCCCGCAGCGCTGCCGCGCCGGTCACCACCGCCAGCACCGGCGGATCGGGCGGCTATGCCGTGCAGCTCGCCGCCCCGGGCAGCGAATCCGAGGCCCGCTCGGTCATCCAGCGCCTGAAGCAGAAGCATTCCGACGCGCTCTCGGGCCACACCCCCGTGGTGCGCTCGGCCCAGAAGGGCGAGAGCACCATCTACCGCGTCCGCGTCACCGGCATGAGCCGCGACAGCGCCAACAGCCTCTGCGCGCGCCTCAAGGCCGACGGCGGCACCTGCTTCGTCGCCGCGAACTGAGGCGAACGAGCCGGATGGGCACGCCGAATGCGATCATCTACGGCTGCGAGGGGCTGACCCTCTCGGCTGAGGAGGCAGCGTTTTTCCGCACGGTGAACCCGTGGGGGTTCATCCTGTTCAGGCGCAACGTCGACTCGCCGGATCAGGTCGCCGCGCTGACCGCCGCGCTGCGCGCCGCGGTGGGCCGGGCCGATGCGCCGGTTCTGGTCGATCAGGAAGGCGGGCGGGTGCAGCGGCTCGGGCCGCCGCACTGGCGCGCCTATCCCAGCGGCGCCAGCTTCGGCGCCCTCTGGCAGCTTTCGCCCGACCGGGCCCGCGAGGCGGCGTTTCTCTCGGCCCGGATGATGGCCGACGACCTGCGGGCCGTGGGCATCACGGTCGATTGCCTGCCGGTGCTGGATGTGCCGGTGGACGGCGCGCACGATGTCATCGGTAACCGGGCCTATGCCCGCGATCCCGCCGTGGTCGCCAGCATCGGCCGCGCCGCCAGCCTCGGGCTGATGGCCGGCGGGGTTCTGCCGGTGGTCAAGCACATGCCCGGCCATGGCCGCGGCATGGCCGACAGCCACCACAACCTGCCGCGCGTCGATGCCAGCCGCGCCGAGCTTGAAGCGCACGATTTCGCCCCCTTCCGCCGCATGGCCGACATGCCGCTGGCGATGACCGCGCATATCGTCTTTTCCGCCATCGACCCCGATGCCCCGGCCACCCAGTCGGCCATCGTGGTGAGCCGGATCATCCGCGACCACATCGGCTTTGACGGGCTGGTGATGAGCGATGACCTGTCGATGAAGGCGCTGGGCGGCGATTTCACCAGCCGCACAGCAAAAATCCTCGATGCCGGCTGCGACATGGTGCTCCATTGCAACGGCGTGATGGAGGAAATGACCGCCTCCGCCGCCGGCCTGCGCCCGATGACCGCCGCCGCCCAGCGCCGCGCCCGCGCCGCGCTGGCCCTGATCGCCGGCCCGCCCGGCGCATTTGACCGGGGAAAAGCCGAGGTCCGGCTGGCCGAATTGCTTGCCATGGCCGCCTGATCGGGCGATTCTGAGCCCGCGCGGGATTGGCCCGGCGCAGGGATGGTCATGGCGCTCCGGCAGGATACGTTCGAGTTCGACCCCGACGCGCGCCCCGAGGGCGAGGCGGCGCTGCGGGTTGATCTCGGCGGCTATGAAGGGCCGCTTGACCTGCTGCTCGACCTTGCCCGCCGCCAGAAGGTCGATCTGGCCAACATTTCCATTCTGGCGCTGGCCGAACAGTATCTCGCCTTCATCGCCGAGGCGCGGCGCCTGCGGCTGGAACTGGCCGGCGATTACCTCGTCATGGCCGCCTGGCTGGCCTATCTCAAATCGCGCCTGCTGCTGCCCGAGGCGCGCGGCGATGACGAGCCGGCCGCCGAGGAGCTTGCCGCCGATCTTGCCGAACGGCTGGCCCGGCTGGAGACGATCCGCACCGCCGCCGGCCTGATCGGCGCCCGCAGCCGGCTTGGCGTCGACGTGTTCGCGCGCGGGGCGCCCGAACCGGTCAGCGTGCAGCACGCCGCGCACTGGCAGGTGTCGCTGCCCGATCTGATCGCCGCCTACATCGACCGGCGCAAGCATCAGGCCGCGGCGCGGGTCAGCATCGTCCGGCGCACCGTCTGGTCGCTTCAGGAAGCGCGCGAGGCGCTGGAGCGGCTGCTCGGCCGCGCTCTCGACTGGGCGCCGCTGGACACGGTTCTGACCGATTACGCGCTCGACGGACCCGGCCGGCGCAGCGCCCGCGCCTCGGCCTTTGCCGCCTCGCTGGAACTGGCGCGCGAGGGGCTCGTCGATCTCAGGCAGGACCGGCCGCTGGCGCCGCTCTATCTGCGCCGCCGCGCCGGGGCGCACCGCACGGAGGCCGCATGAGCCAGACCTTCGCCCGCCTTGCCGCCCGCATGCAGGATCTCGCCTCGGACACCCTGGCCGCCGATCCGCTGGCGCACGCCCTGCGCATTGCCGAGGCGCTGCTGTTCGCCGCCGCCGAACCGCTGGCCGAGGAGGAGATCGCCCGCGTCCTGCCCGCCGGCGTCTCGGTGGGGGCGGTTCTGGCCGCGCTCGCCGCGCAGTATCGGGGCAGGGGCGTGGAACTGCGCCGCATCGCCGGCAAATGGAGTTTTCGCACCGCCGAGGACCTCGCCTACCTGCTCAGCGAGACGGTGGAGGCGCCGCGCAAGCTCAGCCGGGCCGGGCTCGAAACCCTCGCCATCATCGCCTATCACCAGCCGGTGACGCGCGCCGAGATCGAGGACATCCGCGGCGTCGCCACCAATCGCGAGACGCTCGGCATCCTGATCGATGCCGGTTTCGTGCGCATGCGCGGCCGCCGCCGCTCGCCGGGCCGCCCGGTCACCTATGGCACGACCGAGGCGTTTCTGGTGCACTTCAGCCTCGACCGCCTGTCCGATCTGCCGGGGCTGGACGAGATGAAGGGGGCAGGGCTGGTCGACGGCATCGCCCCGGGCTTGATCGTGCCGATCCCCTCGGACGATCCCGCCCTGCGTGCCGATGAGGACGCGCTGGAACCCGATCTGTTCGAAAAAATGATCGAGGAGCGGATGAACGACGAGGAGCCGCCCCTTGAATCCGGCGATGAACTGACGCATCGCTGAGCCGATGATCCTTCTGATCCCTTCCCCGCGCCCATGATCGACGCCGCCCCGCCGCGCGGTCGCGCCTCCGTCGTCATTCCCGCCGACCTGACCTTCGAGCAGGTGGGGCGCCGCTTTGGCGACAAGGTGGCGCTGGCCGACATCTCCTTTTCCATCCGCCCCGGCGAGGTGCTCTGCCTGCTCGGCCCCTCCGGCTGCGGCAAGAGCACGCTGCTGCGTCTGATCGCCGGCATCGACGAGCCGAGCGCCGGCCGCATCCTGATGGACGGGCAGGAAATCTCCGGTCCGGGCCGCTTCGTGCCGCCCGAATCGCGCGGCATCGGTCTGGTGTTTCAGGATTACGCCCTGTTCCCCCATCTCGACGCGCTTCAGAACGTCATGTTCGGCCTCGATGAGCTGCCGAAAGTCGAACGGCGCCAGATCGCCGCCGATGCCTTGCGCCGCGTCGGCCTGTCCAGCCGGGCCGAGGCCTTTCCCGAAATGCTCTCGGGCGGCGAACAGCAGCGCGTCGCGCTGGCCCGCGCCGTGGTGCCGCGCCCGCGCGTTCTGTTGATGGACGAGCCGTTCTCCAACCTCGACAAGCGCATGCGCGACACCGTGCGCGACAACACCATAGCGCTGCTGCGCGAAACAGGCGCGACCTCGGTCATCGTCACCCACGACCCCGAGGAGGCGATGCGCATCGCCGACCGGATCGTGCTGATGGATCAGGGCCGCGTCGTCCAGGAGGGGACGGCGCGCGATCTCTACCGGTCTCCGGCGACGCTGTTTGCCGCGCGGTTCTTCTGCGAAATCAACGAGTTGTCGTCGGTTGTTCGCGATGGCTCGGTGACCACCCCGGTCGGCCGCTTTCCGGCGCCGGACCTTTCCGAGGGTGAGGCGGCGGCGATCTGCATCCGCCCGCAGGGGGTGGAAATCGGCGCGCCGGGCCGGGGCATTCCCGCCCGCATCATCCAGCGCCGCTTCATCGGTCCGGTCGACCTGTTCGAGATTGCGGTGGACGGGCTGGATTTTCCGCTCATCGCCCGGCTCAGGAATGCATTGCCCTTCGGGCGCGGCGAGGATATCGCCATTAACATTGATCCGGCGGAAGTGCTTGTTTTCCGGGGCGCGACACCCTAACTTCCGCTCAACTATAGTCGTCGCAAATGAGGTTGCGCCATGGGTAGCATGAGTCTTTGGCATTGGCTGGTGGTCGCGGCCGTCGTCATCCTTCTGTTCGGTCGGGGCAAGATTTCCGGCGTGATGGGAGAGTTCGCGCAGGGCATCAAGGCCTTCAAGAAGGGCATGGCCGAGGACGAGCCCGCCAAGGACGCGGCCGAGGCCAAGCCGATTCAGGACCAGTCCGCCCCTCCGGCCGCCGCCAATACGGCCGCGCCGGCCCCCAAGGCCGAGCAGAAGGCCGGCTGAGTTTCCTTTCCTCCTGAGACGGCGCGGCCTGCCGCGCCGGGTGTGCACGCTGCATGTTTGACGTTTCGGCCAGCGAACTTCTTGTCATCGGGGCGGTCGCTCTTGTTGTGATCGGCCCGAAGGAGCTTCCCGGCGTGCTGCGCATGGTCGGCCAGATGGTCGGCAAGCTCAGGCGCATGGCGGGCGAGTTCCGCCAGCAGTTCGACGACGCCATGCGCGAAGCGGACCTGCACGAGATCAAGAAAACCGTCAGCGAGACGGTCGAGAGCGCCGGTTCCGCCACCAGCTTCAACCCGATGAACACGATCCGCAACGAGATCAAGTCGACGGTGGAAGAGCTGAAGGGTGTCACCAAGGCGGCCGAAACCGAGATGATGAAGCCGGCGGAGCAGGGCCCGCCGGTGTCGATCATGGCGCCGCCGCTGCCTGAGGTGCCGCCGCCGGTGTTTGCGCCGGAGCCGGCCCCCGCCGCGCCGGAACCCGCCGCTGTTTCCGCGCCTGAAGAGCCGGCCCCGCCGGCCAGGCCCAGGGCGAAGCGCGCTGCCAAGAAGACGGCCGGAGACGCCGAATGACCGAGCTTCCGCGCCCCGGGCAGGACGACATCGACGCATCCAAGGCTCCGCTGATGGAGCATCTGGTCGAGTTGCGCCAGCGTCTGATCCACGCCGCGCTGGCCTTCATCGCGATGACGATCTTCTGTTTCGCCATCGCCAAGCCGATCTACAACATTCTGGTCTGGCCCTATGTCTGGGCCGCCGGCGGGCCGGAAAAGGCGCCGCTGATCTACACCCACCCGCTCGAATATTTCTTCGTGCAGCTCAAGCTTGCGGTGTTCGGCGGCGCCTTCCTCGCCTTTCCGGTGATCGCCACGCAGGTCTACAAGTTCGTGGCGCCGGGGCTCTACAAGGACGAGCGCGATGCCTTCCGCCCGTTCCTGATCGCCACGCCGATCCTGTTCGTGCTCGGCGCGCTGGTGGTGATGACCGTGGCGATGCCGCTGCTGATGCGCTTCTCGCTCGCCATGCAGCAAAGCGTGGCCGACGGCGGCGCCAACATCTCGCTGCTGCCCAAGGTCGACGACTATCTGTCGCTGATCATGACCCTGATCTTCGCCTTCGGCATCACCTTCCAGTTGCCGGTGGTGCTGACGCTGCTTGGCCGCGTCGGGCTGATCGATTCCCAGTTCCTCAGGGAAAAGCGGCGCTACGCCATCGTCATCGTCTTCATCATCGCCGCGGTGCTCACCCCGCCCGACATCGTCAGCCAGTTCTCCCTGGCGATTCCCGGCATGCTGCTCTACGAACTGTCGATCTTTTCGGTGAAATGGGCCGAGAAGAAGCATTCGCGCGACGAGCCCAGAACCGAAGCCTGAGCGCGCCCGCCCTGTGGGCGCAGCCGTGGCTTTGCCGCTTTTGCTTTGAAACAAAGCGATCTAAGTTTGAACGGTCTAACCTTGTTTCCACAGTGATCGAGCCTGCCGGGTGTGCCGGGGGCAAGCGTATGAGGAGGGACCATGTACAACAAGATTCTCGTTCCGGTTGATCTGTCCGATCTGGCCGTTGCCCAGCCGGCGCTGGAGAAGGCCGTGGCGCTGGCCAAGGCGTCCGATTCGCAGCTGCGCGTCATCAACGTCATGTCGATGATCCCGGCGGCCTATCTCGACTACATGCCCTCCAACTATGACACGCAGGAGCGCGAGCGCGCCGAGGCCGATATCGCCAAGGTCGCCAGGGACTGCGGTCTTGCGGCGGAGAAGGTATCCACGGCGGTGCGTCTCGGCGCCATCTACCATGAGGTGCTGGGTGAAGCGACCGACTGGGGCGCGGACCTGATCGTGGTCGGCTCGCATCATCCGAGCTTTGCCACCTATCTCATCGGCTCGAACGCGGCGAACATCGTGCGCCACGCCCAGTGCTCGGTGCTGGTGGTCCGTTAATCGTCCGTATCGGTTCCGGCGGGCGGAATGAGGTCCGCCGGAATTCCGCTTTCCTTGATGTTGCGCAGCCGGTTACGGTTCACGAACAGCCATGTCCAGGCAATGAAGCCTGCGGCAAAGGCAAGGAACATCAGGCCGGTCAGCCATTGGCCGGCTTGCAGCGTCCTGAGACCGAACACCGGCAGGATCGCTCCGAACACCAGCCCGAAGGTCACCGTGGCCGCCTGCGGCCAGAAGGTGCGGCCACCCATGATCTGGGCGCGCGGGTTGGCCTTTTTCACCCGCTCGATCAGTTCCAGCACGAAGGCGCGATAGGCGGCCGAGCGCTTCTCCTGAATGAAGAAGCTGGTGAAGCTGCTGTCGTCGAGCGTGATCGTCCGCGCCCCCGCGACGTAGATCTTGCAGCGGAAGCCTGCGACATACTGTCCGCGCGGCATGAAGCTGAGCCAGATCGCGGCGATGTCGCCATAGGGCACGGTCATGGTCTTGCCCGCCCGGTCGGCCATCAGGTGGCGCGGCTCCAGCGCCAGCGTCGTTTCGGCGCTCATCGGGCGCAGGCGGTAGCTATAGCGTGTGGTCATATGGTCCATGTGCTCCACAAACATGAGAACGGGCATATTGCCAAGGCCGGTTCTTTGGCCGTATCGCAGGAAGCGAGCGGGAGCTGCGGATCGGATTCATGACCTCTTTGATTTTGTTGCGACATGCCAAGGCCGTTCCGGGCGGCTCGGGTGGGGATCATCAGCGTGCCCTCGCCGACAAGGGCCGCGCCGGGGCGGCGCTGATTGGCGCCGAACTCAGGCGTATCGGCATCAAGCCGGACATCATCCTGGTCTCCAGCGCCCTGCGCACCCGCGAAACCTGGCAGATCGCGGCGGAGGCCGGGGGCTTTGCTGCCGGCGAGATCGAGGACGACCTCTATCTCGCCTCGGCCACGGTTCTGCTGCGCCGCCTGCGCAAGGTGCCGCCGCGCACCAAAACGGTGCTTCTGGTCGGCCACAATCCGGGCATCGCCGAACTCGCCGACCACCTCAGCGATCCGGCCGAGAGCGCCGCCGCCGCGCTCAAGCGTCTGCGCCAGCGCTTTCCGCCGGCTGCCTGCGCCATATCCTCGGTTCTGACGCCGTGGAGCGAGTTGCAGGATGGCGATTGCGCCCTTCAGCACTATATTACCCCGCATGATCTGGGCGGCAGCGACGAAGACTGACGATGGCCAATGACGCGCTGAGCGAATTCACCGACGCCGCGCGCCTCGCCTCGGCCAGTTTTTTCGATTACCTCGGCAGCTTCACCCAGCCCAAGCTGCGGCTGGGGGTCACGGGCCTGTCGCGCGCCGGCAAGACCGTGTTCATCACCGCACTGGTGCATGCGCTGGTCGGCGGCGGGCGTCTGCCGGTGTTCCGCGCCGTGCATGAGGGGCGCATCCGCCGCGCCGTCATCGCCCCCCAGCCCAACGATGCGGTGCCCCGCTTCGCCTATGAGGACCATATCGCCACCCTGACCGGGCCGGGGCGGGATTGGCCGCAATCCACCCGCCAGATCGCGCAGATCCGCGTCGAGATCGCTTTCGAGCGCCCGGCCGGCTGGCTGGGCAGCGGCAAATCGACGCTGGCCCTCGATATCGTCGATTATCCGGGCGAATGGCTGCTCGACCTGCCGTTGCTCGAAACGGCCTATGCCGACTGGTCGCGCCAGACGCTGTCCGCCGCCCGCACCGGTTCGCGCGCCGGGCCGTTCGCCCGCTATCTTGCCCGGCTCGACACTGTTCCGGCCGAAAGCCATGCCGACGAGAGCATCGCCCGCGAGCTGGCGGAGCTGTTCACCGCGGCGCTGGTCGCCTGCCGGCAGGACGGCATCGGCCTGTCCAGCCTGCCGCCGGGGCGCTTCCTGATGCCGGGCGATCTGGCCGGCTCGCCGGCGCTCACCTTCGCGCCGCTGCATCTTGATGCGGCGGAGGAGGGGAAGGCCACCTCGCTGCGGGCGATGATGGAACGGCGCTACGAGGCCTACAAGACCCACGTCGTCCGCCCGTTCTTTCGCGATCATTTCTCGCAGCTCGACCGCCAGATCGTGCTGGTCGACGTGCTCAGCGCCCTCAATGCCGGACGCGAGGCGCTGGGCGATCTTGAAACCGCCCTCTCCGAGGTGCTCGGCGCCTTCCGTGTCGGCCAGAACACGCTGCTCTCCAGCCTGTTCGCGCCGCGCATCGACAAGGTGCTGTTTGCCGCCACCAAGGCCGACCACCTGCACCACACCAACCACGACCGGCTGGAAGCGGCGCTGCGCATGCTGACGCGGCGGGCGCAGGCGCGCGCCCAAGGGGCGGGCTCCACCCTCGATGTCGTGGCTCTGGCCGCTGTGCGCGCCACCCGCGAGGTTGAGGTGACGCGCGGGCGCGAGACGCTGGCCTGCATCGCCGGGGTCCCCATCGCCGGGGAACGGCTCGGCGAGGAGGTGTTTGACGGCTCGCGCGAGGCGGCGCTGTTTCCGGGTGACCTGCCGCGCAACGCCGCCGACCTGTTCGATCCCGCCCTGCCGCTGGAGCCGGTGAAATTCCTGCGCTTTCGCCCGCCGCGTCCGCAGTTCACGCCGGGCGAGGGGCTGGCGCCCGTGCCGCACATCCGCCTTGATGCGGCGCTCGAATTCCTGCTTGGAGACCGGTTGAACTGATGGCCCGCGCCCCGGAAGTGTTTTCGCTCGATGCCGCCCCGGCGGCGGATGCCCCGGCGCGCGCCCGCATCAGCGTGGTCGAGAGCGAGGATGCCTTTGCCGCCGCCCCGCCGCTGACGGCGGAGGAGATCGCGCCGGCAAAAGCCTCGTGGTGGACGCGGCTGTTCTGGTCGGCCCTGTCCGGCTTCATCGTCGTGGTGCTGAGCGTCTCGGTTTATGAGTTCATCGCCGGGCTGATGGCGAAATGGCCGCCTTTGGCCTATGCGGCGCTGGCGCTGGCGCTGCTGGCGGTGCTGGCACTCGGGGTGCTGGCGGCGCGGGAGATCGCGGCGATTGTCCGCCTTGGCTCGGCCGAGGCGATGCGCAAGGCGGCAGACGTGGCTTTCGTTACGCCCGAGGCAGGCGTTGCCAAGCAGTTCGTGCGCGACCTTGCCGCCTTTTATGCCGCCGACGCCACCACTGCCCGCGCCCGCGGCGCGCTGGAGGGGCACCTGGCCGAGATCATCGATCCGCCCGATCTGGTGCGGCTGGCCGAGCGCGAACTGATGCGCGACAAGGACGAGGCGGCGCGTGCCGCCATCGCCTCGGCGGCCAGCAAGGTGGCGATGGTCACCACCATTTCGCCGCGCGCCTGGGTCGATATCGCCTTCGTCCTCACCCAGTCGTTCCGACTGATCAGCCGCATCGCCACCATTTATTCCGGCCGTCCGGGCGGCCTCGCCATCTGGCGTCTGTCGGCGCGGGTGGCGACCCATCTGGCGGTCACCGGCGGCCTTGCGGTGGCCCATGATGCCATCGGCCAGTTCGTCGGGGCCGGGCTGGTGGCGCGGCTGTCGTCGAAGCTGGGCGAGGGCGTGCTCAACGGCGTGCTCACCGCGCGGGTCGGCCTTTCGGCCATCGCCATCTGCCGGCCGATGCCGTTCCGTGCGCTTGAGGCGCCGGTGCTCTCCGAGGTGGCCGGCTCGCTGCTCAAGAGCCCGTCCGAGGCGGCAAAAACTGCCGGGTAGGGGCAGGACCTGCCCGGTCCGCCGAGCGGCTTACGTCTCCCAAGCCATTGAAAGATAAAGAAAAGCGTCTGGCATTGCGCTTGCACCCGTCCTCACGTTTTCACGTTGCGGAGTGGTGTGATGGGGATCTTCGGAGCAATGGTGACTGCGGTCACCGGCCTTCAGGCGCAGAGCTATGCGCTTGAGAACATATCGGGCAACATCGCCAACAGCCGGACCACCGGCTTCAAGCGGGTCGACACCTCGTTTGTCGATCTGATCCCCGAGCTTGGCTACAACCGCGAATACGCCGGCTCGGTGCTGGCCTCCGGCGCCAACACCATCGCGCTTCAGGGCGACCTGACCACCACGCAGGTGGGCACCAACATGGCGATCAACGGCTCGGGCATGTTCATCGTCAAGGAGCGGACCGACACTTCCGGCGCGAAAGCCGTGTTCGGCGGCCCGGACCTCTACACCCGGCGCGGCGACTTCCAGCTCGACAAGGACGGGCATCTGGTCAACGGCGCCGGCTATTATCTGATGGGTGTCGCCATCGATCCGGTGAGCGGCGCGGCCAGCGGCTCCAAACCCGACCTGATCACCATCTCCGGCGACAACCTGCCGGCCCGCCAGACCGCGGCGATCACCTATCGCGCCAACCTGCCGAGCTACCCCCTCACCAATGCGGCCAGCGCCAGCGTTGCCAATTCCGAACTGCTGGCGGCGGCGGGCTACACGGTCGATCCGCGCGCCACAGGGGCGGGCTATGTCGCCGGCGCGGATGTTACGAAATTCCTCAACGAATCGATCGCCGGCGGCGCGGTCACCGTCTACAATTCCGACGGCGCGCCGCTCAACCTGCAACTGCGCTGGGCCAAGACCCAGAACGCGGCGGGCGGCGGCGACAGCTGGAACCTGTTCTATCAGGAAAATGCCAGCGCGACGGGCGCCACGCCGGCCTGGCGCAACATCGGCAGCGATTTCACCTTCGATGCCGCCGGCAGCCTGACTTCGGCCAGCAGCATCACCGTGCCCGCCTTCACCGTTGCCGGCGCCAGCGTCGGCCCGGTCGCGCTCAATTTCGGCACCGGCGGTCTCAGCCAGTTCGCCGATGCCAACGGTCAGGTACAGGTCAACGCCGTGCAGCAGGACGGCTATGCCACCGGCGTGCTGGACGGGGTGAAGCTGGGCGACAACGGCCGCATCGTCGGCAGCTATTCCAACGGTCAGGTGGTGGCGCTGGCACAGGTTCTGGTCGCCGATTTCAACGGTGCCAACTGGCTGAAACGGCGCGACGGCGGCGCCTTCGAGCAGACGGTGGAATCGGGCGCCCCGATCGTCAACCAGGGCGGCGGCGCGCTTGTGGGCGGCGCGCTGG
>Ga0209573_1002764_pt1 | contig 21179 bp, 23 predicted proteins | sample TNRBio252014_DNA_FD_185870 | JGI IMG/M metagenome (GOLD analysis project Ga0209573, IMG submission 185870) | Wastewater treatment Type I Accumulibacter community from EBPR Bioreactor in Madison, WI, USA - TNR Reactor_6/25/2014_ DNA (SPAdes)... | ecosystem: Engineered > Bioreactor > EBPR >...
AGAAGGGCCCCGGACCACTCCACCTTCAGAATCACGGCAACCCGGTTCGCTATCGCAACATCTGGCTGGTGAAGAAGTGATCCCTCGGTTATCTTGACGATCAAGTATCGTGAAGTTATCGTCGGAAGTTTTTACCGACCATGAACGCATCCGCTCCTTTGTCCCATCTCGCCTGGATCGTGATCGTGCTGGGGTTTCTCCTTCCTGCGGGCAGCAGTCGAGGGGCGGATCAACGGAAGTCCGGGAAAAAGCCCGCCACGATCTACGTCATCCGGGGCGGAGGAGGCTATTTCCCGAATCTCGGCACCGTCATCAATGAAAAGTTTGAAGAGCAGGGGCTCGATGTGGTCGACTTCCGCTATCACGAACGCGGTTCTGCTGCGAAGAAGATCGCTGCCGCCTACAAGGCAAAACAACTGCCCCATGGCATCATCCTGATCGGTTACAGCCTCGGAGGATGCGGGGTCATCGATGTCTCGCGGGAATTACAAATGCAGGAGATCCCGGTGCGCCTACTTTTCCTCATCGAGACGATCAATCCGCTCCAGACCGTGCCGGCGAATGTGCAGGAGTGTTTCAATCTCTACCACTTTCCGGCCATCCTCGGGGCTCCGGTGAAGGCGGATTCTCCAAAGACGAAGCTGACCAATTTCGAAGCCTACACCGACGCGGGCCTCGGTCTGGAATACAGCCATTTCGCGATGCCCTTTGTCGAGGAAGTGCACGAGCTCATCGCCGCACGCCTCATCACAGCGATCAATACGAAGTCGCCGAAGGCGGGACCGGAGACATCGAAAAAGGCTCCGACTCCCACCAACGAGACACCGCAAAAGCCGGGAAAAGAGGTCGCCAAAGCGAAGACACCGTTCTTTTCTGGCCTCTTCGCCAAGCCCGCGCCGAAAGAAGAGGCGGAGGAAAAGTCCGGAGCGACGAAAACCAAGAGTGACCGCTGAGGTGGTCCCGAAGTGGACGGATCCGACCATGGCCTCGAAGGGATCCACCGCTTTCGCCCGCATCCGGGAGGAAGTCATGCGAGTCGTCGCGGGGATTCCCGAGGGGCGGTTCACCACCTACGGATCAATCGCCGGACATCTGAATGTGAATCCGCGTCATGTCGCCTACTTTCTCGCGCGTCTCAGCGAGGAGGAAGCGGCCACCCTGCCATGGCAACGGGTCGTCGCGGCCGAAGCGAGAATCAGCCGCGGAATGGCGGAGGAATTGCGCGCTGAACAACAGGCACGGCTCGAGGCCGAGGGATTGAAGATCGACGCGAGAGGATTCATTATCGATCCGGACCGGTCTTTCCACGTCGTAGGTCTGAAACGCGAGATCCGCTGGGACAAGGAATAGGGTTTTGTCAGGATCCCGGGAGTCGGCGCGCGATCTCCGCAATCTGCGCTCGGTGAATCCCGAGATGGGTGGCGGAAAGGGCATGCCAGCCCGCCGCGTCGAGGGGGCCGAACCAAGGATGAGGAAATCGTGGCGCGGTCTTCCAATCGGCGATCCCGGCCACCATGGCGACAAGATTGCCGCACGAGGCTTCGTAAGCGGCTTCGACTTCCGGTCCTGCAAAGGGCGTGGGTTTCACGGCTGCGGTGTCCGCTTTTCCGGGAGGGATCTTTCCCGCAGCGAGGCTCGCAATGACACTGCCAAAGGCCTCGTTGGTGATGCGCAGGTGGTCGAGCGTCATCCACACCGACCAATGCCGGCTGCTGTCCTCGAGTCCACGAAGTCGCGGGATGAGCACGCGTCGGCCCCGCAAATCCTCCGGAATCACCGCCAAAAGGTCAAGGATGGCAGCCCGCTCGGACTCGAATTGCCGCGAAGAGACCTCTCGCGAACCGAAGCGACGTTTCCAGGCGAAGAGGCGCCGCGCGACGAAGAGTTCGGGACCTGGTAGTCCGGCACCCGGGGCGGCGAGAGGAGGTTCGTTTGGATCGCTCATGGAGGGATTCTCCGAAAAGACTTGCAAAACGCAAGTGAAAAAGCTTTTGAATTGAAAGTGATTTTCCCGGAAGAATTGCCATGTCCCGCCGTCAAGCCTCCGCATCTCCCAAGTCTCCGGAGGCGCCCGCGCGTCGTTCACCCTGTCCGGTCTCCTGTGCTCTGGATCTTTTCGGAGACCGCTGGACCTTGTTGGTGATCCGCGATTTGTTTCTGGGAAGAACGAGGTTCAAAGACTTCATCGCTTCTCCCGAGGGAATTCCGACCAACATCCTCAGCGACCGCCTCGAGCGTTTGTCGGAGGGCGGGTTGATTTCTCGGGTGCCTCTCGAGGGGGGCAAACGTTTTGCCTACGAACTCACTGAGAAAGGGAAAGCCCTGAAACCCGTTCTGGTCGCGATGAAGGAATGGGGCCTGCAGTGGGAGGAAGGGACGAGAGCCGACCTCTTGAATCCGTCGTGAGGCGTCAGACTTCGCGCGGAGCAATCGTCGGCTTTTTCCAAAGGTAGGGGCGCGGCTGGGGATCGAGTGGTGTCGCCGCGACGGAGTTGGTGTAGTTGCTCATCAGCTTCACGGCGAGACCGAGAATCACCTCGAGCACCTGCACCGGCGTGTAACCCGCGGCGAGGAAGCTTTCGAGATCGGCTTCAACGGCCTTGCCCCGGTTGGCGATGAGGGTGCGGGTAAAGACTCGCAAGGCCTCGAGCTTTTCATCGGGGATCCTGGATCCATTCCTCAACGCTTCGATCGCTTCCCGGCTCATTCCCGCTTTCGTGGCGAGGAGGGTATGCCAGGGAACGCAGTAGGCGCAATCGTTCTCGAAATTCGCGGTGAGGTAGACGACCTGGCGTTCGATCTCGCTGAGGGTGGTGGTGTCGAAAAGATCCCAGGTCCGCGAATAAGCTTCGAGGAGAGGTGGCGCCGAGGCCATGACCCGTTCGAGATTCGGGATCATCCCGAAGTTTTTCCGTGTCGCGGCGAGGGCTCCGGCGGCGGCGGGTGGAGCGGTGGTTTCATCGTGGAGCGGAAAGGGATGATCGGTGGCCATGAGACGAGGGAAGGGTTTTAGGAAATGGGGAGGATTCGGGAAGCGCGCCCGACTTCATCACCCGGCAGAGACGCAAGAGCAGGGCCAAACCCTCTCCGCATTGCGCGTTTTGGAAATAACTTCGATCCCTCCCAGACCGCCGCACAACGGCCGGACCCGGATTTACCCTTTCCCGCAAAGGGGAATGCTGTCATGTTCCTTCCTTTATGATCCGCTTCGCTTTCTTCTCCCCCGTCCTCATTTCCTGCCTCACTTTCGCCCTTGCGGGTTGTGTCGGTGATGATGGAGCGACCTCGCCAACGGTGAAACCCGCCGATCCCGCGACCGTCGGGGGAACTCCTGCCGCTCCGGCTCCTCCTACCGGGTCGGTGAATCCCGGAGCCTTGGCCCCGGCGACCGTTGGGACGGTGCAGACCACCTATTCCGGTCTGAAATATGAGGTGCTGCGCGCCGGGACCGGAGCCCGGCCCTCCTCCTACAACCGGGTGAAGGTGCATTATCACGGCTACCTCCCTGACGGAACCGTCTTCGACAGCAGCGTGCAGCGCGGACAACCGGCGACCTTTGGTCTGAATCAGGTGATCGCGGGCTGGCGCGAGGGCATCCCTCTGATGCAGGAAGGAGCGAAATACCGCTTCACCGTTCCTCCCCATCTCGCCTACGGACAGCGTGGCATGCCGCCCAAGATCGGACCGAATCAGACCCTCATGTTCGACGTGGAGCTGTTCCAGGTGCTTTATTGAGAACGAGGCGACTTCGCGGGTCACCGCAGGAAAAGATTGATTCGCCCGCCGCTTTGCCGTATTTCCTGAGCCCACGAAACCCAGACCGAGAACCGACATGAAGCTTCGCCGCGCTTTTTCCATCCTTGCCCTTGCTCTCGCCTCTTTCACCGTCGCCGCTGGCACGGCCGAAGCCGGACGCTTCAGCCACTGCGAATGCGTCGATGACTACAAGCCTGCCAAGGGTGTCCTCAAACTCTGGACCCTGCCCATCAAGACTGAGTGGGAGACCCGCCATCATTGTCTCCCCTGTGGCCGCAAACTTCCCTACAAGGTGAAAGTGATCACCTACCGCGAACGCTACACCGACGGTACCCAGCGTACATGGAAGTGTGTCGTCGCCGGGTCGGAAGTTTCGCTCGGCAAATGAAGTGATCGGGCCGCCGGGTCACCGGGCGGATTCACCTGTGACGATGTTCCATGCGCCGAGCTGGCGGGACGCGGATTCAAAGCTGAGCGATTTCGCGGCGATTTTCTGCGATTTCTCGATCGCGGCGACGTACTCCTCGTCATCGTGAAGGATGTGCTCGATCCGCTCGAAGACATTCTTCATGCGGATCGTGCCATCGTCGCTGAATTCCGGGAAGGCCATCTTCTCGATCGTGGAACTGCCACCCGCGCAGATCGTGCGGGCGAGCAGGCAATCGCCCGCGACCTGGCCTGGCACGGTGCTGCGGTCCATCTGGTAGACGAAGCGATGCGAGGAGAGCAGCTTCATGTAATCCGGGTAAGGGAGGGTTCGCTGGAGGATCTCCAGACAGCCGGGGGGGAAGGTCTTTGCGAGTTCGCGGAGCAGACGCATCCCCCGGGCACCTTCGGAATTGATCACGGTGACCCGTTCCACGCCGAACTCGTGGGCAAGGGACGCGGCGCGGGCGATCGCGTGGACGTGCCCCCGAGCCTCCGTCTTGAATTCCCGAGTGCCGATGAGGATCCCGGAGCGTTCCGTGACCGGAGTGGAGAAATCCCAGAAGGGTAGATCGATCGGGTAAGGGGTGGGAATGAATTTGAGCTTCCGCCAGAAGTCCTCCTGAGAAATCGAACCGACGCGGGGTGGCCATGCGAGGGTGGGTGAAAGGATCCCGTCGGTGAGCTCGAGGACTTCACCGTAGGCCTTCATCGCCCGGGCTGAGGAGAGCTGTCGCGAGATTTGGTTGTGGCTGCACTCTTTCCAGGCGACGAGGACCCGCAACCCGTGTTGCTTCAGCTTTTTCACGGCGTCGAGCGTCAGCCAGGTACGGCGTCGGATGAGGACGAGGACGGCGTCGAAGCGCTCGTGCGAGACAAGGATCTGTTCGGCGGAATCGTAGAAGGCCCCGAAGGTCGCGGCCGCGAAGGCGTGGAAATTGATCGGGGCGTGGATGCCCCTCACGAAACTGTCGGGCCCGTTCGTATAATCGAGGAAGGGGTCGCGACCCTTCGGGTTCAGCACCGCCAGACAGACGGGAGACTCGTAGAGAATGGCCATCGAGGGGAGTGGTGCGCGATACTGGATTTGAACCAGTGACCCCCACCGTGTCAAGGTGATGCTCTACCCCTGAGCTAACCGCGCAAATTCCCCCTCATGAGAAGGGCGGCGAAAATAAGCGATCGACCATCCATCCGCAACTGGAATATTTTCCGGCCTCGGCGAGCGTGTCGGGTGAATCCCCCCCGCTCGAGCACTTCTTATCATGATGCCGGTCCCGTTCACGGCCGAATTCTGGTGCGGGAATGGGAACCTGGCGTGGCTGAGAAGGGTACCGTCTTGATTCTTCATGGGCTCGGCGATCACAGTGGCCGCCACGATTGGGCGGCGGGCGAGGTCATACGTGCCGGGTATCGGGCCGTGGGTTTCGACTGGCCCGGGAACGGAGGATCGGGCGGCATCCGCGGTGACATGCCCCTCGTGGCAAACGCCAGCGGGCTCATCGACGCGATCCTTGAATCGCGGGGCCTTCGACCGACCGGGATCTTTGCCCATTCCACGGGAGCTTTCCTCGTGATGCCTTGGCTCGCCGCTACCTCGAAGGAGATTCCGGGCCCGCGCTGGGCCTGGTTCAGCTCGCCCCTCCTGCGTCCCTCCCACCGCCAACCGGCCTTGAAGGTGGCCGTGGCCAAACTTCTCGCCCGGCGGTTTCCCACGATGACCTTGAGCAACGGCGTCCACGCGCGCGACTGCTATCACACCGGCTTCGATCCCTTCGCCGAATCCGCCTTCAGCCAGGCGGGCGGGCATCACCGCGTCTCCCTGCGGTTCGCCGTCAGTCTCCTCGCCGAAGAGGGAGGGCTCCTCGACCTGGCCTCAAGCCTGCGCCCCGATCTCTCTTTTCTACTCACCCAAGGGTTGGAGGACCCCATTTGCCCCCCCCCTTTTGCCGAATCCCTCTTCCAGCGACTCCCGGGACGGAGCAAAACGCTCCTCCTTGCCGGGAGATCCCGTCACGAGCCCTTTCGCGAGCCCGAGCCCGAGGCATTCGCCAATGCCGTGGGAAATTGGCTCGAATGTCAGGCTGCGAACGGATCGGATTGACACCGGCCCGACTTTTTTGGAAAGTCAGGCATGTCAGAAAACTCCTTCTCCCTCATCGTCGCCCTTCCCGGCGAAGAGCCCGTCGCCCACGAACTCCAAGGGGATGCCATCACTTTCGGCCGCAGTCCCGAGAACCAGATTCAGGTGCTCGTCGCCGAAGTTTCGGTCCGTCACGGTCAATTTCTCGGCGAAGGTGGTGGTTATCGCCTCGTCGATCCCGGCTCCACCAATGGCACCCGCGTCAATGGTCAGCCGGTCGGACCGGAGGGCGTCGTCCTGAATCCGATGGACCGCCTTCTCCTCGGAACGCTCGTGCCTGCCTACTTTGTTCCGAGTTCAATGCTCGCGGCCAATGCGCCCTCGCAACTGATTGCCACGATCGAGGCATCGGCTCCGCCAGCCCGTGTCAAGACGGCTCCGGTCGCGGCTCCCGCAGCCGCCGCCCCTGGCGTGCGTGCCGCCGTGCCTCTCGCTCCCCCTTCCCCTGCCGCCCCGGGTGGGCCGGCCACGGTGAAGCTCGATCAAGTCCGCGCCCCCGGTCCCGGTGTGCGCCCGGCGCCCGTGCCGACGGCACCTCGTCTCCCCGCTACTCCCGCGGCCGGGGCACCGGCACCCGGCGCTCCAGTTCCCGCGCCGTTGCGGCCTCCGGGGGTGGCTCCGGTCGCGCCGCCGAAGGCTCCTGGGATTCCCGCGCCCGCTCGGCCCGCGGCGCTGCCTGCCGCCGCCGTCCCGGTAAAACCCGCCGCAGGGGTCATTCCGGTGAAGCCCATCTCGGGAGCCTCGACCGTGCCGATCAAGCGGGTCGCCCCCTCCGCGCCGACCATCCCGCTGCCGAAGAAGCCCGGCGAGTGAGGGAGTCGGAATGGGTTCTCGTCCGTTGCGCCCTCGCCCTCAATGGGTAAGGGCGTAAAAGACGATGTTGATGCCCAGTGGGTAAGCGTATTTTTCGGAGAACTCGCGGAAATACCAGGGGTCGGTGCCTTCCTCCTCCCAGCCGTCGCCGAGATCGGTGTTGAAGCAGATGATCATGCAGGCCCGCCCGTTGTCGTCGAGGATGGCGCGGTAGTGCGGCGTCTCCGAGCCGGGTTTGTTCCACTCGTAGGTGATCCCTTCCTCGCGACCCATCATCGCCATGCCGACCGCGGGGATCTGGGGCTTCAGATCGAGGTCGAAGACCATGTGGAAAATCGGGTGATCGAGCTCGAGCTCGACATATTCGCGATCGGGGAAAATCTGGCGCAGGGCCCGCTCGAAGTTCTTCCACTCATAGATTCCCCAGAAGTCGTCGACCATGATGAAGCCGCCGTTGAGGAGGTAATCCCGCAGCGTTTTCGCCTCTTCGTCCGTGATCCAGATGTCCCCCGGCTCGATCATGTAGATGAAGGGGTAGTGACGCAGTTGCTCCGCATCGATGTCGACGATCGCGCCCTTTGGATCGACCTGTAGCGAGGTGAGCTGCTGGAGGCGATAGGAGAAATTCAGTTCGCTGTCCGGATAATCGATGAGCCACTTCGCCCGCTGCCCCATCCAGGTCCCGGAGTTGTAGCGGAGCCTTGCGAAGGTAAAGACATCATTCGGCAACTCGGCATTGACGTCCCAGTCGGGAAAGTCATAGTAGCGACCCTCCCGCCATTCCCGCGGATTCTCGGGCACTTCCCCGTCCTTGATCCCGAAATAGGTGGTTCGGATGTGTCCGGAACGGTCCTGGGTCAAACCCGCTGCGGTCAGGATGACCAAAACCACGAGGACACTGCCTTTCAGGATCGGGCGAAACATGCCGTGATGGTAGCCGAGACCAGCTCTCCGCGACAAGGAAAAGTGAGACCGGAAAAAGGGACCCCGCTAGTTTTTAGAATGATTCTTAGAATAATTCTTGAAAGGCGCCTCCTTTTGCCTATGGGTGCCGTAACCCCGATAACATGACGTCCGAAACGACAGAATCCAACGCAACGAAGGCCTCCGAGGACTTCGGTGGTCTGCGCATGACGAAGCAACGTCAGGTGGTTTACGAAGTGCTGACGGGCAACGGACTCAGTCATCCGACCGCCTCGGAAGTGTTTGTGAGCGCGAAAGACCGCATGCCTTCGATCTCCCTCGCGACCGTTTACAACTGTCTCGAGTCTCTCACCACGGCCGGGGCGATCCGCCAAGTCAACATCGACCGCGAGGCGACCCGTTATTGCGCGAACCTCCAACCCCACGCGCACTTTTACTGCACCGACTGCGACAAGGTGTTCGACATCGGCCTCGAGAGCGGCGCCGACGCCTCCTCGATCTGGTCGCTCCCACCCGGTTGCCGCGTCGAGGAGATGCACGTCGCGATGCGCGGCGTCTGCGGGACATGTCCTAAGTGCCGCAAGGACCAGGCCGCCTGATCGGCAATTCCTCAAAACCGATTTCCTTTTTTCATGAGCCAATCCCTCCGAATCGAAAACCTCCACGCCTCCGTCGACGGACACGAAATCCTCAAGGGCCTCACCCTCGAGGTGCCCAAAGGCCAGGTCCACGCCATCATGGGCCCGAACGGCTCGGGCAAGTCGACCCTTTCGAAAGTGATCGCCGGTCACGAAGATTACACCGTCACCCAAGGCAGCGTCTTCCTTGATGACATCAACCTCCTCGATCTCGAAATCGACGAGCGTTCCCGCGCCGGCTTTTTCCTCGCCTTCCAGTATCCGCATGAGATTCCGGGCGTGAGCAATGCGAACTTCATCCGGGCCGCGCGCCAGGCCCGCCTCCCCAAGGGCGAGGAGATCGACGCCATCGCCTTCTACCGCGAGATGTACGCCAAGATGGACGAGCTCGGGATGGACCGTAAATTCACCGCCCGCTCCGTGAACGAGGGTTTCTCCGGCGGCGAGAAAAAGCGCAACGAGATCCTCCAGATGATGATGCTCGAGCCGAAATATGCCATTCTCGACGAGACCGACAGCGGCCTCGACATCGATGCGCTCAAGATCGTCGCCCAGGGTGTCAACGCGATGCGTTCGCCCGAGCGGGGCTTCCTCGTCATCACCCACTACCAGCGGCTCCTCGACTACATCGTGCCAGATGTTGTCCATGTCCTCCACGACGGACGCATCATCCACACCGGTGGCAAGGAACTCGCCTACGAGCTCGAGGAAAAGGGCTACGACTGGATCATCAACGAACCCGTCGCCGCCTGACTCACAACCCATTTCTCCAACCGAAACACCAAGCCATGCCCGACAGCGCAACACTGGAGGCCGTCACCATCGACCAGGATGAGGGGAATTTCTCCTATCCCGAAGACTACGCCCACGACGCCGGTTACGGTCTCGACGAGGGCACCGTCGATTACATCTCGAACATCAAGGGAGAGGCCGAGTGGATCCGTGAATTCCGGCAAAAGGCCCTCAAGGTGTTTTTCGCCAAACCCATGCCCACCCATTGGGCGAGCAAGGATCTCGAGAACATCATCTTCAAGGACATCCGGTATTATCTCTCCAAGGGCCAGGCCCCCACGCGGAGCTGGGACGAAGTGCCCGACGATGTCAAAAAGACCTTCGAGCGTCTCGGCATCCCCGAGAAAGAGCGCAAGTATCTCGCTGGCGTCGAAGCCCAGTTCGACAGCGAGGCCGCCTACTCGAACGTGAAGGAGGAGCTGACCAAGGAAGGCGTCATCTTCGTCAACTCGACCGAAGGCCTGCGCGAGCATCCCGAGATCTTCCGCAAGTGGTTCGGCAAGGTCATTCCGACCGGCGACAACAAATTCTCAGCCCTCAACAGCGCCGTCTTTTCCGGAGGCAGCTTCATCTACGTGCCGCCCGGGGTGAAGGTGAAGCATCCGCTCCAGGCCTACTTCCGCATCAACGCGGAGAACTTCGGCCAGTTCGAGCGTACCCTCATCATCGTCGACGAAGGGGCCGAGGTCACCTACATGGAGGGTTGCACCGCGCCCAAGTTCGAGACCGCCACGCTTCACAGCGCCGTCGTCGAACTCGTCGCGATGAAGGATGCGAAGATCCAGTACATCACCGTGCAGAACTGGTCGAACAACGTCTTCAACCTCGTCACCAAGCGCGGGCTCGCCCACGAAAACGCGGAGATCCGCTGGATCGATTGCAACATCGGGTCGCGACTGACGATGAAGTATCCCGGCGTCATCATGAAGGGTCGCAAGGCCCGCGGCGAGGTCATCTCCATCGCCCTCGCCAACGACGGACAGCATCAGGACACCGGCGCGAAGATGATCCACGCCGCCGACGAAACGACCTCCAACATTGTCGCCAAATCGATCTCGGTCGGCACGGGTCGCTCGACCTATCGCGGACAGGTCCACATTCCGAAGCACCTCAAGGGCTGCAAAAACAACACCGAGTGCGACGCCCTTCTCATCAACTCGAGCAGCCGCACCGATACGTATCCCGCCATCACCGTGCGCGGCAACCAGCACGCCACCCAGCACGAGGCCAGTGTCAGCCAGGTCAGCGAAGACCAGATCTTCTACATGAAACAGCGCGGTCTCAGCGAAGGCGAGGCGATGAGCCTCAGCGTCAACGGGTTCGTCAACGACCTCGTCCGCGAGTTCCCCATGGAGTATAGTGTCGAGCTCAAGCGCCTCATCGACATGGAAATGGAAGGCAGCGTCGGCTGACCTGACCCTCTTGGGTCATCCATCCTACCCTCTCGATCCCCGACTTTTTACTTTTCACTTTCCCACCTTTTACCGGCGCGCCGCGCCGCCCCGCAGATGTCCATGGTCCTGACACCACCCGAGGAAACGACGACCCGCCCGGCCGCAAGCTGGTGCGATGCTCCGCCTGTCACCGATGCCAACGCCGGGCTTCCGGACTGGTATCTCGATCTCCGCTCCGCCGCTTGGGCCCGCTACGGTTCCCTTCCCGTGCCGACCCGGACCAATCAACACTGGCGTTTTGCCGATCTCAAGCACCTCACGATCGAGGGCCACACGCCGGCCGCGCCGGTATCCGCCTCGGTCGCCGCGGATCTCATCGCCCGCGCCGTCTCCGAGCGTCCCGCCGACTACGCCGCCCATTTCGTCTTCGCGAACAACCGTCTCCTTCATGCCGAGACGCCCGCCTTGCCCGCCGGAGCGACCTGCCTTCCCGTCACCGAGGCGCTCTTGTCCCATTCAGATCTGCTCCGCGAGCATTTCCTGAAACACGGCGACTTCCTTGGCGGGGAAAAATTCGCCGCCCTCCATGCCGCCGCGACGCTGAGCGGCCTGTTCGTTCATTTCCCGAAGGGTGCCGTCGCCGAACATCCCGTGATCGTTCACCACTTCGTGGGTGGTGAAGGAGTGGCGGTTTTCCCCCACACCCTCGTCGTCTCGGAGGACCACGCCTCCGTCACCGTGCTTGATCTCTTCGAGTCGGTAGATGGCAACGAAGACAGCCTCATTGTCGGCATGGCCGATCTCCACGCCGCTCGCGGCGGGCGCATTCAGTACGCCGCGATGCAGGATCTCAGTGACAAGGGCGCGAAGCACGTCCAACTCCAGCACACCCGTGCCGGGCGCGACGCCTCGGTGAAGGTCGGCTTCCTCAATCTCGGGGCCGAGTGGGTCCGCAACGAGTCGATCAACCGCATGGTCGAGAATGGCGCCGATTGCCAGATCTTTTCCGCCAACCTCGCCAACGACGTGCAGGAGTACGACCAGCGTACCCTCCAATCCCACGAGGCCCAGCACACCACGAGCGATCTCTTCTTCAAGAACGCGCTCTACGACCGTGCCCGCACCATTTTCTCCGGTCTCATCCAGGTGCAGCCCGGCTCACACCACACCGACTCCTACCAGACCTGTCGCAATCTCATGGGCAGCGATGAGGCCGAGGCGAACTCGATGCCCGGACTCGAGATCGACGCCGACCAGGTGAAGTGCTCGCACGGATCCACCTCGGGCACGATCAGCGACGAGGAGATTTTCTACCTCCGTGCCCGCGGTATCCCCGCGGAAGACGCGAGAAAGATGATCAGCCTCGGATTCCTCAACGAGTCGATCAACCGCCTCGACGGAGATGGATTGAAGGAGATTCTCTTCGCCCGGGTCGAGCGGAAGTTCGCGGCGATCGTGTGAGGCGCGTTGGAGCGCTCACCCCTTCACTCCCGCGAGCTTCAAGACGCGCTGGTAGTGCTTTGGCTCGACCGGCGTGATCGAGAGCCTCGTGCCGCGCTGGCAGACAAGCATTTCCGAGAGCTGGGAGTCGGTCTTCAATTGCTCGAGCGGGATCAAATTCGCGAAGGTCGCGACGTGCGCGAAATCGACGAGAAACCAGCGCGGATTTTCCTTCGTGGCCTTGGGATCGTGATACTCCGACTTCGGGTCGAACTGGGTCGGATCGGGGTAAGGCGCCGAGGAGACCTTCGCGATGCCGGCGATGCCCGGAGGAGTAGCGTTGGAATGATAGAAGAGGGCGAGGTCGCCGACCTTCATCTCTTTCCACATGTAGTTCCGCGCCTGGTAGTTGCGCACGCCCGTCCAGGGTTCGCGGGCGACCTTCTCGAGATCGCCGATGGAAAAGACATCGGGTTCGGATTTGATGAGCCAAGGCATGGGGAACGGATAGCGCCTTGCCCGGGTTAGCCAAGTCCGGATTTCGCCGGGGCGTTCCACTCACTGCACGTTCTGGACCTGCTCGCGGATCTTCTCGAGTTCGGTCTTCGCGTTCACGACGTGGCGGGCGATGGCGGAGTCGTTCGCCTTGCTGCCGATCGTGTTGAGTTCGCGGTTGAATTCCTGGCAGAGGAAATCGAGCGGCCGTCCCATCGGTTCGTCACTGGCGAGGTAGCTGCGGAAAAGGGCGATGTGGCTGTCGAGACGGGTGAGTTCCTCAGTGACATCGCAGCGTTCCGCGTAGAGCGCGATCTCGCGGAGGAGGCGGTCGTCGTCGAGATCAAGGGAAAGGCCGGAGTCGCCGAGCCGCTTCAGAAGATTCTGACGGTAGGCGGGAGCGACGAGCGGCGCGAGGGCACGGATCCCGGCGACTTCGCCGACGATGCTCTCGAGACGGGCGTTCAGATCGGCACGGAGATGCTCACCTTCGCCCTGCTGCATGCGGATGAGTTGGGCGAGGGCTCCTTCGAGCGCGGAGAGAAAGGCTTCGCGGACTTCGGCGGGGTCGACGCCCGTTTCGTCGATGCGGAAGACACCCGGAGCGCGGAAGAGATCGGCGGCGGTGAGATGGGCATCGATCCCGGTATCGGCAGCGATGCGCTGCACCGCGGCCACGTATTGCTTGGCGAGCCCTTCGTCAAAGAGGAGGCGGTTGTCGGTGCCTTCCTCATGCGTGAGGAGGACCTTGGCGGCAAGGCGGCCGCGCGAGATCGACTTGGCGAGCAGGTTGCGGGCCTCGCTCTCGAGTTCGACGAGGGCCGAGGGCAGGTTCACCGAGATGTCGACCTGCTTCCGGTTCACGCCGGAGAGTTCGATCTCGAGCTTCCACCCGTTCACCGCGGCTTCGCCGCGGCCATATCCGGTCATGCTGCGCATCAAATGGGAGAAGCGGCCGGGTAGAGATTACTCCGGCAGGTCGGACGCTTCGCGGATATCCTCGAGCGCGCCGATGAAATCGTCAAGGAACTCGACCGGGACCATGATGGTGTCGCGACGCCCTCGCACGTCCTCGGTGATTTTCACGAACTGGCCGCGATCATTCTCTTTCAGATCGAGGAAGAAAATCTTCCGGTCCGCGAGAATCTTCTCCGTATGGATGGGGCGATCATCGGAGCTCCTTTTATCACCGTCGTAACCGATCATGGTCTACCTCCTCAACAACTGGCACAGAATTCATTGGACCGGGCCGCATTAGCGTGATGACGGTCACGCGATTGAGGTATCACCCCCCACTTTCATTGCAAGTGCGGACGCTGGCGCGAAAACGACAATTTTTCTGTAACAAAGCCCGGGTGACGCGATCGAAGGCCCTCGCATGCGGTCTTTGCCGTTTTCAAAATCGGCGCTAGACTGCGCTCCTTCCGAACCGTTCGAACCGATCATGCTCCAGACCGTATTCAAAAAGCTCTTCAGTTTGAGAGAGCAGGCGGCCCGCCGTCCCGGGGCCGATGATGGCTTTGATCCCCAGGAGAAACCGTTCCTCGACCACCTCGACGATCTCCGCGTCACCCTTTTCAGGATCATCACGACGCTCGCGATCTCGTCGGCGATCTGCTTCATCTTCAACAAACAGATCTTCCAGTTCGTCCAGCTCCCGGCGAAGTCCCCGATCGCCGAGATTGCCCCCGGTATCACGCTTTGGGAGAAGCTCGACTTCTTCATGCTGGGACCCACCGAGCTCATCTTCCTGATGTTCAAGCTCGCCTTCTATTGCGGCGTTATCATCACTTTCCCCTTCACCGTCTTTTTCCTCTTCCAATTCCTCATGCCCGGACTGCGGCAGTCGGAGAAGAGGACCATCATCCCCGGAGTCGGGATTGGCTTCATTCTCTTCCTCGTGGGCGGGGCCTTTGCCTTCTTCGTGGCCACGCCACTCGCCTTGAAGTATTTCTACAAGTTCGAGAATGAGCGCCTCGCCGCAACGGACCCGGCCTCCATCGCCCTTTCGAAACCGGTCTCCGAAGTCGCTCTGATCGGGGTCGATGGAGAGATCATTCCTCCCTTCGTCAAGGAAGAGGCCGCGACCGAGGCCACGCCCGATGCGGGGACCGAGGCAAAACCCGAATCCGCACTGACTCCCCAATTGCAGGGCGAACTTCGCGAATACCTAAAAAAGACCCTCGCCACGGCGGAGGGGGCGAACTTCGTTCTGCGCTATGATGAGGATCGCGAGAAGCTCGTGCTGGTGACCTCGAAAGGCGGAAAAAGCTCCTACCAGATCGGCAAATACATCAGCTTCATTTCCCAGCTTGTTCTCGTTTTCGGGATCAGCTTCCAGATGCCCATCGTCGTCACCATCCTCGTGAAGCTCGATCTGCTCACGGCACTGGTGATGCGCAATACGCGCTCGTATGCCTGGGTGATCATTGTCGTGGTCGCCGCAATCCTCACCCCGAGCCCTGATGCCTTCACCATGGGCCTGCTTGCGGTGCCACTGATCCTGCTCTACGAGATCTGCATCGTCATCGCCACGATCATCGAGCGCACCCGATCAAGGCAGGAGCGGGCCGAAGCCGCGGCCGAGAAGGCCCGTCTCGAGAAGCTCTACCTCAAGCCAGCCGCAGAACTTTCCGAGGAGGAGAAGGCGGAGCTGCACCGCGCCGAGATCGAGCAATACGAGCGAGAGCATGCCCACCTCTATCAGGAGGAGAACGAACATGTCGCCCGCGACAGTTTCCACGGCGAAGATCCCACCAATCATGACGAGAGCTGGCACGCCGACGACCACTACTGGCACGAAGACGGGCATCACCCCCATGAGGATCCGCATCACGGATCCGAGAGCGACCACGCCGAACCGGAAGATCTTTCACCCGGTGATGCCGATGCCGGGGATGCGGGAGAGACCGATCGCGATCCATGGCCGCAGTATGAAAACTGCGCGCCCGAGGGTCCCATCGTCGACTTGAACCACGCGACGCTCGAGGAACTGCAGACCCTGCCCGGAATCGGACCCAAGATGGCGCAGACCATCATCGACAACCGGCGCTACGAGACCTTCGACGATCTCGACCGGGTTCCGGGCCTGGGTCCGGAAAAAATCCGCCGCATCACCGAGCGGATCATGCTCGGGTGAGGCGGCGGCGGCGGGGGAATCGGGAAGTGGGCAGCGCTTACCGGTGCTTCTTGACGAAGGACTTCAGCTTCGCCTCGTTGCGGAATCCGGTGAAGCGGCCCACTTCCTTTCCGTTCTTTACGGCAACGACCGTGGGGAGCAGATCTACCTTGTAACGCTCGGCGAGTGCGGCTTGGCGGTCGACGTTGACGGTTTCGAAGGTGACACCCTGGTTGCTCTTGGCGACCGAGGAAAAGATGGGCTTCATCTGTTTGCATGCCCCACACCAGTCGGCCTCGAACTTGATGATTTTGAGCGAACCGGTCTCGGCCTTGAGCAAGCTTGGTGTGATCGCGGCGAGAGCAAGGGCGGGGAGGAGAGTGAGGAAGAAACGTTTTTTCATGATCTTGTCGGAGGAGGATACGCGGATCCTGTCGGTTAGACGAAACGGCAGCGCGGACCTTGCAATTTTTCGTCCTTTACTCCCCGGTTCCGCGATCAAACGAGGCTGCGGTGCCGCTCGAGCCAGGCTTGGACAAACTCCTCGGTCTCTTCGGCCACATCGGTATTGAAGCGGCACTCGAGCTCGTCGATCTCCCAGTCGGAGAAGGGACTGCGGCGCACCAGCGAGAGGGTCGCCCGCTCGGGGTGGAGGACGCGGTAGATATAGGTGTGGCCTTCGCGCACCCGGTCGGCATAGCTCGCGACGCAGTTGCCTTGATATTCACCTTCGTCGACGAGGTCCGAGGGGCTCGTGATCGGCTCGATCTGTCCGGTGATCCCGGGAAGAGGAGGCGGCATGAAACAGCCCGGTCCGTAGCCGTTCGCTTCGATGAGCTGGCGGACGCGGCGGCGGTAATTCTCGGCGACCTCGTCGTGGACGGTCTGGAGACGGGCGAGACTCTGGAAGCGCTCGGTGCGTTCGCCGGTGCGCAGTTCCTCCTGCATCCGCAGGGTACTGGTGATCATGTGCACGACCCGGCCGCGGTGATTTTCGGCCCGGTCCTTCGCCACCTCCTCGAGGAGCTGCGGCGTGGCGGCGCGCGAGGCACGCGGATCGAGGAGGATCTCGACGACGCCGGAATTGATCGAGGTGAGGTGATGGAGTCGCGACTTCGGTTCGGCGAGTTCACCGCGGATCACGCCGACGACGGCCGGCCAGTTGTCGCCATTGAGCGAGTGGGGATCGATCTTGCGGAATAGATTCACCGCGGCGGCGGAGTTAGGCAGATCGAGGACCTCGAGGAGATCACGCTGGCGCATCGTGCCGCAGCGGAGCGAGGCGATGAGCGCTCCGTCGCCCTTCAGTTTCTGGGCGAGGGCGAAGGCGAGGGCGGGATTCCCCTCGGCCAGTTCGATCGTCGTGGGATCGTGCTGCAACATCACGAGGAGCGGCCACTGGTGGGTGCGGAAGGGTTCGATGATGCGGGCGACCGGCTTGGGCAGGGAAAAACGGAATTGGTCGAAAGCCCGCTTCCGCTGCTGCGCCGGAGTGAGCGGGGCATCGTGACGCCTCGAGGCCGAATCGTCGAAGAAATCGAAGACGAGCTGGTTGGCGGGACGGACCGCTTTCGTCCCAGGCGATTTTGTTTTGGCGGGCCGGTAGGGATGGATGAGGCGAAACTCGGGCGCGAAGACCTCCCAGGCAGCTCCGCGGCCCCGGCGCATCACCGAGCGCGGAACGGGCGACCCGGTGATGCGCATTTCCACCGAGCCCTTCGTCAGGCACAGGGCACCATGACGGAAGGCGATACCGAACTCGGTGGCAGGTGCGGAAGGGGGCATCGGACGCTCATCAAACCGCACCGGCCACACCCTTGCAACGCCACCGTGTTGCCTTCGCGCTTTTTCGATTCTCGCGCTTCCACACCATTGATTTTTCCGATTGGATTTTCATGACGCTCTTGGCAATCCCCCATCTGAAGCGACTTTCACCTTTTCCCCAGACCGCCATGTCCGAACTCTGGTTCACCGCCGATCTCCATCTCGGCCACGCCAACATCATCCGCTATTGCCAGCGTCCCTTTCTCACGGACGAGGAGGCGGCCCGCGCCGCGGTCGATCCCCGGGGACGGTGGAGAGTTTCCGCCGAAACCGTGATCCGTCACGACGACGCCCTCCTCGAGGCGATCAACTCCCGCGTCGGCCCGGGCGACACGCTCTGGATCCTCGGGGATTTCTCCCTCGCCCCAATCGAGATGGCCCGGGCCTACCGCGAGCGGATCCGCTGCCGTCACGTCCACTTCGTGCGGGGCAATCACGATCTGCCCTCCTATGAAACGCTCTTTGACCGCGTCCTCGAACAAGGCATGATCAAACACCTCGGGAAGAAGATCTGGCTGAACCACTACCCGATGCGCTCCTGGGACAAGGCCTTCCACGGGGCCTGGCACCTTTACGGCCACGTCCACGGCCGGCTCGGCTCCGAGGACGAAGCCAACCCCCGCCTCCTCGCCAAGGATGTCGGCGTCGATGCCTGCGGCTACCGTCCCGTTAGCTTCACCGAAATCACCGCGTTCATGAAACCGCGCGAAGAGGCCTTCTGGGCTTGGCGCGAATCGCTCGGGGAGACGGGCGAGGAGGGATAAGATGAAGAAACCGGCTCGCATTTCCGCCGCGGCTCTCTAAGTTTGGCGCTTGCGGCAAACGACCGGAACCATGGCAGGAAGCGAGACAAACGACGAGGGCAAACTGACGCCGATGATGCGCCAGTACCAGTCGATGCGTCGTCAATTGCCCGACGATGTGCTCCTCCTCTTCCGCCTTGGTGACTTCTACGAGATGTTCTTCGAAGATGCGAAGATCGCCTCGCCCATCCTCAATGTCGCCCTCACGAAACGGAACGGGATGCCCATGTGCGGCGTGCCCCATCATGCCGCCGAGGGATATCTCGCGAAGCTCATCCGCGCCGGCAAACGGGTCGCCCTCGCCGAACAGACGACCGAGCCGCAACCGGGCAAAATCGTCGAACGGGAGATCAGCCAAATCATCAGCGCGGGCACGATCGACGACCTCAATCTCCTCGATGCGACGCGGCCGAATTATCTCGCCGCCGTCTACCGCGCGAAGGGACGCTACGGACTCGCTTTCGCCGAGCACAGCACAGGCGAGTTCCGTCTCACCGAATTCACCGACCGCAGCGCGCTCGAGGATGAGCTCGCGCGGATCCGCCCAAGCGAACTCCTCTTCTCCGAGGAACAGGCGGCCGATTTCGACCTGCTCCCGGCGGCCCTCGCCTACGATGCCTACCCCTTCCTGCACGAACAGGCCGAATACACCCTGAAGAAACACTTCAAGGTGCAGTCGCTCGACGGCTACGGGTGCGGCGGTCTGCTCCCTGCGGTTGGAGCAGCCGGGGCCGTCGTCCACTACATCGAGACGCAACTTCGACGCAGCGTCAGCCACCTCCGCAGTCTTCAGGCTTACCGCACCGAGTCGCACCTCCTCATCGACGCGGCGAGCCAGTCGAATCTCGATCTCGTGACGAGCCGTTCGGGCGGGACGAAGGCCTCCCTCATCGGTGCCCTCGACCGCACCCGCACGCCGATGGGAGCGCGCAAGCTGCGGCATTGGCTGCTCCATCCCCTGCGCGATCTCGACACCCTCGTGGCCCGGCAGGATTTCGTTGAATCGCTCATCCGCGAACCGTATTTGCTCAACACTCTGCGCGGCGATTTCGCCGAAGTCCGCGACATCGAGCGCACCCTCAGCCGCCTCAGCCAGGGCTCCGGCAACGGTCGCGATCTGAAAGCACTCGAGATGTCGCTGCGCCGCGTGCCTGATGTGCGCGATCATCTCGCCGCGCTCGGTGGCGGAGCGCTCGGACTCGACCTCGAACGCCGCCTCGGGGAATTCGGCGAACTCTGCGAGCTCCTTGGCCGTGCCATCGTCGCCGAGCCTCCCGCCGCATTGAAGGAAGGGGGCCTTTTCGCCGACGGTTACAGCTCCACGATCGATGAACTGCGCCGCGCCGCGACCGACGGCAAACAATGGGTCGCCGATCTCCAGGCCCGCGAGCAGGTCCGCACCGGGATCTCTTCGCTGAAGATCAAATACAACGCGGTCTTCGGCTACTTCATCGAGATCACCAACACCCATCTCGAGAAAGCGCCGCCTGAATACACGCGCAAGCAGACCATGAGCAATGCGGAGCGTTTCATCACGCCCGAGTTGAAGGAGGTCGAAAACAAGATCCTCGGTGCCGATGAGCGGCTCCGCGTCCTCGAGTATCAGGAATTCCTCAGTTTGCGCGAGACCATCCTCGAACACCTCACCGCGATCCAAGAAACCGCCGGTGCCCTCGCCGAGATCGACGTGCTCGCCGCCTTCGCCGAGACCGCACGGCTCTTCGGCTATTGCCGCCCCTTCCTCAACGAGACCCGCAATCTCGTCATCAAGAACGGCCGTCACCCTGTGCTCGACCAGAACATCGGCGAGGAGAAATTCGTCCCCAACGACGCCGACCTCAACGCCGAGACGAACCGCTTCATGCTCATCACCGGTCCGAACATGGCGGGGAAATCGACCTACATCCGACAGGTCGCGCTCATCACCCTGATGGCCCAGATCGGCAGCTTCGTCCCGGCCGAGAGCGCCGAAATCGGACTCGTCGACCGCATCTTCACCCGGGTCGGCGCGAGCGACGACATCGCCAAGGGGCAATCCACCTTCATGGTCGAAATGACCGAGACCGCCCTCATCGCCAATCACGCGACCGAGCAGAGCCTCGTCATCCTCGACGAGATCGGCCGCGGCACCGCCACCTACGACGGCCTTTCGATCGCCTGGAGCGTCGTCGAGCACCTCCACGACAAGGTCCGCTGCCGCACCCTCTTCGCGACCCACTATCACGAGCTCACCCAGCTCGCGGCTTCGCGTCCGGCGCTGAACAATTACAACATCGCCGTGCGCGAGTGGAACGAGCAGATCATCTTCCTCCGCCAGATCGTCCCAGGTGCCGCCGACAAAAGCTACGGCATCCAGGTCGCGCGTCTCGCCGGACTGCCCGACTCCATCATCGCCCGGGCCAAGGAGATCCTCGCCGGACTTGAGGGGCAAAGTGCGGTGACTACCGAAAGTGGCACAGAGGAGACGATTTCGTCACCGTTGGGTGCGGCCTTCGAGACCACCCCAAAAAAACGCGTCCCCCGCCAGGGCCAGCGCGACGACAAGATCGGTGAAGACGGGCCGGAGGAGAAGCAGATGTTGTTGTTTGGTTAGGATAGCGTTTGAAATCAATC
>Ga0209573_1002766_pt1 | contig 21160 bp, 17 predicted proteins | sample TNRBio252014_DNA_FD_185870 | JGI IMG/M metagenome (GOLD analysis project Ga0209573, IMG submission 185870) | Wastewater treatment Type I Accumulibacter community from EBPR Bioreactor in Madison, WI, USA - TNR Reactor_6/25/2014_ DNA (SPAdes)... | ecosystem: Engineered > Bioreactor > EBPR >...
TCGATTTCGAATTTCATGAGTTCGATGAATTGATCATTGAAAACTAGATTTGAAGGGTCTACCCCATATTCGACTAAATCTTTCTGTGGAATGTAGCATCTACCGCGTTGCCAATCTTCACCAACATCTCTAAGAAAATTTGTAAGTTGAAATGCGTTTCCAAGCGACCTCGCATTTTCAAGCAATCCTTCATGTTTACTTGGATCATCTTCCAAAACAGGTAAAACCATTTCGCCAATGACTGCAGCGCTTCCATCCATATAACATAGAAGTTCTTCAAAAGTGTCGTAAGTTGAAATTGTCAAATCCATTTCCATCGCATTAAAGAATCGGTCCAGATAGCTGATTGGAAGATTTAACTGGTTCCAAGTTGTTGCAATTGCGCCAAGTAAATCATCATCTTCGCTTCCGATATCGATGCTCCTGTAAACATCTATTTTAAATCTATCCAAATCTTGCTTTGCCGTGTCACTAGTTCCTGGTGATCCATCTACGACATCGACAAGATCGTCTGCATATCGACATAGAGCATACAGTGCATAAATATGTCTTCGACTCTTCTTGTTTAACAGAAGAGCAGAATAGAAATAACTAGTTCCATACTTCTTTGTGAGTTCGTAACTTCGTTGATATATCTGTGAAGAAGTCACTTGATTTTCCTTTTATCAAGGTAGATATTAACTTTTTCACTAGCTAAGCGTCCGCTTTCGATAACCATAGGAATTCCAACCCCGGGAGTTGTTCCTGTGCCACAGAAGAAAACTCCTTCCCTTTTCTTATGTTCATTACTTGGTCGAAATGGTCCAGACTGGAAAAAGGTATGGGCCAAAGAAAATGGTGTTCCTTTAAACATTCCAGAATTATCCCAATCTAGTGGGTCTATAAAGATTTCCGCATCAATCCTTTCGAGTTGCACTCCAGACTTAACAAGGTGGCCTCTCATCCTTTCAATGTGCATATCTCGCAAATTATTGAAATCTGTTTTTGAATCTAAATGAGGACAAGGCTCAAGTACATAAAAGACGTTTGTTCCTTCAGGAGAAATAGATGGATCAGTCTGATTCGGATTACTGATTAAAAATGAAGGATCCGTCATCATGGTTTTGCCAGATACGAGTTCGTCATAAGATCGATTATCGTCTCCGGAAAAACAGATAGTGTGATGTGGTCCACCTGTTTGCACAGAACTTTTTCCTCCAACAACATAAATCAAACAAGATGGTGAATATTTAGCTCTCTTGAGTTTTTTTGGCATTTCTTCGTCGAATATTTGAGGAAAAGAATATGGCAAATCTGCATTGGAAACGACTGCATCAAATATATTTCCTTGCTTGCCAGAGACTATCTCTATTGAATTTCTGCCCAACTGTTTTACAGATTCAACCGTCGCGTTGTAATGGATGGTCGCGCCCGAACTAGCAATTTGGTCTGCAAGGGCTTCGCCATAGGTACTCATTCCGCCTTTTGGATAGAAAACGCCTTGTACTAAATCCATATATGAGATAATGCAGTACACCGCTAACGCCTGAGCAGGTGTGACTCCTGCATACAAAGCTTGAAAAGTGCTCATTGATAATAATCTTGGATCAGAAATAAATTGCGATACTTTTTTATCCATTTTGGAAAATGCACCCATTTGCAATAATTTAATCAATGCTCCTGGACTATCCATTAAATCGATCGGACTTGAAAAGTTCTTTGCTACAAAATTGTCGTATTCGACTTTAACAAGCTTTTCCAACCATTTGACATAGTCGTCGAAACCTTCGGCCTGACTTGTCCCTGCAAAATTTTCTATGGCTTCAAATATATTATTAGGATCATGAGGCCAATCTATATGACTACCATCTCTAAAAACACCCCTATAGCTCGGCGAAACAGGGATCATATCAACATGCTCAGCCATCTTGAGATCAAGAGCATCAAATGGGAGTTCTGCAATGTCGAGCATTGTGAAAACAGTTGGACCGATTTCGGTTAGATATTCTCCACTGGATGTATTTTTTGTTATCCTGCGCGCTCTTCCACCCGGACTAGATTCCTTCTCAAAAATAGTTACATCATGACCTGCACCAATTAAGTGAGCTGCACAAGAAAGCCCGCCAAGACCTGCTCCAATTACCGCGACACTCGCCATTTTCTATGAATGTCTCCAGCAAACATACTTCGCCAAGTATTTTGCGAAAGATAAACTTTCTTCGTCCATTTTCAAATCTTCCAATACCTTGATTGAATCGTTGTAGAGCTCGTCTATTCTTGATTCTACGGCCTTGTTTGCTCCACTGGATTCGATAATATCGACAATTTTTTCGATTTCGTCATCGGTGATATCTGGTTGTCCGCGTCTATCAATTAATTCACGCTCCGTACCTCGGGTGCGTTCTATCGCTTCAGCTATTAATAGTGTGAATTTTCCCTCTCGAATATCATCGCCGACTGGTTTTCCCGTAAGACTTTCATCCCCAAATATTCCTAGAACATCATCTCTAAGTTGGAATGCTTCACCTAAAGGCCGTCCAAATTCATTCCAGAGTCTTGCGTCTGCATTTTCGTTAGCTAAAACTGCACCGAGTTGCAGTGGACGTTCAATCGTATATTTACCCGACTTGTACTGCGCAATCCTAGAAACATCTTCTTTTGTAATAGATTTGCGATAAACGGCATCTAAATCCATTTGTTGTCCTGCAAAAAGTTCAACTTTAAGTGCATCGTATACGTCCAAGCATCGGACTGGCAACGTTCGAGCGAATCTATCTGCATACGTGAAAGCAAAATCTCCTGCCAAAATTGCAACGCTATTCGAAAAGTGCTCAATATCTCCAGAATATGAATTCTTGCTATATAGCTGCTCTAGATATTTGTGTACAGTCGGATTCCCTCTTCGAGTATCTGCCCTGTCCATGAAATCATCATGCACTAAAGCAAAATTATGCAACATTTCAAGTGCACTACCTGCACTTATAATTTCAGAGCCTATTTCTGATTTTCCTTGAATGCGGTACCCTAGGAAACAAAATGCCGGACGCAGCATCTTTCCTCCGCTGCTTATAAATGCACTGAGTGCTTCAAGTGGAGGAGTAATCGAATCATCGATTGTTTTCCAATATGCAATCTCTTCTTGCAAAAACGTTCCAATATGCTCAGATATGCGACTTACATAGGATTTGAGGATTGAATTATTGTCCTGCATTTGGTGGGAATCCATTCCTCTACGTTAGTCTTTGAAGATGACAAAAGATCAAATATCTGGCGATTTAGTGGTTTCTATAGAAGTTATAGACAAGCCTTCACTTAACTTTTATTTTGATACTCAGACTAGCCAGACAACTAATTCTGTAGCTTCTCCTGCTTGTACGATCAAAATGAATGAAGCATCATTTAACCGAATTTTCGATGGTTCGAGCACATTTGAACAAGAAGTTCAAAATGGCTATCTAAAAATAGAAGGTAATCATCAACTTTTACGGCAATTTGGTCAATTAGTACGAGCCAATTCGCAAAAAGATTAAGCTACCCTGCAAAGGGAAACTGTCACTGTCATTCGAGAATTTGGAACTCCGTTAATCACACCTTTAACTGGAGCTATGTCGTCATAATCTCGTCCCCAACCAACCAAGACGTGTTTTTCTGCAACTGGTGTGTCATTTGTCGGATCAACTCCGTACCAGTCTCCTAACCAAGCTTGCATCCAGGCATGAGATTCACCTGATACAACTTCACCTATTTCTCCGTGGTCTGCAGGATAAAGATATCCAGAAACATACCGGCAAGGTATTCCAACCTGCCTTAAGACAGCTAATCCAAGATGAACGAAATCTTGGCAAACACCCATGCGATTTTCCATAATATCTGGTGCTGTTGTTTTTACATGAGTTGATCCTGGTTGATAAAAGATGTTGTTCCTTATCCATTGACCAAGGTAATCAACTGCTAGACCAGGTGTTTGCAACCCACGTAGTTCCTCAATGAGAGGTTCGTAGAGTGGTGAATATTTCGTATATTCACTTAGTGAAAGATACTCGCAAAATTTGTCGTTTACAGAATCAGACTTTAGCATTTCCCAAGTTACTGGAGCTTTAGCAACATGAGGTGCGCCCGAGGCAGTTTCGACTAGAGAATGTCCCTTAACTGATAGCTCTTGGTGCTCTTCTTCAATTGCAAAAACAGTTACTCTTGTTCCAAAATAGTCATTGTACCTATAAAGATTTGTAGCTGGATCGATTTCTAAATTGTGTTCCAACGTAAATTGTTGAGGTGTATCTCTAGGTGAAATACGTAGTTCATTATGTTGGGAATAAATCGGTTTCAAATACGAATATTTCGTTTCATGGTCTACAGACATTTTCCAAGACATTATTGTCTCCATTCAATTGCATTTGTGTGATGAAAATATTTATCTACCATCACTTTATTTACACCCATTACACCTTTTTGAAGTAAAAAAACTTCTTCGAGCAAGTTATCATGAACATCTTCTATAGATGTAAATTCAATTTCAGCACACATTCGACCTAGCGCAAATCTTGGGTCACTTTCGTCGCCAATACCTTCGCCGCTATCTGAAAGTTGCTGGGCAGAAGATAGAGCACTACTGGCACTAGAAAGGATGCTTCTTGGGAAACACGAGTTCCTTAACAGAAACTCGATGATAGCTTTTGTGTCATGCGTATCACCCTTGGCGCGCATGAAAGCTTCGAATGCGCCACAACTTCTCAGCATAGTTATCCAACCTGGGGCGTCATCATCCATCGCACATCGAACTGCAACCATGCGAGCTGTCATGTCGATTCGCTCTAAGCATCTGCCAATATTTAAAAAATGATAACTATCGTCGCGAGCCATTGTTTCGTCTACGTTTCCATGAATCAACATACATCGATTTCTTACCCACTTAAATAATTCATGGTTGCTGTATACATTTTCTCCAAAGTAACTATTCTGTAGTTCCACATAAGTGGCGTGTATAGCTTCAAATAGCTCTGCTGGAATCGTATCCCGAACACCTTTTGCATTCTCAGCCAGCGCCATTATGGTATCTGAAATAGATCCTGAAAAAGTTGGATCAAAACCTATGAAGTTGATTGCGTGGTCTATATCTTCCATAGGCGCACCCGCGTTTGTACCCATTACAGAAACCAAATGATTTGCTAATTGTGCTGATTCGCTAGGATGATTTTGTAAGAGATTATGGTAGTGGACATCTAAAAGTCGAGCAGTGTAATCTGCTCTTTCCACTAGTCTTCCGATCCAGTAACAAGATTCTGCGATTCTAGATAACATGACTTTTACTTCCTACTTATTGTTGCTGTTGTTGCTGTTGTTGCTGTTGAATTTGTTGTGTCGCTTGTTTGGGTTGAGATTTGGTTTCTTCACTTTGAAGCACCCAAGTATCTTTACTTCCTCCGCCCTGCGATGAATTCACGACAAGCGATCCTTTCGGTAATGCCACTCTTGTTAGCCCTCCTGGTACTGCCCACATTTTCTCGCCGTCGTTAACTACAAAAGGGCGAAGATCAACATGTCTTGGTGAAATACTTTCTCCATCATATGTAGGAGATGTTGAAAGTGAAATTACAGGTTGAGCAATATATCCTCTCGGATCTGCCTGTACTTGTTTGCCTATAGTATCGAGTTCTTCAGCTGTTGCGTGAGGTCCAATTACCAAACCGTATCCTCCACTGGCATCAACTGGTTTAAAAACAAGTTTTTCTCTGTTTTCTAAAGCGAAGTTGCGAACTTCTTCGTCGTCTAGTCGGTAGGTTTCTACATTTTTAATCTTTGGTTTTTCACCGAGATAGTATTCAATGATCGCAGGTAAATATGAATAGACAAGTTTGTCATCAGCTGCGCCATTACCTACTGCATTAGCAATTGTAACTTTTCCGAATCTTGCAGCATTTATAATTCCTGCAACACCTAATGTCGAATATGGCAAGAATTGCATCGGGTCGATAAAATCATCATCGATTCTTCGATAGATGACGTCGACACGTTTCGCTTTTGATGTCGTCTTCATAAAGACAACATTGTCATGAACTACTAGGTCTCGTCCTTCTACAAGCTCTACTCCCATTTGGCGAGCCAGGAATGCATGTTCAAAATACGCTGAATTATGCACTCCGGGAGTTAGTACGACAACTGTTGGGTTTTCGACGCCACGAGGGGCACTTGCGATTAATGCATTCTTTAATTTCTGAGGATATTCGGTAACAGACCGAATTGAATTTGATTTAAAAAGTTCTGGAAACACGTGACTTGTGGCACGTCGATTTTCTAATACGTATGAAATCCCTGAAGGACATCGGAGATTATCTTCAAGAACTAAGAATTCTCCATTTTTGTCTCGAATTAGATCGACACCAGCGACATGTATCCGAACTTTATTGCTAGGCGAAAAACCATGGACACTTCTGTGGAAGTGTTTAGATGTAGCTATCACTTTTCGAGGAATTATGCCGTCATCAAGGATGTGCCCGTTTGTGTAAATGTCTTCAAGGAACATTTCGAGAGCTGCAACTCGCTGAGTTATTCCTGATTCAATAGTTTCCCATTCATCCGAAGTAATAATTCTGGGCACTAAATCAAGTGGCCAAGGACGCTCTTGCCCAGAATATGAAAAAGTTATACCTTGATCTTTAAATGCTTGATCTCGGAGTTGTCCTCTTGCATCAAAATCATTTAATCGCAGGTCGTTGAATACTTTCATAACCGACTCATAGGCAGACCGAACAACCCCGTTCTCATCAAACATCTCATCGTATGTGAGAGATGTGTCATATTTGGAGGCAAAATCCGTCATGGTCATTCCAGGTCCCTAGGTCGATTGAATTACTTTTCATTCTTCGACTTATTAATCTTCAAGCATTAAGCAACCACCACTCCGAGTGACTGATTGCGCATGCATTAGTTCAAGTTATTTGCGCTTCAAAACTGAAAATCTTGATATACTGGACAAATTGCCCATACAAAATAGGTATGAAAAACACAATAAGTTAGATTCCAAATTGATCTTTCTAGAAATGAAATAATGAAACAAAGTCTCGCTCTGAAAATTTTAAAATCTGGAGAAAACGTCCTATTAACTGGTGCAGCTGGAGCTGGTAAGACATATGTTCTAAACGAATTCATCGGTATCGCGAAAAAAGATGGTAAATCTGTTGCCACTACAGCTACTACTGGTCTAGCAGCAACCCACTTAAACGGGTGCACAATCCATTCTTGGGCAGCTATTGGAATCAATGATGAATTGAAACCAAACTTCTTCGATTTTTTACCAAAATCTCGAATCAAATCAATTGTTACAGCTGATGTTTTAATAATCGATGAAGTATCCATGTTGCACGATTATCGCTTGGACATGATCGATACGGTGTTAAGAAACGTTCGCGGGAAAGATTCACCGTTTGGAGGTATTCAGGTTGTGTTGTGTGGAGATTTTTTCCAGCTTCCACCGATAAATCGAAATTCAACAGGTCAATCTAATTTTGTGGTTAATTCAGCCAGCTTTCAAGATTTAGATCCGGTGGTCTGTTATCTAGAAGAACAATACAGACAAGATGATGAAAATTATTTAGGAATATTGAATGCGATACGCTCAGGTGAAGTATCTAAAGATCATTTTGACTTGTTAATGAGCAGATTGAATGCCGAATTGAGCCTAGGTACTGACATCACCGCATTGCACACAACCAATGTTGATGTCGATTCAATGAATCTGAAACGCCTAAAAACGATTCAGGAAGAAGAACATCACTACGAAGCCACATATACGGGAAAGGCTAATTATGTTGATAACCTCAAACGATCCTGTTTGGCCTTGGATGACCTTGTATTAAAAGAAGGCGCACTTGTAATGTGCATTAAAAACAACCAAGAGAGACGTTTCGTAAATGGTTCATTAGGTAAAGTAATTGGGTTCGATGATGAAAACGACTACCCCATCGTAAAACTATTGAACAACAGAGTAATTACAGTCGCTCCGGAAGTTTGGGAATTACGAGACGGTGATAAAAGAAATGCAAGCCTGGAACAGATTCCCTTGAGGCTTGCTTGGGCAATGACTGTTCATAAAAGCCAGGGCATGACTCTTGATGCTGCGAAAATTGATCTTAGGAGAAGTTTCGTTGCAGGAATGGGTTATGTTGCATTGTCTAGAATTAAAAATCTCGAAGGCCTTAGCCTTGCTGGATTGAACAATTTAGCTCTGAAGGTAAGTGATGAAGCTTTAGAAATAGACAACTTGCTAAGTGCGAAGTCGAAAAAGGATACTGCTAAATTTTCTGAGCTTCTCGACTCATAACAGATAATATCCAGTAATTGCTGGCTGCTACGAAGAGAACCGTTGCAAGTAGCACATGACCTAAAACCATCCACGATGGCACTCCCATAGCGTATTGAGCATAACCCCACGCTCCCTGCACAACAATTATTCCTGCAAGGAAAATTAATGATCTAGACCTATCTCTAAAATATAGAAGCAGTATGACAACACAAATCAATAGAGTCCATGCTGAGATGGAGTGAATTCTTGCGACGCTCTCAACGGATACATCTAATCTCGTCGTCCTCTGATCTCCTGCATGCGGACCGGCTGCTGTTACGACGATACCTAATATCACCACTATATAAGTGAGAATCATAATCAGAGAGTGTCGAGATGCTTTAAAAAGATTTCTTAGCGACGGCACACTTTTGCGTTTACTGACTACGGCCAATATTACAGCACAGCTTAAAATTATGCAGGACAAAAGCATATGAGCGCCAACACTTAGAGGATGAAGCTTCAGTAAAACTGTAATCCCTCCTAAAACTATTTGAGCAAGAACGCCAAGAACTAAGCCTAGAGATAACCAAATCAAAGTTTTTGATCTTGGTCTTCGGAAGATTGAACCAGCAACTGCCGCTATAACACTTAATGAAAGCAAACCAGTAAATACTCGATTGCCAAACTCGATTAAAGCATGGCCAGTTTCCATTTCTTTTGGAGTGAATGAATCGGATGAGCATTTTGGCCAGGTAGGACATCCGAGTCCTGAACCCGTAACACGCACACTGGCGCCTGTAACTATGATTGCTGCTATAAAAAAACAGGCAATATACGTAAGTTGTTTATAGCGTTCCACTGTAAGCGAAAATCGCTGATTGGTTTCAACCATTTAAATAGTTTCCCAAAATGAGAGTCAACCCATCGAATTAACCAGGAAGATTATGCTTCTTCTTTGAATTGCAATGCAGCACTATTTGTGCAATATCTCAATCCAGTTGTAGCTCTTGGTCCATCGGGGAAAACATGACCTACATGACCTTTGCACTTGCTGCAACGAATCTCGGTTCTAGCCATTCCGTGTGAATTGTCTTCAACTTCTTCAATCGCATCAGGGGTAGCAGGTTGATCAAAACTTGGCCATCCGGAACCTGATTCGAATTTATTATCCGACTTGAAAAGTGGCGCATCACATCCTGCACATCGATAGATTCCATCTTCGTGATGGTCCCAATAGATACCGCTGAAAGCAGGTTCCGTTGCGCTGCATCTCAAAACCTCGTATTGAGTGGAATCTAACTTTTCTTTCCAAACTTCTTCGGGTATTTCTTGTATGTTATTTTCTTGAGTCATTTCTAATCCTCTCTTAAACGATTTCTATGTTGGGATATAACGGAAATCTTGCAAGCAACTCATTGATTTGTGTTTGAATCTTCGAAGAAAATTCGCTATCAAGTTCATATTTAGAAGCACTTGTTTTTCCGTCTTTTTCTACGGGTTTTGTTGCACGAAGCACTTCGTCAATCATGCGAGCGACTTCTCTGAAATCTTCTTCTTTCATTCCACGACTCGTGAGTGCAGGAGTACCAATTCGCACACCTGACGTGTACCATGCTCCATTTGGATCATTTGGTATCGTGTTTCTGTTCGTTACAATTCCAGAATCTAGCAATGCGCCGTCAGCTTGACGTCCGGTTAGCCCATAACTACTGCAATCTAGAACCATGAGGTGATTTTCAGTTCCGCCACTAGTTAATCTCGCTCCACATCGCATTAGCTCCTCTGCAAGAGCAGCCGCATTCTTTACAACCTGTGCAGAATATTCCTGAAATTCAGGTTGAAGTGCTTTTTCAAAGGCAATCGCTTTTGCTGCCATCATATTGCCTATCGGACCACCAAGAACAAGAGGGCAACCTCTTAACACATATGGTGCCAACCAATCCTTGCACATCACGATACCTCCACGAGGCCCTCGCAATGTTTTATGAGTTGTAGAAGTAACTATGTCAGCATGTGCAACTGGATCAAAATCTCCTGTAAACACTTTCCCTGCAACTAGACCAGCGAAGTGCGCCATGTCTACCATAAAAACTGCTCCGACTTCATCAGCAATTTCTTTCATGATTTTGAAATTTACTTTTCGTGGATAAGCGCTATATCCACCGACAAGAATTAATGGCTTTACTTCTTTTGCAATTCGTCGCATCTCTTCGTAATCGATGATTCCAGTTTCTGGATCAACACCATATGAGTAGTGTTCAAACATTTTGCCTGAAATATTTGGACGGAAACCGTGAGTTAAGTGTCCACCCGCATCAAGAGATAGGCCTAAAAGTTTTTGATTACCAAAAGCGTGACGTAACTTATCCCAATCTTCGTCATTCATTTGATTAACGTTCTTTACATTTGCATCATCTAAGGCTGGATCTTCAACTTTGGCTGCCATAATTGCCCAGTATGCGACCAAATTTGCGTCGATTCCAGAGTGAGGTTGCACATAAGCATTTTGCGCTCCAAATAATTCACATGCTTTTTCAGAAGCAATTCGTTCAACAGTATCAATGTTCTGACATCCAGCATAAAATCTGTGTCCAACAGACCCTTCAGCATATTTATCTGTTAGCCAGTTCCCCATTGCCAAGATAGTTTCAATTTCCGCATAGTTCTCAGATGCGATCAGTTTCAAAGAATTTCTTTGATCTCGTAGTTCATTTACTATTGCTTCAGCTATTTCCGGAGAAGTTTTAGCAACAACGTCAATTGCACTTGCAAACGAAAGTGTTTCCGGACTTATTTTGGAAATTACTTCATCAGATACGAATTGTTTCAGATAGTTGTCTAGATAAGCCACGGATTGCAACTTCCTTCCCTATAAAGATGGTTTAAATTACGACAATATCCTAGTTCAACGCGGTAACATATCTGAATGGAAACTACCGATAATTCAATCTCTACATCTTCTGACGAGGACATCCGCCTCCTTAGATTGGAAAAGGTACAAAATCTTCGGGAAAAAAACGTAAATCCCTATCCAACTACAGGTCTTCGCAGCGCTTATGCCAAAGATCTTCATGACAAATATGGGGACTTAGAGCCAGAACACCATACAGGAATTACTCATAGCGTTGCAGGCAGACTCATCTTGAAAAGAGACATGGGAAAACTGAGCTTTGCGACACTGCGTGATTGCACAGGCACGATCCAGCTTTTTGTTTCTAAAGCAGACATGGGTGAAGCATTTGATGCTTTCGTTGATTTAGATCTCGGAGATTGGGTCAGCGCAACTGGAGAAGTGATTACTTCAAAAAAGGGCGAACTTTCAGTTAAGACTACTTCCGTGGAATTACTTTCAAAATGCCTTCGTCCACTACCCGATAAATTCAAAGGCATGTCTGATGTCGATCAAATCTATCGACAACGCGAGCTTGATTTAATAATGAATGAAGAATCTCGGAAAAGGTTTGAAATTCGACATCGAGCAATTGCCAGTGTTCGTAAAACATTGTTTGACCGAGGTTATGTAGAAGTTGAAGGTCCTGTTTTGCATGACGAACCAGGTGGCGCAACGGCTCGACCTTTTGTAACTCACCATAATGCATTAGATATGGATCTACATTTGCGTATAGCTTTGGAATTACATCTTAAAAGACTTGTAGTCGGTGGAATCGAGAAAGTTTTTGAAATTGGTCGCGTTTTTAGAAATGAAGGAATTTCTACAAGACATAACCCAGAGTTCACAATGATGGAATGTTATGAAGCTTTTGGTGACTACAACACCATGATGGAATTAACAGAAGCAATAGTCGAGAACGCAGCAAAAGATTCCATAGGACGAACTGATATTAAGTTGGATGAGACAGAGATTTCACTTGCCGCTCCATATGCGAAAGTGCCGATGATTGATTTAGTCAGAGATGCTATCGGAGAAGAAATGCACCCTTCGATGGATAGAGACAAGGCCGTAAAAATTGCCAAGGAAAACGGTATAGAAAAAGTAGAAGACTTCTGGGGTGTAGGAAAAATCATCGGCGAACTATATGAACTTCACTGCGAAAAACATCTTGTTCAACCAACTTTTGTAATCGATTATCCTCGCGAAATTTCCCCACTCGCTAAACAAAAAGTAGATGACCCTGAGATTACAGAGAGGTTTGAACTCGTAATAGCTGGGCGTGAATTAGGGAATGCCTTTTCGGAACTTAATGACCCAATTGAGCAACGAGCAAGATTTGAAGACGAACAAGCGGCGAGAGATGCCGGGGACGACGAAGCAGGAACTATTGATGAACCATATTTGCGTGCTTTGGAATATGGGTTGCCACCGACAGGTGGTTTAGGAATTGGAATGGACCGTTTGGCAATGTTGCTAGCGGAAACTCTAACTATTAGAGATGTTGTTCTTTTCCCTACCCTGCGACCTGAAGCTTAATTACGGATCTTAACTTAGGTCGCTGGAAAAGTGTTTATACAAAGCACCCATCCAATTGCTGTGTAACGCTCTTGCATCATTAGCCCAAGTCATTTTTGGCATTGCTGCAGGATTATTCGAATCGTAATAGTCTTTTGGCATTTTCTGACCATTTTCCCAATCACGCAAGAATTCAGAATGCAGATCATACTTGTCATATTCGGGATGACCTTGTAAATAAATATCAAATCCATTAGAAGCATTCTCGTCTGACGCTAACAACCAACCAACTTGTTCATTTTCGGCCAAGACGTCCACCCCCTTGGTTTTCAAAGTCGATGGAATCATGTTTCCCCACCTCGAATGAGGAGCCGTAATTAAATCATCCATGCCTTGAACCAGCGCATGAGTCGAATAGCGCTTTATCTCATGATCAAAAACTCCAAAGATTTTTTCTTCAGAAATAGTTCTTTCAATTTCATATAAATGATTTAAAGCGAAGTGACTAGCTAGACAAGAATATATTGTCGAAAATACATTTTCTTTAGCCCAGTCAATTATTGCCTTCAGGGAATCTCCGTACTTAATTTCTTCGAAAGGGAGAGCTTCATTTTTTGTGGAATTCTCTTTCCGTAGTTCAAGATTGTCCCCAGTAACAATCAATCCATCTAGTCCCAATGATTTAATTTCACTAAACGGTGTGTATCGCTCTAATATTTTTTGTCTAGATGCACCGGGTCGTTCACGAGGATCATCGTCGAACTTCATCAGCACGGGCTCAATCTGCAGAACTGTGTTACTTATATATCGCAACCATTGATTTTCTGTTGCTTCCATTGCTGGAGCTGGCATTAAATTTAGAAGACCAATGCGAGCAGGTCGAATATCTTGTTTTAACGCTTGTTCTTCATCTAGTACTACAGCACCTGCATGGCGTAAGCGGTTCGATAGACCTTGCAGTTCAGCATTTATAACAATCGGCATAGATATATTGTAGCTGCAGTCGTTGGACCTAATAACCCCAAGGTTTTATGCAGGTAATGCGACTCGATCTGGAATGCTTGCTATTTGATTTTCGGCAGGTACTGAACGAGGACGCCCCTCTAATTCTTCATCGGTGGCAGTCGACTCACCAACAGCTGTAACCTTAAAGCTACCTTTCGGCGAACCCAGTTCGGCGGTAAAATAGTGGAAGAAATTATATTGCCAAGTCGAATCTACACCTTCTTGCTGCATGAAACCTACATCTATATTTCGAACACATGGACCATCAGTAGCACCTTCGGCAATAAACTTGATGCAAATTTTGACGTTTTTTAGCGGTCCATTTGTCAAATTTGTCAATGTGAAATCCATACGAATTCCAGTTTCATCACCTTCTACTGGCTCGACTTTTAGATCATTTCCTCCTGGAGTCAATTGCAGTTTAGGAAAGATCTTTATCAGATTTTCGCAACCTGTTTCTTCCATCACAGCTTGAGCCATTCCAGTTATCTGTGCTTTTAGACCAGCATCGAAATCTTTTGCAAAATAATAGTTCCCATCTGAAAATACTTTTCCACCCCAATATTTTGCTCTGTCTTCTATAGTCTGAGTTGCGTTCGGATGGATCAGAATTCCTCGAACTGAAACTTTAGGCCTTCGAGGGAAATTATCTCCACCACGATGAGTTTTGTTTTTCGCTTCGCCACTTCTGAGAAAATCTACAACGGCGATTGCGTCATTTCTCACTGTCGTTTCAAATCCTGGTCGATATAAGTCATCTCTGTCATTATGTCGATTGAGAAACTCTTCTGCTTTAGCTTGAGGCGATTTAAATTCGTTCCATGAGTACCCAATCGGATCGTTCCCACGATAGGTTCCTGGCGTCCAATTCCAGTCATCTCCGTTTGATTTATCTGGAATACCATCAGTAAACATAACAGCCAAATCAATCTTTTTACCTGGCTCATCTCGGTTATAGGGTCCTGACTGAGCTCGTAAAACATTAACTAGGGGATCTTGCCAATTAGTCAAACCATAAACGCCAGGTGCACTTTCGCTTCCAGCGTTGTACGCTCTTTCTAGGTCATACGGGTTTGAAGTGGGACTTTGAAATCCGTTGACCATATTATTCTTATTTGGATAGTCTTCTCCATTACGAAAATGAATTTTGCTAAGTGTACTTTTCATTTCAGCAAGTGCTGTAGGAGATGAAGCATCGGTAATGTAGTTTCCATTTGAATCTTTTGCATTTTGAATTACTGACTTTGTACCGAACGCATAAAGCAAGAAATTGAGTTCGCCGTTAAACGGATCAAAACGAGCAAATAAATCGTCGAGGAGGAGTTCTATTGATTTTATGAATAGTGCTGGAGTTGCTCCACCAGTATCACGAATAACCGAATCAGATCTGTCAATAAGAATTGCAACTGTTAGCTGTGGCTTCGCGCAGACAACGCCTACTTTAGGATTTGATGGTCTCGTCGGCCTACACGGTACATCCCATGGGAAAATTGGGAAGTTAGTGCAATTCCATGTCCCACTCCAAGAAAGAGTATCTCCGTCGGCTTTCGAAGCGACTTTCTCGGTTTGAGCTGGAGTTGAAGAAGAAAAAAGCGCGCCCAACATTAATACCAAGAGAACAATAGGAATCAAAGCGCTTTTTTTCATGCGGAACTTTTTCTTCAGTTCTTCTTCCATGATCTCAGGGTGTTCGAGCACTTGCTCTCCTCTGTGCGCGTGTGCAATCAGTACACCATATATATCGACTAGATCCAATGGGTACTTTACGGAGTTATTTCTCGAAATGTCTCTATAAAACACAAGATTTCGGCTCTTGCGTAGATAGGAGAAGAATTAATTTCTAAAGGTTTTTTCGTTAATGCGAACCAAACGAAAATAATGGTGTCGAAGAGGGACCAGAATGAACTCAGCCCCAGGGTTCAAGCCAAAACCAGAACAGTTTAATGGTGTCGAAGAGGGACCAGAATGAACTCAGCCCCAGGGTTCAAGCCAAAACCAGAACAGTTTAATGGTGTCGAAGGGGGGACTTGAACCCCCACGCCCTAACGGGCACAAGCACCTTAAGCTTGCGCGTCTGCCAATTCCGCCACTTCGACTTACTCGAAAATCTTTTCGTTCGAGAGAGAAATCTTAGTTCAAAGCGCTCTTTGATCGTCGAGTTCAACTACTTTTTAGCTTGATATCAGAGATATTCGTTCTTCCGTAAAAGTCGAATTTAAAGCCTTCCAGTCGGTTTGAAACAGTCATAATCTTATGAAAATGCGCAACAGGACGTGTTAACCAAAGGTCTTGGAGCCTGTTTTGAATTCCTTGGCTTGCTTTGAATTTTCCATCAAATGTTGTGGCATTTAGATATTGTCCGATTTCTTTTTCCAGTTCAGTATCAGTCAAACCTGATACATTTTCAGAAGAGTCAGCCTTGAAACTTTCCACTAAAGGTTCGGCGCCTATCGGTATAGCTGAGACCCAACCGAAACGGAAAAGCTGCACGTTTCCGCGAGCAATTTCGTTGGACAAATCTCCGGGCGTCAAAGCAACGGTGGTGGCATTAACACCAATTTCCTTCAACCTTTCGATAGCGCTTTTGGCAAGTTCTTGTTGAACAGCATTATTCTCAATGTGAATTGTAATATCTGGTACTTTACCGTCTGGATATACTTTTTCGATTAGTCGTTTAGATTCCTTAGTATCCATTTTGCAGCTTTTAATGCAATCAACTGAGTCGAAAGTGTCTGCTGTGAATCCATCTGGTTCAATTGCTCTACTTGCAAAGGCTTTCAACGACTCCTCATTATCTAGAGCAGAAAGAACTGCTTGTCTAAATTGAATATTCGCAAAAGGCGATTGACCATCCTTCACATATATATTCCAAGAAGCAGCAGCTAACTGTGGCACTGAAAGCGTCGTGAAACTAGAAGACTTTTTTGTTTCTCCTAGAATTAGATCTACGTCGACCTGTTTAGGTGCAACATTGAAATCTTCTGGCGATTTTCTAACCACATTAATGATTGGATAATTTTCTGACCTTGGTTTAAAAACAGTTGTAGCATTCAATTCATTTGATATCGCTTCAGCGCTGTACTGCCCCGAATGAACATTAGAAGTAATTTCACCTTTTAAGCCAATAGAAGACGCAGGTAATATCGCCGTAGCAGGGTGTGCAAGCCTATAAGCAAAAAACGGATCTGGTGTAATCAATTCTATTTCGACGGTGCTTTTATTTGGGGCACTAATTCCAAAAAAATCCGAGCCGCTTTTAGCTTCGCTCGATCCTTTTACTGTTTCCAATAGTTTTTGATACTCTCCTCCGACCAACATTATTCTGGATAGTGTAGCTTTAACATCGACAGCAGCAATTGTTGCTCCATCGGAAAAGGTTTGTTTCTCCAACAGTACGGTTATCTTTTTACCATCTTTTGAAATCTCAATACTTTTCGCCAAATCATTCTTCAACTCACCTTTGTCGTCGAGTTTGAAAAGTGTTCTCTTTTCAAGTGAGTTAAGAAAGAATTGTTCAGAGTCTTTTGCCTGTAGAGGGTCGTGAGAATAATCAAAGGCCGACCACACAACAATAATTTCCGGTGCGTTTTCTTTAGCTTCTGATTCGAAAGCTGAACACCCTGAAACCACTAGCGCACATGCCAGAATGAAAACAGTCGGAAATAATAACCAACCGAAGGGTTTGGTAAACCTTAATGCCACAATGGTTTATCGTCTCATCTAGCCTCAGATAAAGGCTCAATAGGGAAAATGACAGGCTACAAGTCGGCCGTCAGTCATTTCCGCTAAAGGCGGTTGTTGTAAGCAAGCATCTGTTGCTTTTTCGCATCGTGTGCGAAATGGACACCCTTGCGGTGGATTCGTAGGGCTTGGAATTTCCCCCTTAAGCACAGTAATTGGAATTAAGGAATCATCGTCCGATTCTTCCGCATTGTCCAAATTTGGGACTGAATCTATGTCGTCATAGAGTTTCGCTTTGGGAATTGAAGCTATAAGAGCCCGAGTGTACGGATGTCTGGGATTCGAAAATAAAAGTTCGCTAGGCGCATCCTCCATCACCTGACCTAAATACATTACAACCACACGATCACAAAGATGTTTAACGATTCGTAGATCATGACTTATAAAAAGCATCGTTAAATTGTTTTCATCTCGTAATTTTCCTAGAAGTGAAATAATACCTGCCTGCACGCTTACATCAAGGGCGCTTACAGGTTCATCTAGAATTAAAAGTTCAGGTGATGTCGCAAGGGATCTAGCTATACCGATGCGTTGTCGTTGACCTCCAGAAAATTCATGAGGGTATCGGACACTCCATTCCGGTCGGAGCTGAACTAATTCTAGAAGATTGGAAGCATAAGTTTTCTCAGCCAATGCTCTTTTCGATTCAAATTTTAAAAAGAACTTTTTAATTAGTCCTCTTGGAATGGTTTCCCATTTTTCTTCTGGATGTTCTTCATAGATTTTTTGAAGCCGTTTCTGCAATTCCTCGTCACTAAGAAGATGCATTGGTTCTCGAATACATGAAGCTGTCGACATTCTTGGATTTAAACTGGCATAAGGATCCTGAAATACCATCGAAATTTTCTTGCGCAAAGCCTTGGAAAACTTCATCGGAGAGTTATTGAACAACATTGAGCCTCGAGTCGAAGATTCTAAACCTGCAATCAATCGAGCAAGAGTAGATTTTCCACAACCAGACTCCCCCACAATCCCGACGGCTTCACCGTGCTTGATGCTAAGACTTATACCTCGAAGCGCAAACGTAGATATTTTTCTACCTCTAGATCTAGTTACGAAAGTCTTGTGTAAATCATTAATTTGCAAAATAGTATTTAGTGTCTCACTGTTAACACCCTCGATATTCACTTCACTCATCTTGCTTCCGCCGAACCAATTTTTAATAACGGGTGAACACATGCACACAGAGCGATGCCATTTTCACCTATTTGGACCAGGTCAGGCATGTCTTCGTCACATTCATTCGTATGAAACTTGCATCTTTGACCATAAGGACACCATTCAAATTGCCTATTCAATGTCGGCGGCACTCCAGGTATCGCATGCAATTCACCTCTTGGTGCATTTATGTCTGGCATTGCTGAGAGCAAGTCACTTGTATACGGATGTGATGGACAGGTCATCAAGTGTTCAGTCGTTCCAGACTCGACAATTTTGCTGGCGTACATAACATCAACTCGGTCCGTTACGGCACTTACAACACCCAAATCATGCGTAACTAATATCATCGCCATACCCATTTTAACTTGCAGCTTTTTAATCAAATCTAATATCTGAGCTTGAACGGTGACATCCAATGCTGTAGTGGGTTCATCACAAATCAGCACATCAGGCTCATTTGCCAATGCCATTGCAATCATCGCGCGTTGGCGCATTCCGCCAGAACATTCATGAGGATATTGCCTCGCTCTGCGATCAGCGTCTGGCATCTCGACAAGTCTTAAGAGTTCTATCGCTCGCTCTCTAGCTTCAGATTTTTTCATCTTGTCTTTAACATATATTGCTTCAGCAATTTGCTCACCAATTCGTTTTAATGGATTTAAGGCTGCCAAAGAATCCTGAAACACCATTGCAATTTTCTCGCCACGAATTTTTCGCCAATCTTTATGCGACATTTTTGAAAGATCATATTCTTTATCGAGAATTGTTAGTTTTCCTTCAACCGAAGTTCGCGCATCTAATAGTCCCATCATTGCCATTGCAACAGTTGTCTTGCCACAACCAGACTCGCCGACAATTCCAAGTGTTTCCCCTTTAGATAGTTCCAACGAAACATCTTGGACAGCATATGTTTTGCGTTTCTTTTTTCCATAGGTAACAAATAGGTTTTCTAGCTTCAATACAGTTTCGCTCATGATTGTTCCGATCTTGGATCGAACGCATCTCGTAAACCATCACTGATGAAGTTGAAGGCCAGAACCGTAAGGAATGTTGCAAGCGCAGGAGCTAAGAATAGATAGAAGTATTTTCCTACGGCAAAACCCTTGAAATCAAAAAGCATTCGACCCCAAGACGTTAAAGGAGCTTGCACACCAAAACCTAAGAACGATACGGTTGACTCAAGCAAGATAGCCCCAGCGATAGTAAATGCAGAGCTAACAGCAATGACGCTCCAAGAGTTAGGTATTAGATGACGGAAAATAATATACATACTGCTGCGACCATTCATTTTTGCAGCATCTATAAATTCTCTGGACTTTAAGGAAAGAACTTGAGATCTAACCAAACGAGCTGTGTACATCCACGATATCAACGAAATAATAATGACCATGGCTAGATATTCATCTCCGAACTTTCTCAGCAATATGGCTAAAATTACAAGCTGTGGCACAACGAGGAACAGGTCTGTCAAACGCATAAGAAACGAGTCAATTACCTTGTGATAATAGCCAGCTACAGCACCGACCACGGAACCAATAAAAGTTGAAATCAATCCGACTGCAATTGCAATACGCAATGTAATTTGGCCGGCATACAAAATTTCAGTCAAAATATCTCGACCTAATAGATCGGTTCCGAGCCAGTTCGTCGCATTCGGTCGCACTCGTTTAAAAGGAGTCTGCTCATTTTGTGCAAAGTCGGTTATCAACTGCGGAAAATAACAAGCAATAATCACAGCCACTAAAAACACTACAGATATGGTGGCGGCCTTGTTTGCATAAAATCTTTTAAGTGCTCTATATTTGACGGGAGGAGGAATTGTCTCTTCAATATACTTTGATAGCGAAGCTTTTGGATCTAGTGATTCGTCTTTGGCACTCATTGTGTTCTTATCCTTGGATCTATAACTGGCAACAACAAGTCAGCGATCAAATTTGCCAAAATAACGAAAGTTGCCGTCACCAAAGTCCATCCTGCGATGGTTGTAGCATCACCTACGGCAAGTGCGTCTGTGAACACCTTACCGAGTCCTGGAATTGAAAAAACGAACTCTGTAATTATCAGACCTTGAAAGAGTAAACCTATGTCAAGTGCCATTACTGTCACCATAGGAACTTCAGAATTTCGAAGCGCGTGTCTCGTATACACCCTAAATTTACTCATACCTTTGGCGTGAGCTGTTCTTATATAATCGCTTTGCAAAGCTTCAACCATCGAGGCTCTTTGATATCGACTCCAGCTCGCGACCAGCTGAACGGAAAGAACCATTATTGGCATCAACATATGTCGCATATAATCACTAATGCTTTCAAGAGACCATAGTCCGTCGTATCCTCGACCAAAACTCCCCTGAGTCGTTCCAGTTGTAAATAACCATGGACCGTCCGAACCGAAAAATTCAGGTAGCCAAAGAGCAAACATATTCATCAAGACATAAGCGAAAGCAAAAGTAGGAATAGCTATCCCAAAATAAGAGAAAGCAGTGACTACATAATCAACCGGTCTGTTTCTTCGTATTGCTGCAACAATTCCAAATGTTATTCCAAAGCAAGCTGCAACCAGAGCTCCCCAAAGTGCAAGTT
>Ga0209573_1002767_pt1 | contig 21154 bp, 15 predicted proteins | sample TNRBio252014_DNA_FD_185870 | JGI IMG/M metagenome (GOLD analysis project Ga0209573, IMG submission 185870) | Wastewater treatment Type I Accumulibacter community from EBPR Bioreactor in Madison, WI, USA - TNR Reactor_6/25/2014_ DNA (SPAdes)... | ecosystem: Engineered > Bioreactor > EBPR >...
AGCATGGGTTTGATAATCCGAATTGTTAAAAATGTTCAGTAAATAGATGGTTTTTTCGATTCAAAATTAGTCAGCCATGTTGTTTTTTCAGGTGTAGAAAAATGTCCCCGGGATAAAGGTGTACAGGAGTGGAATAATTGTATTTTGATATATTGCGATTAACTGTTAAGTTATAAAATTAATTTGGAAAGATTTTAATGCCAACCTCAACATCGGATGAGCGAATAAAAAATGTAAAGATAGATGAGAATCTGATAACTGTGGATTTGATGGATGGACGGATAATTTCCGTTCCATTGGTCTGGTATCCATCACTAATGAACGCTACCCCTGAACAGTTGATGAACTGGGAGATTGCCGGCGGTGGTTATGGAATTCATTGGCCTGACCTGGACGAAGACCTTAGTACCGAAGGATTTCTCCGTGGGGCACCTTCGCCCAAAAAATTCAACAAAACTGCTTAATACTTTAAAAAACGGGAATGTATGCCCCATTACATCGCTTTACTTCGTGGTATTAATGTCAGTGGACATAAAATTATTAAAATGGCGGAGCTGAAAGAGCTTTTAATGAGTATTGGTTTTCGGAATGTTCAAACATATATCCAGAGCGGAAATGTGGTGTTTGAATCAGATGATACTTCTATACCAGATCTGGAATTGTCCATTATGTCCGGAATTGCAGGGAAGTATGGTTTTGATGTGGAGGTGATGGTTAGAACAGTTAATGAATTCAGTCGCATTATTGAAACCAATCCCTTTCCTGATGCAGAAGGGAACAAGCTGTATATAACTTTTTTCCGGGATGCACTCCAAAACATTCCAATTGAAGAGTTGAACAAGGTAAAATCAGAATCGGAAGTTTATCTGTTTCAAGATAAAATCATGTTTCTTTATTGTCCTGAGGGATATGGAATTACAAAACTCTCCAATCCCTTTATTGAAAAAAAACTTAAAACAGTTGCAACCACCAGGAACATGAACACGATTCTGAAATTGTTGGGGATGGCACAATAAATTAATCCACCGCCGGCTCCCTTCCGGGCAGAAAGGGAGCCTTGGTGGAAGAGTACTGTATTCATTCAGACCTAAAAGTATCAATCTTCTTTTTAAGATCTTCAAACGAACAGTGGTTGATGATTTCGCCTTCAACAACAACTGTTGGACCTTTATCACAATTTTCAGCGCAGAAAGTTGCAGACACTTCAAATTCGTCAGATAAACCTTCAACTGAAATATGCCTTACAACCCTGTTAAGCAGTTTTTGTGATCCCTTTACAAAACAGGAAGTTCCCACACATACTGAAATCTTCTTTTTCTCTTCACCACTTTGGATCAGACTGATTCCGCCTTCAAAGCGTTTCCGGCTTTTATAGTGGGTATGCAGAAGTTCATGTGCGATTTTACTTCCGGGGGTTTCGAGGAAAGACTCATAAACCTCTTTGATCAACGGATTTTCATGTGCATTATGAAGTTGAAGCATTTTATCTGTTTCATAAAGTCCTCTCCCTCTTTTAGCGACTGTTTCGCTGTTGTGGGTTACAGGTTGTCCGGCACCACCGGCACATCCCGAAGGGCACGCCATCACTTCGATAAAATCGTAAGACTCTTCTCCCGATTTTATTTTATTGAGAAGTTCTTTTGCGTTTTTAAGGCCACTCACTACAGCGATGTTAAATTGTCTCTCTCTTACGGTGATTCTTTTCCGTTTTATGCCGTTGCTTCCTCTCAGTTCTATGACATCGGAGACAGTTGCATCCTGACCGTTGAGATTTGAACTTAGATGTCTGACCACCGCCTCGGCAACTCCACCGGAATTTCCAAAAATGATTCCTGCCCCGGTTTTGAATCCAAAAGGCATATCAAAAGATTCGGGTTCAAGTTCCCCAAAAACAAGTCCCGCCTCTTTGATCATTCTTCCAAGTTCCTGAACAGTGAGAACATAGTCAACATCTTTAAATTCGGCAGAATTTCGGGTAATTTCGAATTTTTTCGCAGTACACGGCATAATCGAAACAGAAACGATGTTCTTTTTGTCAACATTTACTTTTTCGGGCAGGGTGTTTTTAATAAGAGCTCCCACCATTCCCTGAGGTGATTTGCAAGAGCTTATATTTCCCAGGAATTCGGGTTGATACTGTTCTGCATATTTAACCCAGGCAGGGCAGCATGAAGTGATCAGAGGAAGATTTTCTCCTGATTCTATTCTTCCGAGAAATTCATTCGCTTCCTCAAGAACAGTAAGATCGGCGCCAAACGATGTGTCAAACACTTTTTTGAATCCAAGATGTTTGAGTGCAGAGATCATCTGACCCGTTACATTTTCACCATCCTTGTATCCAAAAAGTTCACCAAGCGAAACTCTAACAGCCGGGGCAACCTGAATCACAACATATTTTTGAGGATCATCAAGAACATTCCATACTTCCTGTGTGTCAGATTTTGGAGTTATTGCAGCAGTGGGGCAAACTCTTGCGCACTGTCCACAATCAACACATTCCACTTCACCCAGGGGTTTCCCAAAAGAGGGGACAACCACGGCACCACTTCCACGATTTGCAAAATCGAGCACGCCGATTCCCTGAATTTCATCGCAGGCTCTTACGCAGTCACCACAGAGGATACATTTGTCCATATCCCTGATTAGAGCAGGCGAAGAGGAATCTATGCCCTTGTTCATCAACGATTTTTTAAATCGGACATCTTCCACCCCAAGTTTTGAAGCAATCTCGAGCAATTTACAGGAATCACTTTTCACGCAGGAGGTACATTCCCTTTTATGTGATGCGAGAAGAAGTTCGATATTGATTTTTCTGATATCACGAAGTTCTTTTGTATGCGTTTTAATTTTCATGCCGGGTTCAGGTTTCATTGAACAGGATGAGTTGATTCCCCTTCCTTCAACATCCACGAGACATAGACGGCATGCACCATAAACACTAAGTTCAGAGTGATAACAAAAAGTTGGCAGGTCGATATTTGCTTTTCTGATCACTTCGAGGAGATTTTTCTCCGATTCGATGGCTATTTCTCTGCCATTTATATAAAGATTATTTTCGCTGTTCATATCACACTCCTTCAGAAATTGCATCAAGGCGGCAAGCTTCAATACATGCTCCGCATTTTATGCACAATGCTTCATTAATATAATGGGGTTGTTTTTTCTCACCTGAGATGGCACCGACGGGACATTTTTTAATACAGAGTCCACATCCCTTGCACTTCTCCTCAATCACAACGGGAGTAAGCAGACTTTTACATTTTTTCGCCGGGCATCTCTGCTGCATCACATGTGTCTCAATCTCTTCACGGAAATATCCGAGTAGTGAAAGAACGGGATTAGGAGCCGTTTTCCCGAGGCCACAGAGTGAAGCTTTTTTAATGGCAAGTCCAAGATTATAAAGGATTTCAAGAGTATGTTCATCAGCTTTGCCTTCGGTGATATCCTCAAGGAGGGCTAACATCTGTTTTGTGCCTTCTCTGCACGGAACACACTTGCCACACGATTCATTTTGCGTGAATTGCATGAAAAATTTTGCCACCTGCACCATACAAGTGTTTTTGTTCATTACCACAAGTCCACCCGAGCCGATCATGGCACCAATGGAAGTAAGTGAATCAAAACTTAGTGGAAGATCAAGATGTTGAGCAGTAAGACAGCCACCCGAGGGACCCCCAATTTGTACCGCTTTAAATCCATCAGGGTCGAGATTCCCCTCATCATCAGTAACACCACCACCGATATCAAAGATGATCTCGCGGAGAGTTGTTCCAAATGGCACTTCAATTAATCCGGTGTTAACCACATGACCTGTGAGGGCAAAAGTTTTTGTTCCGGGTGATTCTTTGGTTCCGATTGATCGATATTCCAGAGCACCGTTTTTAATGATTCCGGGAACAGAAGCCAAAGTTTCAACATTATTAATAATAGTGGGTTTACCAAAAAGACCTGATTGAGCCGGAAAAGGAGGTTTTGGGTTTGGCATCCCTCTTTTACCTTCTATTGATGCCATAAGAGCTGTTTCTTCTCCACAGACGAATGCCCCCGCACCTTCCATCACATGGATCATAAAGCTTTTATCAGTTCCAAAGATATTATCTCCAAGGATTCCAAGTTTAGTAGCCTCTTCAACAGCTTTTTTAATTCTTTTTACTGCGAGAGGGTACTCAAGTCTTACATAAACATAACCTTCATCAGCTCCGATGCCGAGAGCGGCGATGATCATTCCTTCGATAACAGAGTGGGGATTCCCTTCCATTACGCTTCTGTCCATGAATGCGCCGGGATCACCCTCATCAGCATTACAAATCACATATTTTTTATCATTTATCTCTTTTTGTGCAAGAAGCCATTTCCTTCCGGTTGGGAAGCCTCCACCACCTCTGCCTCTTAGTCCCGAATTAAGGATTTCCTGACAAATATCGATCGAATTCATCTCTGTTACGGCTTTTTTGGCTGCCTCATATCCCCCTCTTGAGATATATTCTTCAATGTCTTCGGGATTTATGTTACCACAATCGGCGAGAATCTTTCGGGTTTGCTTTTTGTAAAAATTTATGTCGTGTTGTGTTTTGCAGCTTTTCCCTGAAATGTTTCCTTTGTAAAGCAAGCGTTCCACCGGTTTTCCACTGAGCACGGTTTCGGTAATAATCTCGGAAACATCCTCTGGCTTAACTTTTACATAAAATATACCCTCGGGTTCTATGGTAACAAGTGGTCCCATTTGGCAAAAGCCCTGGCATCCGCTCCCGGTGAGGAGATTGTAGCTGGTTTCCTCTTTTTTTAGTTCTGTTTCAACTTGAACACCCATCAAAGTGGAAATTCGTTTAAATTCATTACTGATTTTAAGGGCACCGCTCGCCATACATCCCGTTCCGGCGCAGATAATAATCCGTCTCGTTACATTTTTGGCTCTGTTTTGATAATCGGTTTTTATGGCATTAAGATCAAGCAAACTGTTCATCACCAACTCTCTCTTTCTCCATTATGTCATCAATCATCGCAGTTGTTTTACCGGGGGTCATCAGAGGATGAACCTCTTCGTTCACCACGACCACGGGAGCGATACCACAGGCACCAAGGCAGGATACAGTTTCCAGGGTGAAAAGCAGATCGGGTGTGGTTGTTTTTCCTTTTGGAAGGTTTAATCTGTTCCTTATCTCAGAGAGAAGGGGATTGGAACCTTTCACATGGCAGGCAGTTCCATCACAAACTCTAACAACATATTTCCCCTTTGGTTCAAGGGCAAAATGTGAGTAGAAAGTGGCAACTCCATAAATCCTTGCGGGGGAGATATCGAGTGTAGTGGCAATAAATGCCAGCACATCCTCGGGCAGATATCTGTATTCTTCTTGAACTGCCTGGAGGATGGGGACTAATTTATCTGATTTATAATCGTATTTTTCAAGTATTTCGCACACTTTGGCAAATTTTCGTGCCGCTTGTCCTAAATCATGTTTGTGCATTTTATATCCTTATTTCTGGTCTTTTATTTGTTGTCCAAGTTTCCTTGTGAGAACCGAGAGACTGGCATGAAGCAGCACATTCTCAACAATTATCTCTTTTGGAACACGGAGTTGCACGGGAGCAAAGTTCCATATCGCCTTAATCCCGCCATCAATCATCTTTGCTGCCACTTCGTTTGCTGAAGCCGCCGGAACCGTAATGATTCCAATATGTACATGCATTCTATTGGAGAGATCAGGAAGTTTGTCGATATGAAAAATTGGTATGTTACGGATTGTTCCGCCTGCCTTCTCAGGGTTCGAGTCGAAAGCTGCAATAATATTAATCCCGTAGTTGTTAAATCCGGGGTATCCAAGAATTGCTGTACCGAGACTGCCTGCCCCAACAAGGAAAGCATCAGTAACATTATCCCAATTTAAAAATGATTCAATCGCATGGATCAATTGTGGAACCAGGAAGCCCGTTTTGGGTTTTCCGATGATCCCTGTAAACTCGATATCTTTTCTCACTTGAGTTGAATCGAGATGAAGTTCATTGGCAATCCGGGTGCTCGAGACCTCTTTTAATCCCTCTTCCTTCAATCTGGTAAGGATTTGAAGGTAGCGGGGGAGTCTTCTTAACACCGGCTCAGGGACATGTTTGATCTCTTTTGCTGCCATAAAAATTTGCTCCAAATGGTTGATTTTAAATCGAGAAAAATATATCGAGAAATTTATACTGATTAAAATATGGAAAATTCCGATATTAGTCAAGTTAAATTTTTCAATTTTGCAAATAAGTTTCGGAATATGAAGAAATGTTGACAAAAAAGTGCCAAAAACGACTCGAAACTCGTGGCATGAGATTTGTTACATTTAATTAAATGATGAAATAGAGAATAAAAATGATGATAAACACGATGCCCGAAAACAATTACATTTTTACAAATAAAGCCAAGTGTCAGGATTGTTACCGGTGTGTAAGGGTTTGTCCCGTGAAGGCAGTTGGAGTTAAAGACGGGCAGGCTTATGTAGATGAAAAAAGGTGCATTTTTTGCGGGAAATGTATCGTAGAGTGCCCTCAGCAGGCGAAATATTACCGGAAAGACACCAATAAAGTGAAGGAGCTGATAGCAGCCGATTACGATGTTGTTGCAGCAGTTGCGCCGTCGTTTGCAGGGCTTCTCGACAGAAAGATGGTAAAACGGTTCCCATCGGCGATGCGACTTCTCGGATTTAGTCTTGTGGTAGAGGTGGCGGAGGGAGCAAGGTATGTAACAGACGAAACGCTCAAAATTGCCGGCAAGGGGAGAGGAAATATCTCGACCTCGTGTCCTGCCGTGGTGGAATATGCTGAAAAATATCGTCCTGATTTGCTGGAAACTTTAATTCCTGTTCCATCTCCCATGATAGCACAGGCAAAACTTATCAAAAGGAGGAGGGGACCCGATTCAAAAACAGTTTTTATTGGTCCGTGTGTTGCGAAAAAAAGGGAGGCGGATTTTCCGGAACATGAAGGGTTAATTGATGCTGTTCTCACATTTGAGGAGTTGTTCAACTGGCTTAAAGAGAGTGAAATTGAGTTGTCAAATCTTGAAGAGAGTGGATTTGATTGGGCAAAATACACAGGTGGTGAGTCATTTTGTCTGTCCGGTGGACTTGAAGAAGCTGCAGGTGTTTGTGGGAGTAGCGGTGGACCGGGAGCACAAATCCTCTGCATGAGCAGTTATGAGAGGATGCTTGAAGCATTTAACATTGTAGATGAAGGAGCCGGGAATCTCATTGTTGAACCTCTTATCTGTTCGATGGGATGTATAAACGGACCCGGGATCAACTCCGAGATCAATGTTTTAAGGAGAAGATTAAATGTTCAGGCTTATTCAAAAGAGAAAAAGGAAACAGGAGAGCCGATAGTTGAAGAGCAAATTCAACTTGTCACAAGTTTCAGAGATAAATCAGGCAATTTCCTAAGGGAATTTGATGAAGAGCAGATTAGAGAGGTGATGAATCAAACGGGAAAATACACAAAAGAGGATGAATTAAATTGTGGTGCCTGCGGTTATCTTTCCTGTCGTGATAAAGCAAAAGCAGTTCTTTCGGGGATGGCTGAAATTAAAATGTGTATCCCCTACATGCGACGATTTGCAGAAAGGAAAGCGGATGAGATAATCGACAAAACTCCAAACGGAATTATCGTGCTTGATCGATCACTTCAGATAATAAGTGTAAATGAATCATTCATGAGAATGTTTATGTGCACGGGTTCATCAGTGGGAAAACACCTCTCAACCATAATGGACCCCGATTTGTTTGAAAAAGTGGTAAGTGGTGCCTCGGAACTGATAGAAGAGAGGATGAATTTTGCCAAATACAGTCTATCTACCGAAGCAAAAATATTTAAAATGAGTGAAAATTCGATTGCCGGTATCTTTGTGGATATTACAAAAGTTGAAACGGATAAAAAACAGCTTGATACCTTGAGGGGTGAAACGCTCAAAAAAGCCGAAGAACTTCTTGAGCATCAAGTGAAAACAGCTCAGTTTCTTGCCAAAATATTGGGTGAGGGAACAGCTAAAAGTGAGGCACTTCTCGATAATTTAATGAAACTTACCGAGGATGATACTCGAAAAGGCAGCTCAAACAAAAGCAAATGGTTATGGGATATTTACACTTCGAAGTAGAGACTGCTCAGCGGTCAAAATATGAAAGAAGCCCAAGCGGTGATGTGGTTGAGGTGATCCGAACCAAAGAACATACCACTATAATCCTCTGTGATGGACTTGGTTCCGGAGTAAAAGCAAACATCTTTGCGGCGATGGCGGCTGCGAGACTAAAAGAACTTTTAAGCTCTGATTTTTCTTTGCGAAAAGCATTTACCAATACAGTCGTAACAATGGAAGAAGCGAAACAGGCTGACATGCCCTACTCGGCTATGACTGTTGTAAGGATTTTGAACGATGGACTAACAACAATATTAAGTTATGAAACTCCTACACCCTTGTTCCTTGCAGGTAAAACAGCTTATCCATTAAAAGGGAGGGTTTATAACAACGGAACGGCTTTTATTACCGAACTTAATTGTGTGATCAATACCGGAGAAGGTATCTTAATCACTTCTGATGGTGTTACTCAAGCAGGTATCGGCAAAAGATTTACCTTGGGGTGGGAAACTGAAGGATTAAACAGTTTTGTTAATTCACTTTTGCAAAAAGGTGAAATTCCAAAACATCTTCCTAAATTAGTGGAGGAACAGGCAGTTCTACATTGGGGTCCCAAACAGGGTGACGATGTAACGATAGTGGTTTGTAGTGCAAGAAAAGGGAGGGTGGTTAATCTTTTTACAGGTCCTCCAACTGATCCTGCCGACGATGATACAGCGTTTGAGTCATTTTTTGCCAATCCGGGAGTAAAGCTTATCTGTGGAGCCTCCACTGCAAAAATTGCTGCGAGATATCTTAACAAACCACTGAAGGTTAATGATGACGGTTGTGATTCGATCACCCCGCCTGATTATGATATTGAGGGAGTTGATCTTGTAAGCGAAGGGGCAGTTACACTGAATCAGGTTTATAATATCTGGGATGAAGATACTCAAAAGCTGGATCCTGACAGCCCTGTTACAATTTTATATTCTCTTTTAACCGCCGCAAACAGAGTAAATTTTTATTTGGGACGAGCGAAAAACCCTGCATCTGAAGATATCGCATTTACTCAGATGGGGATTTTAAGAAGAGAAAAGATCATGCCGTTAATCATCGAAAAACTCAAACAAGAGGGAAAACTTGTGGTGGTTAAAGAATTTTAAGTGCAACTGTGATTGAGAAATAGTTACGCGGATTCCACTGATTATCACAGATTCCGCGGATTTTTTATTGGGACGCGGATGATGCGGATAAAGCGGATTTTCGCGGATAAATTTTCATCGTAATCCTCCCCTCTCATTTTAGGAGAGGGGTCGGGGGTGAGGTCCTTCGAGTGGTTTAACTAAAAATCCTCAACTTTACCACTAAAAAATTCCGATGATGTAGAAGTTAAACGAAATGATCCAATATTTTGTTTTAATTGTATATGAAAAATTATTTACTTGAAACAGAATACGATGACTACTAATAAAAATAAAACTTTGATAGTTGTGGGAGCGGGATTTGCCGGTCTGCAACTTGTCAAATCGCTTAAAAATACACCAATCAGAATTGTCCTGATTGATAAATCAAATCACCATGTTTTTCAACCCCTCTTGTATCAGGTGGCTGTGAGTGCCCTTTCACCTGCCGATATTTCGGCACCTGTTCGTACTATCCTGAAAAATCAAAAAAATGTGGAAGTGATTCTTGGTGAAGTTACCGAGATCGATAAATCCGGCAAAACAGTCACGGTGGATGGACAGGAAGTAAAGTTCGATTTTCTTGTTCTTGCACCGGGCTCGCGACACTCATATTTTGGGAAAGACAATTGGGAGGAAAATGCCCCCGGACTAAAAACGATAAAGGATGCGTTAAATATCAGGGAAAATATGCTGCTTTCTTTTGAAGAAGCAGAGAATACGGCGTTCCTTTCGGGTAGGAATCTTCCTGTGCAGTTTGTTGTCATAGGAGGAGGACCAACGGGGGTGGAGATTGCAGGTTCTCTGGCCGAGATTGCCACCAAAACCCTCAGAAAAGACTTCCGAAACATCGACACCAGACAAACAAAGATCATTTTGGTAGAGGGTTCCGGAAAACTTCTTGGGGCTTATGACTCTCCATTAAATGATATAGCTGCTGAAAATCTGCGGGGCATGGGTGTTGAAGTACGATTAAATACCATGGTCACAAATATCGATGAAACAGGTGTAACACTTGGTGACGAGAAAATCGAGACCAGAAATATCATTTGGGCTGCCGGAAACAATGCATCCCCTTTAATAAAAAGTCTTGGCACTGAAACTGACAGAATGGGTCGCGCAATTGTTCGAGAAAATTGCAGCATTCAAGAGAGTGACGATATCTTTGTGGTTGGTGATGCCGCAAACTTTATGGAAAACGGGAAATCACTTCCCGGTATTGCGCCTGTGGCGATGCAACAGGGAAGATACATCGGCAAACTGATTAAAAACAGACTTGAAGGCAGGGATATCCCCCGCTTTAATTATTCCGATAAAGGCAGCATGGCAACAATCGGAAGAGCCAAAGCGATTTTTCAGGCGGGGAATATTAAACTTTCAGGCTTTATTGCATGGATTATGTGGGCTTTTATCCATATCATGTATCTCATCGGCTTCCGAAACCGTTACCGCGTTATGGCAGAGTGGGTATGGTACTACATTTCCTTTAAACCGGGTGCAAGACTGATAACGGGGGAAAGAAGGAGAACCTAAGGTTCAATTATTAATTATCAGGTATTAATTATAGCAGTCTTTTCGTGAAATCCGTGGAATCTATAAGAGGAATGCCTTTGGCTCATGGAACTATCAGTAAACCACTCAAGTACTCGAGTACTCAGGTCTCTCAAGTTTCTGGAGGCTCTACTTCGTCTGATCTCTTAAAAACCATTATATTTACAGATCAATTTTAGCTTTTTGAGAGAATGACAAAAAAGAAGATCGTAATTATTGGTCCCGCTTATCCCTACAGAGGAGGGAATTCGCTGTTTGTTTCGAGTCTTTATGATGTTTTAAAGGAACAATTTGATGTTAAGGTAATCAACTATAAATTGCTTTACCCTTCATTCCTTTTTCCGGGAACAACACAATATGACCGGAGTGAAACAAATATTAAAAAAGCTCCAAATGAGAGACTTATTAATTCGATCAATCCTTTTAACTGGTTTTCAGTGGCAAAAAGGATCAAAGAAGAAAAAGCTGATTTGGTGGTTTTCGACTGGTGGCAGCCGTTTTTTGGGCCATGCCATCGTGTAATTTCCTCTCTGATAAAAGACACCTGTAAAAACAAAATACTCTTTATTACCGAAAACTACATTTCGCATGAGGGAAGTTTTATCGATCATACGCTCACAAAAATTGGTCTAAAAAACGCAAGTTCATTTTTGACTCTCTCAGCAAAAGTTGCTGAAGAGTTAAAAACAACAGCAGGGGACAGAAAAATTTACAGAAGTGAATTACCCGTTTACGATTGTTACCAAACGGGGGGTGATGTTACGAGTGAAGAAGCCAAGGTTTCTTTTGGATTCCCCCGGGATTCAAAAGTGATTCTCTTTTTTGGATATGTTCGAAAATATAAAGGGCTTGATCTGCTTCTTGATGCAATGCCCGAAATAATTAAAAAGGACCCATCGATTAAACTGTTGGTTGCCGGTGAGTTTTATGATGAATTTGAGTTTTATCGTGGAATCATCAAAAAACTCGACTTGTCATCCTCAGTATATATGATCAATAAATTCATCTCAAATGAAGAGGTTTATAAATATTATGAACCTGCCGATCTTGTTATTCTCCCTTACAGAAACGGCACACAATCCGGCATATTAAATGTTGCTTATGGATTCCTTAAACCTGTGCTTGTAACCCGTGTTGGTGGTTTGGCTGAGTTTGTGGATGAAGGGAAATCAGGATTTGTGATCGCTCCCGATTCTCCGGAGGCAATTGCTGAAGGGGTAATCAAATATTTTGAAGCAAAAAAGAGTTTCAACTTCCCCGAATACATCTCTCAAAAAGTATCACAGAATGGTTTTAACGATATGCCACTTTTGTTTAAGGAAATAATTGAGGATTCAGCAAAATGATTCTGAAGCACGATTGTATCCATTTCCCGGGTGACCGCCCCTGTAAATTTAACAAACTTGAAGGCAGAATCTGCACTGATTGTGGAGATTATATAAAATATGATCGTGGTGAAAAACGGTTCAGAATATTGATTATTAAACTTGATGCATTGGGTGATGTGTTGCGCACAACCTCAATCTTGCCGGCAATTAAAAAGATTTGGCCCGAATGTTCAATTACATGGGTTACAAAAAGGAACTCGGTTCCTGTCTTTAAAAACGTTGATATGGTTGATGAAGTTGTTGCTTTTGAGGATACAGTAGAAGTATTAAAAATTGCCGAACAATATTTTGATGTCGTGATCCATCCTGATGCTTCACCACAAAGCGCCCCCCTTGCAACTCTTGTTGGATCATACAGTAAACATGGCTTTGAGACTGATGATCTCGGGAAAGTTATCCCATCAAACAGTAAAGCTGAGGAATGGTTTGAGATGGGAGCTTTTGATCATCTGAAAAAAGCGAACACCAAAACCTATCAACAAATTATCCACGAAATTGCCGGATTCCCTTATGAAAAAGGGGAGATACAGTTAAAGTTGGATGAAGAAGAGCTTAAGATCAAAGAAAGTTTCATCAAAAAACACTCTCTGAATGATGCAAAATATCTGTTGGGAATAAATGTTGGTGCCTCGGGCAGATGGCAGTTGAAACAGTGGAGGATGGATGGATTTGTTGAGCTTATTAAATACCTGTACGGTAGCGTTCCCGGACTGGAAATTCTGCTGTATGGTGGCAGGGAAGAAGCAGAGAGAATATCTGAACTCACGGCACAATTTCCGCAACTGATCTCAACCGGAACAGACAATGACCTGCGAACATTTTTTGCACTTCTTGATATTCCACAGGTGGTAATTTCGGGTGACACCATGGCACTTCATGCTGCCACTGCATTAAAAAAGAGAGTTATCTGTCTTTTTGGACCCACATCTTACCATGAAATAGAAGACTACGGAAGAATAACCAAAATCTATCCACAAATGGATTGTCTGGTTTGTTACAAGCCATCCTGCGACTTTAAACCAAATTGTATGGAGATGATCTCCACTCAAATGGTTCTTGATGCAGTTTTGTCTGCATTTGGATTGGGCCTGGCGTAGATTCTTATTTTAGATAGACTAATTTAATCGTTTTACTTCTTTTTCCGCTGATCAGTCTGGCTAAGTAAATTCCTGAAGATACATCCCCCGGCTGAAAAATTACAGAGTGATAACCCGCCGCCAAATCCTCATTTACCAGTTCAGCAATCACTTTCCCGCTTAAGTCATATACAATAAGTGTCGTTTTTCCACTTGCCGGGAGTTGAAACACTATTTTGGTTTCCGGATTAAACGGGTTTGGTGAATTCTGATAAACATCAAAGGAATTTGGTGAAAAAACTTTATCGTTAATCGCAACAGGAGCTCCCGGGAAAAACCATGAAATCATATTCATCGTATTCGCTCTCCAGAGTCCCCAGCTATGCCCCTCGGGAAATTCCTTAGTGTAGATTTGATACCCCTGTAAAATCAGTGAATCTCTAAAACTGCGCATATTTGGATAGAGGGATTCGTATGTCCCCCAGATTGCATAATATTTGATATCTTTTTTTGGACCTGTAACAATTGTATGATAAATTTCATAATCGTTGGGCCAAAAGGCACCGGAGTGCAATCCACAATTGGCAAATATTTGAGGGTAGTTCCAACTGATGATTGCAGAAATATTCCCGCCAAATGAATCACCAAGGACAAGTCGTTTATTTTTATCAGGTATGGTTTTGTATCTGGCATCGATAAAAGGGACAAGTTCCAGAGCAAAAAATGCCGCATACTGCACCCGAAGATCTCCGGCATATTCGGTGTTCCTGTTGTTGGGTTTTACAAAGACAGAGATGACCGGTTCAATTTTCCCACTGTCGATGGCATTATCAAGAATTGTGGGTGCCTGGGCGAGGAAAAGATAGTCGGAGCCATCCTGGACATAAACAACAGGGTATCTTTTAGTGGAATTTGAGTCATATCCCGGTGGCAGATAAACATAGATAGTAAAAGAAGAGTTTGTATTCGTGCTGGGGATTGAATATGAAAGCAACTTACCAACGGGTACCCCGGGTCTTTGGGATATTTCCCAGGGTTGAATATAATCAGGCATGGCAAGTTCAGAGTTTGGACCAAAACCACCGGGGCATTGTCTTGGATTCAGTGGATCAAGAATCCAGGTACTGCCGTTTACTACAAGTTTATAATCAAGTCTTGCATTCATCTCAAAAGTGCGAAAATAGTAAAACAGGTTTGTGTTGACAATTTTATTCATCGCAACGGTTGGCTCCCAATTGGTAAAATCACCGGCAATACTCATGGTGTTAGCAGTGTTTTTGTAAAGGAACACTGCCATGTTGCCTTCTTTTATCGGAATTCCTGTGAGTTTGTGTGCGTTCACAAAACTGTCAGCTACTTCAGCTTTTCGAACCGGGTCGCTGATTGAGTTAATATAGGTGAGAAAATTCAGGAATCCCGTCTGGGAATAACCTGTAAAAGTAAAAAGGACTAATAATAGTAATAAATATCTGGTTTTCATCTTTGTCTTAAACATAAATTGACATTGGGAATACTAATATATCGAAAGTTAACAAAAAAGAAAAGGGGCAATAATCCAATAATGCAGTAATCCAATAATGCAGTAATGGGGATAGTTCCACAGATTCCACGGATTTGACACGGATTCCCACGGATTTTTTTAGGACGCAGATACACGCAGATTAAACGTGCCGTAGGCATCCCTTTGGGAGAGTTACGCAGAGGGGGGATTGAAGAACCTCAGAACCTCAGAACTCAAGGCACTCAGGTACTCAAGTACTCGAGTCACTCAAGTACTCAATTCTCTCAAGTACAAATTTTTGTGTTTTGACTATTTTTTTGTAGTTTTAGTTAACAAAAAACAGTTTGTCATGAAAAACTTTATAACATTTTTTTTGGTGCTTAATTCCCTCCTGTTTTCGCAGTGGACGCAAATTGATCTCTATCCATTTCAGGGGTCAATCCTCGATTTCTGCCTTAAAGACTCACTGAATATAACTGCCGTTTTCCAGGAACGATATAGAGTAGATGGAGATTCCTGTTTTGTAATTAAAAGTAGTGATGGAGGAAGAAACTGGGCAATTCACAACAAAATTCCAATTACACCCATCAATTATGCTAAAGTAATTGATGAAGACAACATCTTTGCCGCAAACACTACAACCACGACCAATACAATAAAAAAATCCACTGATAATGGTTCCACCTGGTATGATGTTGCATTCCCTCCTACCTTTAATTTGCTTAGGTCTATTCATTTCTTTAATCCTGACACTGCTTACGCGGCTGTTAACTTTGGGACTGCCGGGTATGGACGACTTCTTAAAACAACTGATGGAGGTTTGAGTTGGGAAGAAACTGACTCTATAGCCAGAATTCTCTATTTCGTCAAATTCGCTGATTTCAACAATGGCTGGATAATGGGTGCCGATCTTTTGGAAACAACTGATGGTGGTAATTCCTTTACACAGATTCCTGCTCCTACAGCTTTGGACAATATTACATCGTTTGATATCCTGAACGATAGCATTATCGCACTCGCAGGTTACAGGATTTATAACTATCCCCCAACAGGCGCAGATCAAATTATTCAGACGGCATATTCAACTGACAGAGGGCAATCCTGGAGTTTCAATGATTATTTTAGCAAACCCTGGAAAGGGACCACGCAAAATTTGATGATATTGGATGAAGATACTGCTATCGCATTTGTCAGGACAATGCCGGGAATCATTTATACTACTAACGGTGGTGTCTCATGGGATATGGCGTCCAATGGTGTATTAAAATTCTATTTCAATGATATTAAGCAATTAGGGGAAAGAGTTTATCTCGCAGGGACCGGAATGTCTTTTTTGGCTTCAGAACCGGGTAATAATATAGCAGAACAATGGGAATTACGCACAGATCAATCATACAAGTTGCCAAAATGTGCGGTGTTTTCAGAGTCAGGTTTAGTTGTATTAGGTGCACAAGAAAATAGAATGTTTATTTCAACCGACAGAGGGAACACATGGGAAATAAAGTATGGTCAAATTGCTCAGCCGTCATCCTCTTTCTTAGTAAACGATTCTCTCATATATATGTCAGATGGAGCCAGAATATACCGTACCGTGGACATCTGTAACTCTTTCGATTTACTCGCAACTTTTTATTCCGGAACAATTTTGGATCTTAAGGTTACGAAAAATGGTACTATTTGGATTGCACTTCAAGATACAATCATGGCAAGCAATGATAACGGAATTACCTGGGAAGTGAAGCTACTGAAACAAAATGAATATTTTAAAAAGATTTGTGTATTTGATGACGGCACATATTATGTCCAGGGAAGTTATCTCTATAAAAGTACCGATTTTGGGGGGACATGGCAATTAATGAACTTGCCATTTAATTACTTGAATCAAATAGAATTTTATGATAGTAAAAACGGTTTTGTGAAAGGTGGAGGTAATTTTTATCGTACTAAAAATGGGGCGATGACTTTCACCGTCGTGACTTTCCCCGGAATGCTATATCCCTACTACATGTTCTCTCATAACTATTATCATTTCCATTTAGCAGCATCCAATCTTTACTCCACCTACGATGGTGGATTGAGTTGGCAGCTTAATGAATTTTACCCGGCTGCTCCTCAATACCCGTTTTTTATAATGCACATGTATAATGATTTCGAAGGAATCGGAATCAGTTCTTCCAGTAATGGTATCTGGATCACCAAAAATCGTGGTAACACCCCCGTAGAACTCTCATCGTTTTCAGCGATTCCATTGGGGAATAAAGTCGTCTTGCAATGGACTACTGTGACCGAGATAAATAATATGGGCTTTGAAATTGAAAGGAAGTTTAAAGATGGCTCATGGGAGAAAATCGGTTCTGTGAAAGGAAACGGAACAGTAACTCAAAAGGTGCATTATTCTTTTGATGATCATACCGTACCCGGTGAAGGGATATACAACTATCGACTGAAGCAGATTGATTACAATGGCGCGTTTGAATATTCTGCTGAGGTGGAAGTGATTTATGGTGAAGTACCCGAGGAGTATGCAATCCAACAGAACTACCCAAATCCATTTAATCCTTCTACAAAAATCAACTTTTCACTCCCCGAGGAGAACAAGGTTGTGATCAGAATATTCAACCCGCTGGGCGAACTTGTTCAGGAGATAAACATGGGAACACTCAGCCATGGACATTTTGAACAGGATATAGATATGGGATCAAACCCTTCAGGGATGTATTTCTGTCAGGTTCTGTGTACCAATACAAAAACAGAGAGAACAAAATCTTTAACCATCAAGATGGTGCTGATGAAGTGAGAACCTCAGAACTTCGGTACCTCAGAACTTCAGTACCTCTGTACTGATATATTCAAGTCTCCGAAGTTCCGAATCTCTGCAGTTCCGAATCTCTGCAGTTCCGAATCTCTGAAGTACCGAATCTCTGAAGTACCGAATCTCTGAAGTTCCGAATCTCTGAAGTTCTGAATCTCTGAAGTTCCGAATCTCCGAAGTTCTCCTCTACAGTTTCCTAAGCGACATGTTCATTTTGTAGGTGGTATCTCTCACAAATGGATAACTTTTAAATTTCATTTGGAGTTCGCCATCAACTCTGTTGGTGGTGGAATTCAGTTTTCCTTTAAACTCCCATTCATTATCAGCTACAGAGCTGAAAACGAGGATAAGTGAATCGTTTCTTACCGATCCCATCGGGTTAAAGCTTCTTTCGATGGTAGTGGTTGAGGTACCTGAGATCCTAAATTTTAAATAACCGGGTCCTGCAAGGGTTGCATTTGATCCACTTCCGGAATAGGTTATTACAGCATCTTCAAATCCGCTGGAAGACTTCACCGAATCTTTCCATGAAGCAGCGTATGGAGAAGTATTCGGGTCGGGTGTTGGTCCAACCGGGTTTTCTTCATCTTTTGAACAGCCGGCAAAGAAGACTATCGAAAGGAGGGAGAGAAGTAACAGCTTTCGCATTTTGGGTATTTCCTTTATTTTGATTAAATCGATTTGCAAAAATAACAAATGGTGTAAATATTTTTTGTGTTAATCAATAATTTGTCGAATTTAAAGGGATAAAAAAATCCTTTTTCAGCAACCAACTCACTCTGTATGAAACGAATACTAATTGCCACCATCCTCCTGATTTCCACCCTGTTACCTCAGGAAATTTACAAAAAGGTTAAGATATTTCCTTCAAACAGTGAAGGTTTTGCTCCAATATTGCAATATGCATTTGATCTTGAAGAGTCAACAACAGATAAAGACGGATCGATAAAGATTTTTCTCAATTCGAAAGAATTCTCTGATTTGCAAAATTCGGGACTAAGATACGAAGTTTTGATTCCGGATTGGCAGCAATATTACAACAATTTGCCAACTTTAAGGCCTGAAGAAAAATCAGAGTTTTTGAGAGAGAGTAAAGAAAAATATGGTATTGAAGGATTTGGTTTTGGATCGATGGGTGGATTTTATACATTCCAGGAAGCGATCAATCAGCTCGATTCTCTGCATGCAAGATTTCCAAACATCATAACTCAAAAATTTCAGATTGGTGAAACTGAAAATGGAAGGCCGATTTGGGCAGCGAAGATTAGTGACAATCCAAATGTTAGTGAACCGGAACCCCGTGCACTTTTTGACGGTTTGATCCACGCAAGAGAGCCAATCTCGATGATGACAGTGATTTATGCGATGTATTATCTGTGTGAAAACTATGGTGACGATCCCGAAGTGACATATCTTGTTAACAACAGGGAGATATTTTTTATCCCTGTCGTAAATCCTGATGGATATGAATATAACAGGATTGATGAGCCGGGTGGCGGTGGAATGTGGCGGAAAAACCGTAAAAACAGTGGTGGGGGAGCCTACGGAGTTGATCTGAACAGGAATTATGGCTACATGTGGGGTTATGACAACACAGGATCGAGCCCAACACCATCTTCCGAGACATATCGGGGACCTTCTGCATTTTCAGAGCCTGAGGTAGCTGCGATAAGAGATCTTACTATTGTTAATGGATTCAGGTCTTATGTTAATTTTCATTCCTATGCAAATGCGATGCTTTACCCTTGGGGATATATAAATCAGGTGACTCCTGACAATGCGATATACAGTGATTTTTGTTCCTACATGTCACAATTTAACGGTTTTGAATATGGAAATGGTGGAACAATACTTGGGTATAATTCCAATGGGAGTTCGCGTGACTGGTTTTATGGAGAACAAACCACAAAACCAAAAACCTTTGGTTACACTTTTGAAATTGGGGGAGATGCAGATGGTTTCTGGCCCGCCCAAAGCAGGATATTCCCACTTGTGCAGTTGAATCTAAGGCCAATTCTCTTTAAATCGTGGGTTGCCGGAGAGTATGTATCTCTATTTTCACCGTGCTTCGATAGAGAATATTTTAATCCGGGAGATGTTGTATCATTAATACCTGTATTCAAAAATCGTGGACTTGCTAATGCAACTGATGTTACGGTTGAATTAACAGCTGTTTCGTCGGATTTAACGATTATTAACGGTGTGGTGCAGATATTAAACATTGCTTCCCAGGATACCTCTGCAGTGAACCAGCCATTAAACTTTTCCATTGCTCCTGATGCTTCATTCAGCCAACAACACAAACTTTTGGTTAGAACCAAAAAAGACAATGTTACGATGTCTCAGGATACACTTTCAATCACATTGGGCGTACCAAACTATCTTTTTATCGATTCCACTGAAAATCCATTAACTCACTGGACAATAACCGCCACGCCGGTTTCCTCTCCAAAATGGGAAGCAACAACGACATCGTTTGTTTCGGCACCTGTGTCTTTTACAGACAGTAAATCGGGGATGTACTCAAACAATGCCACAGTGACAATGACCTCCACAACTCCGATTGATCTCTCAATGGTTAATAATCCAAAATTGACCTACTGGCTCAAACATGACATTGAATCGAACTGGGATTACGCACAGGTGATGATCTCAACCAATGGCGGGGCATTGTTCACTCCACTCGCGGGGAGATATACAACCATGAGTTCCGGAACTTTTCAACCACCAAATCAGCCTGTTTATGACGGGGTTCAAGCCGCATGGGTTCAGGAAGAAATATCACTGCTTCCATACAGTGGACAGCAGATCTTGTTAAGATTTAAACTCGTAACTGACGGCACTCAGCAGAAAGACGGGATATATCTCGATGATATCGGGATAATTGGTTATTCAGCAGTTCCTGTTGAGCTTACATCTTTTAGTGGAGAGTTCAACAGATACGGTACCCCTGAATTATCCTGGAGTGTAGCCACAGAGCTTAATAACAAAGGTTTTGAAATTCAAAGATCTTATGATGGGATTGACTGGACCAAATCGGGATTTGTTGAGGGAAGAGGCACTTCTCCCGATCCTGCCACCTATCATTTTGAAGACAAAACTGCAAATTCTTCTTTGGGTAACCTTTGGTATCGATTAAAACAGATCGACTTTGACGGGACAGCAACAACTTACACTGCAATCCGGATTAAATCTGAGTTGCCTGTTGAGTTTTCACTAAAACAAAATTTCCCAAATCCATTTAATCCGACGACCAGAATCAGCTTCACTCTCCCGCAAAAAAGCAGGGTGAAAATTACTGTATTTGATCAATTGGGAAGTGTAATGTCGATTTTGGTGAATGGCGAATTTAATCGCGGCAGTCACTCTGTCGATTTTAACGCATCCAATTTAGCGAGCGGGCTCTATTTTTACAGATTGGAGACCCCGTCAAATTCTTTAACCGGAAAAATGCTTTTAATCAGGTAATAAATTAGGAATCGTAACAATGGACAACAAAATTGATAGCATTTTCGCCTTGATGGTCGAAAATTTTCCGGATATGGTTTGGGCAAAAGAC
>Ga0209573_1002768_pt1 | contig 21147 bp, 18 predicted proteins | sample TNRBio252014_DNA_FD_185870 | JGI IMG/M metagenome (GOLD analysis project Ga0209573, IMG submission 185870) | Wastewater treatment Type I Accumulibacter community from EBPR Bioreactor in Madison, WI, USA - TNR Reactor_6/25/2014_ DNA (SPAdes)... | ecosystem: Engineered > Bioreactor > EBPR >...
TGAGTGCGAAATCCACCTCGCTGCGCGCGCGGCTGACCGGGCGGCTGGTGCTGCTGCAACTGCTGACGCTGGCGGTCTTTGCCGCGCTGGCCGCCGTGCCGCTCTCGCGCTTTGGCACCGAACCGGTGCTCGATTTTCGCGTGATGAACGGCGCGCTGCGTTCGCTCGACCTGCAGGACGGCGCCTTGGTGCTGGGGGAACAGTCCGATCTGCAGGCCATCGCCGCCGACTATCCGACCTTCTGGTATCACATCCGTGACGAGGCCGGGCGCGTGCTGCGCTTTGGCCAGCCGCCGGGGGCGCTGGACGCGCTCTTTGCCAATCTCGACGTCATGGTCTGGGCCGATTTCGTCCAGCCGGGCGAGGGCGGGCTGCCGGTGGCGCAGGTCCGGCGTGAAGACAGCCCGGTCGGCCGCGTCTGGGTGGTCACCGGCGGCGGGCCGACGCTGCGGCCCTTCTCCTTTGGCCTGATGGTGCTGAATTCCTATTTCATCGCCATCGCCGCGCTGATGACCCTGCTGACGGTGGTGGCGCTGCCCTTCATCATCCGGCGTGCCCTGCGCGGCGTCACCGCCGCCGCCGCCGAGGCCAGGGCGATCGACGTCAACCAGCGCGGCGCCCGGTTGAGCGGCGACAACCTGCCGGTCGAGATCCTGCAACTGGTCGGCGCGATGAACACCGCGCTTTCCCGGCTGGATGAGGGGTTCGCACGTCGCCAGCGGTTCCTCTCCGACGCCGCGCATGAATTGCGCACGCCGATTGCCGTGCTGGCGACGCGGGTGCAACTGCTGCCGCCGGGGCCAGACCGCGACCGGCTGTCGCTGGATGTCGCGCGGCTGGCGACGCTGGCCGACCAGTTGCTCGACCTGCAGCGGCTGGATCAGGACACCACCCGCCTGCAGCGCTGCGATCTGGTGGATCTGGCGGGCGAGGTGGCGGCCGATCTGGCGCCGCTGGCGATTGCCTCGGGCAATCAGATCGGCTTTGACGCGCCGGGCCAGCCGGTGCCGGTGATGGTGGACCGCCACGCGCTGGTGCGGGTGGTGTCGAACCTGATCCAGAATGCGATCACCCATGCGGCGGGCGGCTCGATCGAGGTCAGCGTCGAGGCCGACGGCACCGGGCCCGCCGTGCTGCGGGTGCGCGACACCGGGCCGGGCATCCCGCCCGAGGCGCGCTCACGGCTGTTCGAACCCTTCTATCGGCTGTCGGGCGCCGGGCAGGGCACCGGCCTCGGCCTGCATCTGGCCAGCGAGGCCGTGTTGCGCATGGGCGGCAGCATCCACATCGCCGACGCGCCGGGCGGCGGGGCCGAGTTCATCGTGCGCCTGCCGATGGCGCGGGGCTGACCGCCGGGCGACGGCTGCAATCCTCAGGCAAGGTTGCCTCTGTAGACAGCAGCGCAACGGCGCGTCGTCGCGCCCAAAGATGAGAGTAGAATGCCCCAACGCCTCGCCCTGATCGCCAGCCTTGCCCTGTTCGCCAGCCTTGCCCTGCCCGCCCTCGCGCAGGACGCCGCGCGTCCGATGATCCTGCACCCGTCCGAACTGTACCGGGTCGAGCCCGCGCGCCTGACCCAGAGCCTGCGCTTTTCCGGCACGGTCGAACCCTCGCGTCAGGTGGACCTGTCGGCGCAGGTGGGCGGTCTTGCCGAACGGGTGCTGGTGCAGGTGGGCGAGCGGGTGGACGAAGGCCAGGTGCTGATCGAAATCGCCACCGCCGACCTGCAATTGCAGCTCGAAGCGCAGCAGGCCGGTCTGGCCTCGACGCGGGTGCAACTGGATTCGGCGCGGGCGGCACTGGCGCGGGCGAATTCGCTGTCGGCCAGTGGCGTCGCCTCGCGCACCACGCTCGACGATGCGCAAAGTCAGGTGGACGGGCTGGCGGCCTCGATCCAGTCGCTGGAAATCCAGGTCCGGCTGGCGCAGATCAACCTCGACCGCGCGACGATCCGCGCGCCCTTTGCCGGGGTGGTTTCGGCGCGCTCGGTCGAAGAGGGGCAACTGGTCGGTGCCGGGGCGCGGGTGATTTCCCTCGTCGATCTCTCGACCGTCACGGTCGAGGCCGTGGCGCCGATCATCGACACGCTTGATCTGGCGGTCGGTCAGACGGCGCTGCTGGACCTGCCCGGCGAGGCGCGCGGCCCGATGCGCGCCGAGGTCGAACGCATCAACCCGGTCGCTGAAACCGGCACGCGCTCGCTGCGGTTCTACTTGTCGCTGCCCAACCCGGACGGGCTGCTGCGCGGCGGCGCCTTTGTCACCGGGCTGATCGAATTGCGCGTTACCGAGGGCGCGCTGGCGGTGCCGCGCGACGCTGTGCAGGGTGGGGCGGTGCAGGGCGGGGCACTGGTGATGGTGCTGCGTGACGGCGTCGCCGTGGCGCAGCCGGTCGAACTGGGGCCGGAATGGTCCTCGGGCGCGCTGGTGCAGATCCTTGGCGGTCTTGCGCCGGGCGAGACGGTGGTGGCGATGCCGCTGCGCGGTCTTGCCCCCGGCGCCGCCGTGACGATCGCGGAGTAAGCCGATGTTCCTGACCCGCATCTCGGTCCTGCAGCCGGTCTTTGCCGTCATGGTGATGATCGCCATCACCGTATTTGGCGTGAACGCCTATCGCACGCTGCCGATCGACCAGTTCCCCAACGTCGATTTTCCCGTCGTCGCCATCCTGACCCCCTGGCCCGGCGCCTCGCCCGAGTCGGTGGAATCCGAGATCACCGAGGTGATCGAGACCGCCGTGAACACGCTGGCCGGGGTCGATACCATTTCCTCGACCTCGCAAGACAGCCATTCGACCGTGGTGATGATGTTCGACCTCGACAGCGACAGCATCGTCGCCGCGCAAGAGGTCCGTGACCGCATCGCCGCCGTGATCTCGCAATTGCCCTCGGATGCCGAGGCGCCGACCGTGGTGCGCTTCAACCCCACCTCGGAACCGGTGATCTCGCTGGCGATTTCCGCGCCCGACCGCAGCCTGACCGAACTGACCGATCTGGCCGATGACATCGTGGTGCCCGCGCTGACGGCCATCGACGGGGTCGGCAGCGCCGATATCGTCGGCGCCGTGACTGACGAGGTCGAGGTGCTGATCGACCCGGACCGCCTGCGCGCCTTCGGGCTGGGGGTGTCGGATGTGGTCAACGCGCTGCAAAGCGACAACCTGACGCTGCCGACCGGCTCGGTCATCAACGGGCTGGTGGTGCAGTCGGTGCAACTGAACACCGAGGTATCGACACTGGAAGAGCTGCGCGCCATGGTCATCACCCGCCAAGGCGGCGCGGCCATCACGCTGGACGATCTGGCGACCGTGCGCTGGGGCACCTCCGAGGCCGAGGGCATGGCGTTCTTCGACGGTGTCACCGCGCTGGCGATCAACGTGGTCAAGATCGAGGGCGGCAATACCGTGCAGGTGGCCCATGCGGTGCTGGCAGCGGTCGAACGCCTGCGGGCGACCGGCGCGCTGGGCGGGGCAGAGATCTCGCTCTTGCGCAACTCGGCCGCGCCCATCGAGGCCAGCTTTGAAACCGTGCAAGCCACGCTGATCGAGGGCGGCCTGCTGGCCACCGCCATCGTGTTTCTCTTCCTCAACTCGTGGCGCTCGACCGTCATCACCGGCCTGACGCTGCCGGTGTCGATCCTCGGCACGCTGGCGGTGATCGCCATGCTGGGCTTCACGCTGAACACCATGACGATGCTGGCGCTGATCCTGTCGATCGGCATCATCATCGACGACGCCATCGTCGTGCGCGAGAACATCACCCGGCATCTGCACATGGGCAAAACCCATGTGCAGGCGGCGCTCGAAGGCACCTATGAGATCGGCTTTGCCGTGCTGGCGACCTCGCTGTCGATTGTCGCGGTCTTCATGCCGCTGGCCTTCATGGACGGCATCGTCGGCAAGTTCTTTCTGCAGTTCGGCGTCACGGTTTCGGTGGCGGTGCTGGTGTCGCTCTTCGTCAGCTTCACGCTCGACCCCATGCTGTCCTCGGTCTGGTATGACCCCGCCGCGCAGCCCGGCGTCCGGCGCGGCGCCTTTGGCCGTCTGGTCGCCCGCTTCGACCACGGGTTCGAGGCCCTCGCCCGCGTCTATCGCCGGGTGCTGGGCTGGTGCCTGCGCTGGCGGCTGACCACCCTCGCCGGGGCGCTGGCGCTGTTTGTCGGCAGTTTCTTCCTGATCCCGCTGATGGGGGCCGAATTCCTGCCCGCCCGCGACGAAAGCCGCATTCAGGTCAATATCGACACGCCTGCGGGCTCGTCACAGGACTATACCGCCATCAAGGCCGAACAGGTCACCGCCATCCTGCGCGCCATGCCCGAGGTTGAAAGCGTCTATACCACCGTCGCCGCCGCGCCGCGCTCGGGCGACAACGAGGCGACGATCATCGTCAATCTGGTGCGCCCGCGCGAACGCAGCCTGTCGGCGGTGCAGATGGGCCCCGTGGTGCGGCAGGCGCTGGCCGTGGTGCCGGGGGTCGAACTGCAGGTGCTGACTGCCATCGGCGTCGGCCCGGACGAGGCGCCGATCACCATCAAGGTGCGCGGCGCCAATCCGGCGGCGCTGGCGGCTTCGGCCCGCGCGATCCGCGACATGCTGGCCGCGGTCCCCGGCACCATCGAGGCCCGTCTGGGCACCGCCGACGCCCAGCCGATGCTGGATTTCGTGCTGGACCGGCAGGTGTCGACCGATCTGGGCGTCAATGCGCAGGCTGTCGGGGCGGCGCTGCGTGTGCTGATCGCCGGCCAGGAGGTCAGCGAACTGACCCAGCGCGACGGCACCAGCGCGCCGATCCTGCTGCGCCTGCCCGAATCCCTGCGCAACAACGCGCGCGAGGGGCTGGCCTTTCTGCCAGTGGCGCAGACCCGCGGCGCCGATCCGCGCAGCGTGGCGCTGGGCGAGATCGCCGAACTGCGCGAGACCACCGGCCCGGCCAAGATCGAGCGCGAGAACCTGACCCGCGTCATCACCGTCACCGCCAATGTCGAAGGCCGCGTGCTGGGCGACATCGTCACCGACATCACGGCGGGGCTGAACGCGATGAGCCTGCCGCCGGGGATCACCTATCAGTTCGGCGGCGATGCCGAGATGCTGGCCGAAACCTCGGCCAACATGGCGGCAGCCCTGGCGCTGGCGGTGGTGTTCATCTATCTGGTGATCGCCAGCCAGTTCGGCAGCTTCGTGCAGCCCATCGCCATCATGATCGCCCTGCCGCTGTCGCTGATCGGCGTGCTGGTCGGCCTGCTGGCCTGGGGCTCGACGCTGAACATGTATTCGATGATCGGCTTCGTCATGCTGATGGGTCTGGTGGTCAAGAACGCCATCCTGCTCGTCGACAACGCCAACCACCACATGCTCGACGGCATGGCAGTGCGCCCGGCGCTGATCGAGGCCGGGACGACGCGCTTTCGCCCGATCATCATGACCACGCTAGCGATGATCTTCGGCATGTTGCCGCTGGCGCTGACCATCCATGAAGGGTCCGAACAGAACGCCTCGATGGCGCATGCGGTGATCGGCGGGCTGATCTCGTCAACCCTGCTGACGCTGGTGGTGGTGCCGGTGATGCTGACCTATGTCGATTGGCTGTCCACGCGGGTCAAACGCTTCATGACCCGCAACCGGCCCGCCGACGCGCATTGAGTTTCAGCCGGGCGCCCGCACCCAGCCCAGGATCTCGTCAAAGGCCCGCCCGGTGCGGGCCTCGGCGCGCAGCACCACCTCGGCGGCGGCGCGGGCATCCTCGCCTGCGTCGTGATGGTGGAATCGCAGGTCCAGCTGCCGCTTCAGATGCGCCAGCCCGTGCCCGCCGTTGCCGCTGAACTCGGGCCAGGCCCGCCGGGCGATCAGCACCGAATCGCCCCAGCGCCACGGCGGCGCCTCGCGGCCCAGCGCCTCGCAGGCCACGGCCACGGCGCGGCGGTCGAAACTGCTGTGCTGGATCACCGGCTGCGAGGCCAGCAGTGGCTCCAGCCAGGCCAGCACCTGCTCGAACCCCGGCGCGCCGCGCACCTGATCGGGGCCGATGCCGTGCAACTGGATGTTGAAGGGCGAAAACGCGCAGCGCGGGTCGATCACGCTGGACCATGTGACGATCCGCGCCTCATCCGTGACGGCGGCGAGGCCGATCTGGCAGATGCTGGCCGACGAGCCATTCGCCGTTTCCACATCCAGCGCGACAAAGCGGAACCGGCCCTGCGGCAGCCCGGCGGGGCCTTTGTGCCGAGTTGTCATGCCGCGCTCCCCGTTGATTTCGCGCAGATTAGCCGCCCCTCCCGGCGCTGGGCAAGCCCGCGCTGACTTGCACGCGGCCCGCGCCTCGATTACTGCGGCGCTCTTTGGCCTGGACCCTGACATGCACCGCTTGGCAATCGACTTTGGCACCTCGAATTCGGCGGCGGCGCTGGCGCATGCGGGCGGCGTTTACCGCATTCCGGTCGAGCGCGGCGCCGACACCCTGCCGACGGCGGTGTTCTTTCCCGCCGGCGGCGGGGCGATGCGCCTTGGTGCCGCCGCCGCCGAGGCGTTGATCGCCGGCGACGAGGGGCGCTACATGCGGGCGCTCAAATCGGTACTGGGCCTGCCCCTGCTGCACGAATCCCGGCTGATCGGCGGCAAGCGGCGCACGCTGGCCGAGGTCATCACCGCCTTTCTGGCCGAGGTCCGCATCCGGTCACAGGCGGCGACCGGCCTGACCTTTCGCCGCGCGCTGTCGGGCCGTCCGGTGCATTTCCACACCCGCGACGCCGCCCGCGACGCGCAGGCCGAGGCCGATCTGCGCGCCTGCTACCTCGCAGCCGGGTTCGACGCGGTGGATTTCCTGCCCGAACCCGAGGCCGCCGCGCTGGCCGCCCACCGCCCCGGCGCCGGGCTGGGGCTGATCGTCGACATCGGCGGCGGCACCTCGGATTTCTCGCTGTTTCGCAGCACCGACAGGCGGCCGCAGATCCTGTGCAGCCACGGCATCCGGCTGGGCGGCACCGATTTCGATCAGGCGGTCAGCCTGACCCATGCGATGCCGCTCTTGGGCCTTGGCGGTCAGTTGCGCCGTCCGATGGGGCCCGGTCTGCTGCCGGTGCCGCGCGCGCCCTTTGTCGAACTGGCGACCTGGGCCAAGATCCCCTTTCTCTATGCCCCCGACGCGCGGCGGCAGGCCGCCGAGATGGTGAAACTGGCGGTCGAACCCGCCGTGATGTCGCGGTTTCGCACGGTGCTGGACGAGGAACTGGGCCACGGCCTCGCCTTTGCCGTCGAGCGCGGCAAGATCGCCGCCAACCGCGACGGCGGCCTTGGCCTGATCGACATGGCCGAGATCGAAGCCGGGCTGATGGCGCAGGTGACGCCCGCCAGTCTGGATGCCGCACTCGCCCAACACACCGACAGCCTGCGCGCCGCCGCGGCCGAGACGCTGGCCCTCGCCGGGGTCGGACCTGAGGCTGTCGGCGAGGTCGTGCTGGTCGGCGGCTCCAGTCTGATGCATCTGGTGCGCGACGCGATGCAGGGGCTGATGCCGCAGGCCACGGTGCGCTCGGCGGATGCCTTTACCGCCGTGGTCGACGGGCTGGCGCTGGCCGCCGCCGACTGACCCTCAGACCCCCACCGCGCACAGCCCGACACGCTCGCACGGCGTCGCTTCCAGTTGCAGGGTGACATGGCCGATGCCAAAGTCCGCCTCCAGCGCGTCGGTCAGCCGGTCCAGAAACCCGTCGGCATCGCTGCCCTGCCAGACCAGATGCGCCGCCAGCGCCGTGCGGGTGGTGGACAGCGCCCAGATGTGCAGATCATGCACGCCACTGACCCCCGGCTGCGCGCCCAGCCACGCCGCCACCGCTTGGCGGTCGATCGCCTCGGGCACGCCGTCAATCTCCAGCCGCAGGGATTGGCGCAGCAACCCCCAGGCCGTCCAGGCGATCAGCCCGCTGACGCCCATCGCCACCGCCGGGTCCAGCCAGTGCCAGCCAGTCCACAGGATGCCCGCCGCCGCCAGCACCACCGCCAGCGACACCGCCGCATCGGCAGCCATGTGCAGATAGGCGCCCCGCGCGTTCAGATCGCCCTTTTGCGCCGCGCGGAACAGCAGCGCCGTGCCCGCGTTCACCCCGATGCCGATCAGCGCCACCAGCAGGATCGTCAGACCGGGCACCTCGACCGTGTCGGAAAACCGCTGCGCCGCCTCCCAGATTACCAGCACCACACCGACCAGAATCGCCACCGCGTTCAGCATCGCCGCCAGAATCGTCACCCGGCCATAACCAAAGGTATAGGTCGCACTGCCCACCCGCCCGGCCAGCACCACGGCGCCCCAGGCGATCAGCAGCCCGGCCACATCGGTCAGGTTGTGCGCCGCATCGGCCAGCAGCGCCAGCGAGCCAGTGAGCGCGCCGAACCCGGCCTCGATCAGCACATAGCCGGTATTCAGCGCCACCGCCCAGCGAAAGGCCGGGCTCAGGTCGGCGGGCGGGGCGTGCGAATGGTCATGCGGCATGGCGGGGCCTTGGCGTCAGGGACAGCGCCCAGCCTCGCAGACCCTTGGCCGCAGGGCAACGCCTAGCCCGCGCGAAACCCCGCCATCGCCGCGCGCAACTGCGCCTCGGTCTGCGCGCCGATGCCAACCAGCGGCAGGCGCAAGGTGTCGCCCATCAACCCGTCCAGCGCCAGCGCCCGCTTGACCGGCGCGGGCGAGGTTTCCGCGAACATCGCCTCGGTCAGCGGCGCCAGACGCTCGTGCAGCGCCAAGGCGCCTGCGGTGTCACCCGTCACCCACGCCCGGTGCAGCGCCACGCAGGCCTCGGGCGCAGAGTTCGACACGACCGAGGTCAACCCCACAGCCCCCAGCGCATAAAACGCCAGCGCCAGCCCGTCATCGCCCGAATGCACCACGAACCCCGGCCCGCAGGCCAGCCTGAGCGCGGTCACCCGCGTCGCATCGCCGCCGGCCTCCTTGATGCCGATGATGTTGGCATGGGCCCGCGCCAGCACGGCCGCAGTCTCAGGCGCAATCGCCACCGCCGCACGGCCCGGCACCGAGTAAAGCATGACATCGCAGCGGACCGCCTGCGCCACGGCGGCGAAATGCGCGATCAGCCCGGCTTGCGTCGGCTTGTTGTAATAGGGCGTCACCACCAGCACGCCATCGGCCCCGGCGGCCTCGGCCCGCAGCGCGGCGCGCACCGCCTTGGCGGTGTCATTCGCACCCGCCCCGGCCAGCACCACCGCCCGCCCCGCCACCCGCTGCACGGTGCGCGCGATCAGCGACTGCGCCTCGTCCTCGGGCAGCGTGGCAGCCTCGCCGGTGGTGCCGACGGGGACCAGCCCGGCGATCCCCGCCGCCAGTTGCCGGTCGATCAGCGCGTCAAAGGCGGGCCAGTCGATGCCGCCATCGGGCAAGAAGGGGGTGACCAGCGCGGTGAACACGCCGTTGTATCGGGTCATGGTGGGGGTCCTTTCAGTCGATCACGACATGGGTTTCCGACATCTCGCGCATCGTGATGCGCACCCCCTCGCGGCCAAGGCCCGAGGACTTGATGCCGCCAAAGGGCACGTGTTCCGCCCGGAAATCCGGGCCTTCGTTGACCATCAACCCGCCGACCTGCAACCGCTGGCCAACCCGCCGGATCGCCGCATGGTCATTGGTGAAAATCCCCGCCTGCAGGCCATAAGCCGAGGCGTTGACCTCATCCACCGCCGCGTCGATGTCGGTGAACCCGCGCATCGCCAGCACCGGGCCAAAGGTCTCGGTGGCGATCAAGGGCGCCTCCAGCGGCATGCGGTCCAGCACCGTCGGCGCGACCAAGGTGCCCTGCCGCGTGCCACCCGCCAGCAGCCGCGCGCCCATCGCCTGACTGGCGGCGATACGCGCGCAGACCATCTCGGCCCCCGCGAGGTCGATCACCGGGCCCATCTGGGTTTGCGCGTCCGAGGGGTCGCCGTGCCGCAGCGCCGACACCTTGGCCAGCAAGACCTCGGTAAACCGCACCTGCACCGCCTCATGCACATAGAGCTTCTTCACCGCCGCGCAGGATTGCCCGGCGATTTCATAACGGTGACCAACGGCGGTGGCGGCTGCGGCCTCCAGATCGGCATCTTGCAGCACGAACAAGGGGTCATTGCCGCCCAACTCCATCAGGCAGCGCACCAGCCCCGAGGCGCGTTTCAGCGCCAGCCCGGCCACCGGCCCGCCGGTAAAGCTGAGCAGATCAATCGGCGCGCGCGCCAGCGCCAGCGCGGGCTCGGCCCCGCCATGCAGAACCTGCACCAGACCGGGCGGAAACCCCGCCTCGGCGCAGAGGCGCACCAGATGATCGGCGGCAAGCGGCGCCTTGGGCGAGGGTTTCACCACCACCGCATTGCCCGCGCCGATCGCCGGGCCCAGCTTGTGACACAGCAGGTTCAAGGGATAGTTGAACGGCGTGATCGCCGCCACCACGCCCACCGGTTTCAGCGTCACCACCGCCTGCCGGTCGGCGCCGCCCGCGACAATGGCGCAGTGCAGCACCTCGCCGTCCAGAAACGTCGCCGCGTCGCCCGCCAGTCGCAGGGTGTTCTGCGCCCGGCGCACTTCATTGCGCGCCTCGGTGATCGTCTTGCCGACCTCGGCGCAGATCACCTGCGCCAGCGGTTCCGCATCGCGGGCGATCAGCGCGGCCAGCGCCTCCAGCAAGGCCCGGCGCTGCGCCGGGGTGCTGGCGCGAAACCCGGCCGCCGCGGCGCGGGCGCGCTGGACGGTGGCAAAGACCGCCTCGGGCGTGGCCTGCGCCACCTCGCCCACCAGTGCACCGTCAAAGGGGTTGCGCACCAACAGGGCATCGGTCGTCAGCAGGGCAGGGGCGGTGAGGGTCATGTCAGTCTCCGGTATCGGCGGCGGGAACCGCCAGCAGGTCGGCAATGGACAAGGGGCGCAGCGGCAGACGCGGGCGGCCCAGATCGCGGGTCTTGGCGAAATGCGCCACCCATTCGCCGCAGACCCGGCCCTGACAGGCCCCCATGCCAAAGCGCCCGGTCAGCCGCAGATCGCGCCCGGTGGGGGACTCGCCCAACGCGGTCAGATCGGCGCGACTGCGGGATTCGCAACGGCACAGGATGGTGTCGGGCGGCAGCGCATCCAGCGCGGCGCCCTCGTCGCGGGCATAAATCCTCGCCAGCCGGGCCTGCGCCGCACGCTGGCGGATCAGCGCGGCAGGCTCAGGCGGGACCGGACGCCCGGCCAGCAGGGCCAGCATCGCCAACCCGGCGCGGGTGCCGTCCAGCATCGCGGCGCGCGCACCCAAGGCCTCGCGCCCATCACCGGCGCGCAGCAGCGGGATCGGGCAGGGGCCGCCCAGCCCCGAATCATTCGGCGCAATCCCGTCGTGCAGCCCGATGAGATCAGCGGCAAACCGGCGCGGGCCCTTTGGTGTGTCCACCATCGCCTCCAGCCCCGGCACAATCTCGACCAGCCGTGACCCGGTCAGCACCGGCACCCCCAGCAGCCGCAGACGATAGCGCGCCGCCTCGGCCAGATAGGCCAGCGGCAGGCCCAGCGCACCGGCGCCAAAAGGCCGCGCGGCCTCGATGATCGCCACAGGCGGGCGGCCCAGCGCCGCCAGTTCCGCCCCCACCGCCAACAACAGCGGCCCCGAGCCCGCCAGCACCACCCGGCCCTGCGGCGCCTCGCCACTGGTTTTCAGCCCGGTCTGGATCGCCCCGGCACTCATCACGCCGGGCAGCGTCCAGCCCGGACGCGGCAGCACCCGCTCACGCGCGCCCAAGGCCACGATCACCCCGCGCGGCTGCAACAGCCGGTTCAACGCGCCGGTCAGCAGCACCGCGCCGGTCGCATCGACCCCGGCAAAGCGCGTCTCATACGCGGTTTCGATGCGCGACGCCTGCGCCGTCGCCCGCGCCACCAACGCGGCCCAGCGGCGGCGGTGCTCGGGCAGGCCAAGGGGCGCAACACCCGGCAGCGGCGCGCGGTGAACGGCACCCCCCGGCGTGCTGGCCTGATCGACCAGCAGCACGCGCTGCCCACCCTCGGCCAGCGCCACCGCGGCGGCCATCCCGGCCGGACCAGCCCCCACAACGATCACCCGATCATCCGGCATCGCGGGCCTCCAGCGGTTGCACCAAGGCGCCCGCGCGGCAGAGCGCCAGACAGGCCTCGGTCACGCGGCCATCAACCCGCACGAGGCAGCCCTGACACTGGCCAATGCCGCAAAACGGACCAAAGTCGCGGACTCCGGACCGCATCAACGCCGAGGCCACGGTTTCCCCGGCGCGGAACGGCACCGCCGCGCCCTTCCAGTCAAAGGCCCCGCTCATTGCGCCACCTCGCGGGCGGCGGGCTCGAACCTTGCGGGTGACAGCGCCGCCAGATCGCGCTCCACCCCCTCGGCAGGACTGTCGCCCAAGGCCATCGCCGCTACCTCGCGGCCCATCAGCGCCGACAGGCAGATGCCGTCGCCCTCGAATCCGGTGGCAAGCAGCACCCGGTCGAACCCCGGCAGCGGGCCGACGATCGGCAAACCATCCGCCACCGCCGCGCGAATGCCGACAAAGGCGCGGATCACCCGGCGTTCCGCCAGCGCGGGCCAGACGGCGGCGGCGCGGCGCACCAGCCGCAGGATGGTGTCGAACTCCATCTGCGCCGGATCGCCATGCTCGACCCGGCTCGATCCGATCAGCACCTGCCCGGTCATCAGCGGGTCGATGACCACCGGCGGCTCGGGCAGGCGCGAGGGGTCGGCGGTCTTGGCGATCAGATACGAGGCTGCGGTCAGCGCCCCCTCCAGCGCGCCGGGCGCACCGCGGTCGGTGATGATGAGCTGCCCGGCCAAGGGGCGCACCGGCAGGCCGGGGAACAGCGCGGGCGTGCTGGTGCCCAACGCGGCAATCACCCGCCCGGCGCGCAGCGACCGCCCATCGGCCAGCGCCAGCGTCACGCCCTTGTCGTCGGGCTCGATCGCCGCAACGGCTGCGGGCCAGAGCCGGGCGATGCGCGGATCGGCCAGCAGCGCCCGCACGGCGGAATAGCCGGTCATGTGGCCCTCGCCGCGGATCTCGACCAGCCGACGCACCAGCACCCCGGCGCCCGGCAGCAGCGCGGCGCCACCATCGCGACCGCTGCGCACCGGACCGTCCAGTGCGTCCAGCTTGGCGATCAGCGCATCCAGCGCAACCAGCTCGGCCTCGGTGGTGGCGAAATACCACGCCGGGCGCGGGTGGAAATGGCCCCGCAGCGGCCCGTCCTGCGCCAGCGTCCGCGTATACAGCAGCGACTGTGTCGCCAGCCGCGCCAGCACGCCGGGCTTTTTCGACGCCACCGACACCGCACCATCCGACGCGCCCGAGGCCGCCGCCGCCGGGCCGCTGGCGTCGATCACCACCACCCGTGCCCCGCGCCGGGCGAGGTGCCATGCGCAGGAGGCGCCGACAATTCCGGCCCCCAGCACGGCGACATCAAACTCTGCACTCACGGTTGCGACCCCTGACAGCGGCCGACTGCCGCGCTGCGTGAACGGTAGCCGCAGCATGCCAACCCTTCGATGCAAAATAACAGCGCGAACCTGCAAACGATTTTGCATTGTCGGGCCATTCCGCTGCATATTGGCCAGATTAGCGCCGTCGAACCCGCCGTTACATGCAACTTTCTTTGCATGTCGCCGTGGCAATCTTGTATTGAACGGCACCCGGAAAGCGGTTGCTCTGGCGAGGACCGCCGCTGCACGCAGTGTCGGCCTCATCAAGACGCCGCCCGCCCATGGGGCGCGGCCCAACCCGGAGGGAATGAACGTGTCGATCCTGAAGACAATGATGCAAGGGCTGGCCGCCGCCGCGATGGCGCTGACGCTGGGCCAGGCGGCGGTGGCGCAAAGCACCGTCGATGAAATCCGCACCCGTGGTGTGCTGCGCGTTGCCGGCATTCCGACCGAGGCGCCCTATTTCGTGCGCGACATCCGCACCGGCGAATGGACCGGCTTTGTCGTCGAGATGGCCGCCGACATGGCCAGCGTGCTGGGCGTCGAACTGGAGATGGTCGAATCCACCTGGGCCAACTCGATCCTCGACGTGCAGTCGGGCCGCGTCGATCTGGCCTTTGCGCTGACCGCGCTGCCGACCCGCGCGCTGTCGGTCAGCTTTTCCGAACCGACCTATTACAACAGCTTCGTCATCATCTCGCCCAACGAGGCGCTGGCCACCGCGACCTGGGCCGACCTGAACAGCCCGACCTATACCATCGCCGTCGATACCGGCTCGGCGCAGGACAACATCGCGCGGCAATATCTGCCGAACGCCAATATCCTGCGCTTTGCCACCCGCGACGAGGCGGTGATCGCCGTCGCCACCGGCCGCGCCGATGCGATCATCAACACCGTGCTCAACGGCATGGTGATGCGCGAACGCAACCCGGCCATCGGCGCGGTCTATGTGCCCGAGCCCCGGCTGTCCTCGCCCTCGGTGATCGGCATCAACCATGCCGCTGACGACGTGTTCAAGGATTTCGTCTCGGCCTGGGCCAACTTCAACCGCCGGATGGGCAACAACCAGACCTGGATCGTCAACGGGCTGGCGCCGTTCGGCGTGACGCTGGACGAACTGCCGGCCGGTTTCGACTTCAACGGCTGACCCTGACGGGGCCGGGCACCACGCTCGGCCCCTTTTTGCCCAGAGCAAGGATAACCCCATGTATGATTGGGATTTCTACACGGTCCTTCTGTCTTATGACCTGTTCCTCTGGGGCGTCTGGAAGACCTTTCAATACACGCTCGGCTCGATCCTGATCGGCTCGGCGGTGGGCCTGCTGGCCTGCTTTGCCCGGCTGTCGCGCCACGCGCCGCTGCGCCTGCTGGCGCGCAGCTATCAGGAACTGTTCCGCTGCACACCGCTGCTGGTCCAGATCCTCTGGGCCTATTACGCGCTGCCGATGATCCTCGGCTTCACGATTTCCAACAGCACCGCCGGGCTGATGATCCTGTCGCTTTATGTCGGCTCGTTCTATTCCGAGATCTTCCGCGGCGGCATCCTCGCCGTCGACAAGGGCCAGACCGAGGCCGCGCAGGCGGTGGGCATGTCGGGCCTGCAGGTGATGGTCAACATCGTGCTGCCGCAGGCGATCAAGAAAATGCTGCCCGCCTTCATCAACCAGTCGGTGATTCAGGTCAAGAACACCTCGCTGCTCTATGCGATCTCGGTGGCCGAACTGACCTACATGACCTCGATGGTCAACAGCGCGACCTATCGCCCGCTCGAGGCCTATACCCTGACCGCGGTGCTCTATTTCGCCCTGCTGTTCCCGCTGACGCAGGTGGCGGACCATTTTGAACGCCGCATGCGGCGCAGTGATTGAGGACCGGGCGATGACCTCCGCACCCCCCCTGATGGCCCTGATCGGCCTGCGCAAATCCTTTGGCAAGCTGGAGGTGCTGCGCGGCATTGACCTCAGCGTTCAGCCTGGCGAGGTGCTGGGCGTGATCGGTCCCTCGGGCTCGGGCAAATCGACGCTGATCCGCTGCATGAACATGCTGGAAACCCCCAGCGGCGGCACGCTGACCTTTCGCGGGCAGCCGGTCAGCACCCGGTTTCGCACCCGCGCCGGGCAGATCGGCGTCGGCGAATTGCGCCGCCACGTCGGCATGGTGTTCCAGCATTTCAACCTGTTCCCGCATCTGACGGTGCTGCAGAACGTCACCCGCGGCCCGATCGTGGTGAACAAGGAAGACCGCGCCCTGGCCGAAGGTTACGCCAGCGAACTGCTGGCGCAGGTCGGACTGGCCGACAAGCGCGACGCCTATCCCTCGCATCTGTCGGGCGGGCAGAAACAGCGCGTGGCGATTGCCCGCGCGCTGGCGATGCGCCCGGCGCTGCTGCTGCTCGACGAGGTGACCTCGGCGCTCGACCCCGAACTGGTGGGCGAGGTGCTGGGCGTGATCCGCGGCCTTGCCGACAAGGGCATGACGATGGTGCTGGTCACGCATGAGATGGGCTTTGCCGCCGATGTCGCCAGCCGGGTGATCTTCATGGAAAGCGGCGCGATTGCCGACGAGGGCTCGCCCGACGCCATCCTGCGCAACCCGCGCTCGGACCGGCTGCGCGCCTTCCTGTCGCGCTTTCACGGTTGAGGGCACATCATGCGGGTGATCGTCTATGGCACCGGGCGCATGGCGCGGACCATCGCCGGGGTGATGGCCGCCGATGCGCGGTTCCAGACCCTGCTGGTCTCGCCCGATCCCGAGGCCGCCGCCCCCGGCGGCATGACGCAGGCGGTCGATCTGCGGGCCGGGGTGACGACGTCGGATCTGGGTCACCTGCTGGCGGGCACCGACGCGGTCATCATGGCGGGCGATTCCTGGGCGGGCACCGCCGACATCGCCCGCATGGCGCGGCAATGGCGCTGTCACTACCTCGACGTGACGGAAAACCCCGCCTCGACCGAGGCCATCGCCGCGATTGCCGAAGGCGCCACGCAGGGCTTTGCCCCCGGCTGCGGGCTGGCGCCGGGCTATGTCACCGCACTGGTGGCGGACCATCTGCGCGGCCTTGGCCCCAGCGGGCGGATCACCGCGCATGTCGGCGTCTTGCCCGCACGGCGCAGCAACCGGCTGGGATACGGCAATATCTGGGGGGTGGATGGCCTGCTGGTCGAATACAGCCAGCCCTGTCTGGCGATCCGCGACGGCCAGTGCACCCGCCTGCCGCCGCTGACCGAGCTGGAAACCCTCACCCTCGGCGGCGAAGTCTTTGAAAGTTTTACCACCGCCGGCAGCCTCGATGCGCTGGTCGCGCAGTCACCGGGGCAGGTCGACGCGCTGGTCTTCAAGACGCTGCGCTATCCCGGCCACCTCGATTACATGCGCCTGCTCATGGATGACCTCGGTCTGGCGAAAAACCGCCACCTGCTGCGCTCGCTCCTGATGAACGGCCTGCCGCTGGTCGAGGAGGACCGCGTCCTCATCGCCCTCGACGTCCAGCGCAGCCCCGACGCGCCGCTGCAGCGCTTTCAGCAGGTGATCCCGGCGCAACAGGACGCCGCCGGAATTTGGCACAGCGCCGGGTTGACCGCCCCGGCAGCGCATGTCTGCGCGATGGCCGACCTGATGTGCCACGGGCAGATTTCGCAAACCGGGCTGCTGGCGCCGGGCAGCGTGCCGCTTGCGCTCTTGCGGCAAAGCCGGTTCTTTGATTGTCTGCATTCGACGGCAATGATGCCGGTGATCGAGGTCTGACCCTCCATGCCCAGACCCCCGGACACTGGCGCGACACCGGGCACCGAGACCGACGAGTCCCGCGCCAAGATCGATATCCTGCTGTTGCAGACCTTTCATCTGGTGGCGCGCACCGGCTCGTTTTCCGCCGCCGCGCGCGAATTGAACCTCAGCTATCAGACCGCCGCCAACCATGTGCGGCGGCTGGAACAGATGTATGGCGCGCGGCTGCTGGACACCGAAAAGGGCCTGCGGCAGGTCACGCTGACACCACAGGGCAAGGCGCTGCACCAGACGCTGGGCGAGGAACTCGACACCATCCTGTCGCGCATCCGCATCCTGCTGCGCGACGCGCGCTCGGTCCTGCGGGTCGGTGTGCCGCAGGCACTGTTCCACCATTTCTTCCCGGAGATCGTGCAACGCTTTCGCGAAACCTCGCCGGATATCGAACTGGCCTTCTTTGAACGCGACACCTTGCTGGAGCAGATGATGCTGGACGGCGCGCTCGATGCCGCGGTGGGCGAGCGGGTGTTCAACAACCCCGCCGTCACCTCGCGGCAGATCGGCGCCTACCGGCTGGCACTGATCCATCCGCGCAGCTGGTCCGAGCGCGCGCTGACCGAGGCCGATGTGGCGCACCTGCGCGAGCGGCCCTTCATCACCTATGAACCCAACCAGACCACCCGCACGCTGGCGATGGGCTTTCTGACCCGCGCGATGCAGGCGGCGCCGCGGGTGACCACGACGGCCTCGGGCAGCACCTCGGTCACGCAACTGGTGGCGCGCGGGCTGGGCTATGCAATCGTGCCGGAATGGGCGGTCGGGCCGCGCGACCCGCTGATTGCACGCGTGGTGCTGCAAGGCATCGAACCCCTGCGCGTGCAGTTCGCCCAGGCCGCGTTCTTGGAACACAACCCGCATGTGCGCCAGCTTTTCGCCCTGTGCCGCGAGGTGATGACCGAGGCCTTCTCGACCGCGCCGCAGGATCAGGGCTAGGCCCTCAGGCCCCTGCCTCCAGCGACCGCAGGAACGCCTGCGCCGCGTGCGACAGATGGCGCTCCGGGTGGCGCAGCAGACGGAACGCGCGCGGGGCAGGGGGCAGGGCCAGCCCCACCAGCCGCCCCTCGGCCAGATCGGCGCCCACCACCAGTTGCGACAGCAGCGAGGCGCCGCCCCCGGCCAGCACCGCCTGCCGCACCGCCTCGTTGGTCGGCAGTTCCAGCAACCGCCCGGCCTCGGGCGCCGCCACGCCCAGGGCCGCCAGCGCCGCATCCATATGCGCCCGCGTGCCCGAACCCCGCTCGCGCATCACCCAGTCGCCCTGCGCCAAGGCCCCGGCATCGGGCGTGGCCCCGGCCCAGGGATGCCCCGGCGCCACCACCAGATGCAGCGCGTCGCCGCCGACCGGCCGGTCGATCAGCGCCGCCACCGGCTCGCCACCCTCGATAAAGCCCAGATCGGCGCGATGCCCGGAGACCTCGGCCACCACCTCGCGCGAATTGCCCGCCGTCAGGCTCAGCGCGATGCCGGGAAACGCCCGGCGAAACCGCACGATCATCGGCGGCAGCCACCACGAGGCCAGCGTCTGACTGGCGGCGATGCTCAGGCTGCCCTGCGTCAGGTCGGCCATGTCATGCAACACCTGCCGCGCCGCCTCGGCCCGCGCCAGCACCGCCCGCGCCTCGGGCAGCAGACGCCGCCCGGCCTCGGTCAGCCGCAGACCCCGGCCAACGCGGTCGAACAGCACGATGCCGTGGCGGGCCTCCAGCGCGGCAATCGCTGACGAGGCCGCCGATTGCGTCAGGTTCAACGCCTCGGCCGCGCGGGTCAGATGCTCGCGCTCGGCGACGGCGACAAAGAGGCGGAGTTGTTCGAGGGTCATGCCCGCAGGCTAAAGCCCGCGCGTGGCGATGACCAGCACCAGCGCGACCCCGGCGATGAAAACCGCCGCCAGCGCGGCCAGTGCCAGCGGTCGCAACCCCTTGGCCCGCAGACGCGCCAGATCGGTCTGCAGGCCCATCGCCACCATGCCCATCGCCAGCAGCGCCTGCGCCAGCGGCTGCGCGCCGCTGCGCAGCGCCTCCGGCAACCCGCCGGTCGAGGCCAGCCCGACCATCGCCGCGAACCCCAGCACGAACCACGGGAAGTCGGCGCGGCCCTGCCGCCCGGCCCGCCGCGCCAGCACCAGCACCACCGGCACCAGCAGCGCCACCCGCGTCAGCTTGGCGATACTGGCAAAGGCCAGCGCCGCCGCGCCCCCCGCCGCCCCGGCGGCAACCACCTGTGCCACCTCATGGATCGACGCCCCGGCCCACAGCCCATAGTCGCGCGGCGACAGCGCCGCGCCCAATACCGGCAACAGCAGCATCGACGCCGTGCCAAACACGGTGACGGCGGCGACGGCATAAGCGACGTCCTCGTCCTCGGCGCCGACCACCGAATTGGCCGCCAGCACCGCCGAGGCGCCGCAGATCCCGGTGCCGGTGGCGATCAGCGTCGTCAGACCGGGCGAAACCCGCAGCCAACGCCCGGCAAACTCGGTGAAAACCAGCGTCGAGACCAGCGCGCCCCCCAGCACCAGCAGACCGCCGACGCCGATCTGCGCCACCTCGGCCAGCGTCAGTTGCAGGCCCAGCAACACCACACCCAGCCTGAGCAGCCGCCGCAGCACCAGCCGCAGGCCGGGCTCGATCCCCTTTGCCAGCCCGAGGGTGTTGCGCCACAGCGCCCCCAGCACCACCGCCAGAATCATCGGGCTCAGCGCGGTGATCCCGGCAAAGGCCCGCAGCGCAAAGGCCAGCGCCGCCAGCAGGGCGATCAGCACAAGGCCGGGCACAACGGCACGGGCAGCGGGAAAGGGGGGAAACATCAGGCGCTCCGCACTCGGGTCGCGCAGGCATCGCACGGGGCAATCCATAACTCAAACAGGTCTTATCGGACGGAATGTTCGATCATTTCAATGAATGCCCCAAAACCAGACGGGCGCCCCCTTGGGGACGCCCGTTTGCAGATCACTCGCGCGGCGCCTCGCCCTCAGCGGCGGGCGCCTCGGCGGCCTCGTCCTCGACCGTCGTGGCCGAGCGATAGCGGAAGGTCTTGCGCATCGGTCGCGGCTTGCCCTTTTCGGCAAGGAATTCCACGAGGTTGAAGGGTTTCTTCGGGGTCGAAATGCCCATCATGCGTTCCTTTCTGAACGGGGGAGCCTTTGGCGGTGCCGGATGCAGGACGCATGCCGCGCCAAACCGTCAGGGGGCCTTGGGCCATGGTCGCGTCAAAGCCCATGGCATCCCCCTGCACTGACCGCGCGGCCAGACCGGCGGTTTCCTGACCTCTAGGCCGATCCGCGTGCAGAAGCGAGAGCGCATTTGCGCAAATGGTGCAATGCCCTGAAAATCGGGGAAATTTGGTTTCCCGCAGCCCGTGACCGGCAGCGCCCGCATGCCAGCCGCCCCTCCAACCGGCGCAGACCCTCATCTCGCCAATCGTGCCGCGACCCCTGTCTCAGCCTGCCGCCGACCGGGTTCGGAACCGGGGCGCGCTATTCCAATTGGTTATCAATAGCCCCGAATCGTTAGTATCGCGGCAGGGGCGCCGGGCCTAGCCTGCCGAGCGGGAGCCAAGGCTCCGTGAACGGGAGGAACCTGACATGACCATTTCGCGCCCCCTGCGCAGCCTGATGCTCTGCGCGGCCCTGATTGCTCCGGCGCCGGCCTTTGCCGGTCCGAACCTGACCATCACCCTCGACACCCCCGCCAGCCATGTGCGCAACGTCTATGTCGCGCGCTTTGCCGAGGCGCTGACGCAGCGATCGGGCGGCGAGCTGACGGTCGAGATCTTCGATTCGGGTCAGCTCTACTCCAGCCGCGATTCCGCCCGCGCCGTGGCGCGCGGGGATGTCGGCATGGCCATCGAATCCACCGCGCCCTTGAGCCGGGTCGAGCAGAACCTCGTGGTGTTCGAATTCCCGATGTTTTCG
>Ga0209573_1002769_pt1 | contig 21144 bp, 17 predicted proteins | sample TNRBio252014_DNA_FD_185870 | JGI IMG/M metagenome (GOLD analysis project Ga0209573, IMG submission 185870) | Wastewater treatment Type I Accumulibacter community from EBPR Bioreactor in Madison, WI, USA - TNR Reactor_6/25/2014_ DNA (SPAdes)... | ecosystem: Engineered > Bioreactor > EBPR >...
GTAACTCGTAACCCGGAAACGGGCGCCATCTCCGCTGGCCTCCGGGTTACGTGTTACGAGTTACGGGTTGGGCCGCTCACAACACCCTGGTCAGGCTTAGCGGCGCATCCAGCGTCAAATTGGCTGCCGCGATGGCCTGCTCGGAGCCGAGCACCACCACCGCGCCCTGCTGGGCGACTTGCTCCAGCAGATCGGCCAGGGCGCGCACGTCGGCGACAGTGGTGGCCAGCACCTGATCGCGCAGCCGCTGGCGGATGGCGTCCGTGTCGCCGTTCAGGGTGCGCAGCAGCGCGCTGTAGCCCTTGGCGTCGGGCAGTTGGTAGCTGTCCAACTGGCCGATGACGCCAATGATGATCTTGTCCACGTCTGCCTGGGTCAACTCCACCGTGCGCAGGTAGTGGGCCGAGGCGTCGTAGGTCTGCAACGTGCCCAGCAGGTTGGGGTCGCGGTAGGACAGATAAGCCAGCACGCCCGACAGGCTGTCGAACAGGCACATGCCGCCGTAGGCCCCGCCCTGCACCCGCACCCGATCCCACAGCCAGGTGTTGTCCAGGAACTTGACCGCCACCAACGTCGAACCGTGCAGCTCATAGCCAAGCTGGTAGAGGTTGGCCCCCTTGCCCACGTAGTTGACCTGGGCCGGCAAGGTCAGACCCTCAGGCACGGCGACCGGCGTTGGCTGCCAGCCGACTGGCGCGGCCACGCCGGCCGGCAGCGCAGCGATGAACTCAGCCAGCCGCGGCTGGAAGGCGTCGAAGCCGGCCTGGTCCACCGTGACGTTGACCAGCAGGCCAGCCCGCCGGATCAAGGCCGCGCGCACCGCTTCCAGATCGGCCAGCACTGCCGGCCAGTCCTGCTCCATGCGCTGGATCAGCTCGCGCAGGAAGAAGAGATAGGCGACGCCGCCCATCTGCTCGGCCGCCCAGTCGGCCTTCGTGAAACGGGCGCGCAGGCGGCGGAAGACCACGCCGTGCCCGCCAGGGATCAGGCTGGCTTCCTGCCCGGCCTTCTCCTCCAGCACGATCTGGCGCAGCCGCTCCGGGTTGTCCAGTCGGGCCGTTAGCAGCACGTCCCGCAGGATGTCCAGCAGCGCCTCCTGCTTGTCCAACGTGGCCTTGCCGCGCAGAATCAAATGGGTGGTGGCGTCGCCGCCGCGGGTGGTGGCCAGGTGCGCCGTGCGGTAGACGCCGCCCGTCTCGCGGCCGATGCGCTGCGACAGCTTGACGTAGTCCTCGCGCTCGGTACCCATGCTGAGCAGCAACCGGCCGAAGAGCTCGCCGTAGGGCAGCAGGCGCTGCGGCAGGCTGCGCAGGTCGAAGCCCAAATCCAGGTAGAGGATTCCGTTGGTGAACAGGTCGTGGGTCAGCAGCCGCGCGCCGGCCAGCTCGCCCTCGACGCTGGGAATGCGCCGGATCTCCCGATCCAGGTCAGCCAGGGCGAGCGTGGGGATGGTGGCCAGCGCCTCAGGTGTGTCGGGGGTGTCCTGCAAGGTTTGGAGACGCCGCATGGTGGCCAGCACGTCGTCGATGTCGGCCGAGTTCATGGCTGCGCGGGCCGCGTCCAGCCGGGCGCGCTCGGCCGCCTCAGCCTGCTCGCGCGCTGCAGGGTCAGGCTGCAAGAGAACCACGCTGCGATGCGGGTTGTCCAGCAGATAGCGCTGGATCAGCCCCTCGAAGAAGCGGGGATCATCGGCTGCCTGCTGCTTCAGGCGCTCCAGCGGCGCGGCGTAGGCCAGCTCAGCCAGCGGATCGCCGCCGTGCAGCCAGCCGCCCAAGGCCATGAACATATACATCAGGCCGCGCGGGAAGCTGCCGGTGTTGGCCTCGCGCAGACGGAATTCGATGGTGTTCAGCGATGCGGCGATCATATCGCGCTCGATGCCGTCGCGTGCCAGCCCGGCCAGCGTGTCCAACACCACCTGCTCCACGTGAGCGCTGTCCTGGGCTGCGATGTTCTTCAGACCGGTGCTGAAGATGGCCTGACGATAGCTGGAGTCGTAGCCGCCGCCGATCACTCCTTCGCCCAGCCCCGAATCGAGCAGCGCCTTGCGCAGCGGCGAGGCTTGCGTGCTCATCAGGATGTGGGAGAGCACGTCCAGCGCCAGGGTGGTGTCCAGGTCGGTGACCTCGTTCAGCAGCCAGTTGAGGGTGACGTAGCTACGCTTGGCCGGCCCTGCGCCATTGCCGCCGTCTGCGCCTGCGTCGTAGCCGTAGACGAAGCGCCGGGTGGCGTCGAAGCGCGGTTGGAGGGCCACCGGCGGCGCAGGCTCGATGGGCTCGTAGCCGCTCAGATAGGAATCCAGCAGGCGCAGCCGCTCGTCCGAATGGTCGTCGCCGTAGAAGAAGAGATAGCTATTGGAGGGATGGTAGTGGCGCTCGTAGAAGCGCTTGAACTGCTCGTAGGTCAGGTCGGGGATCACCGCCGGGTCGCCGCCCGAATCCAGCCCATAGATGGTGTCGGGGAAGACGGTCTGCTGGCTGTAGCGGCCGATCAGCGCATCGGGCGAGGAGTAGACCCCCTTCATCTCGTTGAAGACCACGCCTTTGTAGGTCAGCGGCGCGTCGGGGCCGTCGGTCTCATAGTGCCAGCCCTGGGTTTGCAGCGTCTCCGGGGTGATGAAGGGCTTGAAGACCGCGTCCAGGTAAACCCGCGTCAGGTTGCTGAAGTCGGCCTGGTTCTGGCTGGCCACCGGATAGACCGTCTTGTCGGGGAAGGTCATCGCGTTGAGAAAGGTGTTCAGCGATCCCTTGCGCAGCTCCTTGAAGGGCTCCCTGACCGGGTAGGTCTGCGAGCCGCACAGCACCGAGTGCTCCAGGATGTGGGGCAGGCCGGTGGAATCCTCGGGCGGGGTGGCAAAGGCGACGCCAAAAACCTTGTTCTCGTCGTCGTTCTCCAGCGACAGCAGCCGCGCGCCGGTCTTGACGTGACGGTACAGCTTGGCTTGGGCGTTGATCTCGGGAATGGATCGGTCTTCAATCAATTCAAAGCCATGGGCAATCATGGATTGGTGCTCCTGGTGGATGGGATCAGGCGCGGATTGTACCGCTGTTCAGAGCATAGCCCAAACCCTGGGTGACGTCGGCAAGGCTGCACACGATAGGCGCAGGAGAGCACACCAGCAGCCTGGCATCACAGGCCAAAGCGCTCCATGGTCAAGAGCGCATCCTTGCGCGCCAGCCCCCAGCGATAGCCGCTCAAGCTGCCGTCCTCGCGCAAGATGCGGTGGCAGGGGATGGCCAGCGCGATGGTGTTGGCCGCACACGCTCCGGCCACCGCCCGGGTGGCCGTGGGTTGGCCCAGTTGCTCGGCAAGCTGGGTGTAGGTGCGGGTGCTGCCGTAAGGAATCGCCTGCACGGCGCGCCAGACGCGGCGCTGAAACTCGCTGCCGCCCAGGTCCAAGGGCAGATCCAGTGCAGGCTGCACGCCGCGCAGATAGTCCAGCAACACGCCGCACCAGCGCCGCAGATCGTCGTCGGGCTCTGGTCGCGCGCCGGGGAAATCCGTGGCCAGCAGCGCGGCCACCTGCTGCTCACTGTCGCCCAGATGGACGGCGCACAGCCCCTGGCCGCGGCTGGCAGCCAGGATGAAGCCCAATGGACAGGGTGTGATCGTGTAGGCGACGGGCGTGTGCGTTGAGTCTGGCATAGCTGCAGCTCCTGACGAGCGAAGATGGTCATTCAGTATAGCACAGACATCCACAGAAACCGTCATGCTGAGGCTCGGCGAAGCATCCCGGTGCATGACGGGGCCGAGACCCTTCGGCGGACCTCAGGGTGACACGGGCCAGGCTGGGTCATGCTGAGGATCGGCGAAGCATCCCGGTGCATGACGGGGCCGCGACCCTTCGGCGGACCACAGGGTGACACGGGCCAGGCTGGGTCATGCTGAGGCTCGGCGAAGCATCCCGGTGCATGACGGGGCCGCGACCCTTCGGCGGACCACAGGGTGACAGGACAGATCGTGTGTGGTATACTCTGTACACGTTTGGCCTTTCAGGAGGATCGACCGATGAACAGCTTGATCACGGAGTACTACCCCACCTTTCGCATGTACCAGGCGCTGCGCGGCCAGTTGCTGGAGCTGCTGAGCGACGACGACCTGCGCTTCACCCCTGGCGGCGAGAACCCGCCGCTGGGCGCGATGTGCGTCGAGATCGGCGAGGTGCAACAGGCCTACAACCGGTCCTTCATGGATTGGCGCCTCGACTTCAGCTACCGCAACCCGGAGCCTGGCCTGGCCGACAGCGTCAGCCAGTTGGCAGCCTGGTACCGGGTGCTGGACGCCGAGCTGGAGGCAATCATCTCGCATCTGTCCGAGGAGGACATCAAGACCCGCCAGATCGACCGCGGCGGCTGGAGCACCACGCCGTTGATCCAACTGGAGGTCTACAAGGAGGCGCTGCTGATCTTCTACGGCAAGGCCAGCGTCTATCTTAAAGCCATGGGCAAGCCGCGGCCGCAGCAGTGGCGGGAATGGATCGGCTGAGATAATGTCTTGCAGTTTGATTTGGTCGCTTGGTGACCGTCGACTCACGATTAGTGACCGATTGGATCGTGCCGACCGCTGGAAACATCTGTTCTGCGGTTTTGCACAGGTGTATGGTATAATGCGGTTGAATAAATGTCGAGGTAACCAAGCATGATCTTACGCGATACATTTCCCCTTGAATTGCGGCCTTACTATGAAACCGAATTCGGCGCGACATACCTGGGCGACAGCGTCGAGTTGATGCGCTGCATGGCGGACAAGAGCGTCAACCTTATCTTGACATCGCCTCCGTTTGCGCTCACGAGGCAGAAAGAATACGGCAACAAGAGTGCGGAAGAATACGTTGACTGGTTTCTTGAGTTTGCGCGTGACTTCAAACGCATCCTAAAAGACGATGGTTCACTGGTGATCGACCTGGGTGGCGCTTACTTGCCTGGCTTTCCGGTCAGATCGGTGTATCAGTTTGAGCTTCTCGTCAAGCTGATTAGGGAACTGGGGTTCTTCTTGGCACAGGATTTTTATCACTACAATCCTTCCCGCTTGCCCACGCCGGCCGAATGGGTGACAGTGCGCCGAATCAGGGTCAAGGATGCAGTGAATGTGGTGTGGTGGCTCTCTGTGACTGAGCAGCCGAAAGCCAACAATCGCAACATATTGAAACCGTACAGCGAGAGCATGAAGCAGCTCCTAGAGAATGGCTACACTGCGAAAATGCGTCCCAGTGGGCACGACATCTCAGATAAGTTCCAAAGGGACAATCAAGGCGCGATTCCGCCTAATCTATTGTCACTGGCGAACACGGAATCCAATAGCGCCTATTTGCGACGATGCAAAGAAGCTGGTGTGAAGCCCCACCCAGCGCGATTCCCCGTCGAGTTTCCAAGGTTTTTTATCGATTTCCTAACAGATGAAGGCGATATCGTCTTTGATCCATTTGCCGGTTCGAATACCACCGGACAAGCGGCGGAGACTTCGAGGCGCCGATGGCTGGCGTTCGAGATCGACGAGTCCTATCTACGGGGCAGTGTTTATCGCTTTCAAGAGGTCCACGATCTGTTCCCGGTGAGGAGCAACGATGGCTCGACACAACAAATATGACCTTCTGAACCAGATAGTGAGCGCTGTGGTCGAATCGGGATGGAACGTCCTGTACCTGGGCAGTGCAGACGAGCATCCATTCAATCTACGAGTCTACCAAAAAGAGGAAAGCTATGACCTGAGGATCTATGTTTGGCACTTGACGCACGGCGGGGGTGCGGCTAGACCCCAAAATGAATATCGGATCCAGATAACGGGCGCCGATCAGTTCGAGACGAGTCCAGGGGTGCAGACGTTGATTTTGGGATGGTGGGATGAAGCTGGGACTTTTGCAGGCTTCGATGTTCGGAAGCACTCTGGCAAGCTTGGTCGATCCCCCTCGATTCAGATCAGAGCAGAGTGTCTCTGGAACGCTTCCTCAAATGGTTTTGCACCTTGTGACAAGGGCAACCAGGAAGTGGCCATCGCGTTCCGGCCGGACTTCTTCGTGGAATATGTCGCCAATTTGACGCCTCTTCATGATTTCGGGAGATCAACAACTGACCTGGCGATGCTTACTGAAGTGGCCCAACATCCTGAGATCAACACCGAGGACATCAAGTTCACCAATCAAACCCGCAAGACAACTGTCATTTCAGTCAGCAAGAAGCTGAGGGACTTGGGTTTTCGGAAACGAGTTTTGGTCGCCTATAGCCATGCCTGCGCGGTCTGCGGACTGCAGCTCAAGCTCGTCGAAGCGGCGCACATCGTTCCCGTCAACCACGAATCCAGCACAGACGAGACGAGGAACGGACTGGCACTGTGCGCCCTGCATCATCGATCCTACGATCAGACGCTCATTACTGTCGATGAGAGTTATCATGTCTTGGTGAGCGAGACTCGGGCTAACGAGCTTCGAGGTTTGGCTCTTCATGGAGGTCTTGACGGTTTTCGCCAGGATCTGCGGGAGACCATTCTTCTGCCCCCGATTGTATCAGATCGACCTCATATCGAATACATCAGGCTGGCGAACCAATTGAGAAGCTGGAGCACGTGAGGACTCTTCATCGGTTATCCGAGCCAAATCAGAAATCGACTGTAGGCTCATCTGAAAGTATTCATGAAGACGTTCGATTCTGACACGGGTAACCTATCGCCGCAGCGGCTGCGACCGTCGATCGATAGCCCACGAAAGAACTAACTGCCACGCCCATTCGGAAGAGCAGGTTTACAAGCATTTCCTCTGTCAAGATTCGGAGTAGTAGATCGCTACAATGACGCGCTTGTTGCCATCGACACAGGGTGGAATGCGCCACATACCGCCATCGCCATTGTTTCGCTTCTCTTGTTGGTCGGATCTGTCAAACCTAGCCATGCCTGAAGTCACCATCCTCGCTCTACAAGGTCGCATGAATTCCGGGGAATTGACCGCTGCCGGTCTCGTCCAAACCTACCTCGCCCGCATCGACTCCATCGACCGCGCCGGCCCGCGGCTGAACGCCGTACTGGAGTTGAACCCCGACGCGCTGGCCATCGCCGACGCGCTGGACGCGGAGCGGCGTGAGCGTGGCCCGCGCGGCCCGCTGCACGGCATTCCCATCCTGCTCAAGGGCAACATCGACACGGCCGATCGGATGCAAACCACTGCTGGCTCGCTGGCGCTGGCTGGCTCCCACGCGCCACAGGACGCGTTCATCGTCCAGCGCCTACGCCAGGCCGGCGCCGTGATCCTGGGCAAGGCTAACCTGAGCGAGTGGGCCAACTTCCGCTCCAGCCATTCCAGCAGCGGCTGGAGCAGCCAGGGCGGGCTGACGCGTAACCCCTACGCGCTGGAGCGCAGCGGCTGCGGCAGCAGCACCGGCTCAGCCGTGGCCGTGGCGGCCGACCTGTGCGTCGCGGCCATCGGCACCGAGACTGACGGCTCCATCACCTGTCCCGCGGCCGTCAACGGCATCGTCGGTATCAAGCCCACGCTGGGGCTGGCGAGCCGCAACGGCGTCATCCCCATCGCGCACAGCCAGGATACGGCCGGCCCCATGGCGCGGTCAGTCGCCGACGCAGCCATCCTGCTGGGCGCGCTGGCGGGCGAGGACGCGCGCGATCCGGCTACAGCAGTGAGCAGTAGACAGTCGCCAGTCAACAGTAAGGCGAAGCATCTGGCGGATAACTCACTGACCACTGGTCACCGTTCACTGTTTACTGATTACGTCCAGTTTCTCCACAAAGACGGCCTGCGCGGCGCGCGCATCGGCGTGGCGCGCCAGTATTTCGGCAAGTACCCGAAGGTGGACGCGATCATGGAGGCCAGCCTGGCGGCCATGCGCACCCTGGGGGCGGAGCTGATCGACCTGGCCGCGCCCCTGCCCGACGACGAGATCGGCGAGCATGAGCTGGAGGTGTTGCTCTACGAGTTTAAGGCTGACCTGAACGCCTACCTGGCCAGCCTGGGACCCGGCGCGCCGGTCAAATCGATGGCCGAGGTGATTGCATTCAACGACGCCCACGCCGACCTGGCCATGCCTTTCTTCGGCCAGGAGCGCATGACGCAGGCCCAGGCCAAGGGACCGCTGAGCGAGGAGGCCTACTTGAACGCGCTGGCGACCAGCAAGCGGCTGGCCGGCGCGGATGGCATCGACAAGGCGCTGGCCGCGCAGCAATTGGACGCCATCGTCGCACCGACCACCGGCCCCGCCTGGCCCATCGACCTGGTCAACGGCGACCACAGCATCGGCAGTTGCACCACACCCGCGGCCGTGGCCGGCTATCCGCACATCACCGTCCCGGCCGGCTCCGTCTTCGGCCTGCCCGTGGGCCTCTCTTTCTTTGCTGGCGCATGGAGCGAGCCGGCCTTGCTGCGTCTGGCCTACGCCTTCGAGCAGGCCACGCAAGCCCGACGCGCGCCGCAGTTCTTGCCGACGGCGGATCTGACCGGCGCAAGGCGGTGACCTGGCAGTGTTCAACGATCTTGTCATTACGCTGCTGATCCTGTTCGTCGCAGCCGCCCTGCTGCTGAGCGACCGCGTGCGCGCCGACCTGGTGGCGCTGTTGGTCATGGTCGCGCTGGGGCTGACTGGGGTGCTGGCCCCGCGCGAGGCGCTTTCTGGCTTCAGCAGCTCGGCGGTGGTGACCATGGCCGCGGTCTTCGTGTTGGTGGCCGCCCTGCAAGTCACCGGCGTCACCAACCAGGCTGGTGCGCTCCTGCTGCGCCTGGCCGGCAACGACGAACGTCGTCTGTTGGTGGCAGTGATGGTTATCGGCGGGCTGTTATCGCTGGTCATGAACAACATTGCGGCTGCGGCGATCCTGCTGCCGGCCGTCTCCGGTCTGGCCAGCCGCACCCAGGTCCGGCTCTCGCGCCTGCTGATGCCGCTGGCCTTCGCCACCATTCTGGGCGGCATGGCCACGCTGTTTACCACCAGCAACATCATCGTCAGCGGAATCTTGCGCAGCCAGGGCCTTGCCGGCTTCGGCGTGTTGGATTTCCTGCCGGTGGGAGGGCCGATGGCGTTGGCCGGCATCGGCTTTGTGATCCTGGCCGGCGCGCGCCTGCTGCCGGCGCGGCAAGGTATGGACAGCCAGCACGCTGGCGCGGACGGCCGCCTCGATCTGGTGGGTGTCTATCAGTTGAGCGAGCGCCTGTTTCGCGCCCGCGTGCCGGCTGGCTCGATGCTCATTGGCCGGCCTATTGCCGCCAGCCCGCTGCGCGATGATTTCGGCGTCACCGTGGTCGCCCTGGAACGCGACGGCCAGACGATCCCGGTGACCTCGCCCTTGACCGAGATCGCCCAGAACGATGTGATCGTGCTGGAGGGAAATCTGGACGAGTTTCGGCGGCGCGATGTGGAGCCCTTTCTGGAGATTCTGCCCCCCCGCCAGTGGAGCGAGGGTGATTTGGAATCCAGCGCGGTGGTGGTGGTGGAGGCAGTGTTGGCGCCCCGCTCCAGCCTGCTGGGCCAGACTCTGCGCACCAGCCGCTTCCGCGACAAATATGGCATGGCCGTGTTGGGCATCTGGCGTCAAGGCCGGCCCATGCGCGCCCATCTGGGCGATCTGCCTTTGCAGTTCGGCGATGCGCTGCTGCTGCAAGGGCCGCGCGAGCGCATCGCATTGCTGGCCACTGAGCCTGATTTGATCGTGCTGGCCGGCGAGGCTGAGCGCGGCCCCGCGCCGAAGCCAGAGAAAAGCCGCGTGGCCATCGGCATCATGGCCGTCACGCTGCTGCTGGCCACCCTCAACCCGACCCTGATCGGTGAGATAATGCTGGCCGGCGCGCTGGTCATGGTGGTCGGCCGCCTGCTGGCTATGGATCAGGTCTACAGCGCCATTGAGTGGCGCACCATCTTCCTGGTGGCCGGTCTGCTGCCGCTGGGCCTGGCTATGGAGCAAAGCGGAGCGGCCGCTCTACTGGCCGAACGGCTGGTGGCATGGCTGCAGCCCTTCGGCCCGCTGGCGCTGCTGGCCGGCCTGGCGCTGCTGGCTGTGCTGCTGGTCCAGGTGATCAACGGCGCAGCCGTTGCCAGCGTTATCACGCCAGTCGCCATCCAGGCTGCGCAGCAGACTGGCCTGGACCCGCGCGCCCTGGCAATGGGTGTGGCGCTGGCCTGCTCCATGGCTTTCATGACCCCGCTGGGCCACGCCGTCAATATCCTGGTGATGGGCCCCGCGGGCTACCGCTTCAGCGACTTCTTCCGCATCGGCCTGCCGCTGACTATGGTGGTCTTCGCAGTGCTGATGGTTCTGCTGCCGGTGTTGTGGCCCCTGGCGGCGCCGTGACCCGGTTATTAGACAGATCCGCGGGGCAGCGTGCTGTGCTTGACCGGCAGGGCTATCCTTGTTATACTGCTTATCATGGTCGGTCAAAGCTACTTCATCGAACTGACATCTGCGGATCGCATCAGAGTTCGCTTCTCCCTGAATAGGGGGACAGTTGTCGACTTTGTCGTGCAGTATGAAGCAGTGATCGAAGAGCGATGGCAGCCAATTGTGCGTTATGATCTGGCTCATGGCTACTTACATCGCGATCGACCAGACCCGCGAGGGATCATGACCACAAAGGAAGCTATTCCGTACGGCACTCTGGCTTCTGCCATGACAGAGGCCATTCGCGAGATCAAGATTGACTGGTCGGAGTATCGGCGATGGTTCGAGGAGCGACTGTTATGAGCCTAAATCAAACTCAGATCATGGAACGCAATCTGACGCTAACGGAACGGCATCTGCTCAGCGTGCTGAACGAGCCGCAGATACTGGAGGGGATACCTCACGATGCTCATGTGATTCTCCTGCCGGCCGATGATCGTGAGCTGCTGGAAGCCAATCTGGAAATCGCCAAGCAGTTGGCGCTGACGCTGGGGCACAACGGATCGCGCAAGCCCATCGTGCTGTTATTACTTCCCGCTCAAGAAGCGCAACTCGTCGACAGGCCGGTGGTCTACGACCTTGATCCAACCTTCGTTCGTTTGCGAGAGGACGACGGAGATACAACGCCGGACTCAGCCAACCTGCCATACGCATCACATTCCTGAGGAATGTCACGCCATGAAAACCCACGTGATCATCGCTGGCGTCGGCATGACGCCCTTTGTCAAGCCAGGCACAGAAGAGCCCTACACCGTCATGGGCGCCAAGGCCGTGCGCATGGCGCTGGCTGACGCCGGGCTGGACTACGGCCAGGTCCAGCAGGCTTACACCGGTTACGTCTACGGCGACAGCACGGCCGGCCAAGCCGTGCTCTACGACGTGGGCATGACCGGCATTCCGGTGATCAACGTCAACAACAACTGTTCCACGGGCTCGACTGCGCTCTACCTGGCGCGCCAGGCTGTGCAGTCAGGCGTGGCCGAGTGCGTGCTGGCCGTGGGCTTCGAGCAAATGGCGCGCGGGGCCATCGACAACGTCTTCCAGGACCGGCCCGCGCCGCTGGGCAAATTCGTGGACCTGGCCGACGAGCTGCAAGGCCGCTCCGACTCGCCCATGGCTGTCCGCCTGTTCGGCGGCGCGGGCGCGGAGTACCAGGAGCGCTACGACACGCAGGACGAGACCTTTGCCCGCATCGTGGTCAAGGCCCGCCGTCACGCCCAGTACAACGAGCGCTCGATCTTCCGCAAGCAACTGACTGTGGAGGAGGTGCTGGCCTCGCCGCGCTTCACCGGACCGCTCACGCGCTTGCAGTGCTGCCCGCCCACCTGCGGCGCAGCCGCAGCCGTGGTCTGCTCCGAGGATTTCGCCCGCCGGCATGGTCTGGACAGCACAGTGTCCATCGTCGCCCAGGCCATGACCACCGATTTTCGCTCGACCTTCGACGACCGGGACCGCATGAAGGTGGTGGGCTACGACATGAGCGCGGCGGCTGCGCAGCAGGTCTACCAGCAGGCCAGCATCGGGCCGGACGAGGTGGATGTGGTGGAGCTGCACGACTGCTTTACCACCAACGAGCTGATCTCCTACGAGGCGCTGGGGCTGACGCCGGAAGGCACGGCCGAGCGCTTCGTGCAAGACGGCGACAACACCTACGGCGGCCGCGTCGTCACCAACCCGTCGGGCGGGCTGCTGGCCAAGGGCCATCCGCTGGGCGCGACCGGCCTGGCCCAGTGCGCCGAGCTGACCTGGCAACTGCGCGGCCAGGCCGGCGCGCGCCAAGTCGAAGGCGCCCGCATCGCCTTGCAGCACAACATTGGGCTGGGCGGGGCGTGTGTGGTGACCATGTACCAGCGTACTGCGTAACTCGTAAACCGGATTTGCGGTCTTTGGCTCCTCTTAGGGCCGATCGATCTCAGCGAGAGATCCGGAGCTACGCAGAGGGCACAGAGAAGACACAGAGTTCACGGAGGAGGCGCAGAGGGCACGAAAAACATGCAGACGAACAGCAGGCTTGTGTAACCGTCCCAACTCCGGCCCTCTGTGGACTCTGTGCCTCCTCCGTGCCCTCTGTGTAGCTCTGAGAAATCTGCGTCTCCCCCGTGAACGCTGCGTCCAACCCTGCGACTCTCCCCATAAATCACCCAATGACCCAATCACCCAGTCACCCAATCACCCAATCACCCAGTCTTCCGCTATCCTCCCTGCACGTGCTCGACTTCACCACCCTCTTGCCTGGCCCGTTCGCCACCATGCTGCTGGCCGACCTGGGCGCAGACGTGGTGCGGGTAGAGGCGCCGGACCGGCCCGACCTGGCCCGGTTCATGCCCCCCTTCGACGGCGACGTGTCGGCCTGGCACAGCCTGCTCAACCGCAACAAGCGCTCGGTGGCGCTGGACCTGAAGCAGCCCGGCGCGGCCGAGGTGGTCCAGCGGCTGGTGCAGCGCTACGACATCGTGGTGGAGCAGTTCCGGCCCGGCGTGATGGACCGGCTGGGCGTCGGCTACGAGGCGCTGCGGGCCGTGAACCCGCGGCTGATCTACTGCGCCATCACCGGCTATGGCCAGACCGGGCCGTACCGCGACCGGGCGGGCCACGACCTGAACTACATGGCGCTGGCCGGCATCCTCAGCCACACCGGCCGGGCTGAGAGCGGCCCGCCGGGGCTGGGCGTGCAGGTGGCCGACGTGGGCGGCGGCTCGTTTGGCGCCATTACCGGCATCCTGGCGGCTGTCATTCAGCGCCAACTGACGGGCGTCGGCCAGATGATCGACGTCAGCATGTTCGACCTGGCGCTGGCCTGGAACAGCCTGGCCGCGGCCGAGTACCTGGCCAGCGGCGCCAACCCCAGCTACGAGAGCGGCCTGCTCAACGGCGGCAGTTTGTACGATACCTACCGCACGGCCGATGGCCGCTACCTGGCCGTTGCCAGCATGGAGGCCAAGTTCTGGCAGGGCTTCTGCCAGGCTATCCACCGTCCTGACCTGCTGGAGATGGGCGTCTTTGGCCCGGCCGGGCCGCAGAGGGAGGCCAAGCATGAGGTTGCCGCCATCATTGCCCAGCGCAGCCTGGCCGAGTGGCAGGCCATCTTCGCGCCGCTGGACGTGTGTGTCGAGCCGGTGTTGACCGTCGAGGAGGCGCTGGCTCACCCCCACAGCGCGGCGCGCGGCCTGGTGGTGGAAACGCCGCGCGGCGACGGCACAACCCAGCCTCAGGTGGCCCACCCGCTGCGTTTCTCCGCCAGCCAGCCGGTCTACCGCCACATCGGGCCGCCGTTGGGAGCGCATACGGTCGAAGTGCTGGCCGAGGCTGGTTACACAAATCGTGAGCTTGCTGCGCTGCAAGGCAGTGGTATGTTGGGTTGATCCGCAGTAGGGGGACAGGGGCATGAGCCCAGCGCTCCCCCACGGCCACGAGCGCTGGATCGGCGGCGATGCCCCGTGATGGCCGGCACAGGGAGGCGAAACGTGAGACCCCTCGCTTGCGGCGAGAGGTCTCACGTTTCACATTTCACTCAGCTCACGGCTGCGGCGGCGGCCCCGATCCGGGCGGGATCGTCTCGCCGTCGGGCACAGCGCGCAGGTCGCTGCAAGGGATGAACTGCACGTCGTTCCAGCGGTAGCCCTGGGCCTCGAAGGCGGCGATATCCTGGACCCAGCGCTTCTGGCCGTCTTCCAGCAGATAGATGTGCGGGCTACCCGAGCACTTGAGCAGGATCGGCTCGGGCTGTTCGTAGGCGAGCTGCTGAATGCGCAGCGGCAGGCCGGCTACCTGGGCCGGGTCGCCGCGAAACAGCCAGGGCAGCGCCAGCAGGCCCACCAGCGACCAGGCGATGTACAGAATCGTGCCCGCAGCGAAGGCTTTGTGGACGGCCTGCAGCCAGCGCTCACGGCCGGCCCGCGCCTGCTGGATTAACAGCAGCGCCAGGATGGCAATGTTGACCACGTTCCAGCCGATGAAGGTCAGCCGGTTGGGGGTCATGCGGTCAATGGCCGTGCGGTAAAGAATCGCCGCCAGCGCGTAGAGGCTGACCAGCAGGGCCAGCGCGGCCAGCGCAACGACGCCGCGGCGCAGCCAGGTCTGGCCGCGCTGGCTCAAGTCGCCGCCATGCACCGGCGTCGCGCCCATCAACAGCGCCAGCACCGCGAAGAGCATGGCGTTGAAGACTACCAGCACCTCACGGTTTTCGAAGGGCTCGCGCCAGTTGAAGGGGATGAAGGCCAGGTAGACCAGCAGCACCCCCACCGTCAGCGGCAGCAACAGCCGCATCAGCAGGGCCACCAGCTTGCTGATGCCCTCGTCGAAGGACTGCTGCGCCGGCTCGCTTCTCGGGTCATAGACCAGCGCCACGGCCACCAGGACGATCAGCCCGCCGCCGCCGGCGATGAACAGGCGTACGGCCCATTCAGGCGGCTCGATGCCCAGCGCGCTGAACAGGCCGAAGGTGATGGCGGTGAAGATGCCGCCGGCGATAGCCAGCAGCCCGCCGACCACGAAGGCTTCCAGCGATTTGGCCAGGAAGGCGAAGCGGTTGACCGGATCGGCGCTCCTGGCCAGCGCCACCAGGCCCACGCCGGCCCAGGCCAGCAAGCCCAGGTGCAGCACCATCAAGCCGAGATACTGTTCCTGAAAGACGCGCGGCCACAGGCGCGGGAAAAGCAAGAGCACGTAGGCGGCGCTGGCAGCCAGGCCCAGCGTGACGGCAACGGCGCGGCTCCAGCGCTGCTGGCCAGCGGCTGTCAGGAAAAGCGCGATCAACATCGCGCTGACCGGCGCGGCCAGCAGCGCCACCAGCGGCAGGAAGGTGACCATCTCGCCGGTGAGCGGGTTGGCAACCTTGATGTTGAAGCGCTGATCGTCGGACAGGAGCCAGAGCAGCAGCCCATTGAGCAGGCCCAGCGGCAGCGCCCAGCCCCAGGCAACGACGCGGCCCTTGGCCTTGGCCATGGCGTAGGCCAGGCGGTAGTGCCAGGCCGCCAGCAGCAGATTGTCGCTGGACTGGGCGTAGCCAGCCTCGACGGCCGCGGCGAAGTCGGCCTCGGCGCCGACCTTGACGGCCTGCTGGTAGGCCAGCTCCAGTTCTTCTGGGTTATCGGTGAAACGTTGGACAGTTGAGAGGTAAGTCATGGCGCAGTCTCCTGGCACCACAGGGGGGACGTATGGAAGCAAGACGCTTCCTGGCACAGGACGCTGCGCGGGGCCGGTTCGTTCCGTTGTTACGGCGCGCTGGCCAGCGCCGCGACCTCGATCAACGACTGAGCGGGGCCGCCAGCGCCGGTCGGGCCAGTGGACACTACGGCCAGGGCGCTTGCTGCGCGCTGCCGGTTGCGCTCGGGAAACTGAGGATGCGCCAGCAAGAAACGCAGGATCGCGGCCGACCGCGCGCCGTTGGTCTCAAGCAGCAGGCAGCCGATCTCCAGCAAAGTGTCCAGGGTAATGGGCGTGTCCTGGATTTCGCACGCCAGCTCCAGCCCCTGGCGCAGTTGCTTCAAGGCTTCGGCGCGCTCGGCCAGGCCGGCAGCGATCTGGCCCAGCCGATAGTGGCCGTCAGCCTCGCCGGAGCGATCGCCGATCTCCTGGGCGAGCTGCACAGCCTGCTGGCAGAACTGGCGCGCTTCGACCAGGCGGTCCATCTGGCGGCTGAGTTCCCCCAAGGTCAGCAGGGCCTGCATCTGGCCATAGCTGTCGCTCAGCTCTTGGTAGATGCTCTGGCTGCGCCGGCCGTAGTCCAGCGCCTGTGGCAACTGGCCTAACTCCCGATGGCTTAAGCTGAGGCCGGTGAGCAGGTGGGCGGTGGTTTGCGTGTCGCCGACGCGCTCGGCAACGGCCAGCCCGTCCTCGCAGCGAACGCGGGCCTTCTCGAAATCGCCTGCCATGAAGGCAACTCCCGCTAGTTCCAGCAACGCCACCGCCTGGCCGGCCTGGCTGTCCGTCGCCCGCCGCAGCGCCAGACACTCCTCCAGACAGTGCTCGGCCAAAGCCAGATTGCCCTCCATGCGCGCCGTGCCGCCCAGGTGGTTGAGCGCAAAGGCCATCTCATCCCGTTCGCCCAGCTCCCGCAACGCGGCCAGGCTTTCCTCCAGTAGGGAACGGGCCTCGGAAAAACGGGACAGGAAGGACAGAAAGCGGCCGGCGCGGGCCGTGGCCTTGGCGTAGGTCAGGCGGGCGGCTGGATCGGTTGCAGCCAACGGCTGCACGGCCAGACGGACGGCGTCGAAGGCCTCCACGCCTTCGCGGAAGCGACTGCGAATCGCCAGGAACTGGTAGTAGCCATCGGTGGCCGCGGCGATGCCGCCCACGTCTTGTTGCGTTATCAGCCGCTGCCAGGCTGCGCGCACGTTGTCCATCTCCTGGTCTAGCTCTTCCAGAACGATTTTCTGCTCGTGGCTTTCCAGGCGAGTCTTGTTACTGGCCAGCAGTTCGGTGTAATAGCGGGCATGGCGCGCCTGGGTGTCATCTTCACGGCCGGCCAGACGCAACTTCTCTGCCGCAAAATGGCGCGCCACCTCGTGCAGTTGATAGGTCGCGCCGCGTCGCCACACCAGCGACTTGTCGACGAGCGCCGTAAGGACCGGCAGCGATGCGCCCGTCACCTGGCCGGCGGCCGGGCGCGAGAAGGCGCCGCGGAAGACGGCCAGGCGCTGGAAGACCGTCTGTTCATCCTCGATCAGCCGGCTCCACGACCAATCGAAGACGGCGCGCAGGCTGCGCTGACGGGGCGACACGTCGCGGCGGGTGGTGATCAGGAAGTCCAGACCCTCCTCGATCTGGTCGGCAATTTCGTCGCAGCTCAGTTGCCCCGCCCAGGCCGCGGCCAGCTCGAGGCCCAGTGGCAGCCCCTGCACAGCGCGACAGATGCGGCCAATAGCGGCTAGCTCAGCCGATCGCGGGCTGAAATCAGGCTGCACGCGGCGCGCGCGCCGCAGGAAAAGCTGGACCGCAGCGAAGGATTCGGCCTCGGCGGCGCCGGGCGGCACAGGCAGGCCGTCCAGCGCAAATAGCCGCTCCGCCTGTAAATCCAGACGCTCGCGCGAGGTGACCAGCAGCTTCACGTGTGGCGCCTGTGACAGCAGATCGCCCAGCCAGCCGGTCTCATCCAGTAAGTGCTCCATGTTGTCCAGCACCAGCAGCAGCTCCCGCTCGCGCGCATAGTCCAGCACTTGCTGCGCAACAGGGTTCGCGCCAGACGTGTTCATGGATAGAGCAGCAGCCAACGCGGAAGCCAGCGCGCCGGGCTGCGATGAGACCGAGGCCAGCGGCGCAAACCAGACGCCGTTGAGGAACATGGCCTCGCATGCACGCGCCGTTTCCACGGCCAGACGGGTTTTGCCCACGCCGCCCGGCCCCAACAGGGTCAACAGGCGGGTGTCAGACGAGGCCAGCAAGCGGCGCAGCTGGGCTAGCTCTTGCTCGCGACCCACAAAGCCGGTGGTTGCGGCAGGCAGGTTGTGGCGCGGTCCCTGACCGGCCGCCCGGATGCGCTGAAAGAGCGCCGTGGTCTCGGCTGAAGGTTCGGCGTCGAACTCCTGGCGCAACACCTTGCGGCAGGCCTGATACTGGGCCAGGGCTGCGCTGCGCTGGCCGCTGCGCGCCAGAGCCAGCATGCGCTGGCGGTGCGCCTCCTCGCGCCACGGGTCCATGGCCAGCAGTCGACCGGCTGCCTCGTTGGCGCCGCTGAAGTCCCCGCTGTCTAGCTGCAGTTGCGTCAGCGTCTCCCAGCCGCGCAGCGCCAGCTCGCGCAGGCGCACCCGCTCCACCAGCGCCCAGTCCTCGAAATCGGGCGCGTCGCGCACGTAGAAACCCTCCAGAAAATCAGCGCGGTACAGGGCCAGCGCCTGGCGCAGCAGGCTGATACGCTGGCTGGCAGGCTGCCCCTCGCTCAAGCGCAGCAGATCGATGAAGGTCGTTACGTCCAGAAAATGGGGAGTCGTAGGGTCGAACGCCGCCGTGTCGCGCGTGATCAGCAGGTACGGCTCAAACAGCTTGCGCAGGTTGCTCAACGCCTGGCGCAGGTTGTTGGCCGCAGCCGCGTCGGGCATCTCGCCCCACAGCAGGCCAGCCAATGCGTCGCGCTGGTGCGGCCGGCCGGTGACAGCCAGGTAGGCCAGCAGGGCCGGCGCCTTGCTGGAGACGAAATGGGGGGCTGGCGCGTCGCCATAGCCGATCTGCAGCCCGCCCAGCAGACGAATTTCCAGATTCGTCACGGTTGCTGTCTCCAATAAATGATTTCCAAATGATCGCCGTGTATGATGGCGTCTGTAGGCTGAAGTTACTCAAGTATAGCACAAACGCCGACCGATGCAAGCACCAATGTCACAAAACAGCGACCTTCCACCGCCGCGCTATCAATTCTTCATCCTGGGCCTGTGGCAGGAGCCGGGCGACCGGCCAGGCTGGCGCATCAGCCTGGAGGATCCGCGCACGGCTCAGCGCAGCGGCTTCACCAGCCTGGCCGCGCTGGACGCCTACCTGACCGCGTGGATGGAGGAGCGGGTGAGTGGTGAACGGTGAACAGTGAACGGTGAACAGTGAACCGTGAACAGTGAACCGTGAACAGTGAACCGTGATCGGTAGCCGGTGAGCTGCTGCCAGCGCCGCGACCAATCAACCAATCAACCAATCAACCAATTCCCAATCTACCAACCCCAAGGAGAGCCCCCACATGGAACGACGCATCATCAACCCCTGGACCTGGCAGGACGAGTTCGGCTACGTGCAGGCCAACGAGGTGAGCGGCGTGCAGCGCACGCTGTACTGCTCGGGACAGGCCGCCAACGACGCGACCGGCGCGGCGGTGCTGGCGGGCGACATGCGCGGCCAGATCGGCCTGGCGCTGGACAACCTGGAGGCGCTGCTGGCCGCGGCCGACTTCACTGTGGCCGACATCGTGCGGCTGAACATCTACACCACCGACGTGGACAGCTTCTTCGAGAACTACGACGCCTTCATCGGCCGGCTGGCCGCGGGCGGCTGCCGCCACACCGGCTCGCTGATCGGTGTCGCCCGGCTGGCCTTCCCGGAGATGATGGTCGAGATCGAGGCGACGGCGGTGGCGTAGCGCGAAGAGAGTTGCCAACTTTCATGAAAGTTGGCAACTCTGCCAACCCACCAACCCACCAACCTACCAATCTACCAATCTACCAATCCACCAATCTACCAATCTACCATTTATCCATCCCAGGAGACATTCCCATGATCTCAAACCTGCTCGTCCTACTGCTCTTCATCGGCCTGTTCGTGCTCTTTGCCTGGCTGTGCTATCGATCCATCCGCGCCCAGAAGCTGTGGGTCAAGATCGTCGGCGGCGTCGGTTTCGCCCTGCTGGCCATGGTGACCGTGTTCATCGCCTTCAGTGGGGGCAAGGGATTCGCCGCAACCTACTTCCCCAACGCGCCGGCCGCTCCCAACATCACCGTAGCCGGCACGCCGGAGCAGATCGCGCGCGGCGAGTACCTGGTCAACCTGTCGTGCATCGGCTGTCACAGCGCGGTCGGCCCGGACGGCGCGCCCTCCATGCAGCACCCGCTCAGCGGCGGCGTTGACATGGCGGGGCTAGAGGGCTTCGGCTTCATCGGCTCGATGACGGCAGAGAACCTGACCCCCGGCGGCAAGCTGGCCGGCTACAGCGACGGCGAGCTCTTCCGAGCCTTGCGCGCCGCTGTCGATCAGAAGGGCCACAACCTGGGCTTCATGTCGTTCCTGCCCTACGGCCAGCTCAGCGATCAAGACACCGAGGCGATCATCGCCTACCTGCGCTCCCTGCCGCCGACCCAGTCGACCGCCGCCACCGGTGACAAGCTCAACTTCATCGGCGCAGTGATGATGGGCGCGGGCATGTTCGGGCCGGAGCCTGATCGTTCCAGCGGTGTCGTCAGCGCGCCGCCGGAAGGCGTGACCGCCGAGTACGGCAAGTACGTGGCCACCTACGGCGACTGCCGCGGCTGCCACGGGCCGGACGTGACCGGCGCGCCGGCCACGTCGGTCAGCCCGGCCGTCCCCAACCCGCGGCCGCTGGTGGCCACGCTGAGCCAGGAGCAGTTCGCGGCCATGATGCGCAGCGGTGTGAAGCCGGACGGCACAGCCTTCCCGGACACCATGCCTTGGCAGAACGCAGCCCAGATGACCGACACTGACCTGGCCGCGCTCTACGCCTACATCACCGCGCCGGTGCAGTAGCGGTGAACGGTGAACGCTGAGCGGTGACCGAATGTCCGCAGCGCAGAGTGAGCAACCCCAAGGTGCGGCTTGCGTGCGCACGATCCGCACGTGGGCGTGCTCCCTCCGGCGGGCCAAACGCTGGTTGAGTAGCCTTCTGAGGCGTATCGAAACCAGCGTTTGGCCCGCCGGCTAACCAGTTACGAGTGATCTTGACGAACCGAGCGGAGAAACACCATGCGTTTGAAACGAGCTATTCTCCTTGTCCTGGCGCTGGCCGTGCTGCTGGCGGCCTGCGGCGGATCGGCCAGCACAGTGACGGTTGCCATGAAGGACATGCGCTTCCGCCAGGAAGCGGTGAACGTCAAGGCCGGCCAGGCGGTGACGCTGCGGGTGGTCAACCAGGACGGCTACGCCCACGCCTTCGACATCGACGCCTTCGACCTGCATCGCCAGTTGGCGGCCAACGAGACGGCCGAGCTGACCTTCACGCCGCCCGCGCCCGGCCGCTATCGCTTCTACTGCGGCACGCCTGGCCACGAGGCCGCCGGCATGGTGGGCGTGCTGGTGGTTGAGCCGTAGCTTATGCATCCTCAGGCATGACAATGACATCAACCGAACAACTGA
>Ga0209573_1002770_pt1 | contig 21134 bp, 20 predicted proteins | sample TNRBio252014_DNA_FD_185870 | JGI IMG/M metagenome (GOLD analysis project Ga0209573, IMG submission 185870) | Wastewater treatment Type I Accumulibacter community from EBPR Bioreactor in Madison, WI, USA - TNR Reactor_6/25/2014_ DNA (SPAdes)... | ecosystem: Engineered > Bioreactor > EBPR >...
AACCGCATGAACGTGGCCGCCGGTCTGGCGAAAAATGGCGACCTGCTCGTGCTTTGCTCCGGTTGGACGGATGTGAAGCAGCCGCAGCGTCCGAAGCAGGCGGCCTTCCGCGATGACATCCTTTCCACCTGGGTCTGCCGCAGCAGCGATGGCGGAAAGACTTGGTCGCAAATCAAAGAGTTCACTGCACCCGATGCCGGCTGGACGAATTATATCCCGTTTGGCGACATCAAGATCGGCGAGGACGGCGCATTGCACGTCTCCTGCTACGGTGGCGAGTTCACCGATCCCACCAAGAGCACCAAGACCAAAGGCTACCGCTCCTGGCACTTTCGCAGCGATGACGACGGCAAATCGTGGACACGAACCGGCACCATCCACAAGACCGGCAACGAAACCACGCTCCTCCATCTCGGCGGCAGGCGCTGGATGGCCGCTGCGCGTGAAACCGGCATGGACATCTTCATTTCCGAAGACGACGGCGTTACCTGGGGCGAACCGAATCGCGTGACCGCCAAAAACGAGATCAACGGCCACCTCGTGCGTCTCAAAGACGGTCGCATTCTCTTGGCCTATGGCAGCCGTGTGAAAGGCCAGTTTGGTGTTCTTGCCAAACTCACCAGCGACGAAGGCAAAACCTGGGGGGAGCCGATTCGCATCGCCCACACGTTGGAGTCCGACTGCGGCTATCCCAGCACCGTGCAACGCGCCGATGGCAAACTCGTCACCGCATGGTATTCCAAGACCTCCGAAAACCACCAGCGCTACCACATGGGCGTGGCGATCTGGGACGCGCCGAAGCCATGATGCGTCGTCTTGCATCACCCGCATGACCACTCCGCGCTACCGCCGCTGCGTCCTCGCCACCTGCTGTGTGCCGTGGAATGAACGCTTCGAGTTCGAGGAGGAAATCTTCCGCCGCAGCGTGCGCCATCAGATCGCGAGTGGCATCCGCGATCTCTACATTTTCGGCACGGCTGGGGAAGGCTACGCCGTCACCGAGACGCAGTTCGACGCCATCACGCGTGTGTTCCTCGATGAAACACGAATTGACGGCGTTCAGGCCATGATCGGCCTCATCAGTCAATCATTGCCAACGGTCATCGAACGCATCGAGCGTGCCCGCGACATGGGCGCGAGGCGCTTTCAGCTCAGTTTGCCGAGTTGGGGTGTTTTGAGCGATGCGGAGCTGAAAACCTTCTTCCGCGAGACCTGCGGACGTTTTCGCGACTGCGAGTTTTTGCACTACAACCTCATGCGCAGCGGACGAATCATCACCGGAGCCGAATACGGGGTGCTGGCCGCCGAACACGAAAACCTCGTGGCCACGAAAAACAGCACCGCCGACGAAACGCGCCTCCAGAGCCTCTTCACCGACGCTCCACAGCTCCGCCACTTCATCACCGAGGTTGGTTTCGCCAAAGCCTGCCACATGGGCGACTGCGGCTTCCTCATTTCCTTTCTCTCCACGAACTTTCTCCGTGCTCTGGACTACTTCCGCGCCGGTTGCGAGCGTGACTTGGCTGCGCTCGCCACCATCACCGCCGACTTCGACGGACTCATCGCCACCTTCAAAGAGGCCGTCGGTAACACCGCCCACATGGATGGAGCTTTCGACAAGCTCTTCTGCCGCATCCAGGATCCCGAGTTCCCGCTGCGTTTGCTGCCGCCGTATGAAGGCGTGAGCAACGAGCGCTTCGAGCGCTATCGCGACCAGTTGCGCTCACTTCATCCACTCTGGCTGCCATGAAGCTCTTTCTCATAGTCCTGGCCGTTTTCACGCTTCAAGCCATGGCGGCGGAGCGCACGATCCTTTTCGTCGATGATCACGACATCCTCTACCGGGCGGGGACGCGTCGTGTTTTGGAACAGCCGGTGCGTCATGCCAAGAACCCGCTCATCACCGAGGACAAGCCGTGGGAGATGGCCATCGCGTGGACGAGCGTGCATCGCGACAAGGCCACGGGCAAATATCAGCTCTGGTATCAGGCCTACGCGGGCAAGCGGGCGCAGCTCAAGACATATGAGTGCGTGGTCTGCTACGCCGAATCGGCAGACGGCATCACGTTCACGAAGCCGAACCTCGGCCTCTTTGATTTTAATGGCGAGAAGTACACCAATATCGTGCTCATCGGCAGCGGCCTGTATGGTGACCGCTACTGCAACAGCGTTATCGTTGATGTGACGGAGCCCGACGCGGCGAAGCGCTACAAGATGCTGTATTACGACTGGGCCAAGACCGCGAAAGGTGAACTCGTCGCCGGGCTGCATCTCGCGTTCTCACCCGATGGCATCCGCTGGACGAAGCACACTCAAGCGCCGCTTTACACGACCTCCTTTGGCGGGAAGAAACAGCAGCCGCCTTTCGTCGGCGAAAATCCCTACACCGAGACCACGCTGCCCGATGGTCGCGTGAAGAGGCAGCTCCTGCGCCCCATCAGCATGTCGGACGCGGCAGACCCGCTGTTTGATCCGAAGCGGAAGGTGTGGGCCATTTACGGCAAGGCGTGGATTCCTGGCCCGGATGGCGGCCTCGGTTGGAAACACGGCATGGGCCGCATCGAGAGCCGCGATCTGTTGCATTGGAGTAAGCCACAGATCGTCTGCTTCCCCGACGAGCATGACGGGGCGCTGGAGTTTCACACCTCGCCCGTGTTTTTCCGGCATGACCGCTACTTCAGCTTGAATCAAATCCTCAACCGTCCCGGCGGCGGCACGATGGACATCGAGCTGATGCTCAGCCGCGACGGGATCGACTGGCAGCGGCCGTTTCGCGACGATCTCTGGCTCAAGCGCAGCCCAGGCGAGCAATTCGACAGTGGCACGCTCGCCACGAATGCCGACATCGTCATTGAAGGCCGCGAGATGCGCTTTTACTACGGTGCTTACAGCAGCGGAGCCATCGGCGGTGGCACGAACATCACCGGCGATCAGCAGAAGAGCGGCGTCGGCATGGTTTCGTTGCCGCTGGATCGTTTCGCCGGTCTGCGTAGCGAACCCGAAGCTCCCACGCCCAAAATCAAATCTCCGCCTGACATCGGCCAGATCACGCTGAAGACCATCGACTTCACTGGCCGCACCGAAATCTATGTGAACGCCAACGCGGCGAATGGCGCCGTGTGGTGCGAAATCCTCGACGAGGACGGCTTCCGCCTCCCCGGCTTCGACAAGGGCAGTTGTGTGCCTTTGAAGAAAGACACCACACGTTATCGTTTTGCTTGGAAAGAGAAAAAGCTGGCTGATTTGCCCTCAGGCAAGCATCACATCCGCCTCCATCTCCAGAACAGCACCGTCTTTGCCCTCACCCTTCATTAAACCATGAAACTCCGCCCCTCCCGCATCCTCCGTGAACTTCGCGCCGGTCAAAACAGCACCGTTCTCAAGCTGAACATGGGTGATCCCCGCATCGTCGAGCTTGCCGGTCTTGCTGGAGCCAGCGCCGTGTGGCTGTGCAACGAGCATGTGCCGAATGACTGGCTCAATCTGGAGCATCAGATCCGCGCCGCGAAGCTCTATGACATGGACACCGTCGTCCGCGTGAACAAGGGCGGCTACAGCGAGTATGTGAAGCCCTTCGAGTGCGACGCCACAGGCATCATGGTGCCGCACATCACCAGCGCTGATGAGGCGCGTAACGTCGTCGACATGGTCCGTTGCCGCCCGATGGGCCGGAAAGCGCTTGATGCAGGAAACATGGACGGACTCTTCTGCCAGGTGCCGCTGACTGAGTATGCGCACCACTGCAACACCGAGAAGTTTGTCATCCTTCAGATCGAAAGCCCTGAGGCGTTGGAGGTTGTCGAAGAGATCGCCGCCGTGCCAGGCTACGACATGCTGCTTTTCGGCGCGGGTGATTTTAGTCATCGCATCGGCAAACTCGGCCAGGCGACCTGTGCTGAAACTGTCGCGGCGCGAAAGCGCGTGCATGCCGCAGCGATCAAGCATGGCAAATATGTTGCCGTGGCCTCGCTGTTTGGTCAAAAAGACCAACTCATCGAAGAAGGCACCCGCGTCTTCACGCTCGGCGCTGATGTCATCGAACTCGGCAATGCCTTCCACAAGCTGGTCAAAGACTTCGGCGGAGGCGTTGCTGCACCGAGCAATGATTCGGTTTACCAATCCAAGTAAAATCCATGTCTGACGATCTTTTCTCCCTCCAAGACAAAACCATCCTGCTCACCGGTGGCGCAGGTCTTTATGGTCGTGGTCTGGCCGCGATGCTGGCTCAGACCGGTGCCACGCTCATTCTCGCCGCTCGTGATGTGACGAAGCTCCAAGCTGTCGCCGCTGAAGAAACCGCGAAGGGCAACAAGGTCTTCGCCGAGTCGCTGGATCAAGGTGATGAAGCATCCGTTTTGGCGCTGCACGAGCGGATCACGGCCCGGTTTGGCGCTTTGGACGGCCTCGTGAACAACGCGGTGTTGCGGCCGATGAAAGGCGCGAATGGCAGCGCGGAGCAGTTTGCCGAATCCATGCGCGTGAACGCCACAGGCGTGATGCTGATGCATCGTCACTTTGGCACAACGATGGCCGAGGCAGGGCGGGGGAGCATCGTGAACATCGGCAGCATCCAGGGCATGATCGGCCCCAGCTACGAGCTCTACTCCGGCACGAACATGGGCGACATGCCGCCGGATTATTTCTTCCACAAAGGCGGCATGGTGAACCTCACCCGCTTCTATGCGGCTCTCTACGGACCGAAAAGTGTGCGCGTGAACTGCCTTGCGGCCGGAGGCTTCTTCAATCATCAGCCAGAGCCGTTTTTGCAGCGTTACTGCGAGCACACGATGCTGGGCCGAATGGCTGATGACACCGATCTCGGCGGTTCAGTCATTTTTCTGCTCAGTGACGCTTCCAAGTATATCACCGGGGTGAACCTGCCGGTGGACGGCGGTTACACGGCGAAATGAATCACATCCGGCCGATCTGACCCGTCGTGAGACCGCCATCAATGACGATGATCTCGCCCGTGATGTAGCTGGAGGCCGGCGAGCACAGAAACACCGCCGTGCCCGCCACATCCTGCGGGGTGCCCACGCGACGCAGCAGGATTTTCTTCTCGTAATGATCAAGCACGGAGCGGTCGCGGGACTCCATCCATGTCGATGTCAGCGGTGTCTTGATGAGGCCAGGAGCCACGCCGTTCACGCGAATGCCATGATCCGCGAGCGAGACGGCGAGCGACTTGGTCAGCATCACCATCGCTCCTTTGCTCGCGTCGTACGCGCATGAGTCTGCTTCTGCCTGGAATCCATTCGTTGAAGACGTGATGACGATGCTGCCACCGCGTTTTTCGGCCACCAGCCGTCTGGCAAAGGCCTGCACGGTGAAAAAGGCCGAGGCTAGGTTGAGCTGCATCGTCTTGTCCCAGCGCTCCCTTGTCATCTCCAGCAGCGGCAGGTCGAAAAAGCTGCCCGCATTGCAGATCAAGGTGTCGAGGCCGGGTTCCAGGGCGAACGCGGCCTCCACGAGCTTTTGCGGCCCCTCGTTCTCCATCAAATCGGCCCTCACATAGGCGGAGAGTCCTTCCACGGCATCGGGAAGACCGTGAAACACGACCTTGGCTCCGGCCTCCTGCAGAGCTTTGCCCATCGCCAGGCCGATGCCTTGGGAGGAGCCGGTGACGAGGGCGGCATGGCCTTCAAGAGAGAATGCTTTCATCGGGCAGTTGGAGGTATTTCAGGGTGTTGGTGCAGGCGATGCGGCGGACGACCTCGTCCCCGGCGGCCTTCAGCGCGGTGACTTCGCGCTCGTAGGTGCTGATGAGCTTCACCACCTTGCCGCTGATCTCTGCCGCATAGCTGTAAAAGGGCGAGTCGCTGCCCCACATGAACTTGTTCGGATAGGCGGCGGCCAGATCGGCGATGACGCGGCCTGGATCACTGTAGTTGGAGTCAAAACGGCGGTTTTTGGGCGCGATGTAGGGCAGGTCGTCCACCGCGCCGACGCAGTGGATGCAGTGGGCGGAATTGTCGAACCAGGCGTTTGGCAGCGCGTTCACGCGGTCGAGGCATTCCTTGTCGTAGCGGCAGGAATGGGCCGCGCAGAAGCGCACGTCGGGATTGGCCTCGGCAATGTCGAGGATGTCGTGCGCCTGCGCCCAGAGGTCGTCCTTGGCGACGCTGCTGTGGATCAGGAAGGGCACGTTCCACTCGCGGGCGAGGTCGATGAAGACTTTGCCTTCATGCGCGAGGCGTTTGATGTCGGTCTGAATGATGGTGCTCTGGATTTTGATACCGTGGAAGCGGTATTCCGAGCGCAGTTTCACCAGCTCGGCGGCCTGCGCGTCGGTGTGGCGCAGCGGATCGACCATGACGAAGGGCAGGATGCGTTTTCCCTCCTCCGGGAAGAGTTTCTGGCATTCTTCGAGCAGGCGGCGGTTTTCAAAGGCGTAGGGCACCGTTTCTAGCTTGCCGGAATCAAACGCGATGCCGCCGGTGCGGAACTTCGTCACATCCATGGCCGCGTAGCTGACGAACGGGAAGGCGATCCAGTGCGTGATGCCGAGCGGCCCGCCCTCCTGGGTCATATCGACGAGTTGCTGTGCGTAGGGGAAGTCGCCGTGAAGATAAAACAACAGGTCGGCGCCGAGGTGGTTGTGGCAGTCAATGAGCATGGTCAGAGGGCGTTCGGATGAAACTGTGTCGAGGAGGCATGGATTGAAACGCGTTTTTTCCACATTCCTCCCCTGGGTTTTGCATCAGGTTGGAAATTGGTTTGCCATCGCGGTGCTGACGAGTGTTTACTCCTGGTCACGTCGCGGCACCAAATGAAGTCCTCATCACCCACCAGCCCACGTCTGCCAAGGCGGCTCTCACTCGTGGCGGAAACGGCGGACAGCCTGCGCGAGGGCATTCAAAACGGCCATTGGCATGACCGTCTGCCCGGTGAGCGCGAGCTGTGCGAAAGTTTGCAGGTCAGCCGCCGCACGCTGCGCTCGGCGCTGGCTGAACTGGGCCACGACGGCTGGCTGGAGGTGGAAGGTCGGCAGGGGCGGCGCATCAAGAAGCGCGGCAGCGTCACTCAGAGCGCGGAATCAGGACGCAAGACCATCGCCATTCTCACGCCGGGCTCGTTTCTCTCTCTGCCGCCGAGGATTTCCTTCGTGATGGATACGCTGCGGGACAAACTGACCGCCGCTGGCTGCGAGGTGCAGTTTCACATCAATCCCGGGTGCTACACGGCGAATCCGGGCCGCGTGCTGGCGAAATTTGTCGAGTCGCATCCGGCCACGGTCTGGATCATCCTCAGCGCCCATGAGCCGCTGCAGCGCTGGTTCAACCGTCAGAAGCTGGCGTGTCTCATTCTCGGATCATGTGCGCCAGGCATCAGTCTGCCCTCGGTAGATGTGGATTTCCACGCCACCGGGCATCACGCGGGCGGCTTGCTCTGGCGCACGGGGCATCGCCGCGTCGCCCTGGTGTTGTTCAAAGGCATCTATGGAGGTGACATCGCCTGTGAGGAAGGACTGCGTGAGGCCCTGAAAGGCATGCCGGGCGCGCAGATTCAGGTGCTGCGGCATGATGCCAGCACCGCGCATCTTTGCGCCTTGATCGACGAATGCCTGCGTCAGCCGAATCCGCCCACGGCCTATCTGGTCGGCGGTGCCACGCATGTGCTCACGGTCATGATGCATCTCATGCGCCGTGGAAGGCGTGTTCCAGCGGATGTCGCGGTCATCTCGCGTGACAACGACCCCATTCTCGAAACCAGCAGCCCCAGTATCACTCGCTACGCCGTCAAGCCCGCCCAGTTTGCAGGACGCATTGCCATCGCGGTGCGGCAGCTTGTCGAAACGGGCACGGTCTCCAACAAGACGATCCGCCTGATGCCCGCGTTTGTGCCGGGAGAGTCGGTTTAAGTGGGCGTGGTGGCGGTCTGCTCCTCCCACCGCGCCAGCAGCCACAGCACATCGGACAAGCGATTGAGGAAACGCACGACCTCGGCGTTTGGAACTTCATCCGGCGTGTCCAGCAGGTCGATGACACCGCGTTCCGCACGACGGCAGGCCACGCGGGCGAGATCGGCATACGCGCCGGACATCACGCCTGCCTCACCAGGCAGCGCCCAGCCTTGAAACTTCAATGCGCCACCGGCTTCGAGTTTCGCCACCCATTCATCGAGCCACTCCACGTTTTTCGTCGTGACGCGCTGCGGATGCGTTTCGGCGTAGCGAGCTTCCTGCCCGGGCGGCGTGGCCAGCTCACCCATGAGGTCAATCAGCCAGCGCTGAGTCTGCGCCACGATGGTTTTTGTCTCCTCACGCAATGCGGCAATGCGCAGCGGTCCGAGCGCCGCGTTCAGTTCATCCACCGCGCCGAGCGCATGAACACGAGGGTGGGATTTGGCGAGACGGCAGCCGAACAGCAGGTCGGTCTGGCCTTGGTCTCCTTTGCGGGTGGCGATGGACATGGGGGAATGTGAAATGACGAATGCAGAATGACGAATGATTGGCGAGCGGTGGATACGCCTGTGATCACTCGTCGGGGAAGGTGTTTTTTGCCGGTTCTTCAGGCATTGAGGCTGGAATCGGTGTCGTGAGTGGCGCGGTGAGGGTCGCGCTTTGTTTCCTCTGCCCCCGCACCACCCAGCCGAGCAGCAAGGCCAGCAGCAGGCAGGCGGCGAGTCGTGCGGAACGTGAGGACAGCATGGTCAGCCCTGCCGGTGGCGGTGTACTTCGCGGCTGGCGCGTTCCAGCGCCTGTTTTTCGTCCTCGGTCAGGCTGTCCTTGCCGTGCAGGTTGATCTTGTCGAGCAGCGGATTGATCACTTCTTCCATCAGGGATTCGATGGGATCGACCGGCCGGCTGTTGTTGGCCGACGGCACGGGTTCGTTTTCCAGATCAATCGCAGCGTGCGCACGTTTGCGCGCCATCTCCGGCATGCGTTGGAGCGGCGCTGGCTGCCACTGGCTGGCGTAGGTCAGGGGACGCCCGCCGTAGCCAAGGCTGCGGGCGTAAAACCACCCCGCCGTCGCGCCGCCAAGATGCGCGAAGTAGGCGATGCGCAGCCCCTCCGGCATGAAATCAAACACCGCGCATGCCACGCCCAGGATCAGTTGCATGATGCAGAGCGCCTTGGCCAGCGTCCAGAGCCGCAGATGCACAGGGATGATGAAGTAAATGAAGGCGGTGATCTGCTCCTCCGGCATCACCACGGCCAGCGCCATCAGCAGACCGAATACGGAGGCCGAGGCGCCGATGAGCGGCGTGATCGTGTCGCCATGCGCGTAGCCATTCACCACCATCTCCGCAGACGCGCCAAGGATGCCGGCACCGAGGTAGATCAGCGTGAAATGCAGGCTGCCGAAGAACTGCTGCACGCCGCGTCCGGCGAACCAGAGCATCATCATGTTCAGCACAAAGTGCCCCACGCTGCCATGCACAAACATGTAGGTGAAGAGGGTCCAGACATTGCCGCGGCCTAGCTCATGTGCGCTCACGCCGCCCAACGGCATGAGCAGTTCGTTCGTCAGCGGATGCCGCAACCAGCCGGTTTCAAACACGAACTGCATCACAAACACCGCGACATTGATCCCAAAAATGATCTGAAACGCGGTGAACCCCCGCCGCTGCGGGTCGGAGGTCGTTTCGCGCATGTAGTCACGATCATGCAGGGCCATGGGCCAATTGTGTGTGCTGCGGCTGCCCGGCGCGAGGTTTTTTTCGCCCGGACGATGACAATCGCACCGCTGTCGGTTACGCTCCCGCCACTGCATGAATTCTTCCGCCGACTCCCTGCTTGCCGCCGTTTCAAAAAGCGGGGCTCATGATGCCGCCGACCTTCTTGAAAAAGCATCGAGTGAGGACGCGGCCAAGGTGCTCCAGCAGTTGAACCCCATGGTTGCCCAGCAGGTGCTGGAGGAGATGGCGGAGGAGACACGCACCATCACGCTCGCCTTTGCGCCGAAGGAAAAAGCGATCCAGTGGACCAGCAACCGCGACCATCCCGAGGACAGCGTCGGTTGGCTGATGGAGCCTCCGGTGGCCGTGTTTCGGCCGGACGCCACCGTGCGTGACACGATCGAGGAAGTCCGCAAGCTCGCCAAAAAAGCCTTCATCACCTACGGCTACGTCACGGACGACAAAGACAAGCTCCTCGGACTGCTCATCATGCGTGATCTCATGCTGGCCGATCCGGGCACGAAACTCGCCGACGTGATGCTGCGTGATCCGTTCACGCTCGATCCTGATCTGGAACTCACCGACGCGATGAAGATCGTCGTGAACAAGCACTACCCAGTGTATCCGGTCTGTGACAAAAAAGGGCGGCTGCTCGGCCTTGTGCGTGGGCAGAGCTTGTTTGAGGCCCGTGCCATTGAAATCAGCGCCCAGGCCGGAACGATGGTCGGGGTGGAGAAAGAGGAGCGTCTTTCCACACCGCTGCTGCGCAGCCTGCGCTTCCGCCATCCGTGGCTTCAGATCAACCTCGCCACCTGTTTCCTTGCGGCTGCGGTGGTCGGCGTGTTTCAGGGCACGCTCGACCGTCTCGTGATTCTTGCCATCTTTCTGCCTGTTTTGGCCGGTCAATCAGGCAACACCGGCTGCCAGGCGCTCGCCGTGGCCCTGCGTGGCATGACGCTGGGAGATTTGAAATCAGGAGACGAGCGCAGACTCGTCATCAAGGAAGGCTTGCTCGGCTTGTTCAACGGCATGCTCGTCGGCGTCTCCGCCGGCCTCGGCATGTTTGTGTATGCCCGCATGAACGGCAACCCCAATGCCCTCATGCTCGCCGGTGTGGTGTGGATCGCCATGTCGGTCAGTTGCGTCGTCAGCGGTCTGAGCGGCGCCTTGATCCCGCTCACGCTGCGCAAGTTCGGCGCTGATCCGGCCACCGCCTCCAGCATCTTCCTCACCACCGCCACGGATGTGATCAGCATGGGCACCTTCCTCGGTCTGGCGACGCTGCTGGTGCCATGAGCGAGGTCGTCTGGAGTCGTGCGGAGTGGCTGCCGTGTGCTGAGGCGCATCATGAACGCGTCTCCGCGCATGCAGACGCCTTCGTGGACCGCCGCAGCCGGGACGTGAAACATCCGGTGCATGATTTCCTCTTCACCTACTACAGCTTCCCGCCCGCCAAGCTCAAACAGTGGGTGCCACCGTTTGGCGTGAGTCTCGAAATCACCGGCGCTGATCTCGAAAGCCGCCCCTGGTGGCAAACCGACCGCTTCATCCATGAACACGGCCTGCTACGCCTCAACGAGCACCGCTTCACGAATCGCGAGCGCGAATTCGCCGCATGGGCCGCGATGCTGTGCATGCGCATTCTCGGCAGGGCAGGGCGGTTCACCTGCTTCGGCCTGCATGAGTGGGCGATGGTTTATCGCCAGTCCGCTCAGCAGGTGCGGCATCAGGGTTACGAGCTGCGACTGTCCACGGAGGAGCTGGCCGCCTTCGTCGAATCCCAGCCCGTCTGCTGCTCGCACTACGACGCCTTTCGCTTCTTCACACCCGAAGCCCGCCCGCTGAACGCCCTACAGCCCACGCTCGAAACGCGCCCAGATCTCGAGCAGTCCGCCTGCCTGCATGCGAATATGGATTTGTACAAGTGGTCCTCCAAGCTCTGGCCCTGGACCGGCTCAGATCTCATCGGCGAATGCTTCCTCCTCGCCCTCGAAGGGCGGGATCTCGACATGCGCGCCAGCCCGTATGATCTGAGCGCTTTGGGCTACGAGCCGGTGAAGATCGAAACTCCCGAGGGCCGCGCCCAATATGAACGCGAACAACGCGATCTGGCCGCGAAGGCGGCGGATTTGCGCCAGAAGCTGCTCGCTCGCTGCGAATCGCTCGCCGCGATCAATGCCTGACATCAATCATCCGCCGTCCCACTTCCTCGCAGAGGCCGATGAAGGTCCGCTCAGGCAGGTTCAGCGGGCGATCTTTCAAGGTGGAGACCACCCAGCGGCGCTTTAGCTTCGCTTTGGGCAAAGGCAGCGCGATCAACTGCCCCGCCTCGATTTCAGTGCGGGCGATCCAGCGTGCGGCGATGGCGACGCCGATGCCGAGCTTGGCGAGTTCTTTGGTGGCCTCGGAGCTGCCCAGCTCGATGAATGAGTTCAAGCGCACGCCCTGCTTCATGAAGAAGTCCTGCACCAGGGCGAAGTTCAGGCTGTTGCGGCTGGCGACGATGAAGGTCTCGCTCGCGGCGTCTTTGATTTTGGGGGCTTTCTGCGCCCACGGATGCAGCGGTGAGACGAGAAACTCCAGCTCGTCATCAAAGATCGCGTGGCAGTTGAGTTTGGTGACCTCCTGCGGTCTCAAGCTCACGGTGATATCGACCTGGTTCTTCACCAGCCGCTCGATGGTGTCCGGTGTCTCGCCGCAGACGACTTTGATCTCATAGAGCGGGAAGCTCTCTTTAAACTCGCGAAACACCGTCGGCAGGATGAACTGCGCCGCCGCCGTGGTGCAGCCGATGCGCAGCTTGCCGCGCGGCGTCTGATCCAGGGTGCCGAGGATCGCCCTCGCATGGCCCATGGATTGGAGAATGGTTTCCGCGTGCGGCAGCAGCTCGCGGCCGGCGTGTGTGAGGTGTACGCTCTTGCCCTGGCGGTGGAAAAGCTGGCTGCCGAGGTCGGTTTCGAGCGACTTGATCGCATGGCTGATGGCGCTCTGCGTCAGGTGCAGCTCACGGCCGGCCTGCGTGAAGCTGCCGCTGCGGGCGAGGCAGACGAAGGCGCGGAGCTGACGTGTGTCGATGGCGTGGTCCATGAATGCCATTCATACATCAAGTGAAAAACATTGCGCCTTGTTTCTGCATCAGTTTGGCACGCTGGCACTGCTGATGCTTATGGGATGGGTGTCATGTCGAAAGCAGCCCACACATCCAAAACCACCCTCAGCGGGGTCGTGCAGCCCGTGCGCATCGGTTTCATCCCGCTCGCCGACTGCGCCCCGCTGCTCGTCGCCCGGGGTCGTGAGCTGTTTCGCAAACATGGTGTCCGAGTCGAGTTAAGTTGTGAGGTCGGATGGGCCACCATTCGGGAGAAGCTTCTTTACGGCCAGCTTGATGCGGCCCACGCCATTGCCGGGCTTGCCCTGGCCATGCGCATGGGCCTCAGCACGCCGCCGTGCCGGGTGGTGGCTCCGTTCGTCTTTAACCTGCACGGCAACGCGATCACCCTGAGCCGGGATCTCTGGAACTGTGGCGTGCGTGATGCCGTGAGTCTCAAAAAGCTCATCCGCAGCAGCACCAGCCGCCGCTTCACCTTCGGCATGGTCTCTCGCTACTCCTCGCATTACTTCCTGCTCCGCCAGTGGCTGGCCGCCGGTGGCATTGATGTTGAAAAGGATGTGCGCATCGTCGCCCTGCCGCCCACGCAGATGGCCGCCAATCTCGCCGCCGGCCTCATCGACGGCTACTGCGTCGGCGAACCATGGAACTCCTTCGCTGTGGAGCGCGGCACGGGCTGGATCGTTGCCACCAGTGAACAACTGGCGCCCGGTCATCCGGAAAAAGTCCTGCTGACCACGGAGACTTTCATTGAGCGCCATCCTGATGAGATCCGCGCCATCATCGAGGCTTTGCGCGAGGCCTGCGTCTTTTGTGATGCGAAGGGAAATCGTGCGGAAGTCGCCCACATGCTTGCTGAGAGCGGCTACTTCACCGGCAATGAGCAGATTTTGCAGCGCTCGCTCGCCGGGCCGCTTGATCTTGGCACCGAGAAGACCGCCGACGTCTCGAACTTTCATATCTTCCAGCGTCGCGAGGCCAACGAGCCCACCAGCGAGCGCGGTCGCTGGCTGCTCGATGAATTCATCGTCCATGGCCTGCTTCAGCCTTCGCAACGAGCCGAAGCCGCCGCCGCTCTGCGCGACTGCTGGACCTCCAGCGCACTCCCTCTTCCCAAAGCACCCGCCGCCGCACCCCGAACCGCCAAATCCAAGAAACGCACTCCACTCGCCCTCGCATGAAATCCACAGCACCCATCACCCGTCGTTCCATCCTTCGCCAAGCCGGCCTTGGCGCTCTCTTCAGCGGCCTGCCCACCGGCTGGGTCGGCTCCGCCTATGCCGATGACTCTCCCGAAGCTCCCGACATGAAGTTCGGCATCATCGCGCTGACCGACTGCTCACCCATTGTTGTCGCGCATGAAAAGGGCCTCTTCAAAAAATACGGTATCAACTCCGTCGTCAGCAAAGGCGCGAGCTGGGCCGCGATCCGCGACTCCCTCACCAATGGTGACATCCAGGCCACGCACATGCTCACCGGCATGCCCATCGCATCGACCATGGGGCTTGGGGGGGCTCCGAAGAAGCCGATGATCATCCCGTGGCTTATGAACCGCAACGGTCAGTCGATCTCGCTCGCAAACTCTCTCAAGGGCAAGGTTCAGGACGATGCCAAGGCGCTGAAGCCGCTCGTGGACGCGGCGAAAGCCAGTGGCACCCCGATGACCTTTGCGATGACTTTCCCGCCGGGAACACACGCCATGTGGATTCGTTACTGGCTGGCCTCAGGCGGTATCAATCCAGGCGATGCCGCAGGTGCTGGAGCCGACATTTCCCTCATCACCGTGCCGCCGCCTCAGATGGTGGCGAACATGAAGGTCGGCAAGATGGACGGCTTCTGCGTGGGCGAGCCCTGGAACGCCAAAACGATTGCGGAGGACATTGGTTACACCGCCATCAACACCCAGGGCATCTGGAAGGACCATCCGGAAAAAGCCTGTGCGTTCACCGAAGAGTTCGCCGCGAAGAATCCAAAGACGGTCAAGGCGGTGCTGAAAGCGCTGCATGAGGCGAGCGTCTGGCTCGACAAGATGGAGAACCGCGAGGAGCAGGCAAACATCGTCAGCGCCGCCACCTACATCAACTGCCCGCCGGAAACCATCCTTGGCCGCCTTCAGGGAAAATACGACATGGGCGACGGGCGCAAGTTCAAGGATCCGAACTACATGATCTTCAGCGACCGCAACTGCAACTACCCGCAGCCGAAGTATTGCAAGTGGTGGCTCGCGCAGCTTCGCCGCTGGGGCTTCACCGAGGGCGCACCTGATTATGAGGGCGTCACCAAGCAGGTCATGCGCACTGACATCTACGAAGAGGCCATGAAGGAAATCGGCTACGCCCATGGCGGCCTGGATGAGACGGCGGAAACGCTGGTCGATGGAATCACCTTCGATCCGAAGGGTGATCTCGAAGCTTACGCCGCCTCCTTCCCCGTGAAGACTCTCAAAGCTTAACCCCAAAACCGCATAGCCGCATTATGCACCTGATCCAACGCTACAAACTCGATTCGTTCTTCCTCCCGCTGGGGGCGATCCTGGTCACATGCCTTTTTTGGTATGTGATCGCCGGAAAGTCCGTCATCACCGAAAAAGTCGATGACTTCGGGGACAAGATCAAAGTCACCAAACGCGAAGGCCTCTCCGCTGATCTGCCCACACCGGCGGAAACGTGGACGGCGAGCAGGCTCTACATCACAGAGCCTTTTGCGAAACGTGGCGAGCTGGATCAGGGCATCTTGCGGTTCACTTGGATGTCGCTTGTGCTTGTGGCGCAAGGTTACGCTATTGCCCTCATTATTGGCACGCCGATTGGTTTCTTCCTCGGGCTGTCGAAGAAGTTCACCACGGCCTTTGATCCGATTATTCAAGTGCTGCGGCCCGTCTCACCGCTCGCATGGCTGCCATTGGGCATGATTCTCTTCAGCGGCGTCAAAATCGTCAATGGTGATGGCCGCACGACCTTCGGTGCGTCTGATGCCGCCGCGCTGTTTACCATCGCCATCTGCGCCATGTGGCCCACGGTGATGAACACCGCCGTCGGTGTGCGTGCTGTTCCACAGGATTACCTGAATGTTGCGAAGGTGCTCAAACTCTCGAAGTGGAAGACGCTTTGGAAGGTGCTAGTGCCCGCCACGCTGCCCTACATGTTTACCGGCTTCCGCCTCAGCCTTGGCATCGCCTGGCTGGTCATCGTTGCGGTTGAAATGCTCACCGGCATGCCCGGCGTCGGCGGCTTCCTCTGGCAGCAATACAACGCCAACAGCTACGCCCACATCATTCTCTGCATCCTCACCATCGGTGTCGTCGGCTACGTCCTCGACCGTCTGATGAGTGCCGTCGAATCGCGGTTCAAAACAGCCTGAGCATTTATGATTTACGACTTACGATTTATGATTTTTCCGTATTCGACGCTTTGTCGTGCTTCGCGTGGCATTGAATATCTTGGTGAGTTCTTCAGCTTCTTGAAGGAGATCTTTCAATCTCTTTCCGGGCAGCAGTTTGGCTCTTTCCGCCAGCTCGATCCAAAACCCGCTCTCGTCAGCCTCTTCCAGCACAATGGTAATCTTGTTGATGAAGTCCGCGTCGGATTTCGCTCGCAGCGCGGCGCGGTAATTGGCAGCCACCGAGGTGCCGCTTCGGGCGATCTGATCGCCCACTGTTTTGCCAGCCGTCGTCTTTGGCAGTGCATCCACCATTTTTAGGACTCGCACCGCAAAGTCCATGGTCCGCTCTTTGAGTTCATGAGTCGTCATAGGATCGCCATTTCAAATCATAAGTCATAAATCGTAAATCATAAATTTCGCATGCCGCTTATCGAAATCAAAGGTGCCTCCAAAGGCTTCGGACCTCCGGGCAACCGTACGGAAGTGCTCAAGAACATCAACCTCTCCGTCGAGGAGGGCGAGTTCGTCGTCATCGTCGGGTACTCCGGCTCGGGCAAGAGCACGCTGATCAACCTGATCTCCGGCCTCGTGAAGCCAGACACTGGTGAAGCCCTCATCGAAGGCAAAAAGATCACGGAGCCAGGTCCAGATCGCGGTTTGGTCTTCCAGAACTACTCGCTTCTGCCGTGGCTCAATGTGGAGGAGAACATCGCGCTCGCTGTCGATGAGGTCTTCAAGGACTGGACGCCGGAGCAGCGCAAGGCGCACGTCGCCAAATACATCGCGATGGTCAAGCTGACGCCTGCCGCGCACAAGTTGCCAAAAGAACTCTCGGGCGGCATGCGCCAGCGTGTTTCCGTGGCCCGCACCCTTGCCATGCAGCCCAAAGTGCTGCTCATGGACGAGCCATTGAGCGCGCTCGATGCGCTCACCCGCGCCCAGCTTCAGGACGAGATCGCCGACATCTGGCTGAACAACAAGACCACCGTCATCTGGATCACCAATGATCCCGATGAGGCCATCCTCGTCGCTGACAAGGTCATCCCGCTGCTTCCAACTTCCCCGGCGACGCTCGGTGAGCCGATGATCGTGAACATTGAGCGACCGCGCGACCGCAAGGCCATCAATCACGATGACCGCTTCAAAAAATTGCGCACGCAGCTCATCACCACGCTCTTGGATGCCAAAGGCCGCACCAAAGTGAAAGCCTCCGTCAAAATCGCCCTGCCCGACATTCTTCCTGAAGACCTCAGCTATGTGAACTCGCTCCAGTTCATGAACCGCACCGGTCCGAAGCGCCGCAGCGACAAAAACCGTGAAGATGTGGAGGTGGCCGCATGAGTGCTCATCTCCCCATGCTCGAACTGGATCGTCTCTGGAAGACGTATGACACGCCGAAAGGTCCGGCGACGATCGTCAAAAACTTCAATCTCAAATTGAAGGAAGGCGAGTTCGCCACGCTCATCGGTCACAGTGGTTGTGGTAAGAGCACCGTGCTCATGATGGTCGCTGGATTGAGTGATCTTAGCCAGGGCAACATGATCCTCGCCGGCCGTGAGGCCAGCGGCCCAGGACCGGATCGTGGCATCGTGTTTCAGTCTCCATGTCTGCTGCCGTGGATGACGGCTTTTGAAAACGTCATGCTCGGTGTGAACCAGGTCTATTTCACCGCCAGCAAGGCCGAACGTCGCCAGATGGCCGAGTATTATCTCACCATTGTCGGTTTGGGCGACGCGATGCACAAACACCCCGGAGAACTCTCCCAAGGTATGCGCCAGCGTGTCGGCATCGCCCGTGCGTTTGCGCTTCAGCCCAAGATGCTGCTGCTCGACGAGCCCTTCGGCATGCTGGACTCGCTCACGCGTTACGAATTGCAGGAGGTGCTGCTCGAACTTTGGCGGCGCAACCGCATCACCACGCTCATGGTCACGCATGATGTCGATGAGGCCATCTTCCTCTCCGACCGTGTGGTGATGATGACCGACGGCCCCGAGGCCGAGGTCGGCGACATTTTGAAGATCCCCTTCGAGCGCCCGCGCAACCGCAAGCAGATCATGGAAGACCCGCGCTACTACGAGCTGCGCGAACATCTCATCTCCTTCCTCAACGACAAGTCGCACATCCGCCCGAGCCGCGAACCTGCGTTCAAACCCTCTCCCGACATGGCCGCCGAACTGGCAGCGCATGCCTTCCCATTCCCTACAGCCGCCGCGTAGCCGAAAAACAACACACCCACATAACCCACATGAAAAGGCTCATCCCGATACTGCTGGCGACCACCTCGCTTTCCTTGGCGCAAACACCCGCGCCCAAACCCGCCGCGCCACCACCCGGCGCCCCGGCCTATGCTCCGATCAAGTTCGGCGCTCTCACTGTCGATGTGCAGGAGAAAATGCGCTTCGAGATTCGTGAGAACAACTTTGACTTCAACAGCGCTCTCAACGGCCCGCAGGACGCCTCCTGGCTGCTTCAGCGCTTTCGTCTCGGCCTTGGTTATGACGTGAATCCTTGGCTCAAGTTATACGTTCAGGGCCAGGACGTGCGTGAGATCGGCGGCAGCCGTCCGAATGACATCGGCGTGTCGGCGGCGGAGGGCGATGATGTGTTCGACATCCTCAAGGCTTACATTCAGATCGGGAACATCAAAAAGGGCCTCAGTTCCACGCTTGGGCGTCAGTTTCTTAGCTACGGCGATCAACGCCTTGTCGGCCCGCTCGAATGGCTGAACCAGGCCCGCACGTTCGACGCCGTGAAGTTCCGCTACGCTGCGGAGAAATACTCGCTCGACTTCTTCATCTCTTCGCCCGTCGCCTTCACCAACAACATGTGGAACCAGTCGGGCTTTCTCGACAACGACGAGTCACTCAACCAGATGTTCAGCGGTCTTTACCTCGCCACGGGCTTCGTCCCCTTCAATCTCACCACCGACTTCTACGTCTTCAACAAGCGTGACGACGGTGACGGCAGCTTCGGCGCCGCCCGTGGCGACACTGACTTCTACACCTTCGGCACCCTGTGGAAAGGCGACCCCAAGAAGCTTGGCGGCTTTGATTACACCACGGAAATGGCCTTTCAGACAGGCCAGGTCTCCGGGCGTGATCTCACCGCCTTCGCCGGTCATTGGGCTGTGGGCCACAACTGGCTCAAGCATGCATGGAAGCCGCGCTTCGGCATCCAATACAACTACGGCAGCGGAGATGGCAACGCCGCCGACGGCGACATCGGCACCTTCCAGAATCTGTATCCCACGAACCACCTGTTCTACGGCTACATGGACACCACGGGCTGGATGAACATGCACAACCCGCAGCTCAACTTCAGCTTCTCGCCGACGGCGAAGCTCAAGGTCATGATTGACTACCACCTCTACTGGAACGCCACCAATGACGACGCCTGGCGGCGTGTGAACGGCGTCACCGCCGTGCGCCCGGTCAATGCCGCCGCCGCCTCCGCTGGCAGTTTCCGCGGGCAGGAAATCGATCTCACCGCCATCTACAAGCTCAATCCGCACGTCGGATTGCAGGCTGGCTACTCCTACTTCATGGCGGGTGACTATCTCGCCAACACAGGCGCTGCGGACGACGCCCACTTCGGCTACGTCCAGGTGCAGTTCGATTTCTGATCCGCTCCTCCATCTCTCAAGCCGCTCTGATAGATGAAAATCGTTCCCCTCATTCCTGACAACGCGCCCTTCAGCGCCGAGCAACGCGCCTGGCTCAATGGCTTCCTCGCCGGAGTCCTGAATCGCGGTGCGCCTGCTCCTGGAGCAGCGCTCACGGAATCAAAACGATCACTGCTCATCGCCTTCGGCAGTCAGAGCGGCAACGCGGAAAGTTTGGCCAAGCGGCTGGCCAGGGAAGCATCGGGTCGGGGCTTTGCGGCGCGAGCCGCGGGCCTCGACTCGCTGCAACCCGCCGACTTCATCAAAGATCAAAACGTTCTCCTCATCACCAGCACCTGGGGTGAGGGCGACATGCCGGACAACGCCGTCTCTTTTTGGGACACCATCAATCAAAACGGCAGCAGCCCCAAGCTCGACGGCGTCAAATACAGCGTCCTCGCTCTCGGCGATAAAAACTATGGCGAGACTTTCTGCCTCGCCGGCAAAAAACTCGACGAACGTCTCGCCGAACTCGGTGCCACGCGAATCACAGAGCGTGTTGATTGCGATGTGGACTTCGACGACCTCGCGAAGAAGTGGTCCGGCGCTGCCTTCACCGCGTTGACCGGCATTTCCAGCGAGACATCTGCCACCGCAGAGCCGGAAGAAACCGGCTTCACCAAGAAAAATCCTTTCCCCGCGAAGCTCCTCGCCAACATCAATCTCAACGCCCGGGGCAGCGCCAAAGACACGCATCACATCGCCCTTTCGCTCGCTGGTTCGGGCCTCAGTTACGAAGTGGGTGACGCTCTCGGCGTCTATGTCCAGAACTGTCCCGAAGTCGTCGATGCCGTCATCGCGGCTCACGCCTTCGATCCCAACGCTGAGGTCGCACTGCCTGATGGCGGCACCGCATCCCTGCGCGATGCGCTTCTCAAGAACTACGAAGTTCGCAACCTGTTCGGCAAAACACCCGAAGCAGGCCTCACACTCACTTCCTTCATCGAAAATCTGCGCAAGCTTCAGCCACGCCTCTATTCCATCGCCTCCAGTCTCAAGGCGCATCCTGAGGAAGTGCATCTCTGCATCGCCGCCGTGCGATACAGCGCCGACGGTGTGCCGCACAAAGGCGTCGCCTCCACCTTCCTGTCCGACCGTCTCGCGCTCGGCGACACCACCGGCATCTACTTCCACGCCGCGAACCACTTCCGCCTGCCGGCCGATCTCACCAAGCCCGTCATCATGGTCGGCCCCGGCACCGGCATCGCTCCATTCCGTGCCTTCCTCGAAGAACGTGAGGCCACCGCCGCTCCAGGCAAGAACTGGCTCTTCTTCGGCGACCAAAAGCGCGCCTGTGACTTTCTTTACCACGATCAAATAATCGAGTGGACGCAGAAAGGCTTCCTCACCCGCCTCGACAC
>Ga0209573_1002771_pt1 | contig 21131 bp, 17 predicted proteins | sample TNRBio252014_DNA_FD_185870 | JGI IMG/M metagenome (GOLD analysis project Ga0209573, IMG submission 185870) | Wastewater treatment Type I Accumulibacter community from EBPR Bioreactor in Madison, WI, USA - TNR Reactor_6/25/2014_ DNA (SPAdes)... | ecosystem: Engineered > Bioreactor > EBPR >...
GATCTGGCGGCGGCGGTGGTCGCGGCGGTCGTTACTAAGACCTGTTCTTAACGTTAAAACGTTTAAAGGCTGGGTTCCCGAGGGAACCCAGCCTTTTTTTTGTTTTTTTAAGCTGCCGAGTCTAGATCGTTCACCAAAGTACCCCGGCTCAACCTTTTAAGATAAACTCTTTGAGATGCAACTCATTCGCAAACGTGAAGGGTTTTCTCTGACCAGCGTTCTTGTCGCCTCAGCTTTGATCGGAATCTTAGGCGTCGTTTTGATGGAAATGATCCGCAACGCCGGCAACGCTTCCAGCACAGTGTCACGACAGACCAATTATGACAGCTTGATGGGAACCGTGAACATGGTCATTGGGAGAGAAGATCTTTGCGTCAATACATTTAGCAATGTCTCTTCCTCTTCCGTATTCCCCATAAATCTGAGCGAGCTCAAACTAGGGTCTCATGCTTTCGTTAAAGCGGGAGAGCTTCTGGGCCCAGGGCTTCGGGTCGATACTCTTCAGATCAATGCGGATCCTGCCTTGCCCGCAACAGATGTAAGAATCGCCTCAAAGACAGACGCAAAGGTAATTTTAGAAGCGTCCCGACAGGTGCTCATGTTCACCTTCAACGCGACCGTCAACCCTCAGGCGAGCGCCGTCGGCGGCAAACGTATTTTTAACCGAGTCATCCCTATAGAATTCATTCACAATAAGGCCGACGGCACGCTGCTCTCATGCTCCTCGTCACTCATCACGAGCGCGTATTTCCCAGTGAATCTCAATTGTGGCGAAGGACAGGTTCTAAGAGGCTTGGGGCCTACCGGACCTGACTGCGTGATGCAAGAAGGAGGAACCTCGAATGTGCTCGGATTCACCGAAAGGAATCCTACAGGCATGAATCCCTCTTCGGTTTCACCGGTGTCCTGCAAAACAACAAATGCCTGGGGGATGTCGAGCGAAATGTCCTGCGATGCTTGGTACATGAGAGCCGGTCAAGGCTGTACTTTTGAATCCGCACGCGGAGGATGGGTGCTCCAAAACGGCTGGATGACCACGCCGTGTTTAGGTGGCATTACCTATACCGATTCGACCAAAGAACAAATCTTTGGGATGCAAGATCCTTTGCCATCGGAGGTGAATGCCAGCACTTTCAACATCGCCTGCCAAAACACGGCGCATACAGCATCGTTTCCAGCTGGTGAAATTCAATGTGATTCTCTCGTCTCCAGCAAAGGTCCGCTCACTACCATTCACACTCAAGTCAAGGGGATGCCCCAAGGTCAAACGGTTTGCGCTTACACTAACTTCGGGATTGGCGGAGCCTGGACCGTGACTAAAGGTATCGCATGGGGCTCCCTCACCCTGCCACAAACTGTGTACTGCACCAAGATGGCCGCCCGCGCGAAATAAATCAGTTCTCGACGAAGGCCTTGAGGTGCTTCGCGCGCGACGGATGACGTAGCTTGCGAAGCGCTTTGGCCTCGATCTGACGGATGCGTTCGCGTGTGACCGAGAAATCCTGGCCCACTTCTTCGAGAGTGTGATCGGAGCGTTCACCGATACCAAAACGCATACGAAGAACTTTCTCTTCGCGAGGTGTGAGCGTCGCAAGGACTTTGCGTGTCTGTTCCGAGAGGTTCAGATTGATAACGGCCTCAGACGGATTGATCGCGGTCTTGTCTTCGATGAAGTCTCCGAGGTGCGAGTCTTCTTCTTCGCCGATCGGGGTCTCGAGCGAAATGGGTTCCTTGGCGATCTTGAGAACCTTGCGGACCTTTTCGACCGGGAGTTCCATCTTCGCAGCGATTTCCTCGGGCGTGGGTTCGCGACCGATTTCTTGCATGAGGTAGCGTGACGTGCGCACGAGCTTGTTGATCGTCTCGATCATGTGCACAGGGATACGAATCGTGCGCGCTTGGTCTGCGATTGCACGTGTGATCGCCTGGCGAATCCACCATGTCGCGTAGGTTGAGAACTTGTAACCACGACGGTACTCGAACTTGTCGACCGCCTTCATGAGACCGATGTTGCCTTCTTGGATGAGATCCAGGAACTGCAGACCACGGTTGGTGTATTTCTTTGCGATCGAGACAACAAGACGCAGGTTGGCTTCGACGAGTTTGGCCTTGGAGAGATCGGCTTTTTTCTCGCCTTCGACGATCTGCGAGTACATTTTCTTGAGCTTCTCGATCGGGAGACCGGACTGCCCTTCGACGTCTTCGAGACGCGTGTTTTGCTCGGTGACGATCTGCTCTAAGACGCCGATCTCGGCCAAGGTGCGGTTACCCGCCTGCTTAAAGGCTTCGAGTTTGCGCTTGGGATCGTCGAATTTCTTTTTGAGGTCGTGGTAGTCAGCGACTGTCTTACAGCGAACCTTGCCCAGCTCGCGGACGAGCGTGGCTTCGGAATCTTCGATGACCTGAACATAGCCCTTCATACGGCCAACGATGCGGTTGATCGTCTTGCGGTTGAAGGAAATTTCCTGGAAGGCGATGAACATGCCGTCACGCGCTTTGACGAGTTCTTCTTGTTTGGCGTTTGCGGAATCAAGAAGCAGCGCTTCGAAATCGCGCACGCGCTCGATGGCCGTGAGGATCTTGTCGCGGTATTCGTCCTCGTTCACTTCGGGATCGTCTTCGTCGAGTCCACGCACGACATCGCGCACGCGGATCTTGCCAGCCTTGATGCGCTCGCCAACGGAGAGAACTTCTTGGATACCGATCTGCGAGTTCAGGACGACGTCCATCACCTCGGCTTCGCCCTCTTCGATCATCTTGGCGATTTCGACTTCGCCTTCTTTTGTGAGAAGTGGGATCGAACCCATCTTGCGCAGGTAAAGACGAACAGGATCATTGGCCTTGGAAAGCGTGTCGACGTCGACTTGTTCTTCTTTTTCGGCTTCGTCGCCTTCAGCACCTTCGGGAGCAGCGGCTTCGAGTTCTTCGTCGCCATCGTCAGCGGGCTCTTCGCCAGGCGCGGCGGCTGCGGGACTTTTCTTTTTGGTTTTGCCTTTGGCCGCGAACTCTTCTTCGGATTCGACGAGCTGAATCTCTTGATCGATGAGATAGTTCACCGCTTCTTCAAGCTGATCGGAGGAATTCATTTCCTTCGGCAGAGCGGAGTTGATTTCTTCGTAGGTGAGAAAGCCTTTTTTCTGACCGAGTGCTGCTAGTTTTTCGAGAACAAGCTCGGGACTGTCGGGAGTGCGACCACCCTTTTTCTTTTTCACTTCGACTTCGGGCGCGACAGTCTTTGCAGGCTGCGCCTTTGTCATCACGGGAGCTTTTTTTGAAGCGACTCCGTTGACGACAGGCTTTGCGACTTGCGCAAGCGGCTTAGCTGGAGCCGCAGGCGCCGGCTTGATGTTCGCGCTGACTTTGAGTTTCTTTTTCTCAACAACGGGCGCGGCGACCTTGGTGGTCGTCATCTTCGCGGGAACTTTTTTTGGAGCTGCCGTTTTTGATGTGGTCGTTTTGGGAGCAGCGACTTTTTTTGCGGCTGAAGGCTTCACCTTGCTTTTTGCTGAAGATGAAATCGTCTTGGTGCTCGCAATTTTCTTGGTCTTTTTTTGGGGCATTGAGTGCGGGTTCTCCCTATCGTCAAAAACTCTGGCAGCCTAGCGAATCAGCCTCTGTTTTCCAAACTCAATCTGAGCATTTGGATTCGCGAGAGCACGTCGATCGCATCTTCTTCGTTGGGGCGAGAGTGAAGCTGCTGTTGCAAACGTGCGATTTCCGCGTGAGTCTTTTCTCTTCTAAGGCTATACGCCAATTCCCTAAAAGAAATCAATGCTTTATCTGAATTTTCTGCACTTTCGACGCCCTCAGGGCTCACGAGTCCCCGATAGAGCCACTGCTGCAAAAGTGGGTCCAGGCTTCCGCTCTCGAGCTCCTGAGTCATCGTTGAGATCTTGAGCACCCCACTCTCGAGCTTCGAGGCCTCTGCCCATCGTTTCACAAGACCTTCCGCAAGCGAGCCTTCGAAAAGCTCAACTCGGGCGCGCCACTCGTCGTCGCCCTTGGGATGAAGCTCGTCCCAGTGTCTGAGCCACCACACCAAGAGCTCTTCGGCGTCGCGATCCCATGAGTTTTTGGAACGCGAATGATCTTTGAAAGGTTCATAGCGACCCTCGTCCGAAGCTCGGGCCGCTTTCGCGTCGGACGACACGGCGGTCGCACCATGCCCGACTTCGTCGAAGGCCTTTTTGAGCTCTTCCGCCTTAAGACCCACCGACGCTGCGATTTGGTTGATAAGAAGTTCTTTGTGGGTCGAGTCGACTCCTTGGGCCCAAAGCTCCTTCACGCGCTGCAAAGTCGGAACTCGCCCAAGCTGTTCAGCGCGCGCCTCTTCGAGGGTCTGGAGGATCAGCCATTCGAGACCTTCGGGAGCACTCTTTAGAAGTTTCACGACCTCGTCCGTTCCCTTGGTCTGAGACTTAAGCCATTCGTCGGGATCCTTGCCCTGGAGCCCAGAAAACGCACGAACGTCCCAGCCTCCCCCTAAGAGCAGCGGGAGGCCTCGCTTGGTGGAAGCCACACCCGCCTTGTCAGCATCCAGAACAAGCACCATTTGTTTGGTGAAGCGCTCGAGTTCGCGCAGGTGTTCGGGCGTAAGCGCTGTGCCCATAACAGCGACCGCAGGAATACCAAGGCGCTGAAAGGCCCACTGATCGAAGTAACCTTCGACCAGACAAACAAATCGTTTTTCATTCATCAGTGGAATCGCCCGATCAAGTCCGTAGAGAACTTCTTTTTTCTTGAAGAAGGGCGACTCGGGCGAGTTTTTGTATTTTGGGTTCTTCGTATCGACAGGTTTGAGAGTGCGGCCGGAGAACGCGATCACCCGTGAACGCCGGTCTCGGATAGGAATCATCAGACGGTCTTGGAAAAAATCGTAAGTGCGCCCGCTGTAAGTGCGCACAAGGCCCGCATCTTCGGCGACCTCAAGCAGCCCGGCTTCACGGAGCTTCCGCGCCAGCATGTCCGGAGACTCCGGAGCCCATCCCAGCTGAAGCTCCACGATTTCTTCCTCGGAAAGTCCGCGGTCTTTGCGAAGATACTCGAGAGCGCGCTGCGCACCCGGAGACGAAGGGTTCATCAGCAGGTAATGAAAAAACTGTGCGCTCCGCTGCAGAGCCTCGAGCCCCTGTTCGCGTGCGGATTTTTCTTCACGCGAGCGCTGCGCCTCCTGGGGACTTGCCTTGGGAAGCTCAATATTCAGCTGCTCGGCGAGCTCCTTGAGTGCTTCCATAAAGCTCAGGCCTTCAACTTCTTCGAGGAACTTAAAGACATCACCACCGCGCTGGCAGCCGTAGCAGTAGTAGAGGTTTTTTCGCGTGTTGATGTTGAAGGAGGGACTTTTTTCGCTATGTCCCGGCAAGGGGCAGCACGCCTTATAGCCGCCCGATGTTTTGACGAGCTTGGCGTGTTTGGACACAACCTGACTCAGGTCGATACGATCCTTGATCTCTTCTTTGATCTCAGAAAGAGAGCGCACGCGAAAAATCCCCCTATGAAACGACGCTTAGGCGAGCACAGATTTGACGGCGGCTTGAACGGCCTTGCCTTCGGCGCGGGCACCAACCCGGGCCATCGTGGCCTTCATCAGGGCGCCCATGGCAGCGTTGCCTTCGGGAAGCTGACCCGCGGATTTGAGTGATTCAAGAGCGGCGCGCGTCTCTGCAAGAAGCTCCGCTTCAGAAAGTGCTTGAGGGAGAAAGCCCTTGAGCACTGAAATTTCATAGTCGCATTCTTGGATGGATTCGGCTCTGCCAAGGCTCTTGGCCTGATCGAGGGTTTCGCGGACCTGTTTCTCGAGATTCATGATGAGCTTAAGCACTTCGGCGTCACTGAGCTCTTTACGCTCGTCGACTTCTTTTTTCTTGATGGCGCTGGTGATGTTGCGCAGGACCTGCGTCTTGGCGCTGTCGCGGGCTTTCATGCTCTCAACGACGGTGGCTTGGATTTGGGCTTTGAGTGACATTCATCGCTCCTTACGTTTTGTGCTTCAAAAAAACTTGTGGGCCCTGAGCCTGAAAAAGCCCGGACCCACGCGCATCTTGTATCGATGAGAAATTAACGATTCTCAGGTTTGAAACGAGGACGGGGGGGACGCGCTTTTTTCTCGAGGCGTTTGACGGCTGCGAGAGCTTTGCGCTTTTTCTTCACGGAGGGTTTTTCGTAGTGCTCGCGCTTACGAACCTCTGTGAGGATGCCGGCTTTTTCGCACTGCTTTTTGAAGCGGCGAATAGCGGAATCGAATCCTTCACCTTCACGGATTTTGACGATCGGCATTTAAAAATCACCCCATTTCTTTTGAAGAATCAGGCTTTAGGGTATGGCATAGCCCCCCCGGGGGCGTCAACGCCAAAGGGGCGCCTAGGAATCAGTCTGGCGATCGACATCGGCGCCCAGCGCCTCGAGCTTATGCTCCATCGTCTCGTAACCGCGGTCGAGGTGGTAGATACGGCGGATTTGGGACTCGCCCGTGGCGACGCAGGCGGCGAGCACAAGGCTGGCGCTCGCCCTGAGGTCAGTCGCCATCACAGGCGCACCGTGAAGTGTGCCGCGCTTGCCCTTGATGCGCACCGTTGAGCCGCTCACGGTGAGGTCTGCGCCCATGCGCACGAGTTCGGGCACGTGCATAAAGCGATTTTCGAAGATCGTCTCGGTCACAAGACTGTCGCCTTCGGCTTGGGTCATGAGGGTGATCCACTGGGCTTGCACGTCGGTCGGGAAGCCGGGGAAGGGCGCTGTTGTAACATCGACGGGTCGGATTTTGGCGGATCCGATCACGCGCACGTAGTCCGCCCCGCGCTCCACCGTCGCACCCGTTTCCTCGAGCATATGCAGAACGAGTTCCATGTCCTCGGGTGCGGCGCCTTTTACGGTCACGTCACCACCACTCATCTGGGCCCCGATGAGATACGTTGCGACTTCGATACGATCCGGGGGAATCGTAAAATCCATGGGTCTCAGCTTTTCAACTCCTTGGACTTCGATCGTCGATGTTCCTTCGCCTGAGATTTGTGCGCCCATACCTCTGAGAGCGCGGGCCAGAGACTGGATCTCGGGTTCGCGAGCGGCGTTCTCGATGACGCTTGTGCCCTGCGCGAGAACCGCAGCCATAAGCGCGTTCTCAGTCGCTCCGACTGAGACCTTTGGGAAAATGACCTTGCCACCGCGCAGCCGGCCATTGCAGGATGCTTCGGCGTAGCCATTGGTCTGGGTGATATCCGCTCCGAGTTTTTCGAGAGCCATGAGGTGCAAGTCGATCGGACGCGCGCCGATCGCGCAGCCGCCCGGAAGCGAAACGCGAGCGCGGCCGGTGCGCGCTAGAAGCGGCCCCATGCAGAAAAAGCTCGCGCGCATTTTGCGGACATAGTCATAGGGAGCTTCGCTGCTTGTGATGCGCGTCGCATCTACGGTCCAGTCCGCGCCGTAGCTCTTGTGGAAACGCTGTTCGACGGGGCAACCAAAATGCAAAAGCATCCGCTGAGAAAATTCCATGTCCGCAAGGCGCGGCACGCCTCTGACGGAATGCCGACCTTCTGCGAGAAGCGTTGCGAACATGATGGGCAGCGCCGCGTTTTTTGAGCCACCCGCTTCGATGGTGCCTTTGAGTACCTTGGGTCCTTTGATGACGAATTTATCCACAGTGCGAGCTATTCTACGCCCGGGCCCCAAGATTGGCGAGGTCCGGGCGATCAAAAGCTTCGGCTTGGATCAATAGGCCTTTACGTCAACATTGACCTCCTGGATCTTCGTGAACTTAAACCCCGCGAGATCAACAGTGACACTCTCCATAATCTTGCGCACCTTGTTCCAGCGGACATTCTTGACTTCGCCGTTGATATCCCGCTGAACGATAGAAACATTGTCGAAGTACCGATTCACCCGACGACTGACCGTGACCCAGACAAGTTCTTTTCCGTCGATCTCGGTTTGGATGCGCTCCATCAAGGGTTTACAACCCTCTGAGTAAGGACGATCGGAGAATTCCCCGGGCCCAACTCCGTTCCGTCGTTCGCGCTCGACGGCCTCGAAGGACAGATGGATAAGATCTTCATTGTTGTGGATATCGACTCCAAGCTCGACGGCGTGGGACCGGAGCGAGAGTGTATCCGGAATGGCGTATCCGCCTTTCATGCCGGGCTGGCAGGACAGGACATTACTGAGATTTCCGTAGTGAGAAAAAGTCGTGGTGTATGTCGTGTTCACGATTTCCCCAGATTTTTGTGCGTGCGCGAGGGCGGTGCCGAGAAAACTTAGCGTGACGAGGCTTTGCTTGATCATGATTTCCATCCTTTTCGCTTCAGGCGATGAGGGAGAAATACAGGAATCGAGGCATCAAAAAAATCCTTTAATTCTTATTATTATGATTACAAAAATTGATGCCTAATAAACTCAGGCGAGGCGTTCCATGATCCAAAAACGATTTTTGCCGGCCATATCCCGCAGGATTTGCCCCTTCCACAGAGGGTAGGATCCCGCGACATAATCCGCGATCCAAGTTTCCTGCGCGGCGCCCAGCTCGAAAGCCGCGATGCCCCCTTTTTCGACACAGAGGTCGGCGATTTTGATGAGTTCTCGGTAAGGGCCGCTGGCGTCGGGATACCGGGCCAGATCTTTCGGATAAAGAGCTTCGCGAGGCTCAAAGCTTTCGACATCACTATCCGCACGGTCTTCGGGGATTCCGGAAATGTAGGGGGGGTTCGATACGAGGAGCTGGATCTTTTCTCGTGGCACCCACTCCATCCACGAGCCTTGAAAGATCTTTACATCCGCCTGAAATATTTCACGAACATTTTCTTCGAGAATCTCAGCCGCTTCAGGCGATGCCTCGATGAGTGTCAGCTCGGTGTCGAAGTGAAACTTTTCACAACTCTCTCGGTGAAGCGCTAGCCCGAGGCAACCCGACCCGGCACCCGCATCGACAATGTGCCACTTCCTAAATGTGTTTTCCTTGGCTTTCATGCGCGCGAGCACGACATCAACAAGCTCTTCGGTCTCGGGACGCGGGATGAGCACGCCCGGGCGCACTTTCATTTCAAACGAGCGAAACTGCCAATGACCGAAGATGTAGGCGAGAGGCTCTCCGTGCGTGCGCCGCGCGAGAACCTCAGAAAAATACGCGTCGTCTCGTTGCAGGCGGTTTTTCTCTTCCAAAACCCAGCGCACCTCATTGCCACACCCAAGAGCCTTCATCGCCTCGCGGAAATGACGAAGCTCTTGCTCGTCAGTCGTCGGCGTCATCGGAGGGCTTCCGTATGCTTTCGGGGCTCTCGCCCTTGAGCGCGAGCGTTTGATAGAAGTCGGAGAGGGACTGGATAAACGGCCCGACGTCGCCACCCATCACGGCGTCGACATTTTGAATCGTCATGCCGATGCGGTGATCGGTCACGCGGCCCTGCGGAAAATTGTAAGTGCGAATGCGCTCGTTGCGCATGCCGGTTCCAACCTGGGCACGGCGCTGCGACGAAATGGCCGCGTTTTGTTCTGCGGCAGCTTTGTCATAGAGGCGCGTGAGAAGGACCTTCATCGCCTTGGCTTTGTTTTTGAGCTGGGATTTTTCATCCTGACAAATAACAACCGTGTTGGTTGGAAGGTGCGTGAGACGTACGGCGGAATCGGTCGTGTTGACAGACTGACCGCCGTTGCCGCCCGCGCGGAACACATCGGTGCGAAGATCGTTGGGATGGATTTGAATATCGACTTCTTCGGCCTCAGGAAGGACCGCCACGGTCGCGGTGCTTGTGTGAATACGACCTTGGGCTTCGGTCTTGGGCACGCGTTGCACGCGGTGCACGCCGGTTTCGTACTTCATGCGGCTGTACACCGAATCACCCTCGATGAGGAAGATAATCTCGCGGAATCCCCCGGCCGTTGCCTCTGAAAGACTTAAGAGATCCACTTTCCATCCGAGAGATTCAGCATAGCGCGTGTACATGCGGTAAAGGTCGCCCGCAAAAATTCCCGCCTCGTCGCCGCCCACGCCAGCTCGGATTTCGACAACGGTGTTCTTTTCGTCGTTGGGGTCCTTGGGCAAAAGAAGCATTTGGAGTTTTTTAAGCTCTTCGTCGAGCTCGGGCTCGAGCTGGGCAATCTCTTCTTGGGCCATTGTGCGCATCTCGGCATCTTTTGTTGCCGAGAGAACCTCGCGAGCCTCGTTATAGTTCTTTAGCTTGTAAAGATAAGACTGATACGCGACAACCATCGGCTCGAGCTTGGCGCGTTCCTTACTGATTTTTTGATAGAGGTCCGTGCGCGCGAGCGTCTCAGGTTGGACGACCTGTTCCGTGAGATAGTTAAAATGCTTGAGCGACTCTTCGAGCCTCCCGAGCATTTCTTTTTGTGGAACGTGCGCCATCTTGCCTTAGCTGTTCATGTTTCCGATGAACTCGGCGTTCGTCTTAAAGCGCTTGAGCTTGTCGATCATGAACTCCATGCTGTCGACCGCGCTCATAGGAGAAAGGACCTTGCGAAGAATCCAGAGCTTTTGGAGAGTGTCGTTAGGGATGAGAAGGTCTTCTTTGCGCGTGCCGGACTTGTTGACATCCATACAAGGGAAAATGCGTTTTTCCATGAGCTTGCGATCGAGTGAAATCTCGCTGTTGCCCGTGCCTTTGAACTCTTCGAAAATGACTTCGTCCATGCGGCTTCCGGTGTCGATCAGCGCCGTGGCGATAATCGTGAGCGAGCCGCCGTTTTCGATATTCCGAGCAGCACCAAAGAAACGCTTTGGGCGCTGAAGCGCGTTGGAGTCCACACCACCTGATAGGATTTTGCCCGACGGCGGGACGACCGAGTTGTACGCGCGGCCAAGGCGTGTGATCGAGTCGAGCAGGATCACGACGTCTTTTTTGTGTTCAACAAGACGCTTGGCTTTTTCGATGACCATTTCGGCCACTTGGACGTGGCGCTGAGCGGGTTCGTCGAAAGTCGAGAATACGACCTCGCCCTTTACAGAGCGTTTCATGTCAGTGACTTCTTCGGGACGCTCGTCGACAAGCAGGACAATGAGATGAACTTCAGGATGATTGCGAGTGATCGCATTCGCAAGATCCTGCATCATCACCGTCTTGCCAGCCTTAGGAGGTGCGACGATGAGCGCGCGTTGGCCTTTGCCGATGGGCGCAAAGAGATCGATCACACGCGTGGTCATGTTGCCGGGATCAAACTCTAGGTTGAAGCGCTCGTTGGGGTAGAGCGGTGTGAGATTTTCGAAAAGAATCTTTTGGCGCGCGACGCTGGGGTCTTCGTTGTTGACGGTGTCGAGTTTTAGAAGCGCGAAATAGCGTTCGCCCGGATTGGGAGGACGTACCGAACCACCGACGGTGTCCCCGGTACGAAGTGAGTTTTTGCGAACCTGGCTGGGGCCGACATAAATATCGTCCGGGCTGGCGAGATAGTTGTAGTCCGACGAACGGAGGAATCCAAAACCATCGGGAAGAATCTCAAGTACACCTTCGGCATAGATCGCGCCACCCGCTTTGGCGTGCGCCTGCAAAAGCGTGAAGGTCAGATCTTGGCGCCTCAGGCCGGAGGCGTTGTCGACATGATATTTTTCTGCGAGCTCGACGAGCTCTTTGATCGGCATTTCGCGCAGCTCGCGAATATTGAGGCGCTCCACGATGGGTTTTGTTAGGCGAGGCACCTCGTCTTTTGCTTCAGCCTCTTCAGCCGCTCCAAGATCGGCATTCGGGGAATTGCCAACATGGCGCGCACGATTGGGCGGCGGATTGCCGGGGGAATTGTTGGGATAGGTGTTTTGGGAGTTCTCGGGAGCGCCACCCTCAGGAGACCCGTCGGAATTTCCGCGTTCTTCGTTGTTTTGGTCTCCTCCGCCTTCAATGCGCTTTTGGTGGTGAGGCTTTCCTCGCCCTTTATGAAAGCGAGCGCCGCCGCCGCGTTTTTGGGACTTTTCCTGGGATTCGGACATTAAGAGGGCCTCCGGTTGTTTGGAAATTAAGGGGGAGTTTGAAGAGGGCGAGAACGAACAGGCGCCCTCTTTCCTGATTAGGGCTCGTCCTGCGCCCTGTCAATAGTCTGCCTCTGGCCCTTTTGAGTAGCCCGTGACATATTGGAATTAGAGGGTTTTTGCTAAAAAAATGGCTGCCGTAATTCGCAACAAACGTGACCCCGAAATTCGCACACGCTGGCGCTCCGCCGGCCTTTTTGCTTTCGCGAGTCTCGCGCTCATTCTTGCCCTCGGCTCTTATCATCCTCAGGACCCCAGCCTGAATACCTTCAGCTCCCCCTGGCTCGAGCCGCAGAACGTGCTGGGCTATTTTGGATCCTGGTTTTCGGATATTTTCTATCAGCTCTTTGGGTACGCCGCGTGGTGCTGGCCGCTACTTTGGGGAACAACGCTTGTGCGTTGGCTGACACAAGATCAAAAAGACGAGGCTGTTTTTAAAACGCGAGACTGGGGCGGCCTGGCACTTGCCGTTTGCTCGATTGATTTGATGATTCACCTTCTCAACGTCTCCGGCGCAGAGCTCGGGTTTCCCCCCCAGGGCCTGCTGGGCATCGCCATTTCGGGCGCGACCCTTCCTCTTTTTGGAAAAATTGGTTCCTATTTTCTTGTCGCCTTCGGAGCGTGGCTTTTTTGCATGCTGTGGTGGGAAGAACTTCCGTTCCATATGCTCCGCGGACTACGCCACATCGCACGCTCGCTTCATCGTGTGGTGATGAGTGCCTCGAAGATCGGTGACGATGCAGGTGCCCTTAGGCGCCCCTCGAAGCTCCGCGCCTTGCTGGCGGCGGTAGCTGAGTCTCTCACCAAGGGGCTCGCGGCTTTTGTGGCTCTCTTTGCTGGGGTGCGCGGAATCCGTCTTGCACGAAGCCTGAGGAGCGCGAAAACAGATTCAGTCACAGCACCCGTTTCTTCCACCGACGCAGCCCCCATGGAGTCCTCAGCTTCCTCGAACGAGAACGAGAATGAAGAGGAAGAGGAAGAGGAAGACGACGCTGATGACGAGACACCTCTCGACGAAGCCGCCCACTCCTCGCGCCCCACGATACGCATGGGCAAGAATGAGAACGCGAAACCTGAAAAGACAAAGACGCGTCCCAAAGCCGGACGCAGTGCGGACGAAGTCACGGACTGGCAACTCCCCCCACTCTCGCTCCTGCAATCTGCCAAAACCAAGATCAAAGGCCCCACCCAAGAACAGCTCTATGCCACCGCCGAACGCATCACCAACGCGCTCAAGAGTTTCGACATCGATGGCGAAGTCGTAGAAGTTTCGCCAGGTCCGATCATCACGATGTACGAGTTCCAACCCGCTCCGGGCGTGCGCGTGAACAAACTTGTCGCCGCGCAAACCGACTTGGCGATGACCCTTGGAGTACCCAGCGTGCGTGTGGTTGCCCCCATTCCTGGCAAGTGCGTCGCAGGAATTGAGGTCCCCAACGCTCAAAAACAAGAGATCGTTCTCAAGGACGTTTTCGAAAACACAAAAGACCGGGTCGCTCACATGAAGCTGCCCTTGGTTTTTGGTGTGGATACCGAAGGCAATCCCGTCGCGGAGGACCTGGCACGCATGCCTCACCTTCTTGTGGGCGGCGCAACCAACATGGGCAAGTCGGTCCTTGTGAACTCGATGCTCACGGGCCTGCTCTGCCGCTTTACACCCGAGCAACTCAAACTCATCGTGGTCGATCCTAAGCTGGTCGAGTTCAAGGTCTTCGAAGACATCCCGCATCTTCTTTTGCCCGTCGTGAACGACCCGTCGGATGCCAGCCAAGCTCTCAAGTGGGCTGTCGGCGAAACCAAGCGCCGCTACCTTGAAATGCAAAAGGTTTCGGCAAAGAACCTAGAGGCCTACAACAAAAAAGTCGCTGAAGGGAAAGTCGAAGACGCGGAACAGTTTCCCTATATTCTCATCATCATCGACGAGCTCGCGGAGCTAATGCTCACCGCAAAGAAAGATGTCGAGCAGTCGATCGTGCGTCTGTCGCAGCTTGCGCGTGCAGCCGGCATTCATCTCATCATGGCGACTCAGCGCCCGTCGGCGGATGTTGTTACGGGGCTGATCAAGTCCAACTGCCCGAGCCGCGCGGCGCTGCGTGTGGCGTCGGCGTCTGATAGCCGCATCGTGCTCGATTGCTCGGGAGCCGAGCAGCTTCTTGGCCGCGGAGACATGTTCTTCACCAATGCGGGGCCCATGGGCCTCAGGCGCATGCAGGGCTCCTATGTCTCGGACGAGGAAATTGAGCGCGTCTGTGATTTCTGGCGCGAACAGGGCGAACCGGCTTACCGAGAAGAAATCCTTGCGCCCGAAGACGACGCCCTGGAGCTTGCCTTGGACGGTGAAGCCGATGTCGACGCACTGTTTGGTGATGTGCTTGAATTCGCTAGAGAAAAGGGAAAGGTTTCGACCTCTCTTATCCAACGCCGTTTTCAAATCGGCTACACCCGCGCCGCTCGAATCATGGATCAACTTGAGCAGCGCGGGCTGGTGGGCGAGGCGGGTGCCGCCGGCAAACCTCGCGACGTGATCATGTGACCGAAGAAAGATGATTGACGCCCCGCCTCCAATTGTGGAGAATAGCCGCCTCATGAAACGTGCTTTGACTCTGATTTTACTCATGAATTTCAGCGCCGCGAACGCCCTTGCTCAAAGGGCTTCTGCGCCGTCTCCTGCCCCCTCCAAAGACCAAGAAATCTCGGCGCAAACCGAATTGGTTCTCAAGAGCCTCTCCGAACGATACGAAAAGCTGCGCAACTGGAAAGCTAAGTTCACCCACAGCAATGTCTCGACGGCGCTTGGAACGACGAAGTTTTCAGAAGGTGATTTCGCCTTTTCCTATCCCAACCGTTTTCGCTTCAGCTTGAATGGGCCTTCCGAATTTTCGGACTTCGTCAGCGACGGCGTTCAGGCGTGGTATGTGAAATTTCCCAAAGGTCGTAAGTCTCCCGCGGTGGTGCAACACTTTCCGAGCGTGCAGGGCCTCGAGCTGGATAAATACCTCATCCTGCTACGCGGACTTCCCACATACTCTCCCGAGAGCCGCAAAAAGTTGCTGCTTGATTTTAAAGTTTCCTCACGTGTGAATGCAAAAAATCTTGCGCTCATACTTGAGCCTCGAATGTCGGACGACCTTCTCAAAGTCGAGTTGGGGTTTGATCAGCTCAAGGACCACCCTGATTCGGCACTTATCGCCGACTCGCTCGGTGGCGAATCCACCGTGAAGATCCGAGATGTCGTGCGCCTGCAAAAAATCGGTGATGCCGAGTTCAAGCCTGTTTATCCCAAAGGATCGCGCGTCGAGAAGGCTGGAAACTAAGATGAAAAATATCCACATGATCTCTCTTGGTTGCGCGCGCAACCTTGTGGACTCCGAGGTCATGCTCGGCCTGATGCAAAAAGATGGCTATGCCATTACCGGAGACCCCTCCAATGCTGACGTGATCGTCGTCAACACCTGTGGCTTTATCGATAAAGCCAAGAAAGAAAGCGTCGATACGATTCTCGAAGCGGCCTCTTACAAGGACGAGGGCAAGGGCCGCTGCCAAAAACTCATCGTGGCGGGTTGTCTCGCAGAACGCTATCCAGGCGAGTTGAAAGAGTCGATGCCCGAGATCGACCTCGTAATGGGCACTGCGGGATTTTCTAAGATCGTGGATGAACTCACAAAGATCGATCTCGTCGAGAACAAAGACGCTTATGAAGGCATTCGCATCGACCACGAGCGCTTGAAGGACTACGACCTGCCACGGGTGAACACCCAGCCCTTCTGGCGCGCGTATCTAAAACTCGCCGAAGGGTGTGCCAAGCGTTGCAGTTTCTGTGTGATTCCCGACTTGAGAGGACCACTTCGTTCGCGCGCGATCGAGTCGCTCGTCAAAGAGACTCGCGATCTTGTTGCAACGGGCGTCACCGAACTGAATCTGATCGCCCAGGACCTGACCGACTACGGACGCGACCGCAAAGACGGCGCTTCGCTCGCGGCCTTGCTTCGCGAACTTGTGAAGATTCCCGAGCTCAAGTGGATCCGGCTCTTCTACGTCTACCCCGACCAGCTGAGCGATGATGTGATCGAGCTGATCAAGAACGAAGAGAAGATCTGTAAGTACCTCGATGTTCCTCTCCAGCACATCGACGATGAGGTGCTCGCGCGCATGAACCGTAAGGTCTCAGGCGCACAGATGCGCGACATGCTCGCGCGCCTGAAGAATGAGATTCCAGGCATTGTCATGAGAACGTCCCTCATGGTCGGATTTCCTGGAGAAACGAAAGAGCAGTTCGAAAAACTCGTGGACTTTGTGAGCGAAGGGCTACTCGATCAAGTCGGCGTTTTTACGTATTCTCACGAGGAGGGTAGCCGCTCAGCGAAGCTCTTCAAAGACGATGTCCCGTCACGCGAAAAAAATCGCCGGCAGAAAAAGCTCTACGAATCCCAGCAGGCCGTGCTCACCAAAAAACTCGATGAGTGGGTTGGTCGTGAGATTGAAGTGCTCATCGAGGGTTTTCATGATGAAACCCCCTTGCTTCTCAAATCACGTCACTACGGCCAAGCCGCAGACGTCGACAACATCACAATCATCAATCGCGGATCGGCGAATAAAGGTGACTACGTACGCGTGCGAATCACAGAGCGTGCGGGTTCAGACTTGGTCGGCGAAATTCTGACTCTTTGATGCCCAGTATCTCAAAGTGTTTCGAGGATCTCGACCCTCGATAGCCGAGTTCCCGAAAACTTGCTAATCTGTGACCATCTTTGGGGGTCCTTAAAAAGTGAACACTGCATCGTCGGGATTGAGGCTCATCTGGATCGCGCTCGCAAGCGCTTCAAGCATGTTCTGTACTCGCTCCGAAGCGGCCCAGCTTGGACCCCAGATTCCTTCGCACCGCTATCCCACGGATACAAGTTTTCACTTGGGTTATCGCCTTTTTCTCGTGAATTCTTCCGCGAACTTCACTCAGCGTCTCGTCACTGACACTCTCACGGGCGACGCACGTTTGCGTATTTTGAGACACGAGCTCGCCGCCGAGTTTCAACCCAATAGAAAACTAAGTCTCGGCGCACGCATCAACCTGGACTCTCTTTCTCTTTCTTCGGATCTGAACACACTCGCCAAAAGAACATCTTTGGGCGACCAAAGCCTCTTCGCGGAGTTTCGTGTTCTGGACGAACCGGGGTCCTCGCTCGGGTTTGCGGCCATCGCAAAAATTCCCGCCTACAGCAATCCGACGCTGCTCGAAATTGCAGAGACGGGAGAGGACCACACCATTCTCCCCGGCGATGCTCAACTCGACACCACACTCATGCTCACCACCGAGTACTGGCTCGGGACGAACCTGCGCATGAGAGCAGATGCTGGCTACACCCTGCGACTGGACGGATATGCTCCTGAGCTTCCCTACAACGTGTCGGTGGGGGTGGTGAACCCCAAGATGGATTTTGAACTCCGCTTGAAAGGAAATTTTTCGCTTGGCGCGGGAGAAGAGAACGATGCCGACACTCAGGCCATTCGCGATGCTTTTGCGAATTCCGACTATGCGTATTCTCCCAATCCCTGGGTCATGGTCATTGAGCCTTATGTCGAGCTCTGGATTTCCGCCAAGACGGCGATCAATCTCCAATATTCATATTCCCTGATGGGCAATCGCTCACCGGCCTATCATGCGATGGCTGCAGGATTTGTCTACCGCTGGGCCGAAACACGCAGTCGTCCACGAAAAACATTCAAAGAAGTGCCGATCGGAACAGATCAAGAGGCCGGAAAGTTTGACACGGATGCCTCCGAATCAGACAGCGAGTCGCTGTATCGCGACACGGATCCCGTCTTCGAGTGATTTTGCTTAGGCGGAATTCTTCTCGCTTTTTCTCATTCCCCGGAAAATTCCGGCGCTGCGCGAAACTGCGGTCCACGTCGAACCGAGACACATGAAGTAGATTCCGAACTTTACCAGCTCGTCTCCCAACAACCAAAAGTGCTCAAAGAGCGGCGCCATCGACATCGAAACAGAAAGAACGATCATACGCTCGGCGCGCTGGAAAAAACCACGTTGTCCGAGTTCGGGAAAGCCGAGCCCTTCGGCGCGTGAACGCGAATAACTAACCACTTGGGAGGCCGCGAAGCCCAGGAACAAAACGATGAAAAGCGGATCATCCTCGCGGAAATATCGCGTAAGACCGTAAAAAATTCCGACCTCGCCAACACGGTCCAGCGTCGAATCGAGAAAAGCTCCCGACTTGAGCTTGATCGAACGCAGACGCGCCAATTGGCCATCGTAGATATCACACGTCGCTGCCAAGATGACAAACCATCCTCCGGTCCCAAATTCACCGATGGAAAAAAAGTATCCCGCCGCGATGGAGAGAAGGAGTCCCCAAACTGTGAGGGTGTTGGGCGAGACATTCCAATCAACAAGTTTTTTCTTGAAGGGGCCGATCACGCAGTACCAATACTCGCGGAAGACGGCATTGCTTACGAAACTCCGTGGGCGATTTTTGGTCTCTTCGCTCACGGCCCTTCTTGGATAAATAAAGACCGCGAAGATCGCGAAAAAGAGAAGCATCCCCCCGTTAACAACGAAGAGAAGCAAGACGGAAAATGGCATTGATTGAAAATCCACCACGATCCATCCTAAAGCCTTCAAAGCAATCTGGCGAGCACCTGCTCAAGTTACTGAGATATCTCCCACTGAGCCAGGGACCTAGAACTTCATCTTGTCGAGCTCGTCGCGGTAGGCCGCCGCACCCGCGACGTCCTTGAGGCACTCGGCTGCCTCAATCTTTTTTGAAAGCAACTCAGGGAAACTCCCCTCGCGAGCTTCGATTTCCTTGAACTCCGCCAGAGCAAAGCGACAGTCTCGGTCCTCAAGCGCGCGCCTCGCCTTTTCCCAGCGCGGCGCACTCGATTCATAAAACAAAACCCCCGCCAGCCTCTCCGTCCAAAGGGTTCGCAATCCCCCGCAAGTCCGTGGACGAAACGCACGATTGCGACAGCCATTGGCTTCGACGAGCGTCTGAACATACTCATTGAGCTGCTTTCGATCCTTGCGCGTCACCAGAAGCTCAAGGAAAGCTTCGGCGATCTCAATATCCTCAGGGCGATGTTTCAGCGCTTCAGCACGCAGTCGGTCGGCCTCAGCATGCGCCCCTCGTTCTGAGAGATATCCAAGCGCCTCGAGCCAAACACGGCCCTCCACTTCCTGAGCCTGGATTGCGTGAGAACATAAGAGGAATCCGGCGAGGACAACAAAAAAAGGGAAGCGCCCTCTCGGCGCCTCCCTTTTTGAAAGATCTGTCTGCAGGAACATCAACGCTTTATTTCTTGCCGAATTCCTTAAGGAGCATTTCAACAGGACCCATTTGCGACTGGACTTTTACTTTGAGCATTCCGTCCAGGTTCACGTCGATAGGGTTGATCCAAGCTTCGAGTTCTTGGGTTTCACCTTTCGAGGTGATCTTGGCTTTGACGTACATACAATCAAATTTTCCGGCAGGCACTTCGACCGTCGTCTCGTACTGCTCAAGGATTTCCATTTGGTCGTCATCGCCACCGACATCTTGCTTCTCACCGTTGACGATGAGCTCGAGAACCTTGGCCGTGGCGCGGTCCATCAGAGCCTCGGTCTTTTGATTTTGTCCGAGAATCGAGATTTCGTTGTTGTACCAGAACGCATTACGAGCGGGGACGTCGCTTGCGACATACTTGCGGCCGGTTCCCGGGAAGGGGAGCGAGAGCTTGATCGTGTTGTTGTGGTATTCGCCGACCTGCCAGTTGAGCAGGTTCTGAGCGACAAGACCGGCCTCAAACTTCTGAACGAGCGTCGCAATGCGAGCCGCTTCAAGCGAAAGCTTTTGGGCCGAGACGTCTTGTGCGGAAGCCGCCTGCGAAACCGAAGCGCCTGCAAAAGCGCCAACAACTGCAGCCGACATAAGAATTTTCGTAAGTTTCATATAATAGATTCCTCCCAATAGATCCCTTGTGGGGATTTTTAGAACCTTAGTGCGGGCCCGCAAACCTGTAAAATTTCTTGATAATAATATTTCTTCACAAGAGCGCGTAAGAGAATGGACAAACTCTGGATAAAAAAAACCCGGCCCTTTGAGGGGGCCGGGGTTCTACACTGCGCTCCGTAAAAGCACTGATGGAATGCGGTGTTGTCGTACGAGTTGCGGTTCGCGAAGGAAATCCGGCCCTTACCACAGCGTAGAAATCATTGATAACTAGAAGTTGAGCGCCCCTTTCAATTCGAAGCCCCATGCAGTCTTAGGATCGTTTCCAAAAGCTTTGCCGGGGATGAGAAGGCCGAGGGCATACTGAAGCTTGAAATTCTCGTACCACTGATGAGCCAGAAAGACATCGGTCTCAAATCCGAGATTCGTCTGTCCGCTCGCGCCTTTGAAATTTGTTTTGGCAAATCCGACGTCTGAGCCCAGAGTCATCTGCGAACCTGCAAACTGGTAGGACGCATGGAACTTGTTCACAAAAGCGCCCTTGCTTCCGTCGTCAGTCACGTCGCCGCCCACGCCCCGCTCACCGCTCCCGTTGCGGAACTCCGTTGCGGCCGTGTTCGAGCCTAGACTCTGACGAAAGAGGAACATGAAGGGGCGATAGTTCGGATTGAAGCGGAAAGCCGAATCACTCGAAGCCGACGCGTAAGCGATATCATAGCCGAGACGGAAAGATCCAAAAGTGGCATCGGCTTGCGCCAGCAGGCCACTCGATGCGTTACGATTTTCTTCGGAAATGCTCGCAAATTCTGCGCCCAGCTGGAAATTCGTCCAGGCTTTTTTGCCGAAGATCGACAAATCATGCGAGCTCTGAAGGCCCCCCACTTTTTGGGAACGCACGTTGCGCGAATACAAAATTCCAACATTGCTCGAACCTTCGGAATTTGAATAGTCGATGGCGAGCTCATAGGTGTCGGCATCGTCAAAGTCTCCGTTGATCACGCTCTCAGCACCTTTTTCGAACGCAAAGCGAAGACCGAGATTTCCAAGCATCGCCTGGAAATCAGCGCGGTCACGAATGGTCTTGAAATCATCGAAGGGGTCTTCACCGGCATCATAAAGCAGTCCGAGACCCCAACTCTTGGGCACGCGTCCGAAGCGGAAGAGTCCCCAGTCCGAAGCCCAATTCAAATAGAGCTGAGACACAATGAGCTGCTCTTGGAGGTCTTGCT
>Ga0209573_1002772_pt1 | contig 21130 bp, 20 predicted proteins | sample TNRBio252014_DNA_FD_185870 | JGI IMG/M metagenome (GOLD analysis project Ga0209573, IMG submission 185870) | Wastewater treatment Type I Accumulibacter community from EBPR Bioreactor in Madison, WI, USA - TNR Reactor_6/25/2014_ DNA (SPAdes)... | ecosystem: Engineered > Bioreactor > EBPR >...
TGCAACTAAAATTATGCTTAAAGGAAAAAGTTTGCGTAATTCATGATCATTTTTTAACTTTATTTTCCTTTTGATCCGGGGGTCAAAGATTCCGTCAACCGGGGGGTCAATTCTTAGTCAATAGACACTCAACCTTTTAATGATCCGACCAATCAGGATTGCCTCAGTAGATTTTTTACCATACTGAGATTCAATAGCCGCCCTGATCTGGATCAGTAGTTTTTGAACTGAATCTTCCTTATTTTTTAAAAGCGTTCAATCTCGCATCGATTGCAGATTTATATCCTTTCTGACTGAAGGATACACTTGAATTCAATGCACTTAAGCTTTCAACAAGGGATTTCATGTTCTCGAACTTTAAAAATATTACAATACAAACGTAAAACAAAAATGTAATTCGCTAAAAACAAATAACTGTTTTTAACATAATCTAAAAATTTTATATTTTGCAATACTTTTAATTACAGAAATAATATATTTATAATGAGATAAATACAAAATTAATGAATTTATTAGTTTTCTCTCTTTATCATGTTTAAACAGAATGGATACAATTCCCAAATAGATAAACAACATATACGCACGCATGTGCACAAGTTACGCACGCATGTGCACAAGTTACTCACACGTGTGCACAAGTTACGCACGCATGTGTACAAGTTACACACACGTGTGCACAAGTTACACACGCGTGTGCACAAGTTACACACGCATGTGCACAAGTTACACACGCGTGTGCACAAGTTACACACGCGTGTGCACAAGTTACACACACGTGTGCACAAGTTACACACACGTGTGCACAAGTTACACACGCATGTGCACAAGTTACACACACGTGTGCACAAGTTACACACGCATGTGCACAAGTTACACACGCGTGTGCACAAAATCAGTGCACTATTTTAGCATGGGAATCCGCAAAATTGCTTGCATTAATGAATATAAATATTTGAATAAATATTTTTTACTACTATATTTATGTCCTGGTTTTCAAGTAATGGTATGGGGGAAAGTGATGAATATGTATGATAGTTAAGCATATCGGCTTAAATGGGAGTATAGGCTTAACTGAATTCGAGAAAACCGGGATGGTGATATTTTTTGTTGTGACAATAAACAAGTTAGCATCGATTTTAAAGAAAGTCGAATCTCGAAAACAAGCAGATTCAAAGAAAAGCTCAAAATAAGCGGACAAAATCCAGATAGACGCTTAGAGTGAATGAATCCGGTAGAGTAGACTTTTCGATTAGTAAGTGAAATTGATGCACGAGAGATATTCTCTCAAAACGGCCCGGGTTTCCAGAAAGCCTAAAAATTATTTTATGAATTGTTTAAAATTTGTAATTCCGCTATTATCAACTATTTTGATAATGAGCTGTACTAAAAATGATCTCACAATAGGGGCATTAGAAGGTAGTAAGAATTCTCAATTTTTTGAAACGAAAATTCTGAAAGAGAATGTTGAGCAATTAGAGATACCGATACAACCTGTTTTCCAAACCAGGTTGCCAAGTTTTCATGCGATAACATTTCATATTTTACAGCGTGAATATGCGCATAAATTTGCAAATGGGGAAACAACCTTATTCGAAGGTGAATATCTTGAGAGAAGGCTGATTGAGCTTTATCCTGAAAAGGCATTTGAAGGAATGTATGACCAGGCAAAAGCAGAAATGGCAATAAATATCGCTAATTATGAAGAGTATTTGTCAAAATTGAGATTGTATGAGGTGTCAAATGGTATGGAACCATCCATTAAAGATGAAGAAATCTATAGGCCATTTACTACGCTTAATGATGAAATTAATTACCTGCAAATGACTGAAGATGAAATTGAAGAATTCAATAGATATGAAGCTTTAGCTACTTCAGAAAAACCGATCACAAGAGAACAATTGGAATCATTGTTAAATTTAAGGTCAGGTGTAATTGTTTATGTTGCAATCGGCACAGCTGCAGCTATAACAGGATATTCTGTTTGGAGAGTATATCAATCAAGAAATAGAGCAGAAAACAAAGCCAGTTCCCTTTTCCCGGGACTAACTGACGCTGGGAAAATAGGTGATGCTTTTAGACATATTTACGTTAGTGTTTTACTCAGGAATTATCTTACAATTGTCGGCGCCTGGGCAGTAATGGGAACTTATGAAATAGTTAATCCCAATGATCACGCAAGAGATACCTATATGGATTACCATAATAATGCAGTAGGCCGGTATTATGAATATTGGACATTCAGAGGAAGTTATTGGGGAGATTATGGTGACTGGGAGGAATGGGCAGAAAATGCCATGGAATGGGTTGATAATTTGAATAATGGAGTATATATGGATTGGCAATTAACAAATCCTGATGCTGATACTGCTGAATACGAAGAAGATGAAGTAGATGATTATAAATACATATATTATAAATTATGAGGATTAAGGGATTAAAATTAATGGTTATTATCTTCATTGGAACTATTTCGATGTTTTCTTGCGAGAGAGTAAAACATACCACATATAGCATGCTTGTTATTAATGAATCATCAAAAAATTATGTTGTTGAAGATAAATCTTTACCAAATTTAGATACCATTTTGGTTCCAATTACTGTAAATTCACACCTGTGTGGTGTATCAATTTTGAGTATAAGCAATTATAACGAAGTACTGAAAAAATATTCAATTGAAGAATTTAATGAAAAAGTATCCACATTAGCAATTTTTTATTTTAATTCTGCAAACGAAAAAGTTCATTATGGTGGCTACGACACATATTGTCGCAAATATCAGAATTGGGAATATGATTATTCTGAAGATGATGGATATGGATTACATGAGTATATATTAAGGTTGAAAGATTAAACCGATGCTAACAATAGATAAGACGGAATGCCACCCTTTCGGGATGGTACTCCGCTTATCATCACCGTTGTAGCTCATTAAGACAAAAAATAAAGCTCAATCTACAATGATAATTGAGCCATAAACTATATATTTGTGAGCTTAAAAGATAAATATGCTTGAAAATAGAGAAATTGCAATATTAAATTTCTTAATAGCAAATGAGGGCGTTTCGTCAAAACAGATACATGAAGGGATATCCGGGTCAGTTAGTTATGCAACTATTAAAAGGTTATTGTCCAAACTAACAGATGAAAACCTTATCTCATTAAAGGGAAAGGGAAAAGGTACTAAATATTTTATTTCCTCATTATATGAACTTTTGAAACCCATTGATATTGTTAAATATTACGAAAAGGAAATAGACGAAAGGGAAATAAAAGCCGACTTTAATTTTAATTTGATTTCTGATGTACTTACTAAACATAACGTTTTTACGCTTCAGGAGATTGATAAGCTTTTAAAGCTTCAAAATATATACACTCAAAATATATCGCAACTATCAGAATCGGAATATAAAAAAGAGTTAGAGCGTTTGGCCATTGATTTAAGTTGGAAATCATCACAAATAGAAGGAAACACATACTCGTTACTTGAAACCGAAAGATTGTTGAAAGATAAAGAAACTGCATCTGGCAAGACAAAAGAAGAGGCAATAATGCTTCTTAATCATAAAGATGCAATTGATTTTATTATTGATAATCCTGACTACTTATCACAAATATCTATTTCAAAGATTGAGGATATTCATGCTTTATTAGTGAAGGATTTGGCCATAACCAGAAATTTGCGAAAAAGGAGGGTCGGTATATCTGGTACAAATTATCGTCCACCTGATAACGAATTTCAAATTTCCGAGGCACTTTCAGCGATGTGCAATTTGATAAATGACAGGAATGATGTTTTTGAAAAAGCGTTATTGGCATTAGTCCTTATTTCGTATATACAACCGTTTATGGATGGAAATAAGCGAACAGCGCGGATAGTAGGTAATGCCATTTTGATGAACAATCAGTATTGTCCATTATCCTTCCGGACTGTGGATTCAATTGATTATAAAAAGGCTATGCTATTGTTTTATGAGCAGAATAATATTTCAGCGTTCAAAGATATTTTTATAAATCAATTTGAATTTGCTGTTAAGACATATTTTTAAAGGATGAATAATAACGAGCTGTAAAATCCGGTTCAGATTGACCAGGGCAAGATTGGTTTAAAGGGCTACATTTTCAGAAAAAAAAATCGGAAAATTATGTCAAACAAACCAAATACTATGAAAAGTGCCTATTGACTAAGAATTGTCCTCCGTTTGACCGAAGTTGAACCCAGTGTCTCTTGACTAAGAATCGACTCCCCGATTGACCGAATCTTTGACCACGAATCAATAGGGAAATACAGTCAAAAATTTGATTTTAAAATTATAATTGCTAAAAAAACCTTAGAGACAATTTTCCAATTATATTTAAAAATAAGGTTCTATGTCGATTCACGTGTGTAAACCAAATTGATCAAATCTCCCACATAAATCAACATATTACATATTTTTCTCTATTCGAAATGAATTCGAATTTAATGCCCGGACCAGCGCTATGCCTCATCCGCGTCAACCGCATTTCTAATGAATAAAATAAGTACAAGCCTGGAAATCTTAGTTTCGCAAAGCTTGCATACTAAAAAAAAGTGTGCTCCCTGAACAAAGCCCGGAAGCACACCACATCAATCAGTCAATTTTGCTGCCCTTTCCTGAATGTCCTGACTCAGACCTTCAGCTTCTGTTCATTTTTTCCTGTTGCGTATATCTAAACTGTAAGACCTGTAAGCAGTGCTTTCATTCATCGTCCAGTCACTCATGCCTCTTTCAGACTTTTTGAATACTATCCTGCGCTCTATCGATAATTCCAAAGCTACTTTTTCCACATCGTGGTCCGCTCCGGAATATATGAATGTCCAACCCTGCTTTTTCAGATCTTCGATCAATGCCTTGATCTGACTCATTTTATACTCTTTAGAGGCATTTTCATATCCATCTGTCATGATATTGACCCGGACATGACAGTCATTGCGACCTTCCACCGATTCCCTCAAACTGACCACGCCATGTCCTATGGCATCGTATAGCGGAGTGGCATTATTGGGTTGGTATTTTTGCTGATCAAGCGGTTCCATTTTATCCACCGGCGACATAAAATGAAGCTTTTTTATCCCTGATCCGTTGAATGTATAAAAACTGACCAAATGTTCCTGTTCCGGGAATTGTTTTTCAACGTCCCGGATATTGTTCAATAAAGCATTGAAAGCATGGATGATCTCCTCTCTGATGGAGTTCATCGAACCGCTTTCGTCCAGAATGATGAGATTGTGTACCTGGGTTTTTTGACTCATGTTTAAAAAATTAATTTGTGAAAAGAACCATTATTTTCCGGGCAAAAGATTACAGACATCCTACCTGTCCATACCAGCTTGATGCGAATTTTTTTCCCACTTAGAAAAGAAATTTGAATGATCAAAAAAGGTGTAACGTCAACCAATCCGGCCTATAAACCTGCAGTATTTATTCGGGCTCTTTATTTTTTTGATACATTCGGGTACATTCGTAGTTTTTTCCTTTCTCTATGCAATCTCCACAACGCAAACAATACATTATAAGTTCCTGAATGCTATTTTTTTAAAAAGTCTTTTTCATTTTTAGCCTGAGAAGGAACAAATCGATGGATTTACTTTAAAAAAGAAAAAAACTCTTGACCATTTCGGGTATTTTCTCAAAATAATTTGCTCAGTCAACATTCCATGAAAATGTCAGTTCCCTGATTTTTTTTATCTTTAACAAATCATTCAAAAATCAAATCAAAAAACTGAGAAAAATTAAACAATTCAAGCCTTTATACACTTATATATTTTGTCATCAAGTGTTTATATGAACGCATCATTTTTAACAGTTACATTTTGGATATTGGCATCAGCTCTTTTGCTCTTCGCAGCTTACCGCTGGTGGTTCAAATACCTGTTTTCACGGAAAAATCCTGAACAGGAAGAAAAAACGCTCATCGAAGACGCCCTCAAACATTTGTTCGACAACGAATACAAAAGCCTGATCTCCACAGATCTTTCATTGTCTTCTTCACTTAAAATAAGTAATGATCAGACTCATTCCCTGCTTTCCAGGATGGAGACCATGAACCTCGCCACCAAAAACAGTGAAGAGCAACTTCTGCTGACCAAAGAAGGACGAGCATACGCATTAAAAGTCATACGCATACACCGTATCTGGGAAAGATACCTCGCCGACGAGACTGGCTATCATGAAGATCATTGGCACAACAACGCTGACCAGGTAGAACACAAAATGACTCTCAGCCAGGCCAATAAGATCGCATATCGCCTGGGCGACCCTGTTTTTGATCCGCATGGCGATCCCATTCCCGGTGTGGATGGTACATTGCCGGCTTTTGAAGGTGTGCCGCTCAGCGAAGTTGCGCCCGGAGAAATTGCGAGAATAATCCATGTGGAAGACGAACCATTACCAGTCTATCAGCAATTGCTGGCCATGGGACTTTTCCCCGGTCTGGAGATCAAAGTGCTGCAAATCGACCACCATAAGATCAGTTACATTGCCGATGGTGAAGAAAAAATACTTATTCCGGCCTTTGCGGGCCACATCACCGTCAAACCGCAACCGCATACTGCTTTCAACGAACAAAAATCACTGACGCTGACAGACGTTCCGCTCGGTAGTAAAGCCATTGTAACCGGTATTTCAGCGGTTTGCAGACGGCAACACAAACGGCGGCTGATGGATCTTGGCGTCGTTCCCGGAACAGAGATCGAAGTGATGCTCGAAAGCGCAGGCAAAAACCCGCGCGCCTACAGGATGCTTAATACCATCATCGCTTTGCGCAATCAGCAGGCTTCGATGGTCCTTGTTGAACCACTAAAAGCTTCATGATGGCAGATCCTTGCAGCACTTGTCCGATACACCACCCGGGAAATCTCGAAAAACTGGGCATAGATATGTCAGGTTTTGACTACATCATCGCCCTGGCCGGCAATCCAAATACGGGCAAGAGCACCGTTTTCAATACCCTTACAGGTTTGCATCAACATACAGGCAACTGGCCCGGAAAAACAGTTTCAAGGGCAGAAGGCGCCTACAAATACAGAGAAAAAAGATACAAGCTGGTGGATTTACCAGGCACTTATTCATTGTTGTCCACCAGTACGGACGAACAGGTGGCCCGTGATTTTATCCTTTTTGGCAAACCGGATGTGACAGTCATCGTGACAGATGCTACCAGGCTTCAGCGAAATATGAACCTCGTTTTGCAGATCCTGGAGATCACTGACCGGGCAGTTTTGTGTGTCAATCTCATCGATGAGGCGAAAAGGCACCAGATAGAGATCGATTTCAGGTCGCTTTCCCGGGAATTGGGCATCCCGGTGGTGGGTACCAGCGCCGCCAGACAAACAGGCATTCCCGAATTGCTCCAGAAAATAGAGGAAGTTGCTTCCGGGAGTTTTGTCTGTCAACCATTACGGATAAAAAATAAGGACAAACGTTTGGCAGAAGCCATTGAGGAGATCTCCCAAACACTGCATACACTCTATCCCGGATTGCCCAATGCCAAATGGATCGCTCTGAGGTTGCTGGAAGGAGATGAAAGTATAGTGAATGCACTGGAATCAGGCCAGTTGGGAAATTTGACTTTATAGTGAAAATAATATATGGAAAATACCGGACCACATAAGGATCAGCAAGCAAAAGAACTCGAAAGCCTCATGGCCAGGGTCAGGGATTTGCGTTGGCAATTCGGGGATGAAACCTACGATCTTTATCTGGAATCGGTATATGATGCTTCGCAAAAAATAGTTTCTGCAGTCGTTAAGAAACCGGGAGAAACGCGTGCATTGAAGCTTGAAACAAAGATTGACCGCGTGGTCACCAGCAAAAAATGGGGATTCCCGATCATGTTTTTATTGCTGGCAGCCGTATTCTGGTTTACTATTGTGGGCACCAATTACCCTTCGCAGTGGCTTTCATTATTGTTGGTGGATACGGTACATCCCTGGTTGAAATCCATGGCGGAACTCACAGGATTGCCTTATTGGATCAGTGGTTTGCTGATCGACGGGATTTATCTGACCACCGCATGGGTAGTCAGTGTCATGCTCCCGCCTATGGCTATTTTCTTTCCTATGTTTACCTTGCTCGAAGATTTCGGTTATTTACCCAGGGTCGCCTTCAATCTGGACAATGTTTACCGGAAAGTTGGCGCGCACGGCAAGCAGGCGTTGACCATGAGCATGGGATTCGGATGCAATGTGACCGGTGTGATCGCATCCAGGATCATCGACAGCCCGAGGGAAAGACTGATCGCCATCATCACGAACAATTTTTCATTGTGCAATGGCAGATGGCCGACCCAGATACTGATCGCCACAATATTCATTGGCAGTCTGGCGCCTTCCTATCTCGGAGGCATCGTTTCAGCTGCCTCGGTAATTGCAGTGGCTTTGCTGGGTATTTTCATGAGCCTTTTGGTTTCCTGGGGACTGCACAAAACAGTATTGAAGGGAGAAGCTTCCAGTTTTAGCCTTGAATTGCCGCCTTACCGCCCGCCAAGGATAAAAACGATCTTATACACCTCGCTGATCGACCGGACCCTGGTGGTTTTGGGAAGGTCGGTCATGTTTGCCATACCTGCAGGTGTGGTGATATGGCTTAGTGTCAATATTTCGATAGATGGAAAATCCCTGGCTTTTTATCTGACTGAATGGATGGATCCGGTGGCATTATTTTTCGGGCTCAACGGCATCATTTTTCTGGCATATATCATAGCCATTCCGGCCAATGAGATCGTTTTACCCACTATTTTGTTGTTGACTGTGCTTGGGTCATCCGTTTCAGGACAGGAAGGTATGACGATGATCAGTTCGGATTCAGCTCACGAAACTGCAGACATATTAAAAGCGGGTGGATGGACCTTGCTGACTGCCGTTAATCTGATGCTTTTCAGTTTGTTGCACAATCCATGTTCCACTACGATCTACACCATTTATAAAGAGACCAAAAGCCTCAAATGGACCATGTACGCCACATTTATACCCATTGTCCTGGGTTTGGTTGTGACGTTTTTGGTAGCCAGAATATGGGAGATTTTTGGTTGATCGGGTGATCCCGCAATAAGTTTTATGCAATTCCTAAGCTGTTAAATCAGGTTTCAGCTGTAAAGATTGGAATGGTTGATGTATTTAAGGACCTGTTCAGGAACAAGGTAACGAATAGATTTATTCTCCCGGATCAATTGCCGGATAAAACTGGAGGAAATATCGAGTAAAGGGGCGTCGAGATAAGTGACATGTTCATGATTTTCATACATTTTTTCCAGATTCGCTGGTCTTTGATAGACGATCAATCTGTAGTGCTCCAGGATCATCTCATAGTTTTTCCATCGGTGAAAATCTTTGATGTTATCGCTTCCCATTACTATGGAAAACCGATGTTGCGGGTATCTTTCCCTCAGATAAGTGAGGGTATCAATGGTAAAACTTGGCTTAGGCAATTCGAATTCAATATTGCAAGGGACGATGTCCGGATTGTCAGAGGCCGCCATCTCCATCATATAAAACCTTTCATATTCATTGGCCAGCTGGAGGTTGGTTTTGAAAGGGTTTTGGGGAGAAACCACCATCCAGACCTGTTCGTGATCCGTGAAATTAATGATATGATTGGCAATGATCAGATGGCCCTGATGCACAGGATTGAAAGAACCAAAAAACAATGCAATATTCATAAACGGCTATTGAGATGTACCGTAGCTGATTGAAACATTTTAGTAACCCATGACAACAGGCATGATGAGCAACAGCAAATGCTCTCCTTCTTCCTGTTCTTCCGGGAGAATGATACAAGGTTTGGTGTAATCCAGTATTTCCATCCGGATATTGCCCGGATACATAATGCTCAGAACTTCCATAAAAAATTTGGAATTAAAGCCGATGGTCACCGGTTCTCCCTCATAGGTACATGGAAGTTGTTCGGTCGCTTCATTTGAAAAATCCAAATCCTGCGATGAGATCGTTAAACTGGATTCATCCAGGTTGAACGTGACCTGATTGGTGCTTTTGCTCGCAAAAATCGAAATCCTTTTGAGCGAATTCAGCAAGTCTTTTTTGTCAATAAACAAGGTATTTGGATTGTCTACCGGAATAAAAGCATTGTAATTGGGGAATGGATCATTGAGTAATTTTGAGATGAATAAGGTATTTTCAAATTCAAAAAACACCATTTTATCATTGAAATAGATCTTGACATCAAAATCCCCGTGCAGGGCATTTTTTATCAGATGCATGCTCTTTTTGGGCGTCAGAAATGATTTCGTATAATCCACATCTATTCCCGGATAGGTATATTTTACCAATTTGTGCGCATCTGTACCCACAAAAGTAAGCTTATTGAAATCGATCAGGCATAATACGCCGGTCAATCCCGGTTTCAACTCATCATCACTTGTTCCGATGATGGTATATCCGATCGCTTTGCTGAGTATTTTGCTGTTGATCGTCAGGGTATGCTCCTGTTCTATTTCAGGTAAGGCAGGGAAGTCTACCGGGTCATCACCGGCCATCCGGTATTTTCCAAATGCAGAAGTAACTTCCAGCCAGTTGTTTTCTTCGTCTATTTCAAAATTCAAAGGCTGATCCGGCAGCGCTTTCAGAATTTCAAGCAATAATTTTGCAGGTAATGCTATTTCACCGTCCATTTCACCCTGAACCTCGGTTTCAACCCGGATCGTTGTATCCAGATTGGAGGAAGTTGTCGTAAGGACATTTCCTTTCAAAACAAAAAGGAAATCCTCTAAAATAGGCTGTACAGGATTGGAGTCGATCGCACCCAGACCAACCTGTAATTTTTTATATAAATCGCTTGAAGAAACTTTAAATCGCATTGGTGATTTTTTTTAAAAAGGTAAAAATAATGTTTTAGCTGAATTAATTCTTTAAAATATTTGAATTATTCCTCAACTTTCTAAATGTCTGTGTCTTCCGCTAAAGGAATCTTTACAATAGTGATGTCAGCAAAAACCAATCCAAAATCCAATTAACAGGCTAATACAAAAAAACTTTCATTGTGTTTTTCTGCCTGCAAGGCTGGAAAGCTTTAAAACGAGAATTTCCATGGACTGCTGTCAACATCCAAAAACATAGATCTGAGAGATACACAATTTTGGGTTTTCAAACAAAAATATACCACAACCGGCTTCCAAAACAATAGTTTTACTAATTTTACAGCTTGGCTCAAGCCACATCGTTAATATTTGGATGTTTTATCAGTATTTTAACCAAATCATTCAACAATAGAAGCTTAACAATCATCAAATTATGCAATACAGCTTAGGCGATATTCCTGTGATCTCTCCATTCAAACAAGTACCATTTCCGGATTTTCAACTTGAATTTTTGTCCAACGGGATTCCGGTCTATTCCTTGTTCAATAATGACTACGGAGTCTTGAAAATGGAAGTCAATGTTTTTGCTGGCAGGTATTTTGAAGAAAAACAGGCAGTTTCACGAACTTGTGCCAATTTATTGAGAGAAGGAACCAAAACGCGGTCTTCTGCGGAAATCGCCCGCGACATTGATTTTTTTGGTGCTTCCATGCATCTGATGGGCGGAATGGATGTGATCAAACTGGAACTGTATTCGATGACCAGGCACTTTGAAAAAGTACTCCCCGTTGCAGCTGATGTACTTACATCACCTTTGTTCCCTGAGAAAGAGCTTGAAAAATACATCAAAAGAACCATACAGAAACTCCAGAACGATCTGTCAAAAAACGATATACTTGCTTTCCGGGCTCTGACAGAAAATATTTTTGGTTTGGATCACCCTTATGGTTATAACACAAAAGAGGAAACCCTCAAAAAAGTAACATCAGATGATTTGAGGAACCATTTTCTTCAAAATTTCTATGCGGAGAACTATTCCATTATCCTGGCCGGCGGCTTTCCAAAAAACTATCTGAGCATCCTGGAGGAAGCTTTTGGTCATATCCAAAAAAGAGAAAAAGTGATATCCCGGCCTGCACCTGTGGTTACCGGCCAACTGATCAATACCAGCATACAGGGTAAGCAAAAATACCAGAGTTCTGTCAAACTGGGTACCAGAATGTTTGATCGGACACATCCTGATTATATCGGATTATACTTTATCAGCACATTGCTGGGAGGATACTTTGGTTCAAGGCTGATGCAAAACATCCGTGAAGATAAAGGATTGACTTATGACATCTACAGTTCTGTGGATTGTATGCGCACGGATGGATATTTCATGATCAGCGCAGAAGTGGACAATAAAAGCGTTGATCAGACGCTGTCCGAGATCAGGATCGAACTTAAGAAACTTGCGGAAGAACCGGTAGAACTGGAAGAACTGGAACTGGTCAGAAATTACATCAAAGGAAATTTACTCAACATCATGAACGGACCTATCAACTCAGTTGAACTCATTCGGTTGTTGTCCATTTATGGCCTTGACAAAACTTTTTATGACGATTTTCTTCGGGGCATTGATGCCATTGATGCTCAAAAAATAAATATGCTGGCTGGTAAATATCTTGATTTTGACGGCCTTAGCCTGATCATTTGCGGAGTCAGATAAGAAATGGCAATTTAAACCGGATTTCAAGGCAGTTTGAAAGCGGGAACTTTTTTATTTCAGGAATAGTTTTTGATTCAATTCGGATTACAGACATTCAGGTCAATAAAACCTGGGGCAGACAAGAAAAAAAACAGCATTTAAGCATGTCATCCCGGCTTTGAAATGGAGTATGTAAAATGTGAATGGGTTTTATATTCAAATAAATAATATATATGTGGTTTTCAATGTAATAAGTAAATAATTGGAAAATTTTTTCTTTTTTTGTGGCGGCAAACGATTTGATATTTCATAAATGATATAAATGGGATTATTTAGTTTTTTTACTCAGGAATTGGCAATTGATTTAGGCACTGCGAACACACTGATCATTCAGGATGGAAAAGTAGTGGTGGAAGAACCTTCCATTGTAGCCATCAATTTATTGACAAAGGAAGTGGTGGCTGTAGGTCATAAAGCCATGCAGATGCATGAAAAAACACATCAGAACCTGAAGACTATCAGGCCATTGAAAGACGGAGTGATAGCGGATTTCCAGGCGGCTGAAGCGATGATACAGGGATTGATCAATATGATCGGTGAAAGGAAGAAATTCTTTACGCACCTGAAAATTGTGATTTGCATTCCTTCCGGTATTACAGAAGTGGAAAAAAGAGCTGTTTTTGACTCAGCTGACCATGTTGATTCCAAGGAAACCTATCTGATCTATGAACCTATGGCTGCAGCTCTGGGTATTGGCCTGGATGTGGAAGCTCCTGAAGGAAATATGATCATTGATATCGGCGGCGGAACCACAGAAATCGCTGTGATCGCACTTTCGGGCATAGTCACGGATCAATCCATCCGGATCGCGGGAGATGTGTTTACATCTGATATAGTGGATTATATGAAGAAAAAATACAATCTGCTGGTTGGAGAACGGACAGCGGAACAAATCAAGATCGCCGTAGGATCTGCTCTCACAGAATTGGCAAATCCTCCGGAACCCATCGCTATCAACGGAAGGGACCTGATCACAGGAATTCCGCGTCAGGTTGAAGTGAAGTACTCCGAAGTAGCTGTCGCGTTGGATGATTCTTTGAACAAGGTTGAAACCGCCATATTGAAAGTACTGGAAGATGTACCGCCTGAGCTGGCATCAGATATTTATAAAAGAGGGATTTATCTGACCGGAGGCGGCGCTTTGCTCCGCGGGCTGGACATCAGATTATCCAGGAAGACCAAACTTGATGTAAGGGTTGCGGATGATCCTTTGAGAGCAGTTGTCAAAGGTTCAGGCATCGCTTTGAAAGGGACCAGCAGATACTCGTTTTTGATGGATAGGAAAAATCTTTAAGTCATTGAAAATGTATGCGTAATTTAATCCTCCTTTTAATAAAATTTGGAGCGCTGATCATTTTTTTGATTTATGAAATCATAGCTTTCAGCCTCATTGTCAGCTATAACAATCCTCAAAAGGAGATTTTTATCTATTCTGCAGGTCTTTTTACCGGTTTTTTCTCAGAAAGGTACAACAGGGCCGCTGATTATCTGAAGCTGGAAGAAAAAATTGACAGCATTCACCTTGAAAATACCAGGCTGATCCGTCAATTGTATAACTCACGACAGAATGATGTCATTCCTGTTGATTTTCAGGATTCTGTTTTGATGCAATATGATGTCATTCCGGCGAAAATTTCCAATAAAACCATCAACCTCAGGAACAACCGGTTGACCTTATCGAAAGGTCGTCTGGACGGGATCAGTGAAGGTATGGGGGTAGTTTCCGAAAAAGGGATCGTAGGCATCGTCCAAAAAGTGAGCGACCATTTTTCCAGTGTGATCCCTTTGGTCAATACCCGTTTTCAGGCGGGAGCCAAGATCAAGACAAGGAATTATTTTGGTGATTTGCTCTGGAAACCTTATGATGAGCGTTATATTCAGCTGAGAAATATCCCCAAGCACTATAAAGTAGCTGTAGGAGACACAGTGGTTACCAGTGGATATTCAACCATTTTTCCACCGGATATTGAAATAGGTATTATAAAAGATGTAAATATTGCAGGAGGAAGCAATTATTATGATCTGAAAGTTAGATTGCATAATAATTTCGGGAAAATGGATCACGTGTATGTGATAGATTACAAGTACAAACAGGAAAAAAAAGAAGTTGAAAACATTGAATAATGTACCCCATATTTTTTAAACAAACGATCAGACTGGTTTTTATCTTCCTGCTTCAGGTACTTGTACTGAAAAGGATCAATCTGAGTTTTAGTGAATTCAACTACATTTTTATTTTTATCTATCCGTTATTTATAATATTACTGCCGATCAAAGTAAACAGAATATTGCAGCTCACCCTGGCATTGGCTCTGGGTTTAGCCGTGGATATGTTTTATGACTCTCCGGGTTTACATACAGCTGCATTGGTTTTAACAGCGTATTTGAAAAAAATAGTACTCAAGTTTTTGGAACCGGTAGAAGGATATACCGTTGAAAGCAGTCTGGGAATGATCAAATATGGATTCAACTGGTTCCTGATATATTCCAGTATGTTGCTTTTTGTGCATTTATTTGTATATTTCCTGCTGGAAGCATTTGCCTTTCAATTTATCCTGGGTGTATTGCTGAGAACAGTTTTCAGTTTTATCATATCCCAGGTTTTGATCTTATTGTATATGGTTCTCATACGGCCCAAATAAAATATTTTGTGAATTCAGATTTATTCAGATACAGGATCGTACAGATCATTTTCTTCGTTGGTGCAGTGATTTTGTTGCTTAAAGCTGCCCAACTACAGATATTTGATTCCACCTATAAAGATAAAGCTGAAAGAATGGTGCTGCGCAAAGTCGAACAATTGCCGGCCCGTGGATTGATCTATGATCGGTATAATAATCTGATGGTGTATAATGAACCGATCTATGAACTGGAGGTCATTTACAATGAATTGCCTGAAAATCTGGATACCACCCTGTTGTGTTCTCTTTTAGGGATAAGTCTTGCAGAATTTGAAAAGCGGATTGAAAAGGACTGGAAGGACATCCGTTTTAGCAAATACACACCATTCCAGTTCATGACAAAGATCGACCAGGAAAAATTCCTAAAATTTGAAGAATTCCTGTGGAAATTTCCGGGGTTTTATCCCAGGGTCAGGAGTATCAGAACCGCTGCCGTTCCTTCAGCTGCTCACCTGCTTGGCTACATCAGCGAGGTCAGTCAGAATGTTATAGATGATTCTCTGGGAATTTATGGAATGGGAGATTACATTGGAAATAGCGGACTGGAAGGTAGTTATGAATCTGTTTTAAGGGGAGAAAAAGGTTATAAATATATTCTGAGGGATAAACTGGGCAAATCCCTGGACAGTTATAAAGAAGGGGCGCTCGATAAAGATGCCGTTGCCGGACACGATCTCATTACCACCATCGACCTCGAATTGCAGCAATATGCTGAAACACTGTTAAAAAACAAAAGGGGAGCCGTTGTCGCCATCGAGCCTTCGACGGGAGAGATCCTGGCTTTGGTCAGCGCACCATTTTTTGATCCGAATGAACTGTCCATCAGGGAAAACCGGGGAGAAGCCTTTCTCAGACTCCTCAACGACACCATCAACAGACCTTTGATCAACAGAGCTTTGATCGCCCGTTATCCGCCGGGTTCCATATTTAAGCCCATCATAGGTCTTTTGGCAATGCAATTGGGTGTGTCTGATGAAGACAGGACCATTTATTGCGGAGGCGCTTATGTGTACAGAACAAAATATAATGTATTCCGGTTTGGATGCCACCGACACCCAACTGCTACCAATATGTCCATAGCTTTACAGCATTCCTGCAATTCCTATTTTTTTGAGCTGACCCGGAATCTGATTGAAATGTATGGCTATTCCTCTCCCGGCCGTGGGTTGGATACAATGGCAAGGTACCTGGCCGATTTTGGTCTGGGAAAACATTTAAATATTGGTTTGGCCAACGAAAATAAAGGCTTTGTTCCCGACAGCCGGTATTATGACTGGGTTTATCGAAATCAGAGAGCAGCATGGAGATCTACCTACATCATGTCCATCGGGATCGGTCAGGGAGAGATGGAACTGACTACTTTACAGATGGCCAATCTGGCAGCAATTATAGCCAACAGAGGTTACTATTTTACGCCTCATGCGGTGAAAAAATTTGTTCCGACGGTGAATCTCGATAAAAGATTCACTACAAAAAACTATGTCCGGATAGATAAAAAGCATTTCTTCAGTGTAGTGGATGGAATGGAGCGTGTAATTACTTCCGGAACTGCCAGATCGTCGTATGTTCCTGATCTTCATATCTGTGGAAAAACCGGAACTTCCCAGAATGTGCATGGAGATGACCACTCTGTTTTTTTTGGATTCGCTCCGAGGAATAATCCCAAAATCGCTATTGCCGTATATGTAGAAAATGCAGGTTGGGGTGGACAGGTGGCTGCACCTATCGGAAGTTTGATCATGGAAAAGTATGTCAACAGGGAGATCAAACCCTATAGAAAAGTGCTGGAAGAAGTGATCATCAAAAAATCATTCCTTGGGCCCAAACACAAAACCAAAAAACCAAAACCCGGGATTAAACCTATCGCTGTTGATGAAGAAATTCCCCATGATCATTCCGAACATGAAGTGATCACTGACAACGAAAACCACTGATAATCAGTGATCAAATTTTATTTTTCCAGGTGTTTGCAATGGATCTGGTATTTAGTTTAAAGCCTGTTTTCTTTTTCCATTATGGCTTTTAAGTATCATATCAAAACCTTCTCCGGCAAAATTGGTGACCATTTTTTCAATGCTAAAATTCCTTCCTATATTATTGACAGACAAAAACTATCTGCCTGAATCATTACGAATTAGTTATATTCAGCATATTTCCCCAAGCCAGAAACTAATTTTTTTTTAACTTCGCCACCAAAAAATGATAATATCAGCCATTGTTGCAGTTTCCAAAAACAATGTCATCGGAAAAGATAATAAAATGCCCTGGCATCTTCCTGCTGATCTGGCCTATTTTAAGAAAACGACGCTTGGTCATCCGGTCATTCTTGGCCGGAAAAATTTTGAATCGATCGGAAAGCCTTTGCCTGGCCGTACCAATATTATAGTTACCCGGGACAGATCCTTTGCCTGTAGCAATTGTACAGTCGTTCATTCTCTGGAAGAAGCGCTGCTTTTTGGCTTTCAAAATAATGAAGAAGAAGTGTTTATCATCGGAGGCGGAACCATCTATGAACAATCCAAAGATCTGTGGGACAAACTTTATCTGACAGAAATCGATGCAGAAATGGACGGAGATGTTTTTTTTCCGGAGATCGACAAAACTCAATGGCAACAAATCTCTTCTGTTGAAAAGGAAGCAGATGAAAAAAATGCTTACAATCTGATATTTAAGGTGTTTTCCCGCGTACGTTGATCAATATGAGTTCGGTTGGCTCTGATATATTTGATTTCAATTACAAGATACGGTCACCAAAAAATCTTTGCATCATTTTTCAGCCCTGTAAAGTTTTAGGCTCAAAGTGTTTTGCCATTTTTCTTCTCCCAGGGGCAATATCCTATCTGTTATGGTAGTTGGATTTTTATTAAGCACACATATTCTGCCGGCTAAAGGCCAGTTTTTTATACTCCAGAATAATGCAATAAAATTCAAATTTTTCAAAAATATTTGTGGAACAGACGCTTTCAAAGGTCTTTAGGGAAAGTAATTGGAGCGATAAATAATTTAGATCTTCAGAGCCATCGAAAAAATAATTTTTTCTGAATAAGCTCATATTTCCCTTGAAAAATGCATCATTATTCCAATTGTGTCCTGATATTGAATTTAAACTATCCTGACAACTGAAAAGTCAATAAACAATTCATTTGATTTGCCAATATGCTTATGAAAACGTTGAATAAATTGAAGGATTTCCCTTTAAGGCGTAGTTTTTAAGCCATCAAATACTTTTAAAAGTTTTATAGTATTAACTTGTGGCAACCAATATTTTATCAAACAATTTTTATTTCAAATAAATTTTGATATTTTTGAAACAGCAATTATTAATTAAATCTAAATCAAATTCCAATGAGTAAGAGAGATGAATTGATTGCTCTTTATACCAAAGAGCTCAAAGAAAAATGCAATGTAAACGCAGATGCTGCATTGCTTGAAAAAGTGACGATCGGCTGCGGTCCTTCTATTTACAACAAAGATTCCGCAACGGTAAGTTGTAGCCAGGATTCCGAAATGGAAACCGTCAAGAATAATTTCCTTATCAAGAAATTAGGATTAGCTGATGGACCACAACTAGACGCTGCATTGAAGGAAGTTTGTGAGCAAATGGGCAGCTCAAACAAAAATAAATACAGAGCCATTTTCTATTATTTATTGGTTAAAAAATTCAAAAAAGAAGCCATTTACGGTTAATTTTCTTTAAAAAGCCGGTTGACTGATGAAATTCACCGGCTTTTTTTGATCCCAATAAATAAACATTTATGACCTCAAAACTTACCTCCAAATTTTGGCGCACCCTGTATTATTTAAGGCATATCCCTAGTTTATGGTTTTGGAATGTTGCTGTTGTGAAAATCGACCAGCATGAATCAGAAGTGGCCATTCACCATTCCTGGGCCAACAAAAATCCTTTCCGAAGCATCTATTTCAGTGCTTTGGCAGGAGCTGCTGAGTTATCCACCGGTTTACTGGCTTTAATGGCCTGTCAGCACAACAATACGTCCATGCTGGTCACTGGTATGGAAGCAAAATTTCTCAAAAAAGCCACCGGAAGGATCCTGTTTAAATGCGTAGAAGGTGATCAGATGCTTGAAACAGTGGAAAAGGCAGTGGCTACAGGTCAAGGGCAGGAAGTTGTCGTAAAAAGCTCCGGCTTTAATGAAGAAGGCATCGAAGTAGCCAGATTCCTGTTTACCTGGTCATTCAAAAAAAGACAGGAACAATAGATTGGCAGAATATTTTAATTATTTCACCGAAAACCAACAAAAATACACCTTAAACTGCTGTCATTTTAACAGTTATTCGGACATATTTTGTAAAAGAATGTTCATTAATGTACTTTTGCATCAGAAACAGGTTGAATTTTCCAATCGATCTTTATGCAAAATTAGCATTTGAAAGAATGGGAATTTCACGGTTCCGGTGGTTGAAGTACTTTTGCTCATCAGCGAACTTACTTCACATATTTTTTTGGGCTAAATCATCAGGTCAACATAGAATGATTGCAATTATGCCCGGAATAGATCAGCTTCCGGACCAACTGATTTCTGTGTGGATCTATCTAAACTAATCAGATGAAGCAGGAAACGAAAGTGTTCAAGGAGAACCTTATTATACAGGCTGCAGAAACGGTCTTCAGGAAAATGGGTTTTAAGAATGCAAAAATGGAGGATATTGCATTTGAAGCGGGAATTACAAAGGTTACGTTATACACCTATTTTCAAAGCAAGGAGAATTTATACATGGCATTGACCTATAAAGCTTTCCAGAGATTATTGGACAGATATTACGCATCCATCGAAAAGAATAAGCATAAAAGCGGACTGGAATCTTCCCTGGCTTTGATGGAAACCAGCATGAATTTTTTTGCCAATAATTTTTTATACTCAGAAGCTCTCCTCGATTATTTCAATACCGTCAGGTCTTCGGATTCCGGTCAGAATAAAAGCAAACTCACCGAAGCCATCAATCAGAGTCTGTATTTCAATAAGTTGCAGGACATACACAACCTACCCTTCAAGCTCAACTTCAAAGAGATCGAAAGGGGTAAACTGGATGGAAGCATTATCAGCCAACTGGATTCCATGCTGATCACATTACAGGGTTGGTCTATGGTCACAGGTTTTGCAAAGATCCTCTCCGCTTCAGGAAATACTGTGAAGCCTTTGTTCAACATCGACCTCAATGAATTAAAAAATATCACGCTGATCACCGGCAAGGCTCTTTTGCTTGAAAAGGGTAAATAAAAAAAGCTGCCTTTTTCGGACAGCTTTCAATTGTTCATGATCTTTTGTTGATTTGTGGTCTTGTTCTATGTTGTTAGCCTGAGCTTTTTAATCAAATGATTGATTTTCCACTTCAGCCTGTTTTACCATTGCTGAATACTCATCCGGGCTAAGGCCGTCAATTACAAAGCCGATCGGATTGATGGGTTTTCCGTTGAAATGTACTTCATAATGCAGGTGCGGTGCGGTAGACAAACCAGTATTGCCAACACTTCCGATCACCTGACCTTTTTTCACTTTTTGTCCTTTCTTCACATTGATTTTGTTCATGTGGCCATAAAGGGTCGCATATCCGTGTCCGTGAGATATTTTAACATATTTCCCGTATCCGGAACGACTGTTGACCACTTCTACAACCCGTCCGTTGCCGGTTGATTGAATCGAAGTGCCCAAAGGCGCTGTAAAATCCATTCCATAATGGAATCTCCTGATTTTGTGAACGGGATGTATCCGGTATCCAAATCCGGATAAACCTTTGATGTGAGTGGACAATTTATCGATTCTTACAGGAATGATGGAAGGTATGGATGCAAGTTTTTCTTCCCTTGCTTTTGCTTTTTTGAGCAATTCATCCAAAGACTTATTTT
>Ga0209573_1002773_pt1 | contig 21117 bp, 12 predicted proteins | sample TNRBio252014_DNA_FD_185870 | JGI IMG/M metagenome (GOLD analysis project Ga0209573, IMG submission 185870) | Wastewater treatment Type I Accumulibacter community from EBPR Bioreactor in Madison, WI, USA - TNR Reactor_6/25/2014_ DNA (SPAdes)... | ecosystem: Engineered > Bioreactor > EBPR >...
TTCTCAATCAGAAAACTTGGTAATTGTTCACAACGGTATCATTGAAAACTATGATACCTTGAAAAAAGAATTGATTTCAAGAGGTTATGAATTCAAAAGTGACACCGATACTGAAGTATTAATTAACTTTATTGAGGAAATTAAAAAACAAGAAAAATGCAAATTGGGTAAAGCTGTTCAGTTGGCTTTAAGCGAAGTGGTTGGTGCCTATGCCATATTGGTTTTTGATAAAACAAAACCCGATGAATTGGTCATTGCCAGACTAGGTAGTCCTATTGCAATCGGAATTGGAAAAGATAATGCCGAGTTTTTTATTGCCTCAGATGCTACTCCTTTTATCGAATACACCAAAGATGCCATCTATTTGGAAGATGGCGAAATGGCTATTGCCAAAATCGGGAGAGACGTCAAAATCTATAAAATCAACGAAGACGAACGCGTCCGAGATTTTAAAATCCAGCAACTCCAACTCAGTCTAGAGCAAATCGAAAGAGGTGGTTACGAACACTTCATGCTCAAGGAAATATTCGAACAACCCACTGCCATAACCGATACTTATAGAGGACGTTTACACGCCCATGAAGGTTTGATTAAAATGTCGGGATTGGATGATCATTTGGGTCGGTTTATGAATGCCAATCGCATTATCATCGTAGGTTGCGGTACTTCTTGGCATGCCGGTTTGGTAGCCGAGTATTTGTTTGAAGATATCGCCCGCATACCGGTGGAAGTAGAATACGGATCTGAATTCAGATATAGAAATCCCATTATTACCGAAAAAGATGTCGTAATTGCTATTTCACAATCGGGTGAAACTGCCGATACCTTGGCAGCCATCAAATTGGCTAAATCCAAAGGTGCATTCGTCTTTGGAATCTGTAATGTGGTCGGTTCATCCATTGCGCGGGAAGCTCATGCCGGTGCCTATACCCATGCCGGTCCCGAAATTGGTGTGGCTTCTACCAAAGCCTTCACTACACAAATTACCATATTGTCTCTCATGGCACTTAAATTGGGTAAGGAAAAAGGAAATATTGCCACTTCGGTTTACCACACGTATTTACAAGAATTGTTGCAGATCCCTAGCAAGATTGAACAATTACTACAAGAGGATCAACACATCATCGAAATTGCCAAAAAATATAAGGATGTATCCAATTTCTTGTATTTAGGTCGCGGCTATAATTTTCCGGTTGCCTTAGAAGGAGCCTTAAAACTCAAAGAAATTTCCTATATCCACGCCGAAGGTTATCCTGCTGCGGAAATGAAACACGGGCCGATTGCCTTAATTGATGAAAACATGCCGGTTGTAGTCATTGCAACCAAGCAAGGGCATTATGAAAAAGTGGTGAGTAATATTCAGGAAATTAAAGCCCGACATGGACAATTGATTTCAATTGTAACCTTCGGCGACCATACTGTAAAGGAAATGAGTGATCACAGTATTGAAATTCCCGAAACTTTGGAACCCTTTACGCCATTATTGACGACTATCCCTTTACAATTATTGTCCTATCACATTGCCGTGATGCGTGGTTGTAATGTTGACCAACCTCGTAACTTGGCTAAATCAGTTACGGTAGAATAAACTTCAATAATAAACAAAATATAAACCCCAAGGATTTCAGTAATCTTTAGGGTTTTTTAATTTTATTTATCCGAAGGAAGCACATCGTGAACCATGGTATGGTTTCCTTCATTCCACGCCGATAAAATATCTGTAGCTACAGCAGCACCACTTCCAGCTGCAATGATGAACTGGCTTCTGTGACCTGCTAAAACACCTGCAACGAAAATTCCGGGCGCTACCACGTGATCGATATTGCGTAAATGGATGCGTTTTTTGGCTTCCGGCATCTTGGGATGAGCGGCAACATAGGATAATAGGCCTTCAATATTGAAATGGGCACTGGGTGTTACAGCTACTACAATTTGTTTGGCTGTATAAGTGTTTTGTTCGGAAATCACGGTGAAATTACCTTCTTTTCCATCAATTTTGAGCACCTTTTCATCAGAAATTTGTTGGATTTGCGGATATAAATCGGATAGATGTTTTTGACCGTGGCTTAAGATATCACCACCTTTGGTTCCGGGATTAATCCCCAAAGCGTTGTTAAACAAAGCTGTATGCATACCGCTTTCACTTTGATGGATGAAAATTCCAATTTTTTTATCGGCTACAAAAGGTTTCTTACCAGCCGAACCCAGCGTTAAGGCACAAGACAATCCGGCAGGACCACCTCCTATAATTAATACGTCAAATGTGTTCATGATTTAAAATTTTTAGTTGTGCCAAAAGTAGATAAAAAGAACCTAGCTTGTGTGATGTTTATTACCAAAAAAAAAAGCTGTCTGAAAAACATCAGTCAGCTTAAGTTTATTTAGGTAGAAATCCAAATTCAAAATTCAAAATTCAAAATTCAAAATCCCAAATTCAAAATCTCAAATCTCAAATCTAAAATCTAAAATCTAAATTAATACCCAAATCTTCTTCTACCATTCCAAACATCTCTTTTGTTACAATGTTGGAAAGCAATGCGTTTGTTTATTTGTTGTTCATCTCTGTTTTCATTTATAGCTCCGAAAAATCTTTTTAAAGTTGACATGATTGTTTAGTTTTAGTTATTTATATACTGAACAGACGCTGCAAGAATAATATTGTTACAGTACTATGTAAAACAAAGTACTATTTAACTATTTGTTAACATTAACAAGTAACGTCTTTCTGTTTTGAAGTAACTTTATTGAATTTTGATATACTTATATTTGCTGTCGATTTTACTCTAGTTAAATTAATCTCTTTACCTTTACCTATTCAAAACAAACCAATTATCGAAATGAGAAATCTATTATTAACCACAACAGGTTTTCTCCTGTTTTTTTTAAATTCTATGGCACAAAAAGTCGAATTTGAATCGTACGACCTTGAAAACGGTTTGCACGTAATTTTACATCAAGACCATACCGCTCCCGTCGTGATTACTTCGGTCATGTACCACGTGGGCGCCAAAGATGAAAGACCCGATCGTACAGGTTTTGCCCATTTTTTTGAACATTTACTATTTGAAGGTACTGCCAATATCGGGCGTGGCGAATGGTTTAAAATTGTTTCTTCCAATGGGGGAAACAACAACGCCAATACCAGCGATGATAGAACCTACTATTATGAAGTTTTCCCTTCCAATAATCTAGCGCTCGGCCTTTGGATGGAATCGGATCGCATGTTACAACCGGTCATCAATCAAATTGGTGTTGACACGCAAAACGAAGTGGTTAAAGAGGAGAAACGTCAGCGTGTGGACAACCAACCTTATGGCAATTTTTTAGCCGAAGTGAAAAAAAACTTATTTGATGTTCATCCTTACCGTTGGGCGACCATCGGTTCTATGGAACATTTGGATGCTTCGACTTTGGATGAATTCATCGCTTTCAATAAAAAATATTACGTACCCAATAATGCGGTACTAGTTGTAGCCGGTGATATTGATAAAGCACAAGCCAAGGATTTGATTCAAAAGTATTTTGGAAGTATTCCTCGTGGCGCAGATATCGTGAGAGAAACCTATGATGAAAAACCCATTACCGAAACCCGCAGAGCGGTTTACAACGATCCCAACATACAAATTCCAGCTATTGTCGCTTCCTATAGAACGCCTTCTATGAAAACCAGAGAGTCGCGTGTCTTGGATATGATTTCCACTTTGCTCAGCGACGGCAAAAGCTCTCGATTGTACAAACGCATTGTAGACGATAAAAAAATGGCGCTGCAAATAGGCGCTATGAATTTCAGTCAGGAAGATCATGGTATGTACATCATTTATGGTATGCCTTTGGGAAATACTACTTTGGATGCCATTCTGAGAGAAGTTGACGACGAGATGGTAAGACTTCAAACCGAGTTGCTTTCAGAAAATGAAATGCAAAAACTCAAGAATATTTTTGAAAATCAATTTGTCAATTCCAATTCAACCGTACAAGGTGTTGCCAGTTCATTGGCTACGTATTATTTGTTGTATGGAGACGTCAACCTCATCAACACGGAAATTGAAATTTACAACTCTATTACGCCCGAAGAAATCAGAGCTGTTGCCCAAAAGTATTTGAATCCCAATCAAAGATTGGAATTGAGTTATTTACCTACTGAAAAAACCGCTTCAAATTAATCGTCATGTCATTTAAATATACCTATCTATTATTAACTACCATTTTTATAATGAGTTGTACCGGAACCAAAACCACTACTGAAACTTTTGACAGAAATGCACAACCAGTAGCGGGTCCTGCACCAAAAGTCCAATTGGGGAAACCTCAAACATTTACCCTTGATAACGGCTTAAAAGTATTGGTTGTCGAAAACCAAAAATTACCTAGAGTTTCTGTCAATCTCACGCTAGATAACACACCCGTTTTTGAAGGAGAAAAGGCAGGAGTTTCCAGTTTGTTAAGCGACATGCTTGGAAGTGGAACGACTACGGTTTCCAAAGATCAATTCAACGAAAGAATCGATTTTTTAGGGGCCAGTGTCAATTATGGCAGTCAGAGTGCTAGTATGCGATCTCTTTCCAAATTTTTTCCAGAAGTTTTTGGTTTAATGGCAGATGGCGCTTTAAATCCCCATTTCACTCAAGAAGAATTTGATAAATCCAAAGCAAAACTCATGGACAACATCAAATCTGGGGAGAAAAGTGTGGAAAATATTTCCAATAGAGTTGAAAATGTGTTGGCATATGGGGCTGAACATCCATTTGGAGAATTCACCAAAATGAGTCAATTGGAAAAAATAACGCTAGCTGATGTCCAAGCATTTTACGATACTTATTTCAAACCCAATCAGGCTTATTTGATTGTTACGGGAGATGTAAAATTTAAAGAAGTTAAGGCGTTGGTTGTAAAACATTTAGGTAGTTGGCAAAAAGGAACACTTCCCGAATACAAGTTGCCTGAAACCCAAAATGTAGCTCAAACTGAAATCAATTTCATCGACATGCCCGAAGCGTCTCAAACCCAAGTGAATGTGGTAAGCACCACACATTTGGAAATGGGAGATCCCGATTATCATGCTGTTTTGGTTGCTAATCAAATATTTGGAGGTGATTTCAATTCGCATCTCAACATGAATCTTAGAGAGGCGCATGGGTTTACTTATGGGGCTCGCTCCTCTGTACCTGCTAGTAAATACGTTTCCATGTTTAAGGCTGGAGCCAAAGTGCGCAATCAAGTAGCCGATTCGGCTGTCGTGGAAATTATGAAAGAATTGGATAGAATGTACCTTGAAAAGGTAACCGATGAAGAATTGAAAACTGTTAAAGCCAGTTACTCCGGTAATTTTGTCATGGAAGTTGAAAAGCCTGAAACCGTAGCGCGATATGCTTTAAATATTCAAAAGAACAATCTGCCTGAAGACTATTACGAAACCTTTTTAGCCAAAATTAATGCCGTGACGGCTGATGATGTCATGCGAGTGGCTCAAAAATATTTCAATAAAAACAATACTCGTATAGTCGTAACTTCCAAAGGTGCAGAAGTGTTACCTGCCTTAGAAAAACTAGGATACAAAATCAATTATTTCGATAAAGAAGGAAATAGTGTAGGCAAACCCAAAATGCCCGAAGCCGTTTCCAATGATATTACCCCTGCCCTAGTGTTGGATAAATATTTCAAAGCGGTTGGTGGAAAAGATAAATTGGAAGCCATTCAAACTATTGAACAAACTTATGAGTTTACCATGCAAAGTACACCGGTTGTTCAGATTTACAAAATGCAAAAACCCAATAAAATTTTTGTTGAAACCCTTGTAATGGGTCAATCATACGGAAAAATGGCTTTTGATGGTGTAAATGGGTATATGGTACAAATGGGCAATAAAATGCCATTACCGGAAGAAAGAGTCACAGAATACAAAAACAAAAAAGGGATCATTGATGAACTTCTCTTATTGGATAACAGTGCTTTGAAACTCGATGGCATCGTCAGTGTGAATGGTAGTGATGCCTATAAAATGCTGATTGATACCCATGGAGAAAAATCCGTAAAATATTTTGATGTAAAAAATGGTCTGTTAGTCAAAGAAGAGAAAACGGCACAAGCACCTGATGGAACAGATAATACTACTTACACCGACTTTTTTGATTACAAAGAAATAAATGGTATTTTGATATCTCACAGAGTTATGACCAATGGAATGGGTGTTGACATGGAAATGCTTGTAAAAAGTGTTGAAATAAATAAAACTTTTACGGAAGACACCTTCAAGTAAAATTCAAACGATTTCGTAAAAACCGGATTAAAATTTATGTGTTTAATCCGGTTTTTTTATACGTAGAATCGGCGATGGCGCTTTATTTTTATTACTTTTGCGCTTGCAAAATGATGCCAACTTATCAGTATAAAACAAACCATTTGAAATCATAAAATAGTAATCCATGAAGAGAGTATTAGTAGCTACCGGTGGTGGAGATTGCCCCGGATTAAATGCTGTTATCAGAGCTGTAGTAAAAAGAGCTGCCCAAGAACGCGATTGGGAAGTAATAGGAAGTATTCAATCCTATGACGGAATTTTGAGAGAACCTACCGAAATTATGGTGTTGGACGAAAAAGCTGTTGCCGGAATACACGTTGACGGAGGAACCATCATCGGAACTACCAATAAAGGCGGACCATTTGCATGGCCGTTTAAAAATCAGGACGGAACTTGGGGCGCTGTAGACCGCTCCGATGAAATGATTCGTAAGTTACAGTATTTGGGAGTAGATGCCGTAATCAGTATCGGTGGAGATGGCTCTCAAAAAATATCCCAACAACTTTTCGAAAAAGGACTCAAAATTATTGGAGTCCCCAAAACCATTGACAACGACTTATCCGCAACCGATTTTACCTTCGGATTTCAAACCGCTGTACAAATAGCAACCGAATCCGTTGATAAATTGGTTACTACCGCTGCCAGCCACAACCGTGTCTTGGTACTCGAAGTAATGGGTAGAAATGCCGGTTGGATTGCCTTAAACACGGCTATTGCCGGTGGAGCCGAAGTTTGTTTAATTCCCGAAATTCCATACGATATCGAGAAAGTAGCCGAAAAATTATACGCTCGATATAGTAAAGGAAAAGGTCATGCCATCGTGGTAATTGCAGAAGGAGCTGTTCCCAAAGGAGGTACGCTTCTAGCAGAGAAAAGCGACGAAGTAGGTTATGAAAATGTTCGTTTGGGTGGTGTCGCTCGTAAATTGGTCAATGATTTGAAAGCTATTGGCTTTGAAGCCGATATGCGTGAAACCGTTTTAGGACACTTACAAAGAGGTGGAATTCCTATTGCTTACGATAGAATTTTGGCAACCCAATTTGGGGTCAAATCTTTTGAAATGGTTTTGGAAGGTAAATTTGGTGAAATGGTAGCCTACCGTCATCCTCACATCATCTCGGTTCCTTTCCACGAAGCTATTGATTCTCCCAACTTTGTCGACCCCAATTGTGATTTGGTCAAAACGGCAAAAGGTGTCGGTATCGGTTTTGGAGACTAATCATAACACCTTTATACCCTTAAATCCGCAAGTATTGTATAAAAGCCACGAACCTGCCTCGTCGGCAAGGCGGGTACACGAATTTATCATTTTATAATAGGTGCATGCAAATTGATACTAATCCCGCTGTTCGGGATCTTCGTTTCACTACGATTTACTGAATGATAAACACTAATCTTAAATCCTTGCGGATTTAAGGTATACTAAAAAAACCTGAAATTTCTTTCAGGTTTTTTTATGGCATAACATCTGCGATGTCTTACAAATCATACTTCACCGAAAGCATATAAACTGCCGGTTGTACATAATACCTCGAGGTGCTGATTAAAGCGTCGCTTGCGGTATTCTGATCTTGACTGCCTGTTTTTAAAATATTGTCTCCCGATAAAATAAACTCCCATTTCGATTTTTCTTTTTGATAATAGAGTTTCGAACTTAAAAAGCTGTATTGACTGTTGACGGTATGGTCCGCATCTTGGTAATCGTAATAGCTGAAATCGGCTGTCCAAGTGAAATGCTTTAAAAAGTTGGCTTCTACATTGAGATAGGGTTTTTGGGTGAGGTAACGACTATCTCTATTGGTACCGGTATAATCACTGATGCTATAGCGATAACCCAGTTCAAAATTAGGCACTTCCTTAAATCGGGTTTCAAAACTGATGTTGTAATTTTGAGTCAAACTTTTGGACAAAGTCTCCGCACTATTCAACAAGGTGTAATTTTGTCCATAATTCACACTACTACCCACATTGACTTCCCATTTCTTAAATTTCTTACCGGCATTGAGATTCCCTGAAATGGTTTCATCGGGATTTTGAAGGTTGATTGGGTAAGATACCATATCCGTTTGGGTCAATTGAGTCGTTGTCTTGACCGGATTGACACTTTTTTTATAGGAAACATTTCCGTGAATGTTGGTGAAATTGTACATGTTGAAATCAAAATAGCGCAAGGTGTAGGTGTGATACAACGAACTTTCAAGATCGCGACTACCGCCACTCAAAGACTGATAACTGTTTAGAAGCAAACCGGCTGCATACTTGTTGATATCCGAAAATTCATTCGTAATGGCATATTCCAATCGCATGGATCGGGTGTTTTTAAACTTGTATTCGGCGTAGAAATCGGGAAGTAGCTTTTGGGTTGAAACTTGATTGGCATCCTCAAATTGAGTGTCATTGAGATTAAATTGATGTATACTCATCCCTGGGGTGATTGTCAATTTACCCCATTTGATATTGTAATGCAATGCTAAAAACAAGTCATTGAATCGAAAATCAGCATCATTACGCAATGTTAAATCATCAAACGCATAGGTGTTTCCATTGGATAAGGTTTGGAATAAATCAGAATCCAAACGTTGGGTACTAAATGTGTTGCCAAGGGTAAAATTCAAATTACTCGTATTACTCAACACGTAAAAATAATCCACTTTTGCATCAATTTTTTGAGAATTCAAGCCTTTATTTTGGGTTAATTGATACAAAATATCGGGTTGCATGTTTAAAATAGCAGAGGTTTCAAAAAACTCGTCCAAAGAAGTGGCACTGTACAAAGGTGCATTTTGATCCAACGTGTGTTGCACACTTCCCGAGATAATGTGATGATCATTGATGGTATAAAATAATTCCGTGTTTTGATTGATGGAAAAAGGATCCTGAGATTGGTTTGTTTCAATCGTTCCATTGAGGTTGGAAATCGTTTGACTGAATTCCGTTTGTTTGGATTTTTTGAAAATGACGTCATAATTCCATTCCAGCATGGAAGATGGCTTGTATCTAGAACTCAATTTTAACATCCCCAACTGATTGCGTTGATTGGATAATTTAGTTTGGTTTTCAATGGTCTCTGTGGCGGTGTAATTCTTATACGTTTCGGTGCTCATATCGGTATCCGAATCGTTGTAAATGGCAAATCCACTCACATCCCATTGATCTGAAAATGAATAATTGAAATTCAAAGCGCCAAATCGGGACACTACCGAGAGCGCTTTGTCATTATTCAGGAGCGAAATTCCCAATTGATCGGTATTGATGCGCATTGAACTGCCTCCTTTTTTCATCAAATTCTTAAAACCTCCCGAAAATTTGAAATAGTCCTGCATGGTAAATGGAGCTTCCCCAATGTTGTTAAAATCGGTTAGGATATTTAAGCTCTTTTTGGGACTGTAATAAAATACTTTGGGATGAGCCAAATATTTTTCGTCAGCTCCTCCACCGGCTGTAATTTCTCCAAACCAAAAATTTTCTTTTCCTTCCTTTAATTTGATATTTAAAGCTATGGCATCCTGATCGTTTTCCAAACCTTTGAGTTGGCTTACTTCTGAATAATTCTTCAACACCTCAACTTTATCGACTGCATTTGCCGGTATGTTTTGGGTGGCGAGTTTGCTGTCTCCATCAAAAAAATCTTTCCCGTTAACCATAATTTTAGAAACTTGTGTCCCTTCTACTTCCACTTGTCCCTCATCGTTGATTTCTACTCCGGGTAGTTTTTCAAGCACGTCTTCCAATTTTTTTTCATTTCCCGTCGTAAAAGAATCGGCATTGTACACGATGGTGTCGCCTTTGACGGTAACCGGCATGGTGTACTTGAGTTCAACTTCACCCAAAGCACTGCTTTTTTCAATAAGTTTGAAGTTCTTAGTTACTTTTTGACTGCCGTATGGGGTTACAAATCCCATTACTTCCGTATTAAAACCCATATAACTCACCTTGAGTGTGAATTCGGTGTTCTCCGTAAGGGAAATTTGATACATGCCCTTGTCATTGGTTACCCCAAATGTGGCCATCTTACCTGTACTTGTAACAATAGCAACTACATTGGCCATTTCCAAAGGAAGCCCTTGTTCATCGGTTACTTTTCCTTCCAAATAGGTGTTTTGTGAAAACCCAAAGAAAGTTTGAACCAAAAATAAAAACAATAATATTTTCTTCATTATTAAGATTTTTTAAAGCTCTGTTGAGGAGCATAAAACGAAGTGTTAAATGGGTATTGATAGTGTTATTGAGCTCGCCTGCCGACGAGACGAGTAATAGGGTACATCATGAACTAACCCTTAGCTCAAATGTTAACTCCAAATAGATGTGGAAATGTTATTCAATAAGTTTGACTTTACATGCGAATAATCATCCGATGACCGCCGCCACCTTCATTTTTTCGCTCTTGACCACCGTACATTTCCTGCATCTCTTTCATTTTGTCTTCCATGATTTGGTCATACTCTTTTTGGGTAACTTCTTTTCCTTTTTCGGGTTCTTTCACGTCTATGGCATCTTTGGCATTCAGGGTAATTTCAGTACACAAAAAAACCGTATTTTCTTCTGATAATTCAAGTATCAATCCTGGTAAACCCCAATAATCGGAAGGTCCATTGTTGATAGGTATTTCGGGCGTGTACCAAGCAGTTACCGTAATGATTTTGGTTTTGGGTTCTTCTTTTTCCGGTGTTTCTTTTTGTTTTGCATCTCCTTCATTTGGTGGTGGCGGTGGTCCCATTCGGATGTTTCGCACTTCTTTGGTCGCTGTTGCTTTGAAACACAAATGTTCACCTATCATTTTGGATTCTTCTTCCAATTTCCATTCATACGGCTTCAACGAATCCTTGATTAAAAACTCTTTACTAAATGATTCTATTTGACGCACATATTTTTTTTCTTTGAGATTTTTATAATAAATACCTTGATTGAAAGCACCCATCATACGCATACCTCCTCTACCGGGCTGTTCTAGTTTTTCTTCTTCTTTATAAATACCGGCAAACTTATCAAAGGTGAGTACAAATTTCTTTTCCAATTGACTTTTCAACATTTCTTTAAAATCATTGAGTCGTTCTTTCGGAATTTGAGTGCTGTCTAATTGGATATCCAATTTGGTTTTGGATTGATAAACCGCTACTCCTTTAAAATCCTGGGCTAAAACTGCAGTAGAAATAAAAAGGAATACTAAGATGGTCGAAAATAATTTTGACATGTTTGGTAACTTTTAAGTGATAAATGTGATCAGCTGCTTTTGAAAGTCAGATGTCGAATCAGACGCTCAAAATTAAGATTTGTTAATGAAAGAAAATCAAAATTTCCTTAAATGATTGAATTATATAGATTTCTGCTTCAAATATATAGACAAAGCGTTTCAATAGACCATTTATTTTGCAAAAAACTAAATCCGATCCATCATTATAAATGGAGGTCAAAATGAATAAATTTTATAACTTTACATTTTTAATATTGCCAAATAATGACTTTTCAAGAATTAATTTTTCAAGGAATTCCCGACGAATTACCCATCCCACAACCCTTTGATTCCCATCTCAATCACGCACCCAAACGCAAAGATATCCTATCTCCTTCTGAAAAAAAACTGGCTATTCGCAATGCTTTGCGCTATTTTGACCCAAAGCATCACCCCATATTAGCCGTCGAATTTGCCGAAGAACTCCATACTTACGGTCGTATTTACATGTACCGCTTTCGCCCTACCTATGCCATGTATGCCAGACCTATTCACGAATATCCGGGAAAATGTATGCAAGCCAAAGCCATCATGCACATGATTCAGAATAATCTGGATTACAGAGTGGCACAACATCCCCACGAACTCATCACTTATGGGGGCAATGGTGCTGTATTTCAAAATTGGGCGCAGTACTTAATTACAATGAAATATTTGGCCGAAATGACGGAAGAACAAACTTTGGTTATGTATTCAGGACATCCGCTGGGTTTGTTTCCTTCACATGCCAATGCGCCACGGGTAGTTGTTACCAATGGAATGATGATTCCCAATTATTCCAAACCCGACGACTGGGAAAAATTCAATGCACTTGGAGTCACCCAATATGGTCAAATGACCGCCGGAAGTTATATGTACATCGGCCCACAAGGCATTGTTCACGGCACGACTATAACCGTTTTGAATGGCTTTAGAAAAATTAAAAAAGAGCCTGCCGGATCCATTTTTTTAACCTCAGGATTAGGTGGTATGAGTGGTGCGCAACCCAAAGCGGGTAGTATAGCCGGTTGTATTACGGTATGTGCCGAGGTCAACCCCAAGATTACCAAAATCAGACACGAACAAAAATGGGTCAATGAGGTTTTTGAAGACCTCAATCATTTGGTAGAAAGAGTTCAAATAGCCCAACAAAACAAAGAAGTCGTTTCAATTGCCTACCTAGGAAATGTGGTAGAAGTATGGGAAAAATTTGATGAAGTGGGCATTCACGTCGATTTGGGTAGTGATCAGACTTCCCTTCACAATCCATGGGCTGGTGGATATTATCCGGTGGGAATGACCTTTGAAGATGCCAATAAAATGATGTCTGAAAACCCTGTTTTATTTAAAGAAAAAGTACAACAATCCTTGCGACGTCAGGCTGATGCCATCCATAAACACAGTGTAAAAGGCACCTATTTCTTTGACTATGGCAATGCTTTTTTACTGGAAGCCAGTCGTGCCGGTGCAGATGTTATGAATGCAGACCAATCGGGTTTCAGATATCCCAGTTACGTAGAAGATATCATGGGTCCCATGTGTTTTGATTACGGGTTTGGTCCTTTTAGATGGGTTTGTACCAGTGCCGATCCTCAAGATTTGGCATATACCGATCAATTGGCAACAGAAGTCTTAGAAAAGCTAAAACTAGAGTCTCCTTTGGAAGTACAACAACAAATGGATGACAATATACATTGGATTCGAAATGCTCAAACCAATAATTTGGTCGTAGGTTCTCAAGCCCGCATCTTATACGCCGATGCTTTTGGTCGTATCGCTATTGCACAAGCATTCAACCAAGCGATTCGAGAAGGTAAATTAACAGCTCCGGTCGTATTGGGTAGAGATCATCACGATGTTTCGGGTACGGATTCCCCTTATCGGGAAACAGCCAACATTTATGACGGCTCACAATTTACCGCCGATATGGCAATTCAAAATGTCATTGGAGATAGTTTTAGAGGAGCAACTTGGGTATCCATTCACAATGGCGGAGGCGTCGGTTGGGGTGAGGTTATCAATGGGGGCTTTGGTATGGTTCTTGATGGTAGTAATGCTGCCGATAATCGATTGAAATCCATGCTTTTTTGGGATGTTAACAATGGCATTACCCGAAGAAGTTGGGCGAGAAACGAAGGAGCTATTTTCAGTGCCCAAAGAGCCATGATACAAGAACCCAACCTGAAAGTAACACTTCCTCAACTGGTTTCAGATGAATTATTGGATCGTATGTTTACGTAATTCAAAAACCAAATTATATGAGAACCATTCCATTTATCCTATTTGTAGTCATGGTAACTACAATAGCTGCCTGTTCTAGCATCCGGGTTACTTCCGATTACGAAACCGGAACCGACTTTTCACAGTACAAATCATTTGCTTTTTACAAAACCGGCATTGACAAAGCAGAGATATCCGATATTGATAAAAGAAGAATCTTGAAAGATATTGAAACCGAATTATTGGCCAAGGGAATGGTTAAATCTGAAACACCTGATGTGTTGATTAGTATTTTTACCAAAGCGCGCGAACAAGTTGATGTGCATGAAACGCATTGGTCTCCTTTTTATTACAATGCCTATCAACGTACAACAATATCAAAATACACCGAAGGAACATTGTTTATCGATGTGATTGACCCTGAAGGTAAAAAATTGATTTGGCAAGGTGTGGGAAGTGGCTTCTTAACCAAATCTCAAAATCCTGAAAAAAGAGAAGCCAATATTGCCCTGTTTGTTAAAGAAATTTTGGAAAAATATCCTCCCGTTAAATAATAAGTTTTATTTATTTATATCTGTAAGCTAATAAAAACCGGTATTGTTTTTAAACAATACCGGTTTTTTTGTTTTGGAGCTGCTGAAAACAAAAGAATATTTTTACTTATACTAATATTCAGATCGCTCTATGTGCCAATTGTCTTTAGTTTCTACAAACAGGTTGCCCGCTGTTACATTTGCTCCGTAGGAGCATACTGTTTGTAGCAAAATTACAGGCATTATTTTTAATAGCTCCGTAGGAGCGACCTGTATGTATTGTAATTAAATCAGAGTAGCAGGAACTAGGTGCAAGATTTATTGAGTTTGTTAGGAGTCAGCATTCGATTCATTACAAATATTTCTCTCCCAACTTTTAAAGCAATGTAATCTTTTCCATTTTGCATATGGTTTATGATTTCTATTGTCGGTACCCGACTTTTAACAAAGTTCAAAAGTCCTCAAGTGAACTCATGTGACCTAAGTAGTGGAAATAGAAATGATCCATTTGGCTTGCTTACAAAATGCTTTCTAAAACACCTGAAGAACCTTCCTTTTTAGTAGGTACGACTCTATTCATTGATATCATCCCACAGCCACCATAAAAAAACTCCAAGGATTCAATACCCTTGGAGTTTAATTTTATGAAAGATAAGTTGTCGTTTGTATCAATTAAGCTTCGACTTCTTTCTTTTGAGTCATTAAGGACACCACAACTAAAGTTATCACAGCCAACGGAATAGAAATAATTCCCGGGTTATCCAAAGGTATCGGTGCATCTTTGGGTATCAAACCGTATTTTTCATACATGGTCGGTGAGAAAAGTATGATGCCGATGGAAGAAACAATTCCCACCAAGATAGACCAAGATATCCCTTGAGCTGTTGTCTTTTTCCAAAACAACAAGAATAGAATAGCCGGTAAATTAGCCGATGCAGCTACTGCAAATGCCAATCCTACCAAGAAGGATACATTCATACCTTTGAATAAGATACCTAGTAAAATAGCAAACATACCAACTGATACCGCTGCAATTTTACCCATTCTTACTTTTTTCTCATCGGTCATTTTTACTTCCAAATACTTGTCGATAAAGTCATGGGCAATGGCTCCCGAAGAAGCTACGATCAAACCGGCAACAGTTCCCAATACTGTTGCAAAAGCGATGGCTGAAATGATAGAGAAAATACCTACTCCAAATGTTTTAGCCAATAAAGGTCCCGACATATTGCTACTTTCCACATCCAAAACGCCATTGATCATCGCACCAATTCCCATATACAGCGTGAGAATATAGAAGAACCCGATTACGGCAATCGCAACAATAGTGGATTTACGAGCCGCTCTTTGACTAGGAACGGTGTAATAACGAATCAAAATGTGAGGTAAGGCAGAAGTTCCCAAGAACAAAGCCAACATCAACGACACAAAATTCAGTTTATCCCATATACTGGCTCCCGCTTCATTTGAGATTTTATACAACAATCCGGGTTTCATAACATCTTTACCTGATGTGGGATTTTGATACCATACGACTACACTGTTGTCTCCATCCTTAAATGCTTTCTTTGTAAATCGGACCACTTCACTGTTTTCGACAGATTTGATAAATTCAAATGGTCCAACAGGACCGGTTTTATCCACTTCTTTTCCATCTACAATGATTTTACTTAAATGTCCTACTTGATAGAACTTTTTATCAGCTTTGGGAGCTCCATTGTACAATTTTACGCCATCGGCTCCTGCCGTGGTATATAACATTTCGTCCAAAGTTGCTTGGTTGTCTTTTACATTGAGTTTATACCAACCCGAGGTTTGATCTTTTTCTACCAAAACAAATACATTCTTGTCAACCACTTTGGTCGTTTTGACCACGTAGGAAGAATCGGGTGCGCTTACAATCGTATCTTGTGAAACCACTGTTTGCAATTGTGCAAATTTGTGATAGTTCTCATTTGGATGTAAGGTCAAACCATGATTCAAAATGTATACGGTCAAAACCGTTGAAAATACAACCAATAAAGCTCCTTTGATAAACTGCACATAGGTCGTTGAAGTCATCCCGGCCGTAGCCACGATAAAGATCACGATGGAACCCACAATGAGAACGCCCATCCAATGAGGTAACCCCAATAAAGGCACAACCAAATCTCCGGCCCCAACCATTTGAGGAATGAGATAAAATACAGATACAATCAAGGTACTGATAGAGGCCGCCAATTTGATGGATTTCGAATTGAATTTGGAATCCAAAGCGTCTGTAAATGTGTATTTACCCAACTTCTTCAAAGGTTCTGCTACCAAAAACAAGGCAACTACCCAACCGGCTAAATATCCGATGGAATATAAAAATCCATCGTATCCCGAATAAGCAATCATACCACTGATTCCCAAAAAGGAAGCTGCAGATAAATAATCTCCTGCAAAGGCTACTCCGTTGACAGCCCAGTGAATTTTACCGCCGGCAGCATAATAACTGGATGCCGATTTGGTTTTACGGGCAAAATAAAAAGATAAGCCCAGTACCATTCCAACGATAAATAAAAAGATGATGATGGCGATGTTTGAAACTTCGTATGTCATGTCTTACAGTTTTTAAGATTCTTGATTCATTTTATTTTCCAATTTCGTGCATAGGTAGTTATAGATAAACCCCATGATAATCGCTAGAAAAATCAATCCGAACCCATAAACTATGGCCAAGTTCTGACCGCCTAAAGTTTCAATACCCATCAACTTGGGATTGGTAAGTCCAATCGCAACAAAACCGATGTAAATAAAGGTGTAGATAAAGAAGAGCAAAACACCTAACTTTGCTTTTTTCTGAGCGGCGTGATCCGCCTCAGTGATTTGTTTGTTTTCGTGAAGCATAATAAATAAAGGTTTAGTGAGTTATTATTTCGCAAATTAACATTTATATTTTAAATTCACAAACGAAATCGTTGTAATTTTAATATATTTTCAATAAAGTGGTATATTTGTTACCATTATATAATTGAATAATTTAAGAGAGCAGTTTGTAAAGTTAAAAGTTAATAAAGTTAAAAGTGTAAACGACTGATATTTAATGCTTTAGATAAAATCTGTCAAATTTACTAAATGACTAATATTCAATTCTTTAACTTTATTAACTTTTAACTTTATTAACTTTCAACTTTATAACTTTATAACTTTATAACTTTATAACTTTATAACTTTATAACTTTATAACTTTATAACTTTATAACTTTATAACTTTATAACTTTATAACTTTATAAACTGGACTCATTTAATCAAATTACCCTATTTCAAAGGTAAAAGGTAATTATAATGAAGATACAATATTGTTCTGATTTACATTTGGAGTTTGAAGCCAATGCCCATTTTTTAATGCAAAATCCATGGCAGGTAAGTGGCGATATTTTGCTTTTGGCAGGAGATATCGCACCGCTACACGATCGCTATTTGGTCCATCCTTTTTTGGATATGATTTCCAGTTTGTATCAAATGGTGTTTTGGGTTCCCGGAAACCACGAATACTACCACAAAGATTTAATGGAATTTCCGACTTCCTTAAACATGAAAATACGGGAGAATATTTTTGTGGTCAACAATCTCAATTTTGTTTACGATGAAGTTCATTTTGTCTTTTCTACACTCTGGTCCCGTATTGAACCGCTATTTGAGAAAAAAATTGAACAAACCATCCCCGATTTCAACCAAATATCCCTCAACGACAAAAAGTTTAAAACCGCCGATTACAATAAATTACACGAACAAAGTTTGCAGTTCATCCACCAAAGTCTCAACAGCATTCGAGAACTCCCCAGCGTAGTGGTTACCCATCACCTACCTGCTTTACAATGCAATGATTTCAACCATCGCCACAGTGCTTTAAACGATGCATACGCCACCGACTTATCCGAATTTATCGAACAAGTAGATGCCTCCTTTTGGATATACGGACACAGTCATTTCAATCAAAAACCCTTGATCATCGGAAAAACCCTACTCTTGACCAATCAATTGGGAAATGTCAAAACCCCCGAAAAAGAAGGGTTTAATCCTCGGGCTTATATTAGTGTTTAGGAGTTTGAGGAAGAAATGGTATTGGGTAGTAGATATATGAGGGATAAAATCACAAAATCTTTTAAGTCAAAAGAATCAATTACTCCACAAAGTATACCTAGTTTAATAGAGACGGTTTTATGAATTGCGCACTTCGGCAGTGTTATTTTGTATTCATTCGTCTTATTGGCTCTATTCTTTTCATTATTTTTTTGGAAAACAATCCAAAAAGTGAAAATATCCCCATAATAGAATTAAAGGCGACATAATCACTATGATTTTGATCCCTATAATAAAATTCTGTTTTATACGGTTTTTTTTGGAAAAAATAAAAATCTTTTTCCCACCAACCACTTTCTACTGGAACACAAACTACTTGTTCAACGAGTTTTAAATTTTCTTCCGTTACTTCTTTATCCCCAAAATATTGTATGCTGTAAGAACTTGAATTTTTAAAACCATTATAAAATTGTGTTTCTGTCAATTTTTTAAATTCATTGTCGCTAAATACAAATGTTAAGGTTGTTTTTAAATTTTTATCTGAGGCGTTAACGTTGATAACATAATTCACTTTATCAATCGTAACTCGATAAATGTTCTCATCACAGAATTTCGTTTGTATATATTCTTTCCAATTTTTCATATGAAGTATAATTGTAGATTTTTAAACATTGGTGCTAATGAACAAGTATAAAAAATTTGGAGGAGTTTATTTTTTAAACATCTTGAAAAGTATGGAATTTTTACAAATTACAATTGAATCTTAAAAAAAAACTAAGTCGGCACCTCCCAACACCTCAGCACCAAAATCTTAAGTACACTTAAGTCCCTACTTGAATAGTATATCTGTTGTGTTCGGACACAAAACGCAATAAACAACTGAAAACATCTTGCCCATTTTAAATGTTTGTATATTTGCCGTGTCGATTTTACGGATTCGGCGATAGCGTAGCCTCATTTTGTGGGGCTTTCGTTTTTATAGACTAATTTAACTCTCCGCTACCCCGCCACAATAAAAAAACCCTAAAACTTAATCCTAAAATCCGTAGCAATCTTATTCTGTAGCAACGGAATCACCTGTAACAACCGGCGAATTAAAATCAATTCCGATTCGGTGTGGTTTTTCAAATGTAGAAAATTGTGAATGGGAACTTGGTTGTTTAAAGCTTCCAATTGGTTTTTAAAACGCAATTTGAATAAATAATTGTACACATACTTAAACTCGGAATAGGTGTCAATCGAAATGATTTGCTTTTCCTTTAAACACTCCAATCGTTCCAACGTATGGGTAAGCCGGATATCGTGTTTCAAACTATATGTACGCGCAAACATCGTCATGATACTCATAGCGTTTTTGATGTCTATGGGGTCCAACTTATCGGCATGGAGATTCCCCGATGGCAATACCGGCGGTTTGGAGTAATACGTATGATGAGCCAAATGGTAAATAAAGGTCTCATTTTGGACAATGAGTGGCTGTACTTGACTGCGCAAACGACTCAACAGCTCTCCATCGCCATACACCCCGCGAATGTCAAAAAATATAGAGGCTTCAATGATGTTTTCAGGTTCGGGTGTGTTGATCCAATGTGAAAAATACTGCACCCATTTGGAATAAGGCTGTGTCCAATGCGGATTTTTGGCCATGATATTGCCCTTACAATAGGTATAACCCACCTCGTGTAAATCATCACATACAGATTGTCCCAACTGGTCAAAATATTTTTTCACTTCGGGTAATTTCTCGACAGGAACATCTTCAAATATAAGGGCATTGTCTTGATCGGTCAACAGGGTTTCTTCTCTACGACCTTCACTTCCCATCACTACAAACAAAAATCCGACGGGTGGTTTGCCCAACTTCATCAAACTGATTTCAATAATCCTCTGGGTAACCGCATCCGAAAAAGTTGCGGTAATATCCGTAATGTAACTCGGTAAAATATCGCTTTGAATCAAAGGTTTGATGAATTTGACCAACGATTGATGCGCCTTGACCAAATCTTTACTGGAATTGGAAGTCTTCACCTGATTCAATTGCAAGGATAAAGTGTTTTTGAGTTGCCGCAACAAAGCGTTCAAATTGATTATACCCATCCACTCTCCTAATTGCGTTTTGACCGGAATGTGATTGATTTTATGGTTTTCACCAAATAAAAATGCGGCATTGATACTAGTATTTTCAGATATACTCACCACAGGCGAACTCATGATGAGATACACCGGATTGTCCAATCTCAGTTTGAGTGACAATACCCTCTTTTGGATATCGGTAATGGTGATAATTCCCAATACTTGGTTTTTGTTTTGAACAATCAACAGACATTCCGTGTTTTTGCGTTCCATTTTATCAATGGCCTCCTGAATGCTGGCTTCCATGTCCAAACGGTGGATTTTTCCCAAATAGTCTTTGACTTGTTGCTCCAAAAGAAAAGATGAAAATTTTTGAGCGTTGATCAACGTCATCCAATCTGCTTTTTCATGCTCTCGCACGGTAATATCTTCTATAATTCCATCGCATATCAATTCTTGATGGTTTTCGTTTTCAATCACAATCAACGTTAGGGATACAATCAACGTCGAAAAATCCGATTTTTGAAGGTGTAACGTCTTATTGGAAACAAAGCCGCTTTTAAAGAGTTGGAATCTGATTCTTTTGATTTCGGCAGGTTGTAGGATAAAATCGTAGAGGTCGATTGTTCCCATATCTTGAAGGTGTTGATAACCCAATAACCGCAACGTCGTAGGGTTGGCAAATTCAAAGGAAGCTTTTTTGCCGAGTTTGATTCTGAAAAAACCAAATTGCAAA
>Ga0209573_1002774_pt1 | contig 21099 bp, 15 predicted proteins | sample TNRBio252014_DNA_FD_185870 | JGI IMG/M metagenome (GOLD analysis project Ga0209573, IMG submission 185870) | Wastewater treatment Type I Accumulibacter community from EBPR Bioreactor in Madison, WI, USA - TNR Reactor_6/25/2014_ DNA (SPAdes)... | ecosystem: Engineered > Bioreactor > EBPR >...
GTGTTCGCCTGTGGAGAGACGGTAATTCCGGTTGTTGCGAAAGCAGCCATCGGTTCGACTCGGTGAAGCAGGAAACCCTGATAGCGATGTCAGGAATCCCCGTCGTTTACGGCGGGGAGGAGGTCAACCGGTCTTGTTTGCCCGACCTAAGCGGAGCGCCTGATGTTGACGACCTACCCCTCGCGGGGCCTGTATCGCCCTGAATTTGAAAAGGACAGTTGCGGTTTCGGCCTGATCGCCCAGATGGACAACCGCCCCAGTCACTGGCTGGTGCAGACCGCCATTAACGCCCTGGCCCGCCTGACCCATCGCGGCGCGGTCGCCGCCGACGGCAAATCCGGTGACGGTTGCGGCCTGCTGCTGCGCAAGCCGGAAGCCTTTCTGCGGCAGGCCGCCGCTGAGGCCGGCATTACGCTCAATGCCCAGTACGGCATCGGCATGGTGTTCCTCAACCACGATTCCGCCCTGGCCGCCGCCGCTCGGGCCGACTTGCAGACGGAACTGGAACGGGAAAATCTGCGTGTGGCCGGCTGGCGGCGCGTCCCCGTCAATCCCGACGCCTGCGGCGAAGAAGCGCGCAAGACCCTGCCGCTGATCGAGCAGGTCTTTGTCTCCGCCCCGGCGGAAATGCTGCCGGAAGCGCTGGAGCGCCATCTGTTCATCGCCCGCCGTCGCGCCAACCTGTGCATCCGTGACCGCGATCCGGTCTATTACGTGCTATCGCTGTCCAGCCGGGTCATCAGCTACAAGGGGCTGGTGATGCCCGCCTCTCTGCCGGTGTTCTACCCCGACCTGAACGACGAGCGCCTGGCTTCCTCTATCGGTCTGTTCCATCAGCGGTTTTCCACCAACACCCTGCCGCAGTGGTGGCTGGCCCAGCCCTTCCGCTACCTGGCCCACAACGGCGAAATCAATACCATTCGCGGCAACCGCAACTGGACCGAAGCCCGCAGCCATAAATTCTCCACCCGGCTGCTGCCCGACATGGCGGCGCTCCGTCCCCTGGTGAACATGCACGGCTCCGACTCCAGCAGCCTCGACAACATGCTGGAAGTGCTGGTGATGGGCGGCATGGACCTGTTCCGCGCCATGCGCCTGCTGATTCCGCCGGCCTGGCAGAATGTCGAGCACATGGACCCGGACTTGCGCGCCTTCTACGAATACAACTCGATGCACATGGAGCCGTGGGATGGTCCCGCCGGCATCGTGTTGACCGACGGCCGCTACGCCGGCTGCGTGCTGGATCGCAACGGTTTGCGCCCGGCCCGTTACGTCATCACCGAAGACCGACACCTGACCATCGCCTCGGAAATCGGCGTGTACGACTACGCCCCGGCGCAGGTGGTCGCCAAGGGGCGGATCAAGCCGGGCGAGATGCTGGCGGTGGATGTCGAAACCGGCCGGCTGTTGACCCCGGCGGATATCGATCACGATCTCAAGAGTCGCCATCCCTACCGGCGCTGGCTGCGCGGCCACGTCCAGCGCCTGCGCTCGCTGTACAAGGACGAGCCGACCTCGGAGCCGCTGACCGCCGATGTCCTGAACGCCTATCAAAAACTGTTCGGCGTGACCTTTGAGGAGCGCGACCAGGTGCTGCGGGTGCTGGTCGAAGCCGGGCAGGAAGCGGTCGGATCGATGGGCGACGACACCCCGTTCGCCGTGCTGTCCGCTCAGCCCCGTTCGCTCTACGACTATTTCCGCCAGCAGTTCGCCCAAGTGACGAATCCGCCGATTGACCCGCTGCGCGAGGCGGTGGTGATGTCGCTGGAGACCTGTCTGGGCGCTGAATGCAACATGTTCGAGGAAAGCCCGGACTACGCGCCGCGCCTGACCGTCAATTCGCCGGTGCTGACTGAGGGGCGGCTCCAGGCGTTGCTGGACAATCCCGGCGGCCGTTATCCCCACCGGCGCATTGAACTCCATTACCCGGTGAGCGAAGGGTTGCGCGCCGCCATCGAGCGGGTGTGTGATGAAGCCGCAGTAGCGGTGCGCAATGGCGCGGTGCTGCTGGTGCTGTCCGACCGCGCCATCACCCCCGACACCCTGCCGATTCACGCCCTGCTGGCTGTGGGCGCGGTGCATCACCGGCTGGTGCGCGACGGCCTGCGCTGCGAGGCCAATCTGATCGTCGAGACCGCGACCGCCCGCGATCCGCACCAGTTCGCGGTGCTATTGGGCTACGGCGCGACCCTGGTTCATCCCTATCTGGTTTATGACGTCGTGCGCGATTTGGCGCGCAGCGGCGAAATCGCCAGCAGCGACTTCGCCAAGCGGGTGGAAAACTACCGCAAGGGCATCGATAAGGGCCTGTACAAAATCATCTCCAAGATGGGCATTTCCACCCTCAACAGCTATCGCGGCGCACAGTTGTTCGAGATCGTCGGCCTGCATGAGGAGGTGGTGAAGCTGTGTTTCAAGGACACGGTGAGCCGGATTCAGGGCGCGCGCTTTGCGGATTTGGAGGCCGAGCAGATTCAGCGGGCTGAACGGGCCTGGCGGCGGCGGCAACCGATGGAAACCGGCGGTCTGCTCAAATACATCCACGGCGGCGAGTATCACGCCTACAACCCGGACGTGGTGACGACGCTGCAACGGGCGGTGGGCAGCGGCGACTACGCCGATTATCAGGACTACGCCCGGCTGGTGAATGAACGGCCGGTCGCTACTCTGCGCGACCTGTTCCAACTGAAGCCGGCCGCCGTGCCGATTCCGCTGGACGAAGTGGAGCCGCTGGAGGCGATCTTGCCGCGCTTCGACTCCGCCGGGATGTCGCTGGGCGCGCTGTCGCCGGAAGCGCACGAGGCGCTGGCGCTGGCGATGAACCGTTTGGGCGGGCGCTCCAATTCCGGCGAGGGTGGCGAGGATCCGGCCCGTTACGGCACCGCAAAGAGTTCCAAGATCAAGCAGGTAGCCTCCGGGCGCTTTGGCGTGACCCCGGCCTATCTGGTCAATGCCGAGGTGTTGCAAATCAAGATCGCCCAAGGGGCCAAGCCCGGCGAGGGCGGGCAACTGCCCGGCGACAAGGTCAACGCCATGATTGCCCGGCTGCGCTATTCCAAGCCCGGCGTGGCGCTGATCTCGCCGCCGCCGCACCACGACATTTACTCCATCGAAGATCTGGCGCAGCTCATTTTCGACCTCAAGCAGATCAATCCGCAGGCCTTGGTCTCGGTAAAGCTGGTCGCGGAAGCCGGGGTCGGCACCATCGCCGCCGGCGTCGCCAAAGCCTATGCCGATCTGATCACCATCGCCGGCTATGACGGCGGCACCGGCGCCAGCCCGCTGACCTCGGTCAAATACGCCGGTTCGCCGTGGGAGCTGGGCTTGAGCGAGACCCATCAGACCCTGCGGATGAACAACCTGCGCGACAAGGTGCGGTTGCAAACCGACGGCGGGCTGAAAACCGGGCTGGACGTGGTCAAGGCGGCGCTGCTGGGTGCGGAGAGCTTTGGCTTTGGCACCGCGCCGATGGTGGCGCTGGGCTGCAAATATCTGCGCATCTGCCATCTCAACAACTGCGCTACTGGCGTCGCTACCCAGAACAACGTGCTGCGACTCAACCATTTCCGGGGTACGGCGGATAAGGTGATCAACTACTTCCGCTTCGTCGCTCAGGAAACGCGGGAGATCATGGCGCAACTGGGCGTGCGCAAGTTCGAAGAGCTGATCGGCCGCACCGATCTGCTGGAGATTTTGCCCGGTGAGACCCACAAGCACGGTCATCTGGATTTGACACCGATTCTGTCCGACGCCGGCCTGTTGCTGGAGCAGCCGCAGTTCTGCATCGCGCCGCGCAACGAACCGTTTGACAAGGGTGAACTGGCCGAGCAGATGGTGCGCGATGCCCTGCCGGCGATCACGGCCAGGACCGGCGGCGAGTTTCGCTACGAGGTCAGGAATGTCCATCGTTCCATCGGGGCGCGGCTGTCAGGCGAGATCGCCCGCCGTTATGGCGACCTGGGCATGGACCACGCACCGATCACGCTGCGGCTGACCGGCACCGCCGGCCAAAGCTTTGGAGTATGGAACGCGGGGGGTCTGCATCTCTATCTGGAAGGCGACGCCAACGATTATGTCGGCAAAGGCATGGCCGGCGGCAAGCTGGTGATCTACCCGCCCAAATCCAGCCGGTTCGACGGCCACCGCACCGCCATTATCGGCAACACCTGCCTGTATGGCGCAACCGGGGGGACGCTGTACGCAGCAGGCACTGCGGGCGAGCGCTTCGCGGTGCGTAATTCCGGGGCGCTGTCCATTGTGGAAGGCGTGGGCGATCACGCCTGCGAGTACATGACCGGCGGCGTGGTGGTGGTGCTGGGCGAAACCGGCGTCAATTTCGGCGCGGGCATGACCGGCGGTTTCGCCTTCGTGCTGGACGAGCATAATGCCTTCGTGGACTGCTACAACCACGAACTGATCGACATCCACCGCATCGCGACCGAGAACATGGAGTTGCAGCGCAACTATCTGCTGGAACTGATCGAGGACTATGTGGCTGAGACCGGCAGCGACTGGGGCCAGGCCATTCTGGACGACTTCCGCTACTACGCCAGCCGGTTCTGGCTGGTGAAACCCAAGGCGGCCGATCTCAAGTCACTGATCGGGGCCTTGCGCGAGGCAGCATAAATTACCGTTGAAACCGAGGGTTTTCAAAGCGGAATCCCTTTTGAAAGCCCCTGGGTTCCCGATCAGCAAGAGAGTAGCGAGAAAGCTATGATCGCTGATTCTCTGCCAGAGATGGATAGCAGTGTTTCGGAAAACCTTTTACAGGCTGTTGGCAGTCAAAAATTCGCTACTGTTCTCGCTGATCCGCCTTGGCAGTTTGCTAATCGCACCGGGAAAATGGCTCCCGAACACAAAAGGTTGCAACGCTATCCCACAATGTCGCTTGAGGAAATCAAGGAGTTGCCGGTTCCGGCTATCGTGGAAGACACAGCACACCTGTATCTATGGGTTCCCAATGCGCTGCTGGCTCACGGACTGCAAGTTATAGAAAATTGGGGATTTATCTATAAAACCAATATTATTTGGTACAAGGTTCGCCACGATGGCGGACCTGATAGAAGAGGCGTGGGTTTCTATTTTAGAAACGTAACTGAAATGATTTTATTCGGCGTGCGTGGAAAAGCTGCGCGAACACTACAAGCGGGGAGAAGCCAGGAAAATATGATTGTATCAAGAAAACGGGAACACAGCAGAAAGCCGGATGAGCAATATGATATTATTGAATCCTGTAGTAGAGGCCCTTTCATTGAACTGTTTGCGCGCGGCCCACGAGATGGCTGGTTTGTTTGGGGAAATCAGGCGGAAAAATATAATCCTAGTTGGCCCACTTACTCAAATCATTCCCAAGCCATTGTTACTGTTTCATCCGAGCAAAGTAAACTTTTTTAACTATTACGACGTTGACCAAAAGACAAGAACGTAAAATGACTAACCGGCCCCTGTTAGCCTTTCCTGTATCGCACCCGCCGTTCGTGAGCCTCGACCATGTCCAAAGCCAAGCCTTTGCTGTTTATTGAAAACCCGCGTCAGGATCCTGCCAAGACCCCGGTTCGCCATCGGATTCTGCAATTCAAGGAAATCTACGGGCAGTTCGACGCCGCTTCAGCCGCAATACAGGCGGGACGCTGCCTGCATTGCGGCAATCCGTACTGCGAATGGAAATGCCCAGTTCACAACTACATTCCCAACTGGTTGCAACTGATTAACGAGGGCAATCTGTTCGAGGCTGCTGAACTGTCGCATCGCACCAATTCATTGCCGGAAGTGTGCGGGCGGGTTTGTCCGCAGGATCGACTGTGCGAGGGCGACTGCACGCTGAATGATGGTTTCGGGGCGGTGACGATTGGCGCGATTGAAAAATACATCACCGACGAGGCGCTCAAGGCCGGCTGGCGTCCGGATTTATCCCATGTCACGCCCACTGGCAAACGGGTGGCGGTGATTGGCGCCGGGCCGGCGGGACTGGGCTGCGCCGATATCCTGGCCCGCAACGGGGTGAAGCCGGTAGTGTTCGACCGCTATCCGCAGATTGGCGGCCTGCTCACGTTTGGCATTCCGCCGTTCAAGCTGGAGAAAGAGGTGGTGCAAACCCGGCGCGAAATTCTGGAAGGGATGGGCGTGGAATTCGTGCTGAATACCGAGATTGGCCGCGACCTGCCGTTTCAGCAAGTGCTGGACGACTACGACGCGGTGTTTCTGGGCATGGGCACCTATACCTACATGAAAGGCGGCTTTCCCGGCGAGGCGTTGCCCGGCGTCCATGAAGCGTTGCCGTACCTCATCGCCAACGTCAACCGGTTGCTGGGTTTGGAAAAAGACCCTGGCGATTTCATCGACATGCGCGGTCAGCAGGTGGTCGTGCTGGGCGGCGGCGATACGGCGATGGATTGTAATCGCACCGCCATTCGTCAGGGCGCGGCCAGCGTGACCTGCGCCTACCGCCGCGACGAAGCCAATATGCCCGGCTCGCGGCGTGAAGTCGCCAACGCCAAGGAGGAAGGGGTGCGGTTCCTGTGGAATCGTCAGCCCTTGGCTATCGTCGGCGACGGGTGGGTGGAAGGGGTCAAGGTCTGCGCCACCCGGTTGGGTGCGCCGGATGCGCGGGGCCGGCGCAGCCCGGAAATGTTGCCGGGTTCGGAAGAGATTCTGCCCGCCGACCGGGTGATTATCGCCTTTGGGTTCCAGCCCAATCCCGCGCCCTGGTTTGACGAGTTCGGGATTGCAGTGGATTTGCGCGGGCGGGTGCAGGCGGCGCCCACGGGTCGATTCAAGTTCCAGACCCGCAATCCCAAGGTGTTCGCCGGCGGCGATATGGTGCGCGGTTCTGATCTGGTAGTGACTGCGGTGTTCGAGGGCCGGGAAGCAGCGGAAGGGATTCTGGAGTATCTGGAGGTTTAGGCCCGCGCGGCGGCCCGCGCGAAACAGCCGAGTATTTCAGCGGGTGTTTCAACCGGGCGGGATTGATCATCAAGCCCCACTGGGTTGAAGCACCCGTTTCTCCATCAGAAAAATCACCATTCCTCAGGGTCCAGGTCAGCGGGAACGAGCAGGGTCGGTCCGGCCAGCATCGCCACGCTGGCGAGGAGAATCAGCAGGGTTTCCATGGGCTACAGCTCCAAAGTCTGGGGTTCATGGCTCCGGAACTTACCCTGTGGTATCTGAACCGGAGTTGAACACCGTCCAGAACCGCGCCTTGGCTCACTGCCCCCACTTCAGATCATCCGCAGCACGATCACCCGTGAAATGGTCGTGAAATCGCGCCCGGAACCGGCGAGGTACGGCGCGCAATCGGCCGGTGCGGTGAACGACTCGGCGACTTCAAACCCTCCCTGATAGACCCAGCGCTGGGCGGCGTTCTTGATGAAAACCGGAATCGGCGCAGGTTGCTGGGCGAGTAGAGCGCCGGCCTGGCAAAGGTCGGGACGGTTGCCGCACAGAATGACACAGGGCGCATGAGGATTGCGGCTGGCATCAAGACACGCCGCCACCACCCGGCCATTCTGGTGCGGCAACTCGCTTTGCAGGCTGCCGCCGCATTGGGCGTGAATTGCTTCGCGGGTGTAGTCAAAACCGACGATGAACGTCATGGTGAAATCCGCCCATCGCTCCCTTTAGCCTTTCACGCACACCACTTGCTTGAGGGTATGCAGAATCTCGGTCAGGTCGCTCTGATTCGCCATGACCTGATCGATGTCCTTGTAGGCGCTGGGAATCTCGTCAAGAACACCGGGGTCTTTCCGGCAGATGACGCCTGCGGTCTGCCGGGCCAGATCCGCCGGGGTGAACTGTTTCTCGGCCGCGGTGCGGCTCATCCGCCGTCCGGCTCCGTGAGCGCTGGAACAGAAGCTTTCGGGATTGCCCTTGCCACGGACGATGTAGCTGCGAGTGCCCATGCTGCCGGGGACAATGCCCCAATCGCCTTCACGGGCGCGAATCGCGCCTTTGCGCGTGACCCAGACGTTGGCGCCATAGTGGTTTTCCCTGGCGACATAGTTGTGGTGACAGTTCACCACTTCGGTCGTGACCGCGAACGGCGGCAGGTGCCGCGCCAAGGCCGCGAGCACCAGATCCAGCATCGATTGCCGGTTCTGCATCGCGTAGTCTTGCGCCCAGCGCACCGCTTCAATGTAATCGGCGAAGTGTTCAGAGCCTTCCGGGAAGTACGCCAAATCCCGATCCGGCAATTGAATCATCCAGCGCTCCATGTCCTGACGGGCCAGTTGGATGAAGTAATCCGCCATGGCGTTGCCAATGCCCCGGCTGCCGGAATGCAGCATCACCCAAACCTGATCGGCCTCATCCAGGCAGACCTCGATGAAGTGGTTGCCTCCGCCGAGCGTGCCCATCTGGTTCACCCACTTGGAGAACTTGCCAAAGGCTTTGAGGAGCGGCGGGTGACGGTCGGTGAGCGCCTTCAGCCCCGGTTCAAAGGGTCGGGCGGCGTCCACCAGCACCCGGTCATCGGGATGCTGGCCCCGCCCCACCGGAACATCGCGGCTGATCTGGTCAAAGACCTTCTTCAGGGCTTTTTCGTCGAGGTCATTGGCCGTGATCGACAACCGGGCCGCAACCATCCCGCAACCGATGTCCACGCCTACGGCGGCGGGAATGATGGCTTGGTGCGTGGCGATGACCGAACCGATGGTCGCGCCTTTGCCCAGATGAACATCCGGCATGGCGGCAACGTGGTGGTGGATGAACGGCAGACTGGCGATATTGGCCAGTTGCGCCTTGGAGCGATCATCGACATCGTCGGTCCAGATTTTGACCGGGACGCGCTGATCGGTGAGAACCTGTTGAATCGGCATGGAGGATGCTCCTGATCGGCAATCACAGCAGGAAAAAATACGCCAGCGCATCCCGCAGCCGCGTACTCTCAGCGGCGGCGCCAGCATGATCGAAATGACCGGCCTGCAATACGAACAGCTCTTTCGGGCCGGCCAGCGCGTTATAAATGGCGAACTGGCCGGGCGGCGGCACCACCGGATCAAAGCGGGCGGCGGCGACATGCACCGGGATGCGAAGCCGCTGCGCCGCCGTCGCCGCGTCGAAATAGCGCAGCGTATCCAGAATCCGACCCGTCTGGATATGCCGCTGCCGCACCGCTTCGCCGCTGCCGATGCAGGGCAGCGCCAGGCGCAAGGTCTGATGGCCGAACGTCGGAACGTTCAGATGAGCGCGGTGAAACCGCTCGTCCCAGGGCAGGGCCAGCGCCCCCACCCCGCCGCCAAAACTCGTACCCAGATAATCCAGCCGGCGCGCGGCCATCGGAAACAGCTCAAGCAGGGCCGACGCCGCGCACCACACGGTATCCGCCGCGCAGCCGCCAAGAATGCAGGTTTCCCGCTGTTCAATGCCGTGCAGCACATGTGCGTCGGGCTGGTCGGAAATCCCGGCGCAGGCGCTGCGGGAAATGCCCCGGGCGCAGGGAAAAATCAGCGCCGCCCGCCGAAAAGGCAGATCAAAATCCGGCCCTTCCCGCCCGCCGTAACCGTGACCGATCACCACGCCCCGCTCGACCGGCTCATCGCGCGGACGGGTCAGCCAGCCGCCAATCCGCACGCCATCCAGCGAGGTGAACGCTATTTCAAACACCCGGAGATGCGGCTGGGGACTGGGCTGTTCCCGCCATTCCGGGGCGACGGCGACCGCCCGCGCCCGCGCCTGCAACGCCCTCCAGAACCGGTCAAAATCGGCAGGTTCTTCCGGCGCGGCGACCGCCAGCAGCGCGGTCAGATCATGACCGTAGCCAGGATCGAAGGGATAGTCGTGCTGGAACATGCTTTCTCCGTGCGCCTTGGCTTCAGCAGTTTCTCAGTCACCATGGCCTGTTGCAACGAGACCTTGGTTCGCTTGCGTTCGCTAATGTCGATGTGGCAGCCGACCATGTGTATCGGTTGACCGGCGGCGGCCCACTTGATCACCTTGCCGATGCACATTAAAGCGGCGATCACAGCCAGGATCACACCCAGCAGGATCAACAGGATCAAGCCGGGGATTTTCTTGATGCGCCGATTGAGGGTGCTCATCGCACGTTTCACCGTAGGTTTCTGTCGTGTTTCCGTAACCGTTCACTCCCCTCGCCCGCAGGCGGGAGAGGGGTTGGGGGAGAGGGCGGTGGATTCAACGACCGACCCCCTCACCCTCTCCCTCTCCCCCTTGGTAGAGGGAGAGGGGACTGAATGATTACGCTTTTCCGTGGTTTCCGGGTTGGAGACCACTTCAAGCTTAGGCTAGACTCCATGGAGGCAGCATAACAGCGAGGTATTCCATCATGCCTCGAAATCCATCCCATGACTCAGCAGAGGAATTCACTGATGCCGAAAAAGAATGAAACCAAGACCCAAAAAGACTCCAAGAAAACCACTGGGAAAACCGAGAGTCCCAAGATTCCACCTGCACCGGTGACTCCGCCTGCCGTGGAATCGGCCAAGCCTGCGGAAGTCGCCAAGGCTACTTCCTCGCCCGCTCCGGCTCCCGCTCCGGCTCCCGCGCCCAAGGCGGCTGAGAAACCCGCAGCTCCGGCTCCTACTCCTACTCCAACTCCAACTCCAACTCCCACGCCCGCGCCCGCGTCCGCTTCGGCTCCTACACCCAAGGCGGCTGAGAAACCCGCAGCTCCCGCTCCTGCTCCTGCTCCTGCTCCCGCTCCTGCTCCCACACCCAAGGCCGCTGAGAAACCCGCGACTCCAACTCCTACTCCAACTCCTACGCCCGCGCCCAAGGCGGCTGAGAAACCGGTTGCGCCTGCCAAGGCCGCGAAGCCCAAGCCGGTCGCCACTGAGTCCGATGTGACGGTCGTGGTCGCCAAGTACGATGTCGGGTACGGCAACCATCTGTATATTCGCGGTGAGGGCGCCGGTCTTAGCTGGGATACCGGTATTCTGATGAAGAACGTCGAAAATGACGTCTGGGTATGGACGACCAACGAAGCTGCCGGAGACGCGGTTGCGTTCAAATTCCTGATCAACGATGAGATGTGGTCGGAAGGCGATAACATGGTTGCGCCCGCCGGTGAAACGACGACGCTCTATCCCTCCTTCTTTTGATCCATCCGCTGGCCGGGGAATCGACCGTCGCTCAACCGAAGGTCAACCCCGTCCGGCGTCCGTCATAACCCCTCCTGCCGCAGCCGCGCGAATTCCTGCCGCGACCGGGCCACGCAGTCCTCAATCGCCACGCCCGTAAAGTAATTGCCAGTCAGCGCCAGTCGGGTTCCCGCCAGCGCCCGGTCCAGCGTTGCCGCCCGCTCGCCATGACCCACCCGCAGCGCGGGCAGCCGGTTGATCCGGGTCGCCACATTCCCGGCGTTGAACGCGGTGCGCGGTACATTCAATACCTGGGCGATGCGCTGCAATTGCCCGGCTTCATCCAGCACGCCAGGCCGGAAATGGAAAGTGAAACCCCGCCAGGCGGGATCCGGCGCGGTATCCCGCGATACCACCGAATAAAACGCCTCGGCGCGGCCGATCAATCCGGCGAGCGGCGGTAATTGCAACGGGTTGGCAGGGAGCGCCACGCCCACGGATTCCACCGTAACGGTATCGATTTCCGCCAGCCGTTCAGCGACGGTGGGCAATGTTGCGCGCAGCAGTTCGGCGGCGACTGCGACCGGCGTTGCCAGGCACAGGGCGCGGGCGGTGTACTCGCCCTGCCCGGTCTGGACGATAAAGGTCTCGCCCACCCGCTGAATCGTGCGCACTGTCTGGCCCAGCGCCACCCGCATCCCCGGCTGACCGGTGAGCGTATCGGCGATGGTTTGCAAGCCGCCGGGCAGGGTAAAGCCGCGCGGAACGCCCTTGCGGCGGGGGCGGGGATTGAACAGCGCATCCGCGGGAAACTCGCTGGCGGGCTGACAGATGACGGCGCTAAACGCCGGTTCAAAGACTGCCGCGTAGTTGCGCGGCCCGACAATACCGCCATAGTAATCGGCCACGGTGCGCCCGGTTTTCACCCGGCCGAGCAGCCGAAAGGGCGCCAGCAGCAGTTCCGGGATCGATAACTGAGAGGGAATGCTCCGCACCGCGCCGCCGGCGAACAGGCGAAAACCGACTTTGGCCCGGCGCTGGAGGCGGTCCAGCAACCCAACCTGTTCCAGAATATCCAGCAGATGAACGTAGGAGTTGAAGCTGCTGTGCGCGCCCAGTTCCAGCCAGAACCGGTCCTGGTCGCCCGTGAAGCGGTGCGAGCACAGACAGCCGCCGGCGCGCGACTCCTGCTCCAGGACTTGCGCGTTCAGGCCCGCACGAGCGGCGTAGTGGGCCATGCTCAGGCCACTGATGCCCGCGCCGATAATCAACAAATCGTGATCGGCCATCACCGTCTCCTGGTGTGACAAATAAGTAGGACTTTCGCTTGTACCCTACATATAGTTGCATAATTAGCGAAATATATACCATATATAGTGATTGAGACCCTTCCAAGCGAAAGTCCTAATAAGCAGGACTTTCGCTTTTCGTCATTCCCGCGTCTGCGGGAATCCAGTAACTTATTGAAAAGAATGGATACCCGCTTTCGCGGGTATGACGAAAAAGGCAGGTAAGCGAAAGTCCTAATAAGATGGAAATTTTGTAGCGGGATTTTCGACAAGACCACCGATGCGGTCAAGTCAGCCAAACCGTGCTAGGTTCACTGGCCCGGTTTTACTTAGTCTTGAAAGGCTTACTACCACGATCCCAAGGAAAAACCATGAACATCACTTCCTGTTTCGCCAAAGACCTGTTCCAGGGCAAGACCGTTTTTATCACCGGCGGCAGCAGCGGCATCAATTTGGGAATCGCCCGCAACTTCGCGGCGGTCGGAGCCAATCTCGGCATCGTCGGGCGCGCTCAGGAAAAGCTTGATGCGGCGGCAGCGGAACTGCGGGCGCTGGGCGCGCGGGTGTCCACCCATTCCGCCGACGTGCGCGACTATCCGGCGCTGGAAGCCGCCATGGCGCAGTGTCGCGAGGAGTTGGGGCCGATGCACACGCTGATTTGCGGCGCGGCGGGCAATTTTCCGCTGCCCGCTGAACAGATCACCCCGAACGGCTTCAAGTCGGTGGTGGATATTGATCTGCTCGGCAGTTTCCACACCTGCCGGGCGGCGTTTGCGCAGCTCAAGGAAACCCAGGGCAACATCATCTTCATTTCGGCGGGTCAGGCGTTCATGCCCTACGCCTTCCAGGCCCACGTCGGCGCGGCCAAGGCCGGCATTGACCAGATGATGCGCAATCTGGCGCTGGAATGGGGCCGCTTCGGCATTCGCTGCAACAGTATCGCCCCCGGCCCGATTGAAGGCACCGAGGGTGTGCGTCGGCTGGTTCCCGAAGGCAGCGCCGACAAGCTGAAGAAGATGATCCCGCTGGGCCGCTTCGGCACCCCGGACGATATCGGGCAATTGAGCGTCTTTCTGGCCTCGCCGCTGGCGGCCTACATCACCGGCACGCTGATTGTCGCTGATGGCGGCCAGAACCTGCCCGGCTCCGGAGCCTGGACGCAGTTGATCATGATGGAAATGGCCAAGGCCAAAGGCTAACCGTCCAGTCGTCCAGTCCCGCAGGGTACGCATTGCGTACCCTGCCAGGACTTTCGCTTTCCGTCATTCCCGCGTCAGCGGGAATCCAGGCAGCCGCTGAACAACGGGATACCCGCTTTCGCGGGTATGACGAACGGGGTGGTTTTTGATCTGAAAAAGATAAAATCTATCGGTAAACGGTATAACGCTTTGCAAGCTGCGATCAAGCGAATGCGCCTGCTGGAAATTTAAATGGATTTTCGCTGGAAGCCCCCTAAACTGTAAAAAATTACAGATCAGGACTTCCGCTGACCTACCTTTTTTCCGTCATACCCGCGAAGGCGGGTATCCATTTTTTCAACGAATGACTGGATTCCCGCATACGCGGGTATGACGAAAAGCGAAAGTCCTGCAGGTTAGGGGGCAGACGATGCGCGGCTCATTGAGCCAGTGGTTATGGAGGAGTAACGCCGGATCCCGTTGGTTGTTTCCGGGCGGGCTGATTTGGCTCATCGCAACAATGTGGTTGGCGCTGTTGCCACTGCGGTTGGCGTCAGCCCAGGGCGCGGGCCAAGTGGTCAGCGTTCTTGGCGCTGCTGAGGTACTGCGCGAGGGCCGCTGGCAATCCATCAGCGCCGGTGAGTCGCTAGCCGCTGGCGAGACGCTGCGCACCGGCGAGGGCAGCCGGGTTGCGGTGCTGTTGTCCAACGGCTCGCAACTCAAGCTCAACGCCAACAGCCAGTTGGAACTCAAGCAGATCGTCCCGCCCGCCGCTGGATTCGTGTCCACCGCCACCGAGGTCTTGCACAGCGTGTTGCGGGTGTTGAGCGGCGAAATCTGGGTGCGCAATGGCGGTGAACCCCTGCAAATTCAGACTGTGCCCGCCACCGCCACCATTCGCGGCACGGAATTCAATCTCGCGGTCCACCGTCCTGGTGATGCAGCGCGCCTGGCCGTTCTCAACGGCCTGGTCGAGTTCAGCAATCCCCAGGGCAGTGTGCTGGTGGCGGCCAATGAGCAGGCTGAGGTCCGAGTCGGCGAAGCCCCGCGCAAGACCGTGCTGCTCAATCCCCTCGATGCGGTGCAGTGGTCGCTGTATTACCCCGACCCCACCGGCGGCGCGCTCCAGCGGAACGTGGACCCACAATCCCCCGGTTACTGGACCCAAGCGGCGCAGAACCATCTGCTACAAGGGCAGGTCGAGGCCGCACGCCAGGCGCTTGACCGGGCGCTGGCGCTCGATTCGCAGGACGCCACCGCTTACAGCCTGCGTTCCACCATCGAACTGGTGCAGAACCGCAAGACCGAGGCGCTGGCTGATGCCGAACGGGCCATCGCTGCTGATCACAGCTCTGCCGCTGCATGGCTCAGTCTCAGCCTGGCGCAACAGGCCGCGTTTGATCTGAACGCCGCGCTGGCGTCGGCCCGGCAGGCGGTCCAGCTCGATCCCGGCAATGTCCGGGCGCTGATTCAGCAAAGCAGCCTGCTGTTTGGCATGGGCCGGTTGCGGGAGGCGGTGAAGGTTGCAGAGCAGGCGCGGCGGCAAGCCCCGGACGATGCCATGGTCAATACCGTCTGGGGATTTCTGCAACTGGCCCGCAACCGGATGGATGAGGCTCATGCGGCATTCCAGGCCGCTATCGCTGCGGATTCCACCTTGGGCCTGCCGCATCTCGGTTTGGGGCTGGCGCTGTTCCGGCGCAATCAGACCGATGCCGCGGTGGCAGAGATGCGCAAGGCGACCCTGCTGGAGCCGCAGGTATCGCTCTACAACAGCTATCTCGGCAAGGCGTTTTATGAAGTCAAGGACGACCGGCGGGCGGAAAAATATCTGGAATTGGCGAAGCAACTCGATCCCCACGATCCTACTCCCTGGCTGTATGACGCCATTCGCCGGCAAAGCATCAACCGGCCGGGCGAGGCGCTGGAGAATGTGCGGAAATCCATTGAGTTAAATGATAACCGCGTCGTTTATCGGTCCCAGCTCCTGCTGGATGAGGATCGGGCGACGCGCGAAGCGACCCTGGCGGGCATTTATAGCAATCTGGGGTTCGAGCAACGGGCGCAAGTGGAGGCGACCGACTCACTGAGTCTTGATCCAACCAACTATTCGGCGCACCGGTTTCTATCGGACAGCTATGCGGGTCGTCCGCGCTACGAAATTGCTCAGGTCAGCGAATTGTTGCAAGCGCAACTGTTGCAACCCATCAACATCAATCCCATCCAGCCCAGTCTGGTGGCGACCAATCTCAATATTCTGGCGCGCACCGGTCTGTCAACGATGGCGTTCAATGAATACATGTCCTTATTCGAACGCGACCGAACGCAACTGTACGCCTCGGGCGTCGTGGGCAATAACGGTACTTGGGGGGATGAAATCGTGGCCTCGGGGCTGAATGGGTCCGTTTCCTACAGTCTCGGGCAGTTTCATTATCAGACCGATGGTTTCCGCCCCAATAGCGATTTTCAGCATGATCTCTACAATCTGTTCGTACAGGCTGCGGTTACGCCGGAATTGAATGTTCAGGCAGAATACCGTCGTCGTGAGACCGACAAGGGCGATTTGCGCTTCAATTTTGATGGAAGCTTTGCCCCCCAGGATCGAGAAAACTTTAATCAGGATACCGCACGCATTGGCGTTCGTTACTCACCGTCGCCACAAAACAGTCTGATTGCTTCATTGATTTACGCTGATCGCAACGCGATGCTGGATTATTTTTTTGATAGCAATGAATTTGAAGTTATCCAAAAAATCCAGGGTCAGCAAGGTGAAGCTCAATGGCTCTATAAGGAAGATGCTTTCAATGCAATCACCGGCGTTGGCGTTTATGATGATCAATATGATAGTTATTACCTGGGTGAAAAATTCTATGAATTTACGAGTGACCAAAAGACCATTTATAGTTATGCAAATATCCAGTTTACTGAAGATATAACAGCGACGTTGGGCCTTGGTTATGACGCCTACACACTGGAAAGTTTTAGTTTAAACCAACTCAACCCAAAAATTGGATTGCGGTGGAGCGTCACCGATCACCTGGTTCTACGCGCGGCGGCGTTTGATGTCGTGAAGCGGGATATGACGGTTAATCAAACGATTGAACCCACTCAAGTTGCTGGATTTAATCAATTTTTTGATGATGCGAATGGTACAGCATCCAAAAACTATGGGGTGGGTCTTGATGCGCAACTGAATAAAAATCTTTTTGGCGGGTTGGAATTTTCAAGGCGTGATTTGGAAATGCCGTTTGGAATAGGAGGGCCTTTTGAAATTGAACAGGATCAGGAGAATCTGGGTCGCGCCTATCTTTACTGGCTGCTGGATCGCAACTGGTCGGTGACGATGGAATATCTTTATGAAGGATTCAAGGTGCTGGAGGGGCAATACCGACGGATGAGTTTCCCAATCCAGCTTGAAACCAGCACGGTGCCATTTAATATACGCTATTTTAATCCTTCGGGATTGTTTGCCGGGGCCGGCGCTACGTATGTTCATCAACGGGTCGATTACGATTCGGCAGTCAATCCGATCCCTTCGGGTAACAGTGATTTCGTGTTGTTTGATACGACGGTCGGTTATCGTCTTCCCAAACGGTGGGGCATTGTCGCCTTGGAGATCAGAAATCTGCTCGATAAACAATTTCAGTTTCAGGATTACAGCTTTCAGACAGTGACCAGTAATGCGGTACAGTTCCTGCCTGAGCGGACTATTCTGGGCCGTGTGATTCTCAACTTTTAACACCACAACGTCGAGGAGTATGCACAATGGCAACCTATCAGATTGAAGCCCTTGAACTTGAAGAAGAGACCTCTCCGGTAGATTTTAATAACATTCCACCGGGCACCCTTTGGGTGATGGTATCGGATGACAAAGGAAATAAAAAAATTCTGAAATTGGATATGAAGAACATCAAGCCAAGCCAGACGATCCTTCGCAACACCACGGCTGGGTTGTGTTATAAATTGTTCAATGGAGTATGGCAATGGATGCCCTGTTAGTGGGTTGACGGCAACCGTTCACTCCCCTCGCCCGCTTGCGGGAGAGGGGCTGGGGGAGAGGGCAGGAGATTCAACGGCTGACCCCCTCTCCCTAACCCTCTCCCCCTTACGGGGGGAGAGGGGACTGAACGCTTACGGTTGACGCATAAATTCTGACAGGCAGCGCCTGGCTCCCACGCTCCCGCGTGGGAGTAGGTCCAGACGCTCCAGCGTCTCGGGATCAGCCTTCGGACTCGGGCCGCTGGAGCGGCTCGACGGCATTCCCACGCTGGAGCGTGGGAACGAGAACCGATCAAAACTTTTGCGTCAGCCCACTAGCAGTGACAACATCTTGTTAATACGCCAAACCCGGTTGATTCTACTGGCGATGGTCGTTGCGATCATCGCCTTTGGATTAACGCTGCTGCTGACCCACCTGTCCTTCTTTGCCTTGCTGGAACTGAAAGGACTGGATTTGCTTTTCAACCTGCGTGGTTCCTTATCCCCGCCCGAATCCATCGTCATTATCGCCATTGACGAACCGTCGATGGCCGAAATCGGGCAGCAATGGCCCTGGCCGCGCAGTCTCCATGCCCGACTTGTTCAGCAACTAAATAGAAACGGCGCCAAAGTCATCGGCTTCGACATTCTGTTTTCGGAACCTTCGACGCCCGATGAAGATCAGGTCTTCGCCCGCGCCCTGCGGAACGCCGGAAATGTGGTGCTGGTCAGCGCCCTGTCGGCGGTCAATGACCCGCTGTTCCGTCACACGATCCGCATCGACCCGATTCCCGCGTTTCGAGAGGTCACGACCGAAGGCAGCCCACTGGTCAGTATTGACAGCGATGGCGTAGTGCGGCGGGCGCGCTTGCTGGCCCCGGATTTGCCCTCCTTCGCCCTGCAAATCGTCCGGCGCTACTGGGCGGCGGATACGGCGTCGTCCCCTGTCGCCGCCCCTGACCGAAAGCCGTTTGAACAAAAGGCGTTATTACGAGAAAGACTGATCAATTACCGGGGGCCGCCCAAGACGATCAAAACGGTCTCGTACTACCAGGCGCTCGACCCGGAACGCCTGCTACCGCCCGGATTGTTCGCGGACAAGATCGTGTTGGTGGGCCGCTGGCTGGAAGCCATCCCCGAACCACAACGCCTGTCCGGCGATACCTTTCTCACCCCCTTTTCCTGGATCGCCGAGTCGCCCGCCGCCGGGGTCGAAATTCAGGCGACCTTGGTGAGTAATCTGCTGGACGGCGACTCCGTGCGCGAACTGGCTCCGTCCGAACGAGGGCTGGCGTTGCTGGCCTTCCTGTTGGCCGCAAGTTTGCTTATCGCCAGACTATCCCCCCTCACTGCCCTGGTCGCGACGCTGGTGCTGCTGGGGTTGGTCGTGATCATCGCTGATCGGGTTTTTACGCAGATGAATCTATGGCTTCCGATTTTTTCGTCCGCTCTGGGCCTGATCCTGGTTTATAGCGGCCATTTATTATTGCGGGCGCTATTGGCCGAGCGTGAACGGCGGCGTCTGCTGGAAGACATCAATCGTGATCTGGAAAATAAAATCGCCGCGCGCACTCAAGAGCTTTCCATGGCTAATCAGGAATTGCACCAGCGCCACCAGCAGATCGAAGTGGCTTATCAGGAACTGGCCCGCGCCCAGGAACAATTGATTCACTCGGAAAAAATGGCGTCGCTGGGTCTGCTGGTGGCCGGCGTCGCCCATGAATTGAACAATCCGATCAGCTATGTCTACAGCAATCTGGAATTTATTGAAGACTATACGGAGCGCCTGGTTCACATTGTCGAAGCCTGCTCGCCCAGTCTGAAGAATCCTGCTGCTGAAACGGTTCAACACGGTGAGGTCAGCAAGGAAATCGCCCGCTTTGACTCCACGGTCAAAACGATGCGGGAGCTGATTTCAAGCTCCAAAGAGGGCGCGGAACGGGTCAAGAAAGTTGTGCTGGATTTGCGGGTTTTTTCCCGGACTGACGATGTGGGCCTGGTGCTGGCCGATTTGCATGAGGGTATTGAATCCACGCTCAATCTACTTGCCAAGCAGTATCAGGATCGAATTACGGTTCAGCGCGATTATGGCAACCTGCCACTGGTGGAATGCTATCCGGGCCAGATCAATCAGGTGTTCATGAATCTACTGCAAAATGCTGCGCAGGCTATTCCAAATTACGGCGAAGTTCAGATTAAAACCTGGGCTGAAAAGGGCTGGGCCAAGATTATGATCAAAGACAATGGCGTTGGGATTGCTGAAAGCGATGTGAAAAAAATCTTTGATCCCTTTTTCACAACCAAAGCGGTCGGGGCCGGAACGGGCCTGGGATTGAGTATCAGCTATGGGATTATTGAAAAACACGGTGGGAAAATCCAGGTTTCCAGTAAAATGAACCAGGGAACTGTATTTATTCTCGAACTACCAATAAAACTAATGGGAAAATCTCAATGAAACGCCATAGTTTATTGATTGTTGATGATGAAAAGGAAATCCGGCGCAGCCTCACTCTGACCTTTACCGATGATTATGAAGTCTTTACCGCCGCCAGCGGCGCTGAGGCGCTGGATCTCCTTAAACAACAGGAAATCGCCCTGGTCATCGCCGATCAGCGGATGCCACAAATGACCGGCGCTGAGTTGCTCTCCAAAGTCCTGGAGATCGATCCACGGATTATCCGCATTATCCTGACTGGTTATACCGATACCGCCGCGCTGGTGCAGGCTATCAACAAGGGCCATATCTACCAGTACATCACGAAACCTTGGGAACGGCAGGAGTTGCAAATCACCGTCAAGCGGGCGCTGGAGAGCTATGAACTGGCGCTGGAGAATCAGCGACTGCTGAAAGAGCTGCAAGCCGCCAATGAACGGTTGCGCGATGAAAACGTTTTTCTCAGGAACAAGGTCTGTGATCAATGGCAATCCGCCGATATCGTGGGCAACAGCCCGGCCATGCAGAACGTTCTGGAATGGGTCCATCGCGTCGCCCACAGTTCAGTCACGGTGCTGCTCACGGGCGAAACCGGCACCGGCAAGACGCTGCTGGCTCGTTATATACATTGCCAGGGTTCCCGCAAGGATCAGCTATTTTTCGAGCAAAGCTGCACAACGCTGCCGGAAACCCTGCTGGAAAGTGAATTGTTTGGTCACAGGCGTGGCGCTTTTACCGGCGCTTTCCAGGATCAAAAGGGCTTGTTTGAAGTCGTTGATGGCGGGACGTTGCTGCTGGATGAAATCGCTGAAATGAGTCCCGCGCTTCAGGTCAAGTTGCTTCAGGTTTTACAGGAAGGCCGGTTTCGCCGCTTGGGCGACAGCGACTACCGGCAGGTGGATGTGCGCATTATCGCAGCCACCAACCGAAATCCAGAGGAGGCCATTCAAAAAGGTCAGTTACGGGCCGATTTATATTACCGGATTAACGCCTTTCCAATTCACATTCCACCATTGCGCGAACGGATCGAAGATATTCCACTTTTGGCCCAGCACTTTCTAATTCAACCACTATGCACTGAAAGTGCATAGAATGCTTTAGAGACTGAAAGTCTCGGGTTCAGCTAAAGCTGACTGAAAGCTGCAAGCTGATAGCTTGTGTATGATGACTGAAAGTCATTCAATCAC
>Ga0209573_1002775_pt1 | contig 21098 bp, 25 predicted proteins | sample TNRBio252014_DNA_FD_185870 | JGI IMG/M metagenome (GOLD analysis project Ga0209573, IMG submission 185870) | Wastewater treatment Type I Accumulibacter community from EBPR Bioreactor in Madison, WI, USA - TNR Reactor_6/25/2014_ DNA (SPAdes)... | ecosystem: Engineered > Bioreactor > EBPR >...
GGTTCGCGTCTTCGATGCAAGAATGTTGCTCGAAGGCGATGTGGCCGCTTTGACCTGTATTGGGCTGGCCGCCGGATTTACGACCTCGGCCCTGCTTTTCGTCTGGTGCGCTTTGCTTGGGGTCTACGACGTCGGAACAGAGGATGGCGATCAGGCGTTCGCGATGGCGCATGGCGCTGTCGCGGGTTTCGTGACGTTGTGCGCGGCGCTGGTTCTTTTCCTGATCTGGCCGTCTGAGGGACAAGGCTTTTCGATCATCGGCGCGCTCGGACTGCTGGCGATATCCTGTGTCGCGGGAGCCATTGAAAAGAATAGAGCAGAAGCGCCAGAACCCGCTGGCGCCACAAATGATGCTCCGCGCTCGATGGCGCTGGGCGCTGCGCACAATTCGCTGTTGTCGCGGATCACCGGGCGAGCGCCTCGGGAACCTGGAACAAAGTCATGAAGTACATTCTGTATGCCTTTTTTCTGCCGATGGGAATTTTCTGGGGCTGGTACGCCCTCTCCATCAACGACATCAACTTCGGCTTCATGTTGCTAACGCCGGACATGAACCATCTCTTGTTCCAGATATATGGAGATATTCTGGGCATCGACCCGCAGATCATCCCTGGGCTCGTGGCGCGGGCATGTGTGTTTGACGGATTTTTGCTGTTGGCCATTTATGCCTTCCGCCGTCGCCGCGATATTACCGCCTGGTACCGCAGTCGCCGCGAACGCTACGATGGCGGAGCGTCGTCTGCGCCTAACGTCTGAAGCCGGTCGAGTACGCCTTGCAATATAAACGAAGCGGCCGCCGAATCGATACGCATATCCCGTTTGCGGCGTGAAACGTCCATCTCGATCAGACCGCGTTCGGCAGCCACGGTTGACAGCCGTTCGTCCCAATACAGAAAAGGAAGATCGGACAAACGGGCGAAGTTGCGCACAAAAGCGCGGGTAGCCTGAGCGCGCGGCCCTTCCGATCCATCCATATTGAGCGGCAGGCCGATTACGGCGGCAACAACATTTTCGCGGGTCAGCAGCGCAATCAATGCATTGGCGTCGATAGAAAACTTCTTGCGCAGGATCACCGGACGCGGATGGGCGTAAGACTGCATGCCGTCCGAAACCGCCAGGCCAATCGTTTTCTCGCCAAGATCAAGCCCGGCCAGCACCTTTCCAGGCGTCATCAATTTTGGCAGATCGGCAATTTCTATGACGGGCATTGGGCGTGTGGCCTGGCGCTTTTCTTTGACTTGAAGTTCGACGCACCTATCTTGCGAGGATACCGACATAGCATGAAGGAACGCCGGATGAAGATTACCTGGTACGGACATTCGACCTTTCGCGTCGAAGTAGGCACTGCAAAAATTCTTTTCGATCCGTTTCTCGAGGGCAACCCGTCCTGGAAAGGAGGATGGGAGGAACCTGCCGAAGGCGTCACCCACGTCCTGATCACCCATGGGCACGGCGATCACATAGCCAGTGCTGCCAAGGTGTTGAAAAAGACGGGCGCGATGCTCGTCGGCAATGCTGAAATCTGCAGCTATTTTGTCGGCCAGGGCGCGGTGGAACAAGCCAGGGCCAACAAGGCCAATACAGGCGGCACCGTTGATTGCGGCGGATTCACCACCACGCTTGTTCAGGCGCTGCACTCGTCGTCACTCGGCACAAGCGGCGGCGACAATATCTATCTGGGCAACCCAAACGGCCTTGTGTTGCACTTCCCGGACGCGCCGACGCTCTATCACATGGGCGACACCGACATTTTTGGCGACATGGCGCTGATCAATGAGTTGCATGAGCCCAAGGTTGGCATTGTGCCTATTGGCGACCGGTTCACGATGGGCGGCGCTGTCGCAGCGTTGGCCTGTCGCAGATTCTTCAATTTCGATACGGCCGTTCCATGCCACTACGCAACGTTTGGCGCTCTTGATCAGACGCCGGACAAATTTATCGACGGGATGGACGGTTCCGGCGTGAAGATTCTGGTTCCGGTCATCGGCCAGGAGACCAGTATCTGAGTTTCTGCGGCCGATCTCCGGCACCGGTGGTCAAGGTCAGGCATCGTGCGTATTGCACTGCGGAATTGCCGGCCTTATAGCCGGGCTTGGTTTAACCGGCCCGCCGGAGCATTTGCATGTCTGTTGATCTTTCCACCGTCAAACGCGTTGCCCGGCTCGCGCGCATAGCCGTTTCCGAAGAAGATGCGCAGCGCATGACCGGCGAGCTCAATACTATTCTCGGCTTCGTTGAACAGTTGAATGAAGTCGACGTGAGGCAGGTTGAGCCTATGACGTCAGTGACGCCAATGGCGCTGAAGGAGCGCCAGGACATTGTCACCGACGGCGACAAGGCGGCGGATATCGTCGCAAATGCGCCTGAGACGGTGGACGACTACTTCCTGGTGCCGAAAGTGGTGGAGTAGCCACGTGCCGGTGACGATCACGGAGGAAACGCCGCTTCAGGATGACGTGCGCCGCCTCGTAGCGGATCTAAACGCGCATCTGAAGCCGCTTTCACCGCCCGAGTTCCAGTTTCAGCTGACGGCCGAACAAATGGCTGAACCGGCGGTGACAGTATTTGTCGCGCGCAACGAAGACGGGGCCATTGTCGGGATGGGCTCGCTCAAGGACCATGGCGATCGTCTGGGTGAAGTAAAACGCATGTATACATTGCCCGCAGTGCGGGGCCAGCGCGTTGGTTCGCAGCTGTTGCAGCGCATCGAGAGCCTGGCGCGCACGAAATCAATTGACCGGCTCGTGCTGGAAACCGGCGAGGCCGCCGGTTTTGAAGGCGCCTACAGGGTCTATGAGCGTGGCGGCTTTGCACAATGTGGCCCCATACTGGACTATCCGGATTCCGGCTGGTCGCGATTTTATGAAAAGAAGCTCGCCTGATGACCGATCTTACAAAGCTGACCATTGCCGATGCGCGCACAAAGCTGCGCGCCAAAGAGATTAAGGCTGCGGAGCTGACCGACGCCTATCTGGCCGCGATTGAGGCCGCCAACGGACAGTTCAACGCCTATGTGGCGGTGACGCAGGACAAGGCCCGCAACATGGCCAAAGCCTCCGATGCAAAGCTTGCCAAGGGCGAGGGCGGGGCGCTCGAAGGCATTCCGCTCGGCATCAAGGATCTGTTTGCGACCGAGGGCGTCCACACCCAGGCTTGCAGTCATGTTCTGGATGGCTTCAAGCCGCGCTATGATTCAACCGTGACGGCCAATTTGTGGGCCGATGGCGCGGTAATGCTGGGCAAGCTCAACATGGACGAGTTCGCCATGGGCTCGTCCAACGAGAGCTCTTATTACGGGCCGGTGGTCAATCCTTGGCGCGCCAAGGGCGACAACAAGCAGTTGGTCCCTGGCGGCTCGTCGGGCGGCTCGGCCGCGGCGGTGGCAGGCTGGCTGTGCGCCGGCGCCACCGCGACTGACACTGGCGGCTCGATCCGCCAGCCTGCCGCCTTCACCGGCACAGTCGGCATCAAGCCCACCTATGGCCGCGTTTCACGCTGGGGTATTGTCGCCTTCGCCTCGTCGCTGGATCAGGCAGGCCCGATAACGCGCGATGTGCGCGACGCCGCGATCATGCTCAAGTCGATGGCATCGGTCGACGCCAAGGACACTACATCAGTCGACCGTCCGGTGCCCGACTATGAAGCGGCGCTCGGGGCAACGCAGAAAGGCGTCAAGGTTGGCATTCCGCGCGAATACCGCATGGACGGCATGCCCGACGAAATCGAAGCGCTGTGGCGCAAGGGGATCGCCTGGTTGAAAGACGCGGGCGCGGAGATTGTCGACATCTCGTTGCCACACACCAAATATGCGCTGCCGGCCTACTACATCGTTGCGCCTGCTGAAGCTTCTTCCAACCTCGCCCGCTATGATGGCGTGCGCTATGGGTTGCGGGCGCCCGGCAAGGACATCATCGACATGTATGAAAAGACCCGCGCCGCCGGTTTTGGCCGCGAGGTCAAGCGCCGCATCATGATCGGCACCTATGTTTTGTCTGCCGGTTATTACGACGCCTATTACTTGCAGGCGCAAAAGGTCCGTACGCTGATCAAGCAGGATTTTGAGAAAGTCTATGCCGAGGGCGTCGATGTCATCCTGACGCCCGCCACGCCGTCCGCCGCCTTCGGTGTAGCGGACGAAAGCATGAATGCCGATCCGGTGAAAATGTATCTCAACGACATCTTCACGGTTACCGTAAACATGGCCGGCCTGCCGGGGATCGCCGTGCCCGCCGGACTGGACAGCCAGGGTCTGCCGCTTGGCCTCCAACTCATTGGCCGTCCCTTTGATGAAGAGATGCTGTTTCGGGCAGGTTATGTGATCGAGCAGGCGGCCGGACGCTTCGAACCAACGAAGTGGTGGTAGGGGCGGGCAGGCGCAGCAATGCCTGATCTCGCCGAAATCCTGCCTGAACTCGCTGCAGAGATGGCCGCCATCGAGGATCGCGGCCCGGTTGCGACCTATATTCCGGAACTCAGCAAGATCGATCCACAGAAATTCGGCATCGCCGTTGTGCTCAATGACGGAACCGTGCACGCCACGGGCGATGCGCAAGAGCCATTCTCGATCCAGAGCATTTCCAAGGTATTTTCGCTGACGCTGGGGCTCGGCCATGTTGGCGACGCTTTGTGGCGGCGTGTTGGGCGCGAACCATCGGGCAATCCATTCAATTCGATCGTCCAGCTGGAACGTGAAAACGGGATTCCACGCAATCCGTTCATCAATGCGGGCGCAATTGTCGTCGCAGATATTCTACTGGAGGGGCACGAACCCAAGGAGGCGATTGGCGAAGTGCTGCGCTTCGCTCAGTTTCTGGCTGACGATGATACGCTCTATGTCGACCGCGCCGTCGCAGCGTCTGAGCGCGCCACCGGGTTTCGCAATATTGCGCTGGCCAATTATATGCGCGCCTTCGGCAATCTGAAACATGCGCCGGAATTGACCCTAGGCGTCTATTTCCATTTGTGCGCCATAGAGATGAGCTGCCTGCAGCTGGCGCGGGCAGGACGTTTTCTCGCCCATGACGGCCGCAACCCGGATACACAACACACAGTGGTCTCGCCGCAGCGCGCCCGGCGCATCAATGCGCTGATGCTCACATGCGGCCATTATGACGGCTCGGGCGATTTCGCCTTCCGTGTCGGCATTCCTGGCAAAAGTGGCGTCGGCGGCGGCATCTTGGGCATCGTCCCGGGTGTCGCATCCGTTGCGGTCTGGTCGCCGGGCTTGAACGAAAACGGCAATTCCAAGCTTGGCTCTCTCGCGCTGGAACGCCTCGCCCGGCGCATGAACTGGTCGATCTTCGCGCCACGCGGGTGAATTCGGCTAATATTGCGGTCCGAATCGGGACCTCAGATGTTTTTTGTGCTTTCCAAGGTATTCTGGTTTTTCATCCAGCCAATCAACCTGTCGCTGTTTCTATGCCTTGCGGGCATAGCCGCGAGCTGGTTTGGCTGGAGGCGGCTTGGCGGCGCGGCGGCGACTGCCGGCCTGTTCGTGTTGGCGATCTGCGCCTGGACCAATATCGGGGCGCTGCTGTTGCGTCCGTTGGAGGACCGTTATGCGCGCCCGCTTCCGCCGCCGGAAAAGGTGGCCGGCATTGTTGTGCTGGGCGGCGGTCTCGAAGGCGCAGTCAACCTCGCCCGTGGCGGCTATGAATTGAACGCCGCCGGGGACCGATTCGTCGAGGCTGCGGCGCTTGCGTTGCGTTACCCGCAGGCGAAGGTGGTGATTTCCGGTGGCAGCGGGTCATTGATGCTGGACGGAGAGACCGACGCAGCCACAGCGCCGCGTCTATTGACTGCCCTTGGCGTATCGCCGGAGCGACTGGTTCTGGAAGGCAAAAGCCGAAACACCTATGAAAACGCCATCTTCACCAGAGAACTGGTGCAGCCCAAACCCGGTGAAACCTGGCTTTTGGTCACATCGGCTTTCCATATGCCGCGTTCAATGGGCCTGTTTCGCCGCGCGGATTTTCCAGTTGTTCCCTGGCCAACCGACTACCGGACCCGTGGAGACGAGGGATTTGCACTGTTCGATGATGATCAACCGGATTCGATACGCAATGCGAGTCTCGGCATTCGCGAGTGGATTGGACTGGCGGCCTACCGCTTGAGCGGTCGCACCGATGCCTTGATTCCCTGAAAACAGGCACTTCAGAGTCGCCGCATTCTCGCCGTAATTCGTCGGCGCAGTTTACCCAACGTTTACCCTTCTGGTCGAATAATTCGTTGAAATCGTTGAGAATGATCCGAGCGCGGATCATGCCAAGATTGGAAGCTGCCTTGCTTGCGCCATTTTGCGGGCTTGTCAGCCAACGCCGATCATCGTATGCCCGCGCCGATAGAACGGTCCTTTCAGCGAACCCAATGAGCCGAAGCGACTTTCGCCAACAGATATGAGCGCATTCCAGAATGAACGATAAAGTACAGTCCTCTTGCTGGGGTGTAACTGCGAAAGCGGTCGTGGGTATTGCCTGCCTGATGGCGTTGGCATGGCTGGCTACAACGCCTCAAACCGGAGTGGTTCTGGCTGCCGGTTAGCGCGTAGCGCCCGTTTGGAAAAGACCTTTTGGTGCAGGGGCGCAGTCAACTGCGCCCTTGTCTGTTGAGGAGACGTCGCTACTGGAGTGGCGCGCGTCGGCAACCGTTATGGCAATTCTGCGTAAGCAGCGTTACATCTACGCCAGTTCCGCAGAGGTGGCGCTTGTTTCTGTCCGTATTTGACCTTTTCAAGATTGGCATCGGCCCGTCGAGCTCACACACAATGGGGCCGATGACGGCCGCCGAACGTTTTCTTGATGAAATCCTGCATGGCGACTGGCCGCGCCCGCAAGGCGCAAAGGTCGCGCGAATTGCCGCCAGCTTGCACGGATCGCTGGCTTTCACCGGAATAGGCCATGGAACCGACAGGGCCGTTATTCTCGGTCTCGCCGGCGAGACGCCTATGACGGTCGACCCCGACAAGTCCGATGAGATCGTGGAACGCATTACGGCGACGCGGCGCGTCGAGCCTGCGGGACATCCTGGCTATGATTTTGACCCGAAAAAGGATCTGGTGCTGGACAAGAAGACTCCGTTGCCCGGCCATGCCAATGGGATGCAGTTCTACGCCTATGACGGTTCGGACCGATTGCTGATCAAGCGCGTCTATTATTCGATAGGCGGTGGCTTCGTCGTGTCGGACGAGGAACTGCAGCGTATCAAAGCGCGCGGGCCCGAAAAGCCCTCGAAGAAGGTCCCATACCCTTTCGCCAACGCCAGAGACATGCTGGCCATGGCGGCGCGCAGCGGCCTGTCCATAGTGGACATGAAGCGGGCCAATGAAGAGATTTATATAACGGGCGCCGAACTGGACGCAGGTCTCGATAATATTTGGCGCGCGATGCTGGGCTGCATTGATCGCGGGCTCACTAAAGAAGGCGTGATGCCGGGCGGTTTGAAGGTCAAGCGCCGCGCACGCCAGTTGCATGACAAGCTACAAAGCGACTGGCAGCGCAATCGGCCCAACCCGCTTCTGGCCAATGACTGGCTCTCGATCTACGCCATGGCGGTGAACGAGGAAAATGCAGCAGGGGGCAGAGTAGTGACGGCGCCAACCAATGGTGCGGCGGGCGTCATTCCCGCCGTCCTGCGCTACTGGCTGCATTTTCACCCCGAGGCCGATGAACGTTCCATTCGCGACTTTTTGCTGGCTGCGGCGGCGGTCGGCGGCATCATAAAAACCAACGCGTCCATTTCGGGCGCTGAAGTCGGCTGTCAGGGCGAGGTCGGTTCTGCGTCGGCCATGGCTGCTGCCGGGCTGTGCGCCGTCATGGGCGGCACGCCGGAGCAGGTTGAGAACGCGGCTGAAATCGCTTTGGAGCATCATCTTGGTATGACTTGCGATCCCGTTGGCGGGTTGGTTCAGGTGCCTTGCATTGAGCGCAATGCGCTGGGCGCGGTGAAGGCGGTGACGGCTGCGTCGCTCGCGATAAAGGGAGACGGCAGCCATTTTGTGCCGCTGGATGCGGCCATCGAGACCATGCGCCAGACGGGTCTGGACATGAACGAGAAATACAAGGAAACGAGTCTTGGCGGTCTGGCCGTAAATGTCGTTGAGTGCTGAACCGGCCTGTCGCGCCGGCCTGTGGAGAACCACTGTTTCGATTGACCCGCAAACGCCGGCGGCTATTTTCCCGCCATGGCTCTGAACCTGATCAAACTCTGCGTCGGTTGCGATAGCGTCGAGGACCTGGAGGAATGGATAGCCTCGCGTCTCGACGACAAGCGTCGCGCAGGTGAACCGGTCGAACATTTCCATACAACGCGGATGATGCCGGCACGTGGCGAGGAACTGATCGGTAAAGGTTCCCTCTATTGGGTGATCAAGGCAAGCGTTCAGTGTCGCCAGCGCATCATCGATCTTCGTCCGTTCGTTGACGGGCAGGGGATATCTCGCTGCCGTATCGTGCTTGAGCCTGATGTCGTGCGCACCGCGTGGCAGCCGCGCCGGGCGTTTCAGGGCTGGCGATACCTGAAGCTGGAGGATGCGCCGGTAGATCTGTCGCGTGGCCGTTCAGGCGAAATCGACATGCCGGCTAGTTTGAAACGCGAGCTCGCCGACCTGGGATTGCTATAGATAGCGTTATTGACCGAGTTTCAGGCGCACCGCGTGGCGGCCACCCGGACTGAAGACGCGCAAACGAACCTCTGCGACCGGCAATGAATTGCGCCAGCTACGCGCCCCGTGGCTTAGCAGCATGCCGACAAGATCTTTGGTCTTGAACTTGGGTGCGCCGCGACGGATGTCCGCCATACGGGACGCCGCCTGAAACAGTGCCTGTAGCGCCGGTTCCCCGGAACGCTGCTCTGCTGTTCCTGCCGCCGAAGCAGCCAATTGGTCTGGTTCACGCATACCCAAAATTCCCCTTGTCCCTCAACGATGGGCCCATCGATCTTTGCGCTATTGCTGAACGGCGTAGCAGGCGATGCGCTGCTTCTTCAGCTGGCTGCATGTCTTCACGGCGGCGTTCTGGGATCCAAAGCCGCCGAACCGGGCGCGATGGTAGGTCACGCCATCATTGTTGAAAGTGACGGTGTATGGCTCCGCTGAGGCCAGCAGACGCCCGGCCTTGCTGGTGGCGGACTGCAGTGCGGCTTTTGCATCGTCCTTGCTTGGCGTTGAGGCGATCTGGACCGCCCAACCTTTTGGGGCAGTGGACGCCGTAGCGATCGGGTCGATAACTGCGCGGGGGCGGTTTGCCGGCTTTGGCGCAGCATAAGCCTGTTCACGCACCTGAACCTTTTCTTCGACCCGGTCGGTTGGTCTGGCCGGCTCGACGGAGGCTACCTGCTCTTCTTCCATGGCCAAAGTATCTTCTTCGGTTTCGGCGACCGCGACATCCAGTTCCGGCTTTGCGTCTGGGGTGGGCGCATTCTTCTTGGGCAGGAAGAGGTTGGCGATGGCGGCGACCGGCGACGAATCGGTGCGGGCGATCAGCGCCCCGCCCGACGTTGATGTCTTGCCGATATTGGCGGCAATCAGCTGTTGCATGCGGGCGTCTCGGGCCTTTCCCGACTGACCGCCCATGACCACAGCGACCAGACGGCGGTTGCCATCGGTGACGGAAGATACAAGGTTGAAGCCGGAGGCGCGTGTGTAGCCGGTCTTGATGCCGTCAACGCCCTTGACGCGGCCAAGAAGCCGATTGTGGTTGCCAATGCGAGTTCCGCGATACTGGAACGACTTGACCGAGAAGTAGCCGTAATATTGCGGAAAATGCTCGCGCAAAGCTATGCCCAGGCGCGCCATATCACGGGCGGTGGTGTACTGGCCCGAGTTTGGCAGCCCGTGCGGGTTGCGAAATACGGTGCTGTTCATCCCAAGCGACTGCGCCTTGGCAGTCATCATGCGGGCGAAATTCTGTTCCGATCCACCAAGCAATTCAGCAATGGCTACGGAAGAATCGTTCGCAGAACGCGTAATCAGCGAATAGATGGCGGTCTCGAGGGGTATGGATTTGCCGGCCTTGATTCCCAGCTTCGTGGGCGGCTGGGCCGATGCCTGGCTTGAGAAGACGACAGGCGTAGTTTTCTTTACCCGGCCTTTCTGCATCGCTTCAAAGGTCAGATACAACGTCATCATTTTGGTCAGCGATGCTGGATAACGGCGCGCGTCGGCATTCTCCTGATGGAGAATTTTGCCGGTTCGCGCGTCCATGACGATTGCAGCGTATTTTGAGGGGGATGCTTTCTTCGACCGCGCAGCGGCGGGCGCAACGGCGATTGTCGTGGCGAGCGCCACGACCAACAGGCCAGTAATGGCGCGGGAAACCTGACGGCTAACCGTCCTCAACTCAAAAAACGCCTGACGCACTATTACACCCTTTGAGTCACACGAAGATGGAAGGCGGCAAAGGCTCCGCTTCGAGGTCAAAACTAGGGAATGCGCGTTACCAATCCGTTTATGGTAACCGCGCCGGTAACTTTTTTGGTCGCGATTGGGGCGAATTTATCTAAACAAACTGATTTGGCCCGATGCTGAAATTCCTGTCGCAGGGTCAGTTGATATTTTGTGCAGTGCAGCATATTTAAGGTGCAACGCAGTATGACGCGTTATCCCAACAAAGGACGACCCCCGTGGCAAACCCGACACTCGACGATGCTGGCAAATTTGGCCGTGAATATTTTGACGGTTCGCTGAAGAGCTTCGCTGCTTTCTCCAAGACCGCACAGGCGATCGCAGTCGAAACGACCGATTACACCAAGAAGTCCGTCGAAGCCGGTACGGCTGTTTATGAGAAGCTTTTGAACGCCAAGTCGCTGGAAAAGGCGATTGAGATCCAGACCGACTACGCCAAGACCGCTTATGAAGGTTTTGTCGCACAGGCCACGAAGATCAGCGAACTTTACGCTGACCTCGCCAAGGAAGTTTACAAGCCGTTTGAGACGCTCGTCGCCAAGGCGAAATAAGTCCCCACGGTTCAGTTCGGCTAGTTTTGAGGCCCGGTAGCGTTCGCGCTGCCGGGCTTCGTCGTTATGTAGCGGTCAAATTCGCCACAGTCCCAGCCTGACAAGATTGCTTGTCTGTGGGGACTTAAAAAATGCAAAGCTTCAGCCTACATTCACGCCAAGCTAGGTGCTTCGCATCAAGCAAATGAAAGGCGAGAACTCGTGAAGGCTGGTGGCCGGGTCACCCTTGAAATGAATAGTCCTGATCCGGTGCGGATGGCCGGTGGCGGCAACGGTCGTGGCGATACGCCCGGTCGAGGCACGTCGGTCATCACCCGAACCAGACCCAAAACCAAGAAACCAAGCCTCTATCGAGTGTTGATACTGAATGACGACTACACCCCCATGGAGTTTGTCGTTCACGTGCTTCAGCGCATCTTTCAAAAAGACCAGGACGCGGCCCATCGCATCATGATGCATGTCCACAATCACGGTGTGGGCGAATGTGGCGTCTATTCTTATGAAGTGGCCGAGACGAAAGTCTCTCAGGTCATGGACATGGCCCGTCAGCACCAGCATCCGCTGCAATGCGTGATGGAAAAAAAGTGAGGTAATATGCCAGCTTTCTCCCAAAGCCTGGAAAAGGCGCTGCACCAGGCGCTGACTATCGCCAATGAGCGTCACCATGAATTTGCGACGCTTGAACATCTACTGCTGGCGCTTATCGACGATCAGGATGCTGCCGCTGTCATGCGCGCCTGCAACGTAGAACTTGAAGAGCTGCGCGGCACAGTTCTCAACTATATCGACACTGAACTCGACAATCTGGTCACCGGCTATGATGAAGATTCGAAGCCGACAGCCGGCTTCCAGCGGGTCATCCAGCGCGCCGTCATTCATGTCCAGTCGTCGGGCCGCGAGGAAGTGACCGGCGCCAATGTGCTTGTGGCGATCTTCGCCGAACGCGAGAGCCATGCCGCCTATTTCCTTCAGGAACAGCAGATGACGCGTTACGACGCGGTCAATTACATCTCGCATGGCATCGCCAAACGGCCAGGCGCATCGGAGCGCAAGCCTCCGCGCGGCGTGGAAGATGAGGGTGGCGGCGACCGGAACGAACGAGACGAGGAGGGCGGCAAGGGCAAGAAGCAGCAGGACGCCCTTACCGCCTATTGCGTCAACCTCAATCAGAAGGCCAGGTCTGGCCGGATCGACCCGCTGATCGGCCGCACCCCGGAGATCAACCGGACGATTCAGGTTCTATGCCGACGCTCCAAGAATAACCCGCTCTATGTCGGCGATCCCGGCGTCGGCAAGACGGCGATCGCGGAGGGGCTGGCCAAGCGCATCGTTGAAGGCGATGTGCCTGAAGTTCTGGCCGACTCGACGATCTTTGCGCTCGATATGGGCACGCTATTGGCCGGCACTCGCTATCGCGGCGACTTTGAGGAGCGGCTGAAGCAGGTCGTCAAGGAGCTTGAAGACTATCCGGGCGCGATCCTGTTCATTGACGAGATCCACACCGTCATCGGCGCAGGCGCGACCTCGGGCGGCGCAATGGACGCATCGAATCTGTTGAAGCCGGCTTTGTCGTCCGGCCTGATCCGCTGCATCGGCTCGACCACCTACAAGGAATTCCGCCAGTTCTTTGAGAAGGACAGGGCGCTGGTTCGCCGCTTCCAGAAGATTGATGTCAATGAGCCTTCAATCGAGGACGCCATTGAGATCATGAAGGGGCTGAAGCCCTACTTCGAGGAATTCCACAAGGTGAAATACACCTCCGACGCCATCAAGGGCGCAGTGGAACTGTCGAGCCGCTACATCAATGACCGCAAGCTGCCTGACAAGGCGATTGACGTGATCGACGAAACCGGCGCTTCACAAATGCTCTTGCCTGAAAACAAGCGCAAGAAGACAATCGGGCTCAAGGAGATCGAAGAGACTATCGCGACCATGGCGCGCATTCCGCCGAAGACCGTTTCGGCTGATGACGAGCAGGTGCTGCAAGGTCTTGAAACCGAACTGCGCCGTGTTGTCTACGGTCAGGATACAGCGATCACAGCGCTCGCATCGTCAATCAAGCTGGCGCGCGCTGGCCTGCGCGAACCGGAAAAGCCGATTGGCTCCTACCTGTTCTCCGGCCCGACTGGCGTTGGCAAGACAGAAGTCGCCAAGCAGCTTGCTGCATCGCTGGGCGTTGAACTGCTGCGTTTCGATATGTCGGAATATATGGAGCGCCACACGGTTTCGCGGCTCATCGGCGCACCTCCCGGTTACGTTGGTTTCGATCAGGGCGGTCTTTTGACTGACGGCGTCGACCAGCATCCGCACTGTGTGTTGTTGCTGGATGAGGTCGAAAAAGCCCATCCAGACCTGTTCAACATCCTGTTGCAGGTGATGGATCACGGCAAGCTGACAGACCACAACGGCAAGTCGATCGACTTCCGCAATGTGATCCTGATCATGACCACCAACGCTGGCGCTTCGGACGCTCAGCGCGCGGCGATCGGATTCGGCTCGACCAAGCGTGAAGGCGACGACGTGGAAGCCATCAACCGGCTTTTCACGCCGGAGTTCCGCAACCGTCTCGATGCGATCATTCCGTTCGGCTCGCTGCCGGTTCCGGTGATCCATCAGGTCGTGCAGAAGTTTGTCATGCAGCTTGAAGCGCAACTGTCCGAGCGTGGCGTCTCATTTGATCTGTCGCCCGAGGCGATCGAGTGGCTGGCCGACAAGGGCTACGATGAACGCATGGGCGCGCGTCCGCTTGGCCGCGTTATCCAGGAGCACATCAAGAAGCCGCTGGCCGATGAAGTTCTTTTCGGCAAGCTCAAGCAAGGTGGCACGGTCCGCGTCACGGTTGAGACGAAGGAATCCGGCCAGACCGGCTTGAAGCTCGAATCGCTGCCGGATGAAATCAAGGTGAAGCCGAAGAAGGAAGAGCCGGAGGCGCCTCCACCGCGTAAAAAGACAGCCAAAAAGTCTGCTGCCAAGAAGCTGGCGCCTGCGGCGAAAGGCAAAGCCGGACCGAAAGGCAAAGACGGCCCCGCCAAGCGCAGCCTTGTGCCGCAACTGCCGCGCAAAGGTTGAACCAACAGTCGTACGATAGAGAGAAGGGTGCCGCGGGCACCCTTTTCGCTTGGAACAAGAGTTATCCGTAGTCTTGTTCTTGTTCCAGACGGTGCTGATATGCGATGCGCTATCCGATGATCGGACAACCAGTCTCACCGCAACCACCGGCAATCGTCCCTGTCGACGAACCGGCGCTCGCGCCGCCGCTGATAGGAGCGATTTGGCTGACCGCGCCTGCTGCTATCGCTTGGTGGCTACGCGCTACGGATATTGGCACGCTGCTACAATATCTCTGGGCTTGGTCGGTCATCGTTCCGGCGCTTGTACTGGGCATAGGCGCGGTGGTCATCTGGATCCGAAGCCGTCATGCTGGCCCGGCCGGTTTCAGACGAAAACTCTGGTATTGGGTGGGCGGAATCTACGTGATTGCTGCAATTCCGATTCTCGTGGTGCTGCTCTGAACGATGCAGCAAGCTGATCTGCCAGTAACGCCTCCATCGCCTGACGACAGCCGCCTCTGGTTCCTGCGCGGCATGCGGGCTTCTTTCTCGGTTCCCGGCCTGATCCTGTCATCGGCCTTCATTGGGTTCGCCGGTCTCGCCAAGGCGGCTGGCCTGACATTGTGGGAAACGGTGTTCATGGTTCTGGTCGTGTGGGCCTTGCCTGGCAAGGTCGTGCTGATCGGCGCGATCCTATCGGGCAGCTCCATCTTCAGCGCAGCTTTTGCCGTCGCCCTCTCATCGATCCGGCTGATGCCAATGGTTGTCTCGCTGGTCCCGGAGCTGCGTGCACCCAAAACGCCCAAATGGGTCCTCTATGTGCTGTCGCATTTTGTTGCCGTCACCTCGTGGGTGCTGGCCATGGACCAACTGCGACACGTGCCGCGCGATATGCGCACGTCCTATTATGCCGGGCTGGGTGGTACGCTGGTGGTCGGAAACGCCATCCTCACAGGCATTGTCTACCTGATCGCAGGTAGCTTGCCCGCGCCCGTCATGGCTGGCCTGCTTCTACTCACGCCGATCTATTTCCTGACGTCGCTGTGGGGATCAGCGCGGGAACGGGCATCGCTTTATGCAATGGCGATTGGGATCGTGCTCGGTCCGCTTGTTCATCTTTATGTGCCGGGCTTTGATCTTTTGATTGCAGGCCTTGCCGGTGGCTGCGGCGCATTTGCACTTCATATGTTGATCGACAAGAGGCGCTCTCAATGACGTTCCAATCGGTCGATGCCTGGTGGTGGCCTTTTTTCTTCATCCTGGTGGCGGGCTGGTTCGCCACTGACAGCTGGCGTTACCTCGGCGTCTATTTCGGCGGGCGGCTGCGGGAAGACTCAGAGGCGCTCGTTTTCGTGCGCTGCGTTGCGACGGCGTTGGTTGCAGCGGTGATCGGAAACCTGATTGTTTTTCCGAGCGGCGCACTGATCGATGTGCCGCTGGCTATCCGCATATTGGCGGCGGCCTCGGGATTCATCGCCTATCTGACTCTCAGGCGCAGTGTGCTTGTTGGAATTTTGGTGGCTGAGACGGTTCTTGCCGCCAGCCTACTGATTATTCCAGGCTTGTAGCGCAGAGCGTATCTTCTCCGCGTTCGCCGCCAAAATTTCCCCGTTCTCCATCGGTCCGCCCGGCGGCTTTAGTGCAACGCCTTCCTTGCGCGGGATCACATGGACATGCAGGTGAAACACAACCTGACCACCTGCCTGTTCATTGAACTGCTGGATCGTGACCCCGTCTGCATCGAAGGCCTTCTTCACTGCAATCGCAAGTTTCTGGACGGTGCGCGAAACGGCTGCGAGGCTTTCGGGATCGACATCGAGAATGTTGCGCGCCGGCTTTTTTGGTATGATCAGGCAATGGCCAGGGCCGCGCGGCATGATGTCCATGAAAGCGACTGTGTCGTTGTCTTCGTAGAGTTTTTGGGCAGGCAATTCGCCACGCAGGATCTTGGCGAAAACATTATTCGGATCGTAGGCGGTCATTCTGGCGCTCTGTTCGTTGCTGGTGCGCCATTGTCCGCGCTAGAGCAGCGTTTCGTCAACGGGGCTGCCCATGAGTCTCACCCATCTCTACCTCATCATCGCAATCGCTTTCGAGGTTGTCGCGACAACGGCTTTGAAAGAGACTGCGGGATTCACGCGGCTGGTCCCGTCGCTCATCGCGATCGCGGGTTATGGACTTGCGTTTTATTTCCTGTCCCAGACGCTGCGGCAAATGCCGGTTGGGATCGTGTACGCTATTTGGTCAGGTGCAGGCATCGTGGCAATTACGGCCATCGCTTGGGTCGTCTTCAAGCAGACGCTCGACATGCCTGCCGTCATTGGCATGGCTTTGATCATTGCAGGTGTTCTGGTGATCAATCTGTTTTCGAAGACGGTGGCGCACTGATTACGCTTGTGGCGGCTCGCCCTTCTTGAAAGGCGTATGCGCTGCGAAATACTCGCTCACATGCTCGACCTCGGCGCGTTCGCGCCCCAGATATTCAGCGATAGCGCGCCGCAGACCGGGATTGGCGATGTAGTGAGCGGAACGGGTCTCGACCGCACGATAGCCCCGCGCCAGCTTATGTTCGCCCTGCGCGCCAGCTTCCACCACGCGCAGCCTGTGTTCAATCGCAAAGTCGATCGCCTGATGGTAGCAGACCTCGAAATGCAGGAATGGATGGTCTTCGATGCAGCCCCAGTTGCGGCCAAACAGCGTGTCCGCGCCAATAAAATTGATCGCGCCGGCAATGTACCGGCCGTTTCGTTTGGCCATAACGAGCAGGATGTCATCGGCCATGCGCTCGCCGATGAGCGAAAAGAACATGCGGTTGAGATAGGGACGGCCCCATTTGCGCGAGCCAGTATCCATGTAGAAGGAGAAGAAGTCGTCCCAGACCTTTTCTGTCAGGTCGCGCCCGGTCAGCCAGTCAATTGAAATTCCGTCGCCCAGCGCCTCGCGGCGCTCCTTTTTCAGCGCCTTGCGTTTTCGAGAGGCAAGGCTGGCGAGGAAATCATCATAAGAACCATAGGCTTCGTTGAAGAAATGGAATTGCTGGTCGATGCGCTCCAGATAGCCCTGCGAGGCAAGGGCGACAATATCTTCGTCGCTGGCGAAGGTGACGTGAGCTGATGACACGCCGAGCTTGTCGGTGACCTGACGCAGGGCGCCTGCCAGCAGGCGTCGCGTATGGACGCGGTCGCCGCTATCCGCGGTAAGCAGGCGCGGTCCAGTCGCAGGCGTGAACGGCACTGCGCATTGCAGTTTGGGATAGTAGCGCCCGCCGGCCCTCTCGAAGGCGTCGGCCCAGCCATGGTCGAAAACATATTCGCCCTGGCTGTGAGATTTCAAATAACAGGGAACAGCACCCACAAGCCTGCCGTTGGCGTCTTCAAGCCGAAGATGATGACCGCGCCATCCAGCGCTGGGTGCGGCGCAGCCGGACTCTTCCAGAGCGGTCAGAAAATCGTATGAAATAAACGGGTTGTAGGGCAGGGTTGAATCGCCGCGCGTAGTCCCCGCCAACGTCGACCACTCGTTGGGCGTGAACGCGCCGACGGTTGCCGCGACCCGAACAGAATAGCCGGTCTCGGTCCCAGAATCATTCAGTTCGCGTTCGTCATTCATTGCAGCTAAGTGGCGCTGCGACCGAGTGGTTGCAAGTCGGGGTCAGGCGATCGCAATGTCTTCGGGACGAAAACCCTCGAAGGTTATCTGATCGCCATATTTGTAGGAATGGCGCAGCGCCGCCTCGTCGCGCACTGTCCAGGTGATGAGCGGCATGTTCAGCCGTTCGCGTGCATACCTGGCAAATGGGTTCGGCAGGTGCGCGGCGCAGTAGGACACAAAGTCGATGCCGTGGCCGAGCATCGAGAAATGCGCCTCCAGATCCTTGTTGTCGACGCCAAGCGCCGTCAGCCCACACGGTATGTCGCCAGCATATTCCGGCATCTGCCGGATCAGCCAGTGGTCGAATGACATGATGGCAACCGGTCCATCATAGATCGCCAAAGCTGAACAGACACGCTCAACCAGCCCCTCGTCATGGCCGGGAATGCCCTTTAGTTCGATCACCAGAGGCGTCTTGCTGTCAACCAGATCAAGCAGCTGGGCAAGTGTCGGCGGGTGGTCCTTTGTGCCGCCTAGGCGGAGCGCCTGCATTTCGGCCGACGTCCGCTGCCACACAAATCCGTCCGTGCCCGTCAACCGTTTCAGGCCGTCGTCGTGAAAGACAATGACGTCGTTATCTACGGTCAGGTGCACGTCGCATTCAATGGCGTAGCCGGCGTCGCGGGCCCGCTCAAAGGCGCTCAGCGTGTTTTCCCACACCGCGTTGTTCATATCGTGCAGACCCCGATGAGCGATCGGGCGCTCAGTCAGCCAGTCCAGACTCTGCTTGGGCATGCTCAGATCTCGATTATGGCTTCGATTTCGACGGCGGCGTTGAGTGGCAGGCACGCCACGCCGACGGCCGAGCGCGCATGCTTGCCGCGTTCGCCCAGAGCTGCCGCGAGGAAGTCTGAAGCGCCGTTGGCGACAAGGTGCTGTTCGGTAAACGCCGGATCGGAGGCGACAAAGACGGTTAGCTTCAGCAGACGTTTGATCTTTTCCAGATCACCGAGTGCGGCGTTGGCCTGGGCCAGTATGTTGATGGCGCAGGCTTTGGCGCCGTCCTTGGCGGCGGCGACATCCAGATCGCGCCCGACCAGGCCAGTGGCGACCAGCTTGCCGTCCTTCAAGGGCAACTGCCCGGAAGTGAGGAGCAGGTTGCCAGTGCTGACAAAAGGCACATAGTTCGCTGCCGGAGCCGCGGCCACAGGTAGCGTGACGCCAAGTTCCGCGAGTTTGGTTTTGATAGCCGAGGTCATTATGCCTCCTCCTGTTGCGTTTTGGTCATTTTCAGGCGACGCGAACCTGCTATTTTTATTGCCCGCGCGCCACGACTTTTCCAACTTGGCATGCATTTTCGGGGCGGCTGTCCCCATGGAGTTGTGAAAACACGATGCGCCTCGCCCTGACTATGACTGCGCTCGCCCTTGTTTGCGCAGCGACGCCGGCAAGTACAGCGCCAATCCTGGCGCCTCACCGCGCCGTCTATGATCTGGTGCTGGACCGCGCCACGGACCGTTCAGGCATTCGCCGCCTGGAAGGGCGCATGGTCTATGAGTTCAACGGTTCGGCTTGTGATGGCTATACGACCAACTACCGCTTCGTCACGCAGATCGACACCGCAGACGCTTCAAGGTTGACGGACCAGCAAACGTCGACCTTTGAAGAGGGCGATGGCAAGATGTTCAGCTTCGTCACCAAGTCATTTGTCGACCAGTCGCTCGACAAGGAGGTAAAGGGCACGGCCACGCTTGATCCCGAGGGCGTGCAGGTGGACATCGAGAAGCCGGAGCCAGGCGAAGTCTCGCTCGGCGCCTCGCAATTTCCGACTCAGCATCTGATCGAACTGATCAACAAGGCGGAAGACGGCGAGACCTTTTACGCCACTAGCCTGTTTGATGGATCCGAGGATGGCGACAAGGTCGTGACGACGACGGTTATTGTTGGAAAACCTGCTGCAATTCCAGATAGCGACCCCGAAAAGTCGGTGCTGAGCACCTTGTCCGGGGAGCGGGTATGGCCGGTGCAGATTGCCTATTTTGATGATTCCCAGCCCGGTGAAGAGCTGCCGGAATACCGGATCAGCTTCAAGCTGCATGAGAACGGGGTTACCCGCGATCTCAATATGGACTACGGTGATTTTTCCATGAAAGGGAAACTGGTCGGCCTCACTTTGCTGCCTGCTGCGGACTGCAAGCCCTAACGTGGCGGTCTACGTGGACGACGCCATCTGGCCCATGGGCGGGCGTCGCTGGTGCCACCTGCTGGCTGACGATGTCGCTGAATTGCACCGGTTCGCGGCGCAGCTTGGCGTCAAACTATCGTCCTATCAGGGGCCGCCGCGCACCAAAAAGCCGCACTATGATATCACGGCCTTCGAGCGGGACCGGGCGATCAGACTGGGAGCCATCGCATCGACGCGCCAGGAGATCATCGCGGTGCTGCGACGTGTCATGGCCAATCAAGACCGGCCAGGTGATGGGCTGACCGAGTGAGCGGGCTTGCGCTTTTGCAGCGCAGCATCTATATCCGCCGCCATTCCACACACGGACTTGGTTTCCAGCCGGGAGAAATCCGGTAGGCGACCGCCGGTGGCGAAACGGGAATAGTCCTTGATCGTCGTGTCCGTGGAGGCCAACCGGAAAGGAACTTTTGGCATGGCATTGCCTGATTTCTCAATGCGTCAGCTGCTTGAAGCTGGCGTTCACTTCGGCCACCAGACTCACCGCTGGAACCCGAAAATGGCCCCGTATATTTACGGCGCCCGCAACAATATTCACATTATCGACCTGTCACAGACAGTGCCTTTGCTGCACCAGGCGCTCAAGCAGGTATCTGACACCGTCGCCAAGGGCGGTCGCGTTCTTTTTGTCGGCACCAAGCGCCAGGCGTCGGACATCATTGCAGACGCTGCGCAGCGCTCGGCACAGTATTATGTCAACGCCCGCTGGCTCGGCGGCATGCTGACCAACTGGAAGACGATCTCCAATTCGATCGCGCGTCTGCGCAAGGTCGACGAGATCCTTGCCGACCAGACCGGTTCGGGCTTCACCAAGAAGGAGTTGCTCAACCTGCAGCGCGAGCGCGAAAAGCTCGATAAGGCTCTGGGCGGCATCAAGGATATGGGCTCTACCCCGGATCTGATGGTCGTGATCGACACCAACAAGGAAGCGATCGCCATCCAGGAAGCCAAGCGCCTTGGTATTCCAGTTGTTGCGGTGATCGACTCAAACTGCGATCCGGACAAGATCGATTTCCCGATTCCCGGCAACGATGACGCCGCGCGCGCTATCCAGCTCTACTGCGATCTGATCGCCAAGGCTGCGATCGACGGAATCGCGCGCCAGCAGGGCTCGTTGGGCGTTGACATTGGCGCTGCCGAAGAAGCTCCGGTTGAGCCGGCTTTGACCGAAGTTCAGGAAGGCGGAACGCCGGAAAACCGGTAATTCTGACCCGTCTGAAGTTTGGCGAAGGCCGCCCGGGCCTTCGCATACCCATCAAAAAAGT
>Ga0209573_1002777_pt1 | contig 21087 bp, 17 predicted proteins | sample TNRBio252014_DNA_FD_185870 | JGI IMG/M metagenome (GOLD analysis project Ga0209573, IMG submission 185870) | Wastewater treatment Type I Accumulibacter community from EBPR Bioreactor in Madison, WI, USA - TNR Reactor_6/25/2014_ DNA (SPAdes)... | ecosystem: Engineered > Bioreactor > EBPR >...
CAGGGATAGTTCGATGAACGACGGATGATGATGGCAGGTGGTGGTTCTCCACCCCCTGCCACCATCCGGAGTTCCTCATGCCTGAAAAAACCTTACCCCAAGATTTGCACATGTCATAGAATAAGGGTGCAAGAGACGTGACTCTCGCACTCTCGCACCCCATAGTTCATTCTGGCAAAGATGATCGAGAGACCGGATCTTCACCACCTGCTCAGTAACTCTGCGCCTTTCGGGTGCTGTCCTGAGATAGGACGGGGACCCGCCTGACCTCATTCGGATCCCGATCCCGCTTCGCGGGACCCTCTGCACCCCTGCAGTGTTGCTTGCTCCAACGCGTTCTTCGCTGCGCCTCCGGAACGGATCACAACCCATCGTATGGCGGACCATTGCGGTTGATCATGAAAGGGGACCACTGAGCGCGTTCAACGGAGCACATCCCCGATCAGACGCTCCAGCGTGCTCTGCCCGAAGAAAATGTTCATCCCGACCATGGCACTGAGGCCGGGGTCGATCGGATGGTGCTTCGTCCCGGCGTCCAAGCTCGGGATGCGGATGGAGTGCACGGGAAGACCAGCCACCTCGGCACGAAGTTGCACGGTGTTGGACAGTTTGTGCCTCACATTCACGAACCCGCACACAGCCACATAGCTGAGGTTACCGCGACCATCACCCACAGCGAACCCGCTGCGGAAACCATTGGCCATGAACCCACCGAGCACGCGCGTCCTCTTGCCCGGCTTGTAACCGACAGCCAATTGCAAGGGTAGCACATACTGGAAGGTCCAGCTGTCCCCGATGGGCGCCACACCTCCCACGAAGGGCACAGGAAGGTTCAGGCCGTCGCTCACGCTCACAGCCGCACCGTAGAACAGTTGACGGCGCAGGCCCTTGATGTGCATCTTGCCGATCACACCATTGAACCTTGGGGCCGCACGCGCCAGCGTTGCCTGCTCCTCGCTCACGTTGGCATTCACGCTCCAGAACAGGACGCGGTACTTCTTGGTGAGGCTGATACCGAGCGCACCCATCGACGCGGAATGCAGCGTATGTGGTCCCCCGCTCAGACGCAGATCGTGTCCGGTGTACCGTGCGCTCATCATCACCTGCGAAGCGCGCACCCGGATGCTGTTCTTCAGAAGTTCCTTCAGGTTGCCACCGGTCAGGTTCAGCTCCACACCGGCCGTCCACTTCTTGTACACGGGCACGGTGAGACCCGCTGTGATCGATCGGTCATCGAAGGAACCCTGATGGGTAGCGAATTCCGTTTCCGGGGTCCAGCGTGCATCGATCCGCAAACGGGGCCGGAATAGTTGGTCGAACTGTTCAAGGTCGAAGGACTGGGCCATCAACGGGATCCCCGTGATGACCAATACAATACAGTGGAAGCAGCGGATCATGGGTGCTCGAAGATCACACGCCTGGCGGATAACGCTCATCCCATCACGAACGGGTCCGTGGCGAACAACGAATAGGCTGGCCTGATGAACCCTTTCTACCCGATCGTCCACGTATGCTCGCCCTTGAGCAGGGCATCCAGGTCAGCGGCCCCTTTGGTCTGCTTCACCCGCTGTACCTGGGCATGCAACTTCTCCTCGTGGGTGGGCCTGTCATGCACATAGAACACACCGAAGGGCCGTGGCATGCCTCCCTCGACCCGTGGGTCGTGGAAGATCCGCACCAACAGGCTGGCCTTGAACCCATCGCGCTCATCGTGTACCCAAAGGTCATCCACAGCGTGCTTACCATCGGTGAGGTCCACGATCGTCGGTGTGAACCCGTCGAGCTTGATGCCCTTGGTGCCACCAGCGAACACCAGCGGTCGCCCATGTTCGACGAAGAGCGTGTTGGCCGCCTTGGTGGCTTTCTCGGTGAACACCTCGAAGGCACCATCGTTGAACACGTTGCAGTTCTGATAGATCTCCACCATGGAGGTGCCACGATGGGCATCGGCCCGTGCGAGGACCTCGCGCATGTGTTTGGGATCGCGGTCCATGCTGCGCGCGAGGAAGGTGCCATCGGCCCCTTTGAACAGGGCCATCGGATTGAAGGGGTGGTCCGTGCTACCCATGGGGGTGCTGCGGGTCACCGCCCCTTCGGGGCTGGTGGGCGAGTATTGGCCCTTGGTCAGTCCGTAGATCTCGTTGTTGAAGAGCAGCACGTTCACATCCACATTGCGGCGCAGCAGGTGAATGATGTGATTGCCGCCGATGCTCAACGCATCGCCGTCGCCGGTGATCATCCATACGCTCAACTCGGGTCGCACACTACGGAGGCCGCTCACGATGGCCGGTGCACGTCCATGGATCCCGTGCAGTCCGTAGGTATCCATGTAATACGGGAAACGCGAGCTGCAACCGATCCCGCTGATGAAGACCACCTCCTCCTTCTTCCGACCGCTCTGCTCCAGCAGTGTCTGCATCTGTTTGAGGATGCTGTAGTCGCCACAGCCCGGGCACCAGCGTACCTCCTGATCACTGCTGAAGTCGACCTTGGACGATCCGGTAGGCAAGGCCTGGCCCGGTGTTCCTTCCATGTGCTCCTTGTTGCTCATCGGTCCATCAGGTTCAGGATGCCGTCGCGGATCTCCTCGCTTGTGAACGGCATTCCCTGGATCTTGTTGAAGCCCTGGGCATCCACCAGGAACTCGGCACGCAGCAACTGGCGCAACTGGCCGCTGTTCATTTCCGGCACGAGCACCTTCCTATACCGTTGCAGCAGTGGCCCCAAGCCCTTGTTGAAGGGGAAGAGGTGCCGCAGGTGAACGTGGGCCACACTGCGCCCTTCGCCCTGCAAACGTAGAGCGGCCGTGCGGATCGCGCCGTAGGTGGATCCCCAGCCGACCACCAAAACCTCACCTTCGGGTGGGCCACTATCCAGCCGGATCGGCTTGAACCGATCGGCGATGCGGGCCACCTTCTCGGCACGTAGGCGCACCATACGCTCGTGATTGGCCGGATCGTAACTGATGTTGCCGGTCCTGTCCTGCTTTTCGATCCCACCGATACGGTGTTGCAGACCCGCCTGGCCAGGCAGTGCCCAAGGCCGTACCCCACGGTCATCACGCAGGTAGGGCAGGAAGCCTTCGGAGGAGGAACCGGACTCCTTCGCAGGGATGAAGGGCGGGTGGATCGCTGCGAGGTCCTTTGCCGCGGGGAATCGCCAGGGCTCGGAGCCATTGGCGATGTAACCATCGGTGAGCAGGATCACCGGTGTCATGTGCTCCAGTGCGATCTGCACGGCCTCGAAGGCCATGTCGAAACAATCGATCGGAGTGCTGGCCGCGATCACCGGGATGGGCGCTTCGCCATTGCGGCCATGCACCGCTTGCCAGAGGTCGGCCTGTTCGGTCCTGGTGGGCAGGCCCGTGCTCGGTCCGCCGCGCTGTACGTTCACGATCACCAGGGGGATCTCCAGCATGAAGGCCAGACCCAGGGCCTCGGTCTTCAATGCGATACCGGGGCCGCTGCTGGCCGTGATCCCCAATGCACCACCATAACTCGCTCCGATGGCGCTGCTGATCGCGGCGATCTCATCCTCGGCCTGGAAGGTGACGACCCCGAAGTTCTTGTGCCGTGAAAGTTCGTGCAGGATCTCGCTTGCCGGTGTGATGGGGTAGCTGCCGTAAAACAGATCGAGCTTTGCCTTCTGCGCACCGGCGATCAACCCGAGTGCGGTGCCCTGGTTGCCGGTGATGCTGCGGTACACGCCTTGGGGCATGGGCGCGGGTTTCACCTCGAACCGGGTGGTGAAGGTCTCGCTGGTCTCCCCGAAGAAGTAACCAGCGCTCAACGCCTTCAAATTGGCATCGAGCAACTCCGGCTTCTTCGCGAACTTCTTCTGGAGGAAGGCTTCGTTGAGCGCGTTCTCCCGGCTGTACAACCAATTGATGAACCCGAGCACGAACATGTTCTTGCAACGGTCCTTCTCCTTCATTCCGAGCGTGGTACCCTCCAGCGCGGTACGGGTCAACTTGGTCACATCCACACTGTGCAGGGCATAATGCTCCAAGGTTCCGTCCGTGAGCGGGTCCGCATCATCGACGTACCCGGCCAGGCGGAGGTTCTTGCGGTCGAAGCCATCGGTGTTGATGATGAGATGGCCGCCCTTCTTCAGTTTGATCAGATTGGCCTTGAGGGCTGCGGCATTCATCACCACCAGCACATCGCACTGGTCGCCGGGGGTCCAGATCTCCACACTGCCGAAATGCAGTTGGAATCCGCTCACACCGGCGATCGTCCCTTGTGGGGCACGGATCTCGGCGGGGAAATTCGGAAAGGTGCTGACGTCGTTGCCGAAGAGCGCATTGGTATCGGTGAACTGGCTGCCGGTGAGCTGGATGCCATCACCGCTGTCGCCGGCGAAGAGGATCACCACGTTCTGGCGGGTCTCGACGGACTTCGGCTTCAAAGAGGTCGTGGACATTTCGGTGGGCCCTGGAAGAAGGGTCTTCTATCGGAGCGCAAAGGTACAGGCGCTTGGTGTTGCAGACTGACGAGCATCAGGCGGGGTGCTCCCCTACGCGGTCACCGGCAGGTTCACGGCATCCACCCGTTTGATGGCCGGGGCCACACGCTTGATTGCCTCTTCCACACCGGCCTTCATGGTCATGTGGCTCATGCTACAACTGCTGCACGCCCCGTGCAGGCGCACACGAGCGATGCCATCCGGGGTCACCGCCTCCAAGGTGATGTCGCCTCCATCGGCTTCCAGGAAGGGACGCAGGTCATTGAGCGCCTCCCGGATACGTTCCTCACATAGTTGTAACTCGGCTGCGTTCATGTTCAAGCGTGGCTTGGCTCCGCGGACGTAGCGGTCACTACGGTCAGGCGATGTTGCAGTGCGGTGCAAAGTTCGTTGAAGGCGGTGGAGACCATCGAGGCATCCTGCATCACGGCGGGCCGACCGACATCGCCTGCTTCCCGGATGCTCTGCACCAGGGGGATCTCGCCCAACAGCGGCACTTTAAGTTCTTGTGCCAGGACGCGGGCCCCACCCTGTCCGAAGATGTAGTACTTGTTCGCCGGTAACTCCGCAGGGGTGAACCAGGCCATGTTCTCCACGATACCCAGCACGGGCACATTCACACTGGGCAATTGGAAGAATCCCACCCCTTTGCGGGCATCGGCCAGGGCCACCGGTTGTGGTGTGCTCACCACGATGGCTCCGGTGAGCGGCACCACCTGCACCAGGCTCAAGTGGATGTCGCTGGTGCCGGGCGGTAGGTCCACCAGCATGATGTCCAACTCTCCCCAGTCGGCATCCTTGAAGAGTTGCTCCAGGGCCTTGCTGGCCATGGGTCCGCGCCAGGCGATGGCTTGTGAGGGATCGGCGAAGAAACCGATGCTGAGCAATTTCACGCCATGGCTCTCCACGGGCACGATCCAGCGTTTGCCATCCTTCTCGATCGTTGTTGGGCGTTCGTGCATGGCATCGAACATCATGGGCATGCTGGGGCCATGCACATCGGCGTCGACCAGGCCCACCTTCCAACCCATGCGGGCGAGACCCACCGCGAGGTTGGCGGTGATGGTGCTCTTGCCCACGCCGCCCTTCCCACTGGCCACCGCGACGATATGCTTCACGTGCGGCAGCACCTTGCGCAGGTTGCCACGTTCCCCGCTCAAGGGCGTCACGTTCACCCGGATGGTCACACTTTTTCCAAGGGCCTGTTGCAGGTTGAAGACCACGGCCTCCTCCATGCGTTTGCGGCTGTGCAGTGCGGGATTGCTCACCTCCACATGCACATGCACCGTGTTCTCATCCACGGTCACGTCGCGCACCAGATCAAGTTCAACGATGTCCTTCTTCAGGTCGGGTTCGATGACCCGGGAAAGCGCACCAAGGATCGCTTCTTCGGTAATGGCCATGATGGGCACAAAGGTAGCCCTATCCATGCGACCCACGTCCGGGGCGCCGCATCCCGAGGTAGCAACAAGGAGCAGTGCTTTTCCTCGGCTGGCGTGTGCAAGTGTCATCGGGTGAGGTCCGCGGTCCTTGCACCATTGCGCTCTTTCACTCCAACTGGTCCGATAGCCCAGGCGGGACATTCACCACCACCTCCGCAGTGAACGCCCAAGTACGACCCGATACGGGCATCGGTCACAGTTCGAGTTCCACCATTGGATCCCAGAATCGCTTCTCGAACCCCACCACCTGATCGTTCTTCACCCGCATCCCTTCCTTCCTCAGCAGGTCTTCCATGGCCGTGGGCGATCCGAAGTGGTGCTTCCCAATGAGCATGCCGATGCGGTTGACCACCCGATGCGCCGGCACCTTGGGACGTACCGTATGCGCCTTGTTCATGCAATAGCCCACGATCCGCGCGCTCCGTGCCGCGCCAAGGTATTTTGCGATGGCGCCATAACTCGTTACGCGGCCCCTTGGGATCCTCTGCACCACCTCCATCACATCGGCGAAGAAGTCGCGCTCTTGGACAGCATCCCCAACAAGTGTACGCTTCGCCATGGTTCAATGGATCCCGAACCGCACGTAGTGGATGGTCCGTCCTTCCTCCAGCCACATGCGTTCATAGTAGGTCCGGATGTTGAGCACCGCCTGTTCCTCCGGTGATACGCGCGGAACGAGTTCGGCGTACACCTCCGCACTGCATTCCAGGATCGGCAGTTCATTCTCCGCGATCCGCTCCAACGTGTATTCATACAACAATGGGCTGTCGGTCTTCAGGTGGATCACACCGTTGGGCTTCAGGATCTCTTTGTACCGCGCCAGGAAAAGCGGGCTGGTGAGCCGTTTGCGGGCCTTGCCGATCTGTGGGTCGCTGAACGTGAGCCAGATCTCACTGACCTCCTGGGGACCGAAGCAACTTAGGATATGATCCACATGGGTGCGCAGGAAAGCCACATTGGCCAGTCCGAGCTCCTTGGCCGTTCTTGCGCCACGCCAGATCCGTGCCCCTTTGATGTCGATGCCGATGTAGTTCTTCTCCGGTCGCAGTTGCGCGAGGCCCACGGTGTACTCTCCACCTCCGCAACCGAGTTCCAGGACGATGGGTGCATCGCGCTTGAAGAATTCGACATTCCAACGCCCCTTGAGCGGGAGGCCGTCGGTCCGGAGTTCCGTGAAAGTGGGCTGCAACACGTGGTCGAACGTGCGGTTCTCGGCGAATCGGCTGAGCTTGTTCTTGCCCATGGGGCCGCGAAAATAGGGGGGACAAGGACCTCCGCCGTCCGATACCATGCGGGCTTTGTGGTGAGGCAGCGCCGGATGGATCCATCCGCGGTTCCCATGTGGGTCCGACCTTTGGCCGATGCTCAATGGCAAACGCATCCTGGTGGCCCCCCTCGATTGGGGGCTGGGACATGGTGCGCGTTGTGTCCCGATCATCCGGCGGCTGGTCGATCGTGGCGCCATTCCGGTGATCGGCGCCGATCGCGGTCCGTTGGCCTTGTTACGTGCGGAATTCCCTGGGTTGGAGCATGTGCGCCTCCCCGGTGCGGGCATCCGGTATGCGCACGGTACGGATCAACTATGGAGCATGGCCCGGCAATTCCCACGCCTACTGCACAGCATCAGGCAAGAGCATCGCCTGTTCGAACGGATCCGCCATGACCTACGGTTCGATGCCGTGATCAGCGATCAACGATTCGGCGTACGTACGTCGGATCTACCCAGCGTACTGATCACGCACCAGGTCTTCCCCCGGGTCCCATTCGCACAAGGTGCCTTGCGGTACCTGAACCTGCGGATGATCGCCCGGTTCCACCGGTGTTGGATTATGGACGAGCCGGATGCGCCCGGATGGGCCGGTGCGCTTTCGCATGGCCAGCCCCTGCCCCGGAACGCACGTTACATCGGTACGGTGTCCCGTTTTTCCCGCAACAGCACGACCACGGGACCAACCTACCGGATCGTCGCGGTGATCAGTGGGCCCGAACCACATCGCACGCAGCTGGAGGCGATCCTGACCGACCAGCTCCAGCGGATCGCAGGGCCTCACCTATTGGTGTGCGGCCTTCCTGTCGAGACAAGGGCAGAGTTGATCGGCAACATCCATCGGCTCGCACACCTACCGGGTGATCAGCTCGCACAGGCCCTGCTATCCGCTGAACTGATCGTGTCGCGGAGCGGCTACACCACCTTGATGGACCTCGCCGCCCTGGGCCGGAACGCGCTGCTGATCCCTACGCCCGGCCAGCCCGAACAGGAATACCTCGGGGAGCTGCACGCCGGCATCGGGGGTCACCTGGTGCAGTCGCAGCAGCGTATCGATCTCGCCGCCGCAATGGCGATCGGGCAGGCTCTGCCGCATTCCGGACCATGGGCGGGATCAATACATTTGGACCGGGCATTGGATGATCTGGGGGCCATGCTCGGGTGAGGTCCGCTACATTTACCGGTGATGATCGCCCTACGCCTACTTCCCCTCCTTACGTCCGGTCTTATCGCGATCGGTTCATTCGCCCAAACGGACCTTGAAGATCGGTTGCGTGGTCTGGAGGACCAACGCCGGATCATCGCACAGCAGGTCACTGCACTTACCGCCCGTGTCGATTCCGTGAAGCTGGCCATCATCCGCCGGGACCTACAGCGGATCGGACTACCGAAGCTGGGTCCCAACGATGAATTGGTGGTACATGTGGGACACATGCTCGTGTATGATGAGAAACACGAGCAGGCCAAGTGGACCGCACACATCGCCAGCCCCGATCTGATCGAGGGGAACCTGGCGCGTATCGACTCCTTCCTTCCCGATCCACTGGTGAGGACCGGCACCGCCGTGACCGCAGACTATTGGAACAGCGGTTACGACCGGGGGCATCTGGTACCCAGTGCCGATATGCGCTGGAACTACGAAGCGTTGAAAGGGACCTACCTCTATTCCAATGTGAGTCCGCAGGTTGCCGATCTGAACCGGGGCACCTGGGCCGATCTGGAAAGCTGGGGACGCCGCTACGTGGACCAGAGCAAGCGACGGGTGTTCGTGGTGACAGGGCCGGTGCTGCGCGATGGGCTTCCGACCCTACAGAAGGCCGATCGGAAGAACGAAGTGAGCATTCCGGAGTATTTCTGGAAGGTGATCGCCGACCTGGATGGGGACGACCCCAAGGCGATCGGCTTCGTGATGCGCAACGCCAGGATGGATGGCCCGCCGATCAGCTATGCGGTGACCGTGGACAGTGTGGAGGCCTTGAGCGGACTGGACTTCTTCCCCGCGTTGAATGATGCCATCGAGGATCGGATCGAACGGATGTCCGACACCAGGATCTGGTACCCCGATGGGGATCCGCTGGCCGGAGAGGTGCCGCCCATACCCGCACCATTACCCAAGGGGATGTTCAACAGCACCCAGGCCAAGTACCACATTGGGAAGACCGTGACGATCTGTGGGACCGTAGTGAGTTCGCGCACCACGGCCAAAGCGAAAGCGATCTACCTGAACTTCGATACGAAGAGTCCGCACGAGGATTTCTACGCCACCATCTGGCGGAACAACGGGATCAACTTCAGTTATGATCCGGAGACCTGGCTGTTGAACAAGAAGGTCTGTGTCACGGGCAAGGTCACGATCTTCGACGAGATCCCGCGGATCAGCATCAACAACGAGAAGGAGGTGGTGCTGTATGAGGAGGCGATCCGTTAGATCTGTTGGGGATCCCTTGAACGAAGGATCCCAAGGCGATCCTTTCGATCCGGCGCAGTCGGAAGATCATCGCATAGCGGTATCCATGGGGTCATTCAACAGCGAAGTTTGGGCGGAAAAAGACCGGAGGACGAGTTTGAAGAGACCCCCCAGCAGACTCAGGGGTCCTCAATTCGCAAGGCCGAGCGTGAGAACGAAGGTGGACCCCTCTCCCTCCATGCTCTTCACCGTGATCGATCCGCCATGCACGTCGATGATGTGCTTCACGATCGCCAGCCCAAGACCGGAACCGCCCTCATTGCGTGCCCGGCTCCGGCCCACCCGGTAGAATCGCTCGAACAACCGCGGCAGGTGTGCTGCGCTGATCCCGATGCCATCATCGGTCACCTCCACCACGAAACGATCCTCCATGGCATAACCCTGCACCTTGCAGGATCCGCCGTTCCGGCCATAACTGATCGCATTGCCGAAAAGGTTGGTGAAGACCTGGGTCATCCGGTTGCGATCGGCCAGGACCATGGTGCCAGGACGTAATTCATTCAACAGCCGTACACCACGCTCCCTGGCTTGGATCTCCATGTTCTCGATCACCTCGCGCACCAGGTCGGCCAGATCCACGGGCGCCATGCGCATGTCCAGCACGCCGCTCTCCAGCTTCGTGATCAGATCCAGATCCTCCACGATCCGCATCAAGCGATCCACACCATTGGAGGCGCGTTGAAGGAAGTCCCGGTTCACCTTCTGGTCCTCCAGGCCACCTTCAAGCAAGGTGAGGATGTAGCCCTGGATGTTGAAGATCGGCGTCTTCAGCTCGTGCGCCAAGTTGCCGATGAATTCCCGCCGGAAGACCTCACGCTCGCGCAGCGCCTGTATCTCCTCACTACGTTCGGTGGCCCAGGCGGATACCTCCTTCTCCGCCCGGCCCAGGACATCGCCGCCCTGATCGATCCGTTGGCTGCCGGTTCTTGGTCGGGTGACATCATGGATGCTGCGATAGAGCAGTTTCAGACGGGCATGTACGAAGCGACCGATACCGAATGCGACCACACCGTAGACCGCGCCGAATAGGAACAGCAGGAAAAGCACATGCCACACCTGATCGAAGACCAACCTACCGGACCGGTCGGCGACCAACAGGAACGCCCCTGCAGCGACCATCACGACCGCTGCAGCGATCAACGCGACTTGTCGTGGTGTAAGTGTGCGCATCGTCGCAATGTGCCAATGGCAACAAAATTAGCCCGCATCCCTACGGGTCGCTCCGACGGTTCCTGGAGCGCGCTTCTGGACAGGGTCTATGGCACGATGATCTCGTTGGTGAAGACCCGGTTGCTCCGGTTCAATGCCCGGTCCACCATTTCGATGCTATAACGCACCGTATCGGAATTGCCGGTGATGAAGAGCGGGAAGGGATCAATGGCAACGGCGATCTCCCCTTCGAGCGCCTTGTTCTGGCCGGTAGGTGTGATACGCGGGATCCGATAGAAGATCGAATCCTGGAACTGGACGTTATGCCATACGTTGTTCACCTTCTCGCTGTAACGCAGGAAAAGGTTGTAGTAGTACACGGAGGAAGTGTCGAACGGCGGCGCGATGTCGGCCGCATCCAGTCCCACATCCCCATCCCCATCCGTGAAGGAGACCACCAACGAGGCGGAATCGCCGAAGAAGGTAAAGGACTTGAACGCGATCGCCGGGGTATCCGGGAACTCCTCGGACTTCAAGCAACCGCTCAACAACACGGCCACCAGCAACAACGACCCCGCTACTTTTACCACCGTTCGGTCCATCTTGTTCATGCCCCCCCAAAGTTAGATCGGTATTCCGCAGATGGCCCTGATCCCGGATCATATCCCAACAAACCTGCTGGAGCGCCCTTTCGTAGGGCTTGATACGCCAGGCTTCAACGCGCTGGCGCTCGATCTGTTCCGCCTGCATGCGGAAAAGAACCCGGTGTACCGTGGATTCCTGAACGCCTTGCAGGTCGATCCCGATGCGGTGCGGAGCGTGAACGACATCCCCTTCCTGCCCATCAGCGCTTTCAAGAACCACACGGTGCTCTTGGAGGGCCTGGATCCGGTGATCCGTTTCACCAGCAGCGGCACCACCGGGCCGGAGACGAGCACCCATCCGGTCCCCTGGCCCGCATTGTACGAACGTTCCTTCCTGACCTCATTCGCCCGGGTGTACGGCGACCCGAAGGGGTGGCGCATCCTGGCCCTTCTCCCCTCCTACCTCGAACGCGAAGGCAGTTCGCTGGTCCACATGGCACATCGGCTGATCAAGGCGACCGGGGATCCCTTGAGCGGCACCTTTCTCCATCGGTACGATCAGTTGGCCGACCGCCTTCGGTCCTCAGCGGATCAAGGCAGGAAAACCCTCTTGATCGGTGTGACCTTCGCCCTGCTGGACCTCGCCGAACGCCACCCACAGCCACTTCCGGACCTGGTGATCATGGAGACCGGAGGAATGAAGGGCCGGCGGAAGGAACTCGTGCGTTCCGAGCTTCATCGGATCCTCATGGACGCTTTCGGTTTACCGGCCGTACACAGTGAGTACGGCATGACCGAACTGCTGAGCCAGGCCTGGTCCACCAGGGATGGCCTGTACCGTTGTCCACCTTGGATGCGCGTGATGATCCGGGAGGTGAACGACCCTTTCAGTAGGCAACGTGCTGGACGCACCGGCGGCATCGATGTGATCGACCTGGCGAACATCGCGAGTTGCCCGTTCATTGCCACCCAGGACCTGGGCAGGCAGCATCAGGACGGTACCTTCGAGGTACTTGGGCGTTTTGACCACAGCGATCTGCGCGGATGCAATCTGCTGCTCGGATCGTAGTCCCAACGGCGGTCCATCAGACCACTTTCACCAGGAAGTAGTTCTTCTTTCCGCGTTGCAGCAGGACGAAAGTGCCGGAGTACACATCGGCCATCCCAACGGACCGCGTATCATCCACGCGCAACTTGTTCACACTGATACTGCCCTCCTTCAAAGCACGCTTCGCCTCGGCCTTAGAAGGCATGAAACCGGTGTGGTCCGTCATCAGCTCCAGGATGGGTGCGCCTGCTTCCAACACCGTCCGCGGCACTTCGGCCTGTGGTACGCCATCGAAGGCATCGATCCATTGCTGTCGGCTCAGTGAAGGCAGGCCCTCGGACGCGGCACCGAAGAGGATGTCGCTTGCCATGATGGCCGCTTTGAGCTCACCCTCCCCATGCACCAAGGTGGTGATGAAACAGGCGAGTTCCTTCTGGAGCCGCCGCTCATGGGGCGCCCGGGCATGTTGTGCGACCAAGTCCTCCGTGCGACCCTCCTCCCAAGTGGTGAAGATCCGCGCCGCCTTCGCTGCATCCGCATCGCTGTTGTTCAACCAGAACTGGTAGAACTTGTAGGGGGAGGTGCGGTGTGCATCGAGCCACACATTGCCGCCCTCGCTCTTCCCGAACTTGGTGCCGTCGGCTTTGGTAAGGAGCTGGGTGGTCACGGCATACGCCTCGCCCCCACCCATGCGACGGATCAATTCGGTACCGGTGGTGATATTGCCCCACTGATCGCTTCCACCCATCTGGACGGTACAATCCATGTGCTTGTTGAGCCAGTAGAAGTCATAGCCCTGTACCAGCTGGTAGCTGAATTCCGTGAAGGAGAGACCCGACTCCAAGCGGCTCTTCACACTATCCTTTGCCATCATATAGTTCACGGTGATGTGCTTGCCCACCTCGCGGATGAACCGTAGGAAGCCCATATCCTTGAACCAATCGTAGTTGTTCACCATCCGGGCCGGGTTCACGGTCCCGCTGAAATCGAGGAAGCGCTCCAACTGGGTACGCACACACGCTTGATTGTGCCGCAGCGCTTCCTCGTCCAGGAGGTCGCGCTCCGAGCGTTTGCCACTGGGATCGCCCACCATGCCCGTGGCGCCCCCCACCAACGCCACTGGTTTGTGGCCGCATCGCTGAAAGTGGGTCAGCGTCATCACCTGCACCAGATGGCCCACGTGCAGCGAATCGGCCGTGGGATCGAAGCCGATATAGCCGGTCGCCGGACCCTTTTGAAGGTGTTCGTACAGGCCAGGGGTGCTGTCGTTCAGCATCCCGCGCCATTTCAGCTCATGCAGGAGGTCACGTATCATCAGAAGAAGGGAACGCCTTTCGGCGGTGGGCAAAGATAGCCGGGGCGTGTGGTCGCGCTGGCTACCTTGGCCGCATGCAACTGGTCACCGGCGCCACGGGTATCGTGGGTTCCCACGTGCTGTTGGCGTGTGCCGAACGTGGGCCGGTCCGCGCACTGCATCGGCCTGGTGGCGACCACCGGATCGTGGACCGCATCTTCCGGCACTACCATGCGGATGCTGATGAATTGCTGGCCAGGATCGAATGGGTGGGAACGGATATCCTCGATGTGGAGGGGCTTCATGCTGCGATGCAGCAAGTAACCACAGTGTACCACACGGCGGCGCTCGTATCCTTCGTGCCGGGTGATGCCCGCGCCATGCACCGGGTGAATGTGACCGGCACGGCGAACGTGGTGAACACGGCCTTGGAGCATGGGGTGGAACGGATGTGCCATGTGAGCAGTACCGCCGCCATCGGTAGCGAGCCGGCGGGCATCGCACGTACCGAACGATCCCCATGGACAAGGACCGCACACACCTCGACCTATGCCTTGTCCAAGTATGCGGCTGAGCTGGAAGTATACCGCGGGATCGCGGAGGGCTTGGAGGCCGTTATGGTGAACCCGTGCGTGGTGCTCGGACCCGGCCTTGCCGGCCGTAGCTCCATGGCCCTGGTGGAACGGCTGCGGCGTGGTACCGCCTTCTACCCTCCAGGCACGAATGCCGTGGTGGATGCCCGCGATGTGGCGGCCTGCATGATCGCATTGACCGGGAAGGGTACCGTGGGAGAGCGCTACCTGTTGGTCGGAGAGCACATCAGCTACGAACGCTTATTCGCCCTGCTCGCTACCGCATTCGGGGAACAACCACCAACACGTCGCCTGCGCCCATGGATGCTCGAAGCGGGTTGGCGGATCGAAGCGCTACGCAGCTTCCTCACCCGTTCACGACCCTTCATCACACGGGCCACGGCGAAAAGTGCGATCGCAGAACGCACGTACAGCGCATCAAAGGTCGAGGACACACTGGGCTATCGCTTTCGAAGCGCGCAGGATGCGGTGGAGAATATCGCCGCCTTCCTGGCCGACCGACCGGCGTGGATGAAGTAGGGTGCTTGCTACGGTTCGGTGCGTAAAGCGTTTCAGCCTCATTGTGCCACGGCGTCCTTTCGCCTTCCCAGCTCGATCAGGATCCGTTCGTGGATCTCCTTGAACTCCGCAGGTCGCTCCGACCAGTAGGTGAACGACCGGCTGAACTCCTCCTTCGATGTGGCCAGGCGTTCGAAAAGATCCGAGTGACCGCGTGTTGGAGGCATGGTACTGATGCGTCCACTTGCAAGGTCCTGGTCCGTTCGCGCTTCAATGAGGTAACATTCCAAAAGCACCTCGGTGAAACGATCCTTGGGAAGAACATCCGTTGGTACCGTTTCCACCGGCTTGGTGCAGGCCGAGGCCAATAACACGATGAACAGGAGCCGTCTCATCGGTCGAAGAGCAAGCGTTCTCCACGTATTTCATGCATGACCCTGCCATTGGCGAAAACGAGGTTACCATTCACCCAGGTGCGTACCACCCGGTCCTGGAACCGTTGACCCTCGAATGGTGACCATCCACACTTGGAGAACAGGTTGGACCGATCAACGGTCCAGGGGGCATTCCGATCCACTTGGACGAGATCCGCATGATACCCTTCTCGGATGAAACCGCGCTTGGAGATACGGAACAGGCGGGCTGGCGCATGGCACATCTTCTCGACCACCTGTGTCAGGGTGAATACATCCTGGCGCTGCAACTCAAGCATGGCCACCAACGCGTGTTGCACCAGTGGGCCGCCCGATGGGCATTGGGCATAGGGCCGCGCTTTCTCCTCCAGCGTATGCGGTGCATGGTCCGTGGCCAACACATCGATCCGGTCATCCACCACGGCCTGCCGGATGGCCGAACGATCCGCGGCGCTCTTCACGGCGGGGTTCCACTTCAAAAGGGAACCCTTCGTGGCATGGTCGGCTTCGGTGAACCAGAGGTGATGTACACAGGCTTCGGCCGTGATGTGTTTCCCTTCCACCGGCCCCGGCTCGAACAGGTCGATCTCCCTGGCCGTGCTGATGTGCAGAACGTGCAGCCGGGTGCCGTGCGCTTTGGCCAGGGCAACGGCATTGCTACTGCTGATGTAACAGGCTTCCGCATCGCGGATCACCGGATGCTGGTCCATGGGGATCGCATGGCCCCATCTTTCCACGGCGCGCTGCATGTTGCGGCGGATCGTGGCCTCATCCTCGGCGTGGACGGCGAGCAGCATGTGCGCCTTCCGGAAAAGCCGATCCAGGGTGCCGGGATCATCCACGAGCATGTTGCCGGTGCTGGAGCCCAGGAAGGCCTTCAATCCACATACCCTGGTCGGGTCGGTGCGCAACGCCTCCTCAAGGTTGTCGTTGCTGATGCCCATGTAGAACGAATGGTTCACATGGGAATGCCGTTCACCAAGTGCATACTTCTCCTCCAGCAAGGCCTGTGTCAGCGTTTGCGGATCGGTGTTGGGCATTTCCATGAAACTGGTGACCCCACCTGCGGCAGCCGCTGCACTACCGTGTGCGATATCCTCCTTGTGCATGAGTCCGGGCTCCCGGAAGTGGACCTGATCATCGATCACACCCGGAAGCAACAGATTGCCTTGAAGATCGATCTCCTCCACATTGCTCACCTGTCCAAGGCCATCATCCGCGATGTGTTCGATCATTCCATCACGGATCAGCACATCGGCCGTGCAGGTCCTGCCTTCGTTCACGATGAACGCCTCACGTAGGAGCGTTCCTTTCATGGCCTGCGGATGCGCGCACGCATTTGTAACACACCGAGGAATGCCTCCTTGAAGATGCTCGTGCTCATCTTGCTCTTTCCCTTTACGCGATCCACGAATGTGATGGGCACCTCGGTGATGCGGAAACCGGCGACATGAACCCGGTATTTCATTTCGATCTGGAAGGCATAGCCGATGAACCTCACCTGGTCGAGCGGAAGGGCCGCAAGTACGTGTTGCCTGTAACAGACGAACCCGGCCGTGGTGTCCCGAACACCGAGCCAGAGGATCATGCGTACGTATAGTGATGCGGTGAAGCTGAGCAGGATCCGGTCCCAGGACCAATCCTTTACCTGCCCACCTTTCACATAGCGCGAACCCACGCTCATACCGATCCCCTCCTTGGCGCATGCCTCGTACAGCCGCACCAGGTCATCGGGGTCGTGGGAGAAATCGGCGTCCATCTCGAAAATGAAATCGTATCCCCTGGCGATGGCCCATTTGAAACCGGCGATATAAGCGGTACCCAAGCCGAGTTTGCCCGACCGTTCCAGCAGATGGATCCGCTCCGGGTGTTCGCGTTGCCGTTCCTTCACGAGTTCGGCGGTGCCGTCGGGCGAGCCATCGTCCACCACGAGGGCATCGAAACCCGGCTTCAGGCGAAGGATATGGTCCAGGATGTCCTGGATGTTCTCCTTCTCATTGTACGTGGGTATGATGACGAGTCGCGTATTCACGGTCGGTGGGGGCGGCCAAAGATAGATGGGGCACCGTAGGCGGCTCAGCGAACGAGCGTCACGTGGCCGATCCGTTCGATCCGGTTCGTGGTAATGCGATCCCGCGCCACGAGTTTCCATACATAGACCCCGATCGGGGCCTCGGTGCCATCCGCGAAGCGCCCATCCCATCCGGCAGCCGGATCATTGGTCTCGAACATGGGCTGACCCCACCGATCGAAGATGTAGAAGCGGTACACCGTGGGGTCCACACCGATCACCACTGGGCGGAAGACATCGTTCGGGCCCCTACCGTCGGGAGTGAACGCATTGGGCACATGGACAAGAAGGCCATCCTCCACAGCGATCACCTCGCAGATGGAATCGCGGCACATTTCCGACGCAAAGGCCGTCAGGCAGACCAGGTACTCGGCGCTCACACCCGCCGGGAAGACGTGATAGGGGCTCTCCTCAGTGGAGAGCAGGCCGTTGATGTCCCACTGCAACGTGGTCGCATTCGTCGAGGTGTTGAGGAAGCGTACTTCCGGTGCCAGGGTATTGATCACCTCAGGGATGTGGGTGAAGGCGGCTGTGGGCTGATCATATACGGTGAAGAGATCCGGTACATCAAGCGTGTCAACGCCGCAGCCATTCCCCGCATCCACGATGAGCGTCACCCCGTAAGTACCACCTTGGGTGATCGTGCGGGTGATGGGTGCGCAGTCATCGATCTGCTCCCCATTCCAGAGCAGCCACGAGCAGGTGCCGCTGCCTTGCAGGTCACTGGTCAACGTAACGGTGACCGGCGTGCAGGCACCGGCACCATCCACCTGGAATCCAGCGACCGGAATGGGGACGACATCCACAACGACCGTTGACATGACGGAGGCGCAAGGCGGTGCTCCGGTGACCGTGTATGAGTAAGTCCCTGCCGGGTCCACACCCACTTGGAAAGAACCGCTGAAAGGAGCACCATCCTCGAACGCCCATGCACCACCGGTATCCGGGGTGCCACCCAATTCACTGAACAGATCGATCGTGGAAGCGCTGTTCTCGCACACACTGATGCTGGCACTCCCACCGGCATCCGCTGCTTCCGTGACAACGATCGTAAGCAGCGCCACATCATCCGGACACGGCTCAACGGCTTCGACCGTGTAGGTGTACACACCGGGGGTGCTCGAAGCCGGTGTGAAGGTCGCGGGGACCACATCGCCAGAGGGTCCTCGCCAGATGCCATTGGCCTGCGGGGTTCCGGAAAGGAAGACGTTCATGACGAAAGCAGCCGCCGAGGAACATTGTGTCGTGGTGGCGTCACCCCCGGCATCGGGAATGGGTGCGATAAGAACAGCCACGGTGGAAACCGCATTGCTACAGGGAGCGATACCCGAGACCGTGTAGGTATAGAGTCCAGAGACATCCGTGGCTGGGTCGATCACGGTGCCATGTGGTTGGCCAGTGGGTCCCGTCCAAGTACCACCCGCATCCAAGGTGCCCGAGAGCCCATCGAACAATGAAGCTTGTCCCGATGCGGCACAAATGGCCAGGCTTCCGCTGTTACCAGCCACCGGGGCCATGTTCACGTTGATGGTCAACATGGCTTGATCCGCTGGGCAAGTCCCATCGCTCGGAACATCGTGGACATACACACCATTTTGTCCGGTCGCTGGAAGGAACAGATCCGCCACCACTGCACCATCGGGTCCCGTCCATGTTCCGGTCAGATCCGGTGTTCCACCCAGCTGATCGGTCAAGGAGAATGCTGCTTGATCGGAACAGATGACCATGGTGTTGTTCTCACCAGCATCCGGTCCTTCCTGCACGGTCACCTGCACAGTAGCCGCATCTGCAGGGCAGGTACTTGGTGGGAATGAGTAGGTATATGATCCGCCGGGATCGGAACCTGGATCGAATAGGCCATCGAATGGACCACCAGGACCATTCCAGGCACCACCTGCATCCGCACTCGCACCAAGTGAAGTGAAAAGATCGACCGGATCCGCTCCCGCACACAGTTGTATGGAAGCGTCGTCACCAGCGCTGAACAATACATCCTCGAACACGCTGACTGTGGCCGCTGTTCCAGCGCACGGCGCCGTGGCGTTCAATGTGTAGGTGTATACCCCTGGTGTCATCGTCGCCGGATCATAATTCCCGCCGACCACTGCGCTCGGGCCGCTCCACGCACCTCCTGCATCCGGTGTGCCTCCCAGTTGCGCGAACAGATCCACTGCCGTGCCATTCGCACACACCGTGATCGTCCCATCCGTGCCTGCATCCGGCGAACCCGTCTCCGCCACCGTCACCGTGGCTGTTGCGTTGCTGCATGGCGCTGTTCCCGTCAGCGTGTACGTGTACACACCGGGGTCCATCGTGGCCGGGTCATAGTTCCCAGCCACCACCGTGCTCGGACCGGTCCACGCACCGCCTGCGTTCGGCGTGCCACCCAACGAGCCGATCAAGGCTGCCGCTGCACCCGTCTCGCAGAGGGTGAGCGTACCGTTGGTGCCCGCGTCCGGCGCGGCGTTCTCCGTTACCGTCACCGTGGACTGATCGGATACGCACGGCGCCGTGGCGTTCAATGTGTAGGTGTATACCCCTGGTGTCATCGTCGCCGGATCATAATTCCCGCCGACCACTGCGCTCGGGCCGCTCCACGCACCTCCTGCATCCGGTGTGCCTCCCAGTTGCGCGAACAGATCCACTGCCGTGCCATTCGCACACACCGTGATCGTCCCATCCGTGCCTGCATCCGGCGAACCCGTCTCCGCCACCGTCACCGTGGCTGTTGCGTTGCTGCATGGCGCTGTTCCCGTCAGCGTGTACGTGTACACACCGGGGTCCATCGTGGCCGGGTCATAGTTCCCAGCCACCACCGTGCTCGGACCGGTCCACGCACCGCCTGCGTTCGGCGTGCCACCCAACGAGCCGATCAAGGCTGCCGCTGCACCCGTCTCGCAGAGGGTGAGCGTACCGTTGGTGCCCGCGTCCGGCGATGCGTTCTCCGTTACCGTCACCGTGGACTGATCGGATACGCACGGCGCCGTGGCGTTCAACGTGTAGGTGTACACGCCGGGGTCCATCGTGAGCGGGTCGTAGCTGTTACCGACCACGACGCTCGGCCCGCTCCATGCACCACCAGCATCCGGTGTGCCGCCGAGTTGTGCGAACAGATCGACCGCCGCGCCGTTCTCGCATACCGTGACCGTTCCATCCGTGCCCGCATCCGGCGAACCCGTCTCCGCCACCGTCACCGTGGCTGTCGCGTTCGCGCATGGCGCTGTTCCCGTCACCGTGTACGTGTACACGCCAGGTGTCATCGTCGCCGGGTCGTAGTTCCCGCCCACCACTGCGCTCGGTCCGCTCCAGGCACCGCCGGCGTCCGGTGTGCCACCAAGCGCGTTGATCAAGGCCGCTGATGCGCCCGTTTCACAAAGAGTGAGCGTACCGTTCGTCCCCGCGTCCGGCGATGCGTTCTCCGTTACCGTCACCGTGGCTGTTGCGTTCGCGCATGGTGCCACACCCGTAACCGTGTAGGTGTACACCCCGGGGTCCATCGTGGCCGGGTCATAGTTCCCTGCCACCACCGCGCTCGGTCCGGTCCATGCACCGCCTGCATCCGGCGTGCCACCCAACGAGCCGATCAAGGCTGCCGCTGCACCCGTCTCGCATAGGGTGAGCGTACCGTTGGTCCCCGCGTCCGGCGATGCGTTCTCCGTCACCGTCACCGTTGCTGTTGCATTCGCGCATGGTGCCACACCCGTCACCGTGTACGTGTACACACCGGGGTTCATCGTGGCCGGTGCGTAGTTGCCGCCGACCACCACACTCGGCCCGGTCCACGCACCGCCTGCGTT